>Ga0131853_10007631_pt1 | contig 19618 bp, 4 predicted proteins | sample TergutLab28metaG_FD_92764 | JGI IMG/M metagenome (GOLD analysis project Ga0131853, IMG submission 92764) | Labiotermes labralis P1 segment gut microbial communities from Petit-Saut dam, French Guiana - Lab288 P1 (version 2) (version 2) | ecosystem: Host-associated > Arthropoda: Insects >... | reverse complement strand
TTGCTGTCAGGTTGTAGTTCCTGTCAATGCTCGTGATATTCAGCGGGTTGGCGCTCGATTCGATGTCCCCGGTCCACAATGAGAACGCATGTCCGGGCACTCCTGTTGCGGTCAATGACACATCCGTGCCATGGTTTACCGTCAGCGGTCCGGTGAGCGTTCCCGTGGTTCCGCCTACCGTGTACGTTATCGATCCCATGTTGCTGTCGAACGTCACATTTATGGTGGCCGTCTGCACGCCGAGACCTCCGACGAACACTGCGTTCAGGTTGTAGTTCCTGTCAATGTTCGTGATATTCAGCGGGTTGCTGTTCGTGCTGATGTCGCCGGTCCATACCGAGAATATGTAATTGGTACCGGCGCCCGCGTTCAATGTCACATCCGCGCCCGCGTTCACCGTCAGTGATCCTACGAGCGTTCCTGTGAATATGCTGGTGCCGTCAACCACTGTGTAATTGACGGTTCCCCTGAGGTCGTCGTAATTCACCGTTATCGTGTGCGTTGTCACACCGATACCGCCGACGAACACTGCGTTCAGGTTGTAGTTCCTGTCGATGCCCGTTATGACAAGCGGGTTGACGCTCGTGTTGCGGTCGCCGGCCCATAACGAGAAAGTATAGTTGGGATTGGCATCCGCACTGAGGGACACTGTTGCGCCCTGGTTGACCACGAGCGATCCTGAGAACGTTCCGGTGAATATGTTCGCTCCGTCCACTACCGTGTACGTTATCGATCCTCTGGCGTCATCGTAGTTCACCGTTATCGTGTGCGTTGTAACACCGGGACCGCCGACGAACACGGCCGTCGTGCTGTAATCTTTGCCAATGTCCGCGATCGTCAGTGTGTTCGAGCTCGTATTGAAATCTCCCGTCCATACGGAGAAGTTCCATCCTGCTCCGTCAGCTGCCGCCGCATTGATCGTCACGCCTGCCGGTACATTGAATGTTCCCTGCCCTCCGCTGATCGTCATTCCCGCGTGTACGTATGACCACTGGATCGTTCCGGTCGCCGCCGGGGGCGACTTGCTGAACGTCACTTCATGGAAGGCCTGGTCATTGGAGTTCACGAACACCGCCGTGATCGTGACCGGTGCCGCGACCGTGTGTGCGATCGTCGTTCCGGCCGTTCCTGCGGTCGTTGAACCGTCAAATGTCCAGTACATGAACGCGAAGCCGGCGGTGGGGGCCGCGGTCAGCGTTATGGTCGCGCCCTGGTTAACAAGCACCGGTACGCTGTATGTTGCCGGAGCGCCTCCGTCCACACTGAACGCCACTGCCCCGGAACCCGGAGGTTCAACGATGACCGTCACCAGATGCTGGGGAAGCGCCGTGAAGTCCACCAGGCTGTTCACGGCCTTGTTGAACGTGAACACGAACGTGCCGCTTGTCACGACCGAGGATGCCGATCCCACTGTTCCGTCGTGATAGTTCACGGTACAGAATATGGTAGGCGTCGGGAAGCCTGTCAGTGTGAACAGTGTGCTTATACCGTCGACGCCAAGGAATGACCCGTTGGTAAGAGTGACACCGCTGAATGACGTGCCGTATGTTCTCTGAACATGATGCGCGTTGGTACCGCCCAGTGTCATGTCGCCGAACAGTATCTTGCTTCCGCTGAGTTCGGTTATCATGCTTCCGCTTGCGAAGTTGCCTGTGTTCAGCGGGTTGTTGTATATCTTCAAGTCTCCTGCTATCCCGCCGGTCAGGACACCGTTCGAGGCTATACCGAGCCTCAGTGTTCCGGAGACCACTGCGTTAGGATCCGCGGAAGACCCTCCGAGGAAGTATTCGTTGCCCACTTTGAACACGGAGCCGGGAGAGAATATCACGGCGATGCCGTCGGTGGTCAAGGATGTTGAACCCTGTGCGAATGACGCGATGTTCAGTCCGCCTTGTACGTTGAGTGTTCCTCCGAGCGTCGTTGCGGCCCTGATGTCGAGAGTTACGTTCTGCGACACGTTAAGCGTCGAACCTGAAGATACTCCGAGACCTGACACAGAGACTATTCCTTCATCTGATCCCTCATGGATGATGCTACCGTTGACGGTAACGACGATCATGTCGCCCGTCGCGTGTATCTTTCCGCTCAGGCTCAGTGTACCGTTGACCGTTATGTCGCCTGCCGTGAAGTCCTCTCCGGTGAAACCGGTAACCGTCAATTTGCTTGTTGCCGGTATCATCACCGCATCCGCATTGACCTTTCCGTCGCCGGAACCGCTTGTTACCTGGCCGTCTACTTTTCCGGACGACACTGTTACGGTGTCGGCATTCAGCGTTCCGTAGACGGACAGTTCGCCGTCTATCAATGCTACGCCGTCCGCAGGTCCGGTTCCGGATACATTCAGGGTAACGGACCTGTTCGTGCCGTCGCCTATCTGAAGCGAGGAGCCTTCCGCGACCGTCAGATTCGCGGCCGGAACGGTTATGTTCGCCGCGCTTCCGACGCGCAGTATCTCCGCCGTTACGGTCGGGTGGTTCACAAGTATGTTACCGCCCGCCACGTTGAGGGCGGTTCCGTTATTGAGCTCCACCGTTCCGTTCAGGAGAAGCTGACCGCTTACATACAGTTCGCCGGCGGAAGAGGAGGCGGAAGCGGAAACTATCGTCAGGATGCCGCTGTTGATGTTCGTGTTGACCGTCTTAAGGGTGCCTCCCAGTTTGCCGTTCTGTAAGTGTTGTATCTCCAGGTTCGTAACGTACGAGTCAGCGCTCAGGTGCTGTTCCGCGTAAAGCGCTCCGTGCAGCACGATCGTGCTTCCGGTCTTTCCGTCAATGTGTGAGGAAAGTAAAAACTCGGAGCTTATCGTGAGCGTGGAGTCCGCATTTATCACTATACCTTTGACAGGCGTTGAAAGCAAACCTGTTCCGGCGAGGACCGCTGCCACATCCACCGTGATGACGTCGGCAGAGGCCGCGTTTACAGTTCCCTGCAGATTGAGCACTGCGGGCAATCGCGCGGATCCGTCGCGGTAACCTATCAGATCTATGTCATCTGACACGTTCAGTGTTATTCCGTTTGCGACCGTGAGTCCGGTTCCCGTCACATGCCCTTCCGCGTTGGTTATCTTTATGTTCTTCACCGGGATCACAGCGGACCCGGTGATCAGCGCCTGACCGTCGGAGCCGTTGTCGTTCACCAGCAAGGTTGCATCCTTCATGTCAACCACGGCGCCGGGCAATATCTCAAGCGTACCGTTTATCTTTGCCTGTGCGCCTACTTCAACGTCAGCGTCGGCGCCGAGTCTCAGAGTGTTGTATATCTCCACGTTGAGATATGTCATCTTCAGCGTACCGTCAAGGTTCACGGTGATGCCGTTCGATGCCCCGAACTTCACATGATCAACGTTCAGCGTACCGATCGTTGAGTCAACGCCGTTGAGTTCTTCAACGGTAAGCGTACCTCCGAGGTTTATCGTTCCGGTGCCGCCCATCACATGCGATGCGACGGTGGTGTTGATCCATATGTACAGTTCGGCGTCGTCTCCGACCTCGATCACATCTATCTGGTATGTGCCTGCGCCTCTCAGGACGCCGGTCTCATCGTCATGCACCTTCAGGCTCGGTGATATCACCTTTCCGGCAGATGTGCCGGATCCCTCAAGATGGATTATACCGTTAAGATTCACAATGCCAGTGGCAGAGTCAAGGACTATCGTCACTTCCTCGCCGACAAGCAGCATGTTGAGGTTCGGCAGACCTCCGGGCGGACCCGGAGATACTATGGTGAGATAGTGCGCCGGAATGAGCGTACGGCCTCCCGAGTTCTCAAGTCTGAGTACCTGTGCGGTCTTGCTGTTTACCGTTATTCCTCCTCCGGTCTCACTGAGGTCCACTTCGCCTCCGTTGGAGACGATCAGCGTACCGTCGAGCTTGATCTCTCCGTTCTGGAGGAAGTTGATTTTGATGTTCTCATCGATCGTGATGCTGCTGCCTGCCGCCACCGTCATAAGCGTTGGTATCAGTTCCCTCTGGCCGCCGGATGTAGTCAGCAAAGCCGATACTCCCGGCTGCTCGGTCGGCGGGTCGCCCACGGTTATCAGAAGCGTTCTCGGATCGTTAACTTTGATTTCCTTTACGCCGTCGCCGATGAAGTGAGCATATCCGCCGGAAGCGAATTCCAGCGTTCCGTTGATAAGCATCAGCGCACCGGATGCATGGTCGGAGTCAAGATCTATTATAACATTGCTCTCTATGGTCAGCGAACCGCCGAACATGACCTCGATCTCTCTGACCGTGTAGGTCGCAGAGCCTGAACCGGAGAATTTGATAGATCCGACCCCGTTCTCCTGTGTCAGTATCTTTGAACTGGCAGATGTCTCGAGCATCCCATACACATCAAGCGCTCCGTTGATCGTTGTCATTCTGTCAACTTTAAGAGTGTTGCCGGAACCGACCGTCAGTGTGTTCCCGGTGTGGACCACTACGTTATTGACATTCAGGTCCCCTTTGAGCTCAGCGTCTGTCGCCATACCGAGAGTGGTCATGAGCGTACCCACGGCGGATGTCGCACCGCCGGAGCTGCTGACGGTCCTGAGTAACGCGTCACCGCGTAATTCTATCGTACCCGGGCCCGATATGAACGCCTCAATGGTACCATTCTCCATTGTCAGCGGGGCAGAGCCGCCCCATCTCGTTATCTGGAAGAGATCGGCGTTCACCGTCAGGACACGGACGTCCGTCGAAAACCCTATTCCGCTCAGCGGATTGAACAGAAGGTTTGAATCGGTTGCACCGGATATCATCGCCCTCGGCTGGTTGGTTGCGTATTGGCCGCTGGCCGCCGAGCCGCCGTAGGTCTGGTTGTAATTTCCTCCGTCCACGGTAAATGTGCCTTTGCTCGCGTCGACCTTACCGTTGCCGTGGAGGGCCAGGTGCCCTTCGAGCGTGAATGTGCCGCCCGTTCTGAGGTCGATCGTCATGTTATTGGATATTGTCAGGCTGCCGATCGACGTACCTGCGGCGGACATGCTGCCGTACCTTATCGTGACGTATTGGACCTCCAGTACTCTAGGATCCATGCTGTCTATCAGACCTATGCCGTGTCCTCTCGTGTACAAGTGGTGCACGGTGAAATGTCCCGGAGTGTTCTCAAGCCAGAGATTGCCGTTCACGACCGTCCATTGGGACACGTGGACATTTGCGCCCGGGTTGACCGCCAGTACCTGAGTGGGGTGCATCACCTCAAGGCTACCGGCATTCAGGTTGCCAGATATGCGGCCCCAAGAGTTGTCAGCCGTACTGTGCGTTGCAAGTATACCTATGGAAGACGCGCTACCATTAATGGAGTGGTTTGTGGCAATCAATATTGAGTTAAACAGTTGTATTGTGCCTCCTTGGTGTACGTGTGCGTGTATACTACAATTTCCAAGCGTCAGATTTCCGTGCACAGTCATACCGGCCGATGCGCTGGTACGGAAGTTGCCGCCGATATTCGGTGCCGTATTGTTCGCATTCCATATTGACGAATTACCGTGTACGGTGAACTGTCCGCTTGCAATGAACAATCCGCCGTTCATTGTCACTGTTCCGTTGTTGAGTGTGACCGGAGCATTTTGTGCATTGAAAGTACCGGAGTTTAACTGCAGTGTACCGTTGATGTTCACGGATCCGGCGGACCTCATGGTCATGTTAATGCCTGCGTTCAAATTCAGCGTACTGTTACCGTTAATGGTGAGATGATGTACATTATACGTCAGAGCACCGGTTTTGGACATGCTACCGCTGTTGGTGACCGTGATCTGCATCTGAGTGGCAGCGGCGCTGGCACGATTCGGATATTCGAACTGTGCGGTGCCTATGTTGAACGCTCCGTTCAACGTAAGCTGTGGCGACGTGTTCGTCATGTTCAGCGTTCCGTTGTTATGCAGGTTGAGGGTCGCATTGTTGTTTATGGTCAATGTGCCGGTCATCGTGAGCACAACACTGTTCGGTAAGCGCAGGTCGGACGTGCCGCTTACACTGAGATTACTGACTTGTGACACGGCGCCGCCTGTTGCATTCCTTATGGTAACGTTTGCGCTGCTGAGCGTGAGGTTGTGACCTGTACCGTCAAGGTACGTCGTGAAGCCTCCAGATCCCGAGATGGTAAGGTTCCCGGTCATGTTGATACCGCCGATCGAGTTGTTAAGGTTCAAGTTCCCCGCCACATTTAATGTCGGTCCGGTCGCAGTTGTTGAGCCTGCATTGAAACTGCCACTGACATTCATTGTTGTTTGCCCCAATATCGTTAATGTTCCGTTTGTCAGGGTCACGATGGTCACATTTTTCGCTCCCGACCCGCTGAACGTCAGTGTGCCCGCTGTTGCCTTCGATATCGTGCCTATGGTAAGGGCTCCGGTGCCGCCCACAGTGCTGGCAGTACTGTTGGTATGAGTGATGGTACCAATACTCTGGTTCGCGTTGGCCGTAAATGTTCCGCCGCCCATGTTGAGGTTGGCTATGTTGCCGACAAGACTCTGGCTGAGTGTCAGGGTCCCCGCGGTAACGGTGATCGTTCCGGGTGCCGCGATGCCGGTGCTGCTGATCGTCGCCGTGCCTCCTCCCGCTTTCGTCAGTGTTCCGGTCGAGATCGAGCCGGTGATGTTTAATGCTCCTGTGTTGCTTAATGCTAAAGTGCCTGCCGTGATCGAGCCGCTGATGCTCGATGCCGCAGTTCCAGTGCTTGTTAATGTAACTGTCCCGGTGCCGGCCGAGATCGGGCCGGTGGCGGTCAATGTTCCTCCGCTTATTGTTACAGTGCCTGCCGTGATCGAGCCGCCGATGTTCAATGCCGCAGTGTTTGTTAATGTGACTGTCCCGGTGCCGGTCGAGACCGTGCCATTGATCGTAATCGGTGCCGCGCCGCTGCTCACTGATAAGGAACCGTTATTAACAAGGTTCAGGGTAGAACCTGTATTGAATGTGAAGCCCACGTTCACTGCCATTGACGGAGTGTACGTGTTCACGCCCAATGTCAATGACCCGGAGGTCACGTTGATGGCGTTCACCGCTGTTGTGCTCGTCGCTGTCAACGATCCGGTTCCGCTTATCGTCAGCGCTCCTGCTCCGGTTGTTTTTGAAAGTGTTCCGACCGTTAATGAAGAATTCACGGTCCATGTCTGTGCCGCGGCGCTGTTTGTCGACAAGGCACCGGTGATGTTCGTGGTCACTCCTAATGTAATGGACCCTGAGTTTATGGTGGCATTGTTGTTCACCGTTAGGCTTCCGCTGCCGTCGATCGTCAGCGCTCCTGATCCGGTTTTTGAAAGTGTGCCAACCGTTAATGGAGAATTCACGGTCCATGTCTGTGCCGCGGTGCTGTTTGTCGACAAGGTACCGGTGACATTCGTAGTCACGCCTAGTGTAATGGGTCCTGCGTTTAAGGTGGCATTGTTGTTCACCGTTAGGCTTCCGCTGCCGCTTATCGTCAGCGCTCCCGTTCCAGATGTTTTTGAAAGTGTTCCGACCGTTAATGAAGCGTTCACGGTCCATGTCTGTGCCGCAGTGTTGTTGACCGTTATTGTGGGAACGGTTAACGCAGCGCTTACGGTCACGGAGGTTGCGTTTGTCAGTATCAGGTTGTTCGTTGTGTTGAATGTCATCGTACCGCCGCTGTTGAGCGCTAATGTGCCCGAGACAGTAACGGGACTGTTGCCGGCGAATTGCAATGTACCGCCGTTGTTGACCGTTACGCTCGTGAAGTTGGTGGCAGCGGTAGTAGCTGCGACCCTCATTGAGCCGCCGTTATTGATTGTTAACGTAGTGATAGTAAGGGGAGTGTTGTTAACAAAGTTCAGTGTGCCGTTGACCACTGCGGTCGCGATGCTGATGTTCGTAGCGGCAGTGGTGCCGCCCGACATAGTAACGGTTCCGCCGGCGTTGACCGTTAGTGTGCCTGTGATATTGACAGGAGTATTATTGGTAAAAGTCAGTATACCGCTGACATTTGCGTTTGCGATGTTCGTATTAGCGGTTGTGCTTGCCGAAAGTCTCAGCTCTGCGCCGCTGCTGACCGTCAATGTACCATGAAGGGTCAGAGCAGTGGCTGTTGTGGTGCGCACGACCAAGCCGTTAGAAATTGTGAGATCGGTATATGTTGCGCCCGACAGAGTAACAGTTCCGGTACCGCCGATGATCGTCAGCGTCTGATTCGCGCCCATCGCGGCTATGGAAATAGCATTCGGTCCGCCGACATATGTTATGACGCCGGTGTTGCCGGTGGGTCCCTCATGTTGATTCAGAAGAGCGAGGGTCAAATATGGTTCACCCGCGCCCGCCGGATTATTGGGATTACCCGAAGCAGTATGGAATCCCACACCCACAGGGTTACCTAAGAAGTCAGTGTATCCTCCTTCGTCGTTCTCGCTTGTATAGTTATTATCGTGTAAAGCGGCGATCGGCATCACAAGCAACGCTGCGACGGCCACTAATACCAGAGCCATGTATTTCATTTTCATTTAACTCACGTACCTCGCTGACATCGCCCGTGTTGCTCAGAGTTGCGTTGAACTCCGAATGCGACGACGTGAGCAATTGCTGCCGAAACCGGCCTTTTTCTCACTCCCCTCAATTGGCTGTCGTCAACGAATTATAACGTCCGTTAAATAATTTAGAGTATAATAATCAATAGATTTATTTTCTATGCTGGCTATAAACGGCAAACCAGAATTACTTTGTATGCCGAATATAAATTACAAACTATCATTTTGTGTATTAGTTTTTATATATTGTTGACAGCGGGGCTGAAACTCATGGAAAATCCGGGCGGAACGGCATATACCTCAAGGAAGATCTGTTCATTCCGGCGGAACGGACCGGAATTATGGGAATGTTACTGTGTATGCGTCCGAAAAGCATGCGGACGGCCTCTCGGGCCGTGATGCGGCGTTGTTATTATGCCAAGCGGATGCGTTCATCCGTCGAAGCGCACGGCAGATCGTTCTGAACGCCGATCATGCCTTATCCAGACGTACCCAGACTGCCGGCATGATGCGAATCTTGGGCGCATATTGGACGCATATCCTGCGGCCGCGCCTCCGGCTGCCGCCTCTAACGGATGCCGGCGTTCATAGCCACCGTATCGCCGTTCCGGGCCGCGTGGATGCTCTTTCAGCACCGTCCAGCGTTATGGAGAGCCGTAAAGACAATTAAGCGGCCCTTACAGCGCCATAGAGCCGTTTAAAGCCGTCCGATGGCGTCAGGCTCTTAGCGGCCTCCGCAAGCCATTAAGCGACCTTTACGGCCTCATAGAGCCGCTTAAGACCGCTCAGAGACATCAGGGGTCGTTTAACGGTCCGATGGCCGCCTGCGGCCGTTTGCGGCGGTCCGTTCCTTTCACTCCATCGTCCGCATACGGGCGCCTCTGATCAACGGTCCGTCCGCTATTTGTCCGCCATTCGTCGATCTTCATCCGCTATTCGTTCGTTTACATCCGTTATTCGTTCGATCTTCATCCGTTATTCGTTCGCTTACGTCCACTATTTGTCCGCCTTTGTCCGCAGATATCGCGGCATCCGTTCGTATGTTATCATTTATGCCGCCAAAATGATCGCTGGATGCTCTATTAAATGAGCATAAAAATGTGACTGAATGCATCGGATCTTCCAGAACATCCCGTGATTTGGCCGAGGATCATGCGGAATTCGGACGGACAGGAAGGTTTTCGATGGTCATGAACGCCGTCAGCATCGCAGACAATTACCGAATAACGCCGTACCCAGACATTTTTTTCCGCGTATGTTGAGACGGTCAGATATCCGAGCCATCGGATGCGGAAAAATGCGATGGATCCGGATCGCCGGATTATCGTTCGGTTGATCTTGAAAGGGTTTTGACATGTGATGGGATCAATGGCCGCAGCGGAATGTTCTGTGCGCATGACCGACCTTTCCTGCTTTTCATGCGAAACCCGGTCTTCGAACCGTTCAATGTGCGCTATCGTCGACGATACGGCAGATGTTCGGAACCGTACACGCTTCATGGGATCGTTAAGCGGCTTCTCTCAGCGATCATACCGTATGACGGTGACGCATTTGGTCTTCTGTTCGTCCGCTGCTTGTCATGAATTCCGATCGCATTCATCTGCTTGTCCGCGACGTATTCATTTGCTGTTTGTCAATGCCTGCGGCCATTGTCCGCCTGCTTTCCGTCCGTTTGCCGTTTATGCCGCAAAATGATCGCTGGGTGCTTGAAAAAATGATGCGCTGACGGAATGATGAACTGCGGATCTTTCAAAGAATCTTTCGATTTGCCTCACGAATATCGGAAATTCGGAATATTTCTTTCGGTCATGGTGTCGGAAGCAGCGAAGATCATTACTGAAAAAACCATACCCAGACATTTTTTTCGATGGTAAAGGAATGATCGCACATCTGAGCCTGTCCGGTACGTGATATCGTTTGACGGGATCATGTATTCTGATTACGGTCCCGCTGCGGAAAGAACGTTTTCGGTGTCTGCGGTGTCCGTTGTTTATCGTTGTGTTAGCGCAGTAATACCGTCCCGTCCGCGGGATCCTTCGGCCGATCGGCGACTGTGGACGGATCGCCTGCAAAGGATATTTCTCGATAACCGTCTGCTTTTCCGTTTGCAATATCCGTTCATCGACGCATCATGACCTCGAGACCTGCAGATGTTGTTCTGCAGGTCCGAGATGTGATGTTTTTGCAACCGTGTTTTGTTTACTTCCCGTTCTTGCGGATGTGGTGCACCACGGATATCACGAGTCCCAGTATGATTATCAGCAGGAGCACGATCATCCAGTTTATGCCTCTGTTGTTTTCGGACAAACCTGCCAATACCGGAGGATTATCCTCATCGAACAGGTAGAAGTTCGCGTTCCCTTTGTTTTCCTTGAAGTTCTCGAACAGGAACGTCATCTTATAGCGTTCATTCTCCATCAGTATGAAATTCTCATCGTTCAGGAAGACGTTTATTATCCTGACGGCGGAGTTGTACGGCACCGTTATGACATAGCTTCCGTCTGCTTCCGCGGTCACCGTCATTGCGGGGCCGTTGTCCAAAGTGTACTGTATCGTTGCGTTCGCGAGGCGTTTGTATTGGATGTCGCCTTCGTTATCTATTATGCCAAGCACCTTGATGACATATCCCGACAGCGTGTACGTGTCCGGCACTATCTCGAATGTTACGGATGCGGTGCCTTCGAAGTTACCTATGAATGTTATGTTCACCGTTGCCGTTCCGACGCTTGTGTTGTTCGCGTATGTTAACGTGAAATCGATGATGTTCACGAGAACCGTGCCGTCAAACGTTATGGCCGGCACGGGCGTTATCGCGGACCCTGTGTATACCTGGTAGGGTATCGGCGATATCGTCAGTGTTCCGTCGTTGATTACGTCATCGGTTATCGGCATCGCGTATATCGTGAAGTTCACGGATCCCGCGCCTGAGTAGTTGCCCTTGAGCGTGACCGTTATCGTTGCCGTTCCTACGTTCACGTTGTTCGAATACGAGAACGTGAAGTCTGTGCCTTCGGTCAGCTCAACGGCGTTGAAGAATACTTTCGGCGTCGGTTCTATGACCGATCCTGTGTATCTTTGCGGTAATACCTGTTCGATCATAAGTCCGCTGTTTGGATCTGCGTATATCACGAATGGTACGGATCCCGCGCCTGAGTAGTTGCCGATGAACGCTATGTTCACCGTTGCCGTTCCGACGCCGATGTTGTTCTCGTACGTTAACGTGAAATCGATGTTGTTCACGAGAACCGTGTCGTCGAACGTTATGGCCGGCACCGGCGTTATTGCGGATCCTGTGAATCTCTGATCCGGTATCGGTGATATCGTCAGCGTTCCGTCTTTGAGATCATCATCGGTTATCGGCATCGCGTATATCGTGAAGTTCACGGTTACAGCGCCTTGATAGTTGCCGATGAATGTGACCGTTATCACTGCTGTTCCGACGTTCACATTGTTCGTATATGAGAACGTGAAGTCTGTGCCTTCGGTCAGCTCAACGGTGTTGAAGAATACTCTCGGCGTTGGCTCTATGACCGATCCTGTGTATCTTTGCGGCGGAACCGCATCGATCAGCAGGGATCCGCCGAGGTCGCCCTGACCTATCTGTGCCGCGCTTATCGTTATCGTGAATTCTTTCTCTGCGCTGCCGAGATCGTCACATGCCGCACGGACGATGAACGTGAATGCTCCCGCCGTTTCAGGTATTCCCGATATTACGCCGGTGGAAGCGTTGATCGTCAGACCGGATGGTAAAGAGCCGATAACGCTGTATACGATGTCTTTGATCTCAGCGGAAATGATTATCCGGTCTGTGTAAGGTACCCCTACCTGACCGTTTGCGAGAGATCCGGTGACCATGTGGAATTGAGCGAACCTGACCGGTAAATATCCTTTTCCCGGATCTGCGGTGTTGTGATCGTCATACCCGCTCGGTGAATTTATTGAGTATATGATGCTGCTGCTGTCATGTACGCGCAGCAGAGGTACGGAACCTGCCGATATGACGTATTCCGCACTGTCCTGCGAACCGGGAAGCTTGAATGCGAAGCCTTTGGAGTTCGTTGGGATTACAAGCGATCCTATCGGCGATGAACCGCCTGCATTGAATATCAGCAGATTCACTGTGTTTGCGACTGCTGTGTCGAATACCGCATTGACGAAGAATCCGCTGTTCGCACCCACCGCCGAGAAATCGAGGGCCGGTTTGAAACCGTCCGAGTACACATATATTTCCGCGTTCACGCCGAAACTTATCGTTGCTCCTGTGCCGCCGCTGCCGCCGCCTATGCCTGCTCCGTGGGATCCGCCGGTTGCGGTTATTTTCCCTCCGTTTATCGTTATGTCACCGCCGGCGCCGTTGTCGCCTCCGCCTATGCCTGCGCCGCCGCTGCCGCCGCCGGTTGCGGTTATTTTCCCTCCGTTTATTGTTATGACGCCGCCGTCACCATCGAAGCCGCCGCCTATTCCTGCTCCCTGGGATCCGCCAGTTGCGGTCACTTCTCCTCCCGATATCGTTATGCTGCCGCCGCTGCCTCCGAAACCGCCTCCGCCTATGCCTGCGCCGTTGAATGAATTATATGCGGCCACTTTTGCAGTGCCGCTTATCGTTATGTCACCGCCGCTGCCTCCGAAGCCGCCGCCTATGCCTGCAGCATTGCCGCCGCCGAGCGCGGTCACTTCGCCGCCGCTTATGTTTATGGTACCGCCGCTGCCTCCGAAGCCGCCTCCTATGCCTGCACCGTCAATACCGCCGAGCGCGTTCACTTTACCTCCGACGATCGTTGTATTGCCGCCGTTGCCGCCGCTGCCTCCGCCTATACCTGCGCCGTTAGTGCCGCCGTATGCGTTTACCGTACCGCCGCTGATCATTATCGTGCCGCTCATACCCGCGCCGTCTTTGCCGCCGTATGCATTCGTTATGCCGTCGCTGATCGTTACGGTACCGGCAATACCCGCGCCGCCGTATGCGTTTACCGTACCGCCGCTGATCGTCGTATTACCATCTATGCCAGCGCCGTTAGTGCCGCTGTATGCGTTTACCGTACCGCCGCTGATCGTCGTATTACCATCTATGCCAGCGCCGTTAGTGCCGCTGTATGCGTTTACCGTACCGCCGCTGATCGTTATGTTACTGCCTATGCCGGCTCCCTGAGGACCTCCGTATGCATTTACTGTGCCGCCGGTGACCGTTATGCTGCCCGTACCGCTTTCTATGCCTGCTACACCGTTGCTGATGCCGTATGCATTTACCATGCCGCCGGTGATCGTTATGTTACTGCCTATGCCGTTGAGGCCGCCTCCTATGCCCGCGCCGCCGTTACTGCCGGCTGCGTTCACTGTTACATCGTCCTCGATGGTTATGTTACCGCCGCTGCCGTTGAGTCCGCCGCCTATGCCTGCACCGTGGTGACCGCCTATTGCGGTCACTATTGCATCACCGCTTATCGTTATCGTACCGCCGCTGCCGTTGTCGCCGCCTCCTATGCCCGCTCCGTCTGTTCCGCCGGTTGCTTTGACTTCTCCGCCGGAGATCGATATATTCTCGCCGCTGCTGTGAGCGCCTCCTCCTATGCCTGCACCTCCATCATCGCCGCCGGTTGCGGTCACTTCGCCTCCGTCGATCATTATGATGCCGCTGTCGGCGCCGAAGCCGCCGCCTATGCCTGCACTGCCGTGGACGCCGGTCGCATTGATCACGCCGCCGTTTATCGTTATGTTGCCGCCGTTTCTTTCATAGCCGCCGCCTATGCCTGCGCCGCCCAAGCCGCCGGTTGCGGTCACTTCGCCTCCTGATATCGTTATATTGCCGCCGGCGCCTCTCATGCCGCCGCCTATGCCAGCGCCTAAGAGATCGCTTGCTGCTTTCACCGTACCGCCGTCGATCGTTATGGTTCCGCCGGCGCCTCTCATGCCGCCGCCTATGCCTGCGCCTCCCCATTCGCCGCCGGTTGCGGTCACTTCGCCTCCGTCGATCATTATGCTGCTGCCGTCGCCGCCGGAGCCGCCTCCGATGCCTGCACCTCCGCCGCGCATGATCGTCATATCAAAAATGCCTGCGCCGCCGGTTGCGGTCACTGATGAATTTCCTCCTATCCGGATATCGCCGCCGTTGCCTCCGGATAAATATCCCGGTACATCTCCTCCGCCGCCTATCCCGGCACCGCCGGATGTGTATATTCCGTGATCATCGTCTAAGATACCGTGGTCACCGCCGAATGCCTTTACCGTTGCGTTTCCGCCTATCTCGATGAAACCTCCGGAGCCGCCGGTACCGCCGCCTATTCCCGCGCCGCCGGTGCCGCCGGTTGCATTGACCGCGCCGCCGCTTATCGTTATGGTGCCGCCGTCGCCTTCAATGCCTCCTCCTATTCCCGCGCCGCCTAAGTCACTCGCTGCGGTCACTTCGCCTCCGTCGATCATTATGCTGCCGCCGTCGCCGCCTGCTCCTCCGCCTATGCCAGCACCGCCTAAAAGACTCGTTGCGGTCACTTCGCCTTCTGATATCGTTATATTGCCGCCGTCGCCTTCAATGCCTCCTCCTATTCCCGCGCCGCCAAAGCTGCCGGTTGCATTGATCACGCCGCTGTTTATCGTTATGGTGCCGCCGCTGCCGCCGTATCCGCCGCCTATGCCAGCACCGCCTAAAAGGCCCGCTGCGGTTATTTCGCCCCCTGATATCGTTATGGTGCCGCCGGTGCCTCCGATTGACCCTAAGAATCCTGCTCCTCCGCCTATGCCAGCACCGCCTAAAAGGCCCGCTGCGGTTATTTCGCCTCCTGATATCGTTATGCTGCCGCCGTCGCCTTCATATCCGCCGCCTATACCTGCGCCGCCCAGATCGCTCGTTGCGGTTATTTTGCCTCCTGATATCGTTATGCTGCCGCCGGTGCCGTATTGGCCTCCGCCTATGCCGGCGCCGCCCAGATCGCTCGTTGCGGTTATTTCGCCTCCTGATATCGTTATATTGCCGCCGTCGCCTTCGATGCCTCCTCCTATTCCCGCGCCGCCGAAGCCGCCGGTTGCATTGATCACGCCGCTGTTTATCGTTATGGTACCGCCGCTGCCTTCAAAGCCGCCGCCTATTCCTGCACCGCCTATATCGCCCGTTGCGGTTATTTCGCCTCCTGATATCGTTATATTGCCGCCGGTGCCTCCGATTGACCCTAAGAATCCTGCTCCTCCGCCTATACCGGCACCGCCTATATCGCCCGTTGCGGTTATTTCGCCTCCTGATATCGTTATATTGCCGCCGTCACCTTCATATCCGCCGCCTATTCCTGCGCCGCCCAGATCACCCGTTGCGGTTATTTCGCCTCCTGATATCGTTATGCTGCCGCCGGTGCCGTATTGGCCTCCGCCTATTCCCGCGCCGCCGACTGAACTGATCGCGGTCACTTCTCCTCCGGTGATCGTTATATTGCCGCCGCTGCCGCCGTTACCGCCGCCTATGCCCGCTCCGCTTGTTCCGCCGGTTGCGTTGATCGCGCCGCCGTTTATCGTTATGTCGCCGCCGTCTTCTCCGTCTGCGCCGCCTATGCCCGCATTGTTAAATTTACCTTGGACCGCGATTGAATGAGTCAGATTGGAATCTATGCCTATTGTGTTTACAGTGTCTATCGTGAGTGCTGTTTCCGACGGAGACAGAATGCTTCCGTTTATCGAGTTCGTTCCCTGTAAGAATAATTTCAGGTCGGCATGGGGATTCAGTATTATGTCGCCGTTCAGGCTTATGCCGTTGATTATCATTTCAATGTGGACGTGATCGCTGATCACTATGTCAAACGGATCTGCTGATCCCGATGAGCTCTGGAATATGTGGAAGTATGTGTTCTTATGCGGCTGGCTCAATATCGTCAGTACGTTTTCAGATCCGCAGAACACATAATACGTTTCCCATTCCTTTGCCGGATCTCCTGTCAGCGAACCGTCACCGTCGGAAAGATCGATGCCCAGCAGACCCGGTTCAGGCATACTTATGCCCGGAGAATTCATATCAAGATTGTCTTCGGAATCATGTGCCGCGAATACCGCGAACGTTACCAAAGAGAGAGATACAGCTAAAACCAATGTCATTGAATATTTTTTAGAACCCTTTATAAGCACTGTTAACACCCCGCGCTGAATCTGAGCGCTAACAATATGCTACCCATTTGGGTTATAATAAATATATGGTTTCTTTTTAATATGTACTATATTTCTGTAAACGAGGGTTGAATCCCTCAGGATTCCTTTTCTGTAAATGCTTTCATCCATTGCGCATGTGCGTTAATACGAAGTGTGTTTTCAGCTGTTTCAAACAATCAAAAACACTCATTTCCGGCAGTTGGATTTTGATGTCCGGATAGAGTGTTAAGTGCTGGAGACCGGATTCGAACCGGTGAACCCCTACGAGAACAGATCTTGAGTCTGTCGCCTTTGACCAGGCTTGGCTACTCCAGCTTCAGACCTCTGTAGCATAGCGTCATAATTAAAGATTACTCATTCCCGTCTTTGCGTATCACGGATCACAGAAGTGTCGTTATGACCGTATTCTTTCCGTCCACGTAGACCGTGTGTTCCGACTGCGTAACACAGCCTTTCAGAACTTCCGTCAGTTGCGTATACGTTGTAACTATTCCGTGCCTTACAAGCTTGCTGAGCATCTGTCCCGCCTTCGGATGGTCGCACCATCTCTCACAGAACGGGAACGACATGAACTCTTTGCTCATCGTATCATAGAAGTCCTTCAGATTCTGATCCTCGATCTGCTTTTCTCTTGCGAACTTGTGAATGTTTCCCGGCTTTGCCGATTTAATCAATCCTTTGCCGTTTGTCGCGAACGGTTCCACGGCCAGCACCATTCCCGACTGTATCTGCGTTGTATTGTTGTCGTTTATATTTGGCACCGACAGACCGGAATGCAGATTGTACTGTTTTATCTCATGTCCGGTGAGATTGGCAACTACGCTGAAACCATCCTGCTTTATTGTCGCGTCAACAACCCGTCCGATCTCGTTTACCGGGCAGCCTTCTCCTATGAGTTCCATCGCCGCGTCTCTGGCCCTTACCGAACTTTCTATCATTTTTTTGAACGATCTTGTTCCGACCTCAACAGTTCCCGCAGTATCGCCCACAAAGCCGTCCACATGAACGCCGACGTCCACTTTTACCACGTCTCCAATGCTGAAACGTGATCTGTCGCCAACTGACGGAGTATAATGCGCGGCAACATCGTTCAAACTCAGATTGCACGGAAAAGCGGGTTTGGCGCCGTTTCTCCTTATGTAGGATTCCACTTCTTCGGCAACATCGATCAGTTTGACATTAGCGTCCACCATATCCATTCCCAGACGTAACGCCTGTGCCGCAATCCTGCCGGCCTTCTTCAGCTTTTCAAGTTCTTCCGAGCTTAGCATTTTAAAGCATCCTCTATCTGTTCCTTCGATATTGCGCCCTGTCTTATTATTTCGATCTCGCCGTTCATAAGCCATATTATGGTTGACGGTTTTCCGAGCAGGCATTTACCGCTGTCCACGTATGCGCTCACCGCTTCGCCGAGATCTTCCATGGCCTCTTCCATTGTTACGGGATCGGGTTTCGAATGAAGATTGGCGGACGTGGCAACTATCGGCCCCGTTTTCTTTATTATCTGAATGGCCGCAGGATGGTCAGGTATCCTTATACCGACCTTGCGTGAATTTGATGTCACGATATCGGAAACACAATCCTTTTTCTTCATGATTATCGTGAGCGGTCCGGGCATGAACCTGTCTATCAGTTTTTCGGCGTGTTCATCGATCTCAGCGATTGTTGAGACCATCTCCTTATCGGCGACGCCGACCGACAGCGGCATATCGAAGGGCCTGTTCTTCGCAACGAACACTTTTTTTATTGCCGCCTCGTCAAAGATGTTTGCCCCGATCCCGTAGACGGTCTCCGACGGATATACGATCAGGTTGCCGTTTGCGATCGTTTCTGCTATTTCGTTTATATCATTCTTTGAAAGAGGTTTTTCTTTGCAGTCATATATCTTCATATCCTCACTCCGATCATTCTAAGTGCGCTCACGATGTGTTCGTTTCCGCCTTCGGTGACGTATGGTCCGTGACCCGGGTAAAAACCATTTATCCTGAGCGTGTTAAGTCTTTTCATTGATTCGACTATCTGATCCATCGAACCGGTCGGGTACGTCCATTTTCCGACGCCTCCTATGAATACCGTGTCTCCGGTGAACAGGCTGCCGGTGATCTCATCGTACAGGCATATGCTTCCTATCGTGTGTCCGGGCGTTTCCATGACCTTCAGCTTATGCGCCCCGATGTCAATGACATCGCCGTCCTTCAGATCGTTCACGTCCATGGGTTCCAGCGATCCGCCGAATTGTGTTCCCAGTGTTGATGCTCTGTCCCCTTCTCTAAGCGGTGCCGCATCATTCCTTCCCGCGTATGCCTTCGGCTGAAATTCCTTTATCAGGCTGTTGGCACCGCCCACGTGGTCATAATGTCTGTGCGTCAGTATCAGATGGTCCAGCTTACGGCCGTTCAGCATTTTCTTAATGGACGCGATAACAATATCCGCCTGAAAGCCTAAACCCGAATCGATGAGAATCGTTCTGTCTCCCGTGAGAAGATATATGTTCGAATCGAATAACTGAGCCATCTCGACCTGTTCTATTGTCATTTACGGTCGATAAAGTAAGAAGATATTTAACAACTCTGACAAAAATCAAAAATGTGAAACATTAAATCGTTTATGAGGATGAGAATTTTTTCATACGCAAACCTGATTGACTGCTAGACCACACCCCAGCGACGTCAAAAGAACTTTAGTAAGCGCGGACTGAATACCTCGGAAACCCTCGATACTAACATCCCGCTCCTATCAAACTCATCTTCTATGAGCGTTCTATGGGTGCCTCTTTTTCAAGATGGCTTCGAGCTTAGATGCTTTCAGCTCTTATCCACTATCGCGTGGCTGCTCAGCAATGCCTTGCCAGACAACTGATCAACTAGAGGCGACGAACCCCTGTTCCTCTCGTACTAAAGGGTCCTTCTCGTCAGGCACCTACACCTCCATCAAAAAGCAACAAACCTGTCTCACGACGGTCTAAACCCAGCTCACGATCCCTTTTAATGGGCGAACAACCCCACCCTTGGCAGCTGCTGCACCACCAGGATAGGGAGA
>Ga0131853_10007630_pt1 | contig 19619 bp, 23 predicted proteins | sample TergutLab28metaG_FD_92764 | JGI IMG/M metagenome (GOLD analysis project Ga0131853, IMG submission 92764) | Labiotermes labralis P1 segment gut microbial communities from Petit-Saut dam, French Guiana - Lab288 P1 (version 2) (version 2) | ecosystem: Host-associated > Arthropoda: Insects >... | reverse complement strand
CATTTACGATAGGGTGAATTCCTGTTTCGCTGCCGCCTGCTAACATAATGTCTGCATCGCCGTATTTAATGGCTCTAAATGCGTCACCAATAGAATGTGTGCTTGTCGCACAAGCCGTCACAATCGACATGACAGGTCCTTGCGCCTTATGTCTTATGGCAATAATTCCTGCTGCAATGTTGCCAATCATCATGGCTACAAAGTACGGTGAAACCTTACCGGCTCCGCCTGTATGTAATCCCACCGAATCATTATAAAATGTTGTAATGCCGCCTATGCCGCTGCCGATATACACACCCATTCTTGTCGGGTCAAAATCTTTTAGACCGCTGTCTTCCATTGCCTGAATAGACGCCGCCAAAGCATACTGCGCATACAAGTCAGTGCGTCTAATTTCGCCCTTATCCATATATAAAGATGGGTCAAATCCTTTAACCTCAGCCCCGATTTTTACCTTAAAATTTTCGGTGTCGTATTTTGTAATAAAATCAATACCGCATTTACCCGCTTGGAGATTTTCCCAATAGGTCTTAATATCGTTACCAATGGGTGTAATAGCCCCTAGTCCTGTAATAACAACTCTTTTCATAAATTCTAACCTTTCCTTTTTCAAATTTGCAGCTTTTTACGCGAATGAAATACCCTTATAAAGCACCAAATCACCCGCACCACATCCTAAATCGTATCACAGCCTTTAACCTCTGTCAACTCTCTAGCAAGAAAAATGCATTTTTACATGAAAAATAATGGAAAATTATCCAAAAAAGAGGTGTTTTATTTGTTGACAGCTGTGTTTTTGTATGGTATAGTGGTTTCGTTGGAAGTAGATGATTCATCTCACCGTGTGGGTTTTGATTAAAAACACTTAACGCGGTAACGCAAATATAGTCAATTATTAGGGTGCATTTAGTGCCTTACTAACTTGTTTTGCGTCGAAGAGCCTATTTTCTTCGGCGTTTTTTTATGTCTACAATATCTTTTTATGACATAAAATATACACCATTCCCTGTGCTTTAGGAGGCAAAACTTATCAACAATCGAAACAACAATGCCCGCGGCGGTAAAAACTTTGTTGAAATCAATGAAAGGATTCGCGACAAGCAAATCAGGCTGATTGATAGTGACGGCGCTCAGTTAGGTGTCGTGACAATTCAAGAGGCAATGAGGCTTAAAAATCAAAAAAATCTTGACCTAGTAAAGATTTCGCCCAATGCTACACCGCCTGTTTGCAAAATCATGGATTATGGCAAATATAAGTTTGAGCAACAAAAGCGCGAAAAAGAGGCAAAGAAAAATCAAAAGACTTCAGAGCTAAAAGAGGTCAGGCTGTCTATGACAATCGAACAGCACGATTTAGAAACTAAGGCGAAGCATGCCCGCAAGTTTTTATCGGCGGGCGATAAAGTCAAGGTGTCTATCATGATGCGCGGAAGACAGCAAGCCCATTCTAATTTGGGCATACAAGTGATGGAAAGTTTTTTCAAAGTCTGCGAGGACTTGGCGACGATGGACAAATATCCCGCAAAAGAGGGACGCAATATCATTATGATACTTGCCCCAAATAAGAAGTAATTCCTCAAACTTAAACAACTTTATAAATTCAAACTCAAAGGAAATAAAAACAATGCCAAAAATGAAAAGCCATAGCGGCGCAAAAAAACGCTACCGGTTGACGGCTAGCGGAAAACTAAAGCACGGTAAGAAGGGTAAAAGCCATATCTTGACCAAAAAGGCGAAAAAACGCAAAGTTAAATTGCGCCAAGGCGGATACTTATCATCTGAGAAACAAACAAGAGCGATTAAATCAATCTTGCACAACCAATAGGGGGGAATAAATTATGAGAATCAAAAGAACAGTAAACGCACTTAAAAAGCGTCGTAAAATTATGCGTCTTGCTAAAGGTTACTTTGGCGGAAAATCCCGCTCATACCGCGTTGCCCGTCAAGCGGTAATGAAAAGTCTAATGTATGCATATATTGGCAGAAGACTTAAAAAGAGAGATTTTAGAAGATTATGGATTGCCCGTATCAACGCTGCGGCAAGACAAAACGGTCTGTCCTATTCAAAATTTATGCATGGCTTAAAGGTTTCAGGTATTGACCTAAACCGTAAAATGCTTGCAGAAATCGCCGTTTCTGACGAAAAAGCTTTCACTGCACTAGCCGAAAAAGCAAAGAAAGTTGCTGTGAAGTAGGAAACTATAAACAAAATATAAAAGGCACTTAGTTTTGGAGCTAAGTGCCTTTTATATTTTATTGTTTCTTAAATATATAGTCCGCCGTCTATCTTAACAACTTCGCCTGTAATATATTTAGCGGTTGCTAAAAAGAAAACCAAATCAGCGACTTCTTCGACATTTGCAAACCTTTTTAGAGGAATCATGTCGAGGTATTTTTTCTTGACCTCTTCGGGTAAAACTGCTGTCATGGCAGTTTCGATAAAGCCGGGAGCGATGGCGTTACAGGTGACTCCCCTGCCGCCTAATTCCCTCGCAATACTTTTAGTAAGCCCAATCATACCTGCTTTTGACGCCGAATAATTTGCCTGCCCGGCACCGCCCATCATACCGATGATTGACGCGACATTGACAATAGAGCCCGAACGGTTGCGGCTAAAATGCATATAAAGATGTTTGGTTAGGTTAAATGCGCCTTTAAGGTTGATGTTCATAACCGAGTCAAAATCCTCTTCGGTCATGGTTGCAACCAGCCCGTCGCGCGTAATTCCGGCATTGTTGACCAAAATGTCAACCTTACCAAAGTCTTTGATTATTTTATCAATGCCCTCTTTGGACGCTTTAAAATCGGCAACATTAAAATGATAGATTTCGCACTTGACACCCATTTTTTGAATCTCTTTCTGCGCTTCTCTACCTTCTTTTTCTTCTGCAAAATAGTTAAGTGCGATATTTGCGCCGTTTGCTGCCATTTTTTTTGCAATCGCAAGTCCAATGCCACGCGAACCGCCGCTTACTAACGCTGTTTTGTCTTTTAATAACATAATAAAATTTTTTCCTTTTTGTTTTTTGAATTTGAAGTATTATCTTATAGTTTTTTATGGGTTATGTCAAATAAAAAGTAACTTTAAAAAAAGGTTTTCCTTCTTGTCGTCTTTGCGAGGCATTGTAGAGTAAATACATGAAATTTGATTCGTTGCCGAAGCAATCCAGATAAGATTAACTTGGGTTCTCGCAACGACGAACTGTCACACACCCCTCATTTTAAATTTATTTAGCGGCATTTTCTTTTGTAATAAAAACATAAGAGTTGTAACATCTTGGGGATTATCAAAGCTGTCTTTGGTCAAAAGAATTCCGTTGACTTTATCGGTGTATAAATAAAAAGCAGTTTTTGTTTCATAAATTATATGAAACACTTGGTACGATACAGTGCTTTCGCTTACACCTACTTTTGTGGTCAATTTTTGAAAAAGATGGTCTTCAAAAAACGAAAGATTGTTTATGCAGCCCTCATGACTTTTTAACAACAATTTTACCTTGACGGGCTGCCAAACCACCAAATACAAAAGCACGATTCCTAAAAGCACAAATGCCAAAATGATAAAAAACATATCTAACGGTTCTCTATAGTAAAACGGGTCACCCAATACAAAAATAATAATCAACGAAACAATCAAAATAGCACAAGCAACAGCCCAAAATGCTACAAGACCCTTATTTTTAAAAACATGAAAATATGCCGAGCGAAGAAGTTTTTTAAAACTAATCGTTGCCGTAACTTTTACAACAGGCTGCACTTCTTTTGCTTCTGCCTCATTTGTTTCTTCTTGAATTTGCTCGTGCGTTTCCATACAATTTTTATCCCCTTATTTTCGCAATTAAACCCGTCAAAACTTTACCGGGTTCTGCCTCGATAAATTCTTCTACACCCTCACCTAATAAATGTTCTACCGTTTGCTGCCATAATACGGGACTTTGAATTTGGATAGCAAAAATATCTTTTATATCGCCATCGTACGGTTTTGCCGTTACATTAGCAATAACAGGAATTTGTAACGCATTAATTTTGATTGTATCTAAATACTTTATAAATTCTTTTGCCGCGTCCGCCATAAGGGGTGAGTGAAACGCACCACTTACAGCTAGCGGCACTGCTCTGCCGCCGGCAGCTGTAACTGCCGTATTAAACTCTGTCATTTTGTCTTGTTCGCCAGAAACCACAATTTGTCCGGGGCAGTTAAAATTGACGGCATAGACGCCTGCATCATTGCACATCTGTACAATCTTATCATTTTCAAGCCGTAAAATAGCCGACATCGCGCCCTTTGTTTTCTCTGCGCATATGGTCATAAGTTCGGCGCGTTTTGTTACAACTTTTAAGCCGTCTTCTAAAGAAAACGCGCCTGCGTAAGTCAATGCCGCAACCTCGCCTACCGAAAAACCTGCCGCGACTTTGGGGATTATGCCTTGCTCTTTTAGACTTTCTGCAAATGCCATAGACACTGCAAAAATGCAAGGCTGAGTATTTATGGTAAGCGATAATTCTTCTTTGCTGCCTTCAAACATCAACGCTAGCGTGCCTTTGCGCGACTTTTCAATCAGTTCAAAAACCGCTTTTGCCGCCTTTGAAGAATCATATAAAGCCTTACCCATACCAACGCTTTGCGCGCCTTGACCTGGAAAAACTAAAGCTGTTTTGCCGTATTTATCCATACTACAAAACCCCTTTCATATTTTTTAATACTTCCGCCGCCTCCGCAAACATCTCTTCGATAATTTCTTTTGCGGTTTGTTCTTTTTTTACTAAGCCGGCAATTTGACCTGCCATAAAGCTGCCCTTTTCGATATCGCCGTCTTTAGAAGCCGCGCGCAACGCGCCGCTGCCCAATTTTGCAATTTCTTCATCAGTTACACTAAGGTCACTTTCGACCTTCTTAAAGTTGTTTGAAAACTTTGATTTAAGTGACCTAACGGGGTGACCCGTCCTTCTGCCTGTGACAATCGTAGAAATATCGCCGGCTTTTAAAACCATGTCTTTGTAGTTTTGGTGAATAGCACATTCTTTTGCAACTAAAAACCTCGTGCCGATTTGAACAGCCTGCGCGCCTAACATAAATGCCGCCGCAATACCCCGTCCGTCAGCAATGCCGCCTGCTGCTGCCAAAGGCACTGTTATAGCGTCCTTTACCTGCGGTACAAGCGTCATTGTAGTAAGTTCGCCAATATGACCGCCTGCCTCTTGCCCTTCTGCAATTAAAGCCGCAGACCCTGCGCGTTCCATCATTTTTGCATAAGCAACACTCGGCACAACAGGCATGACTTTTATGCCTGCAGTATTCCACGCTTGCATATATTTTGCAGGACTGCCTGCACCCGTTGTCAAAACTTTGACACCTTCTTCAACAACCACCATAGCAACTTCGTCAACAAACGGACTCATTAGCATAATATTGATGCCAAAGGGTTTATCCGTCAATTTTTTGCACTTTTGAATCTCTGCGCGTAATTGTTCGCCGTTTGATGACATTGCACTAATTAGCCCAAGACCGCCGGCATTTGAAACTGCGGCGGCTAATTCCGCGTCAGACACCCATGCCATACCGCCTTGAATAACGGGATACTCAATCCCTAGCATTTTGCAAAAGGGATTGTTTTTAAAAGTTTTATTCATGGTTAAAAACTCCTTATGTATAAGTGGTTTATTTCTTTGCGTCCGCGATAAATTTAGCTACATCGCCAACAGTTTTTAAATCTTGACTCATAGGGATAGCAATGCCAAATTCTTCTTCTAGTTTCATAACTAGGTCAACTGTGTCCAATGAGTCTAGTCCTAAGTCGGCAAAAGAGGTTTCTGCTTTTACTGTTGCTGCGTCAAAGTCTTTGTATTCCGCTAATACTTTGATGATTTTTTCGATAATTGTGTCCATTGTGTTTTTCTCCTTAATTTTTAAGAGGTTTTGCATTGTATATATTTTGCCTTCATTAGGTTAAACCCCTATTCTAGCAATAAATGCCGTAGATAAACTTAACAGTATTTTTCTATGCTGTCAAACAAATTTTTTAGTTTATTTATTCCATCTAATAATAGCCGCGCCCGTAGTAAGACCGCCGCCAAAGGCGCTTATACCAATCAATTCGCCTTTTTTAAATTTCTTTTCGCGGTTTCCTATGTCTAATAGAATGGGAATCGAGGCTGCGGAAACATTTCCTGTTCTTTCGATACAATTTATAAAGCGGTCTTTAGACACACCGAAATGCTCAATTGCAGTGTCGATAATTCGCATATTAGCTTGGTGAAGCAAAAACCACGCAATATCTTTTTCGGTTAGATTAGCTTGCTTTATTACAAATTTTAAATCATTGCACGCCGCGTTGACAGCAAATTTATAAACCTCTTGACCATTGATACGATAAAACGGAATCGGCTGTTCTTTTTGATTAAACGGACTTGCACCACCAACATAATTGCCTACAATGTGCGAAGAGTTAGGAATCGCTGTTAAGTGACTTGTAATTAAATCGTCCCCCTCACCTAAAACAACAGCACCAACTCCGTCCCCAAAAAGAACGCATGATGCTCTATCCTGCCAGTTAAGATGACCGCTGAGATTATCTCCGCCAAACACAAGTACTTTTTTTGCTTTTTTTCTAGCAAAGTAGCCTGTGGCAACATCTAACGAATACACAAAACCTGTACAAGCAGCATTGACATCAAAACACGGACAAGAAGCACCCAATCTCTCTGCCACCAAACACGCTTGGCTAGGCGAGTGCGTGTCACCGCAATAGGTACCGTAAATGATTAAATCAATTTCCGAAATTTTAACCTTTGCGTCCTGTAATGCTAGCTCTGCCGCTTCAACCGAAATATCAGTCAAAGTTTCGTCAGATAAAACATGTCGCTGTTTTATACCGCTTCTTGAAACAATCCACTCGTCAGAAGTATCGACGATTTTAGATAACTCGTCATTTGTAACGACTCTTTTAGGGAGCTTATGTCCCGTGCCTAGTATTGTGAAACTCATAATGTGTGTTATTCCTTTTTGAAAATTTAAGTGTGTTATTCGGATGAAGTGGCTAAAAATACCCTTCAGGTGGGCAACAGGCGGCATTAAGGGATATTTTTAGCACTTCCCCAGCGTTTCTTCATTGCCTCTATTAACTCATTTCTAAAGTCAGGGTGCGCAATCGCTATTAATCTTTTTGCGCGCTCTACAACATCTACACCGCGAAGTCTTGCTATACCGTATTCAGTGACAACAATATCAACTTCGTTTCGCGGCAAAGTTATAGCAGCACCAGATTTTAATTCCGGAACAATTTTTGATACTTCAGTTACACTGCCATCGGCATTTTTGACTTTTGCCGTCGAATGCAGAGCAATATAAGACCTTCCGCCCTTTGACCATTTTGCGCCTTGAACAGTATCAAACTGACCGCCGCTGCCGGAAAAATGCTTAGTGCCCAAAGTTTCGCTGGCGCATTGTCCAAAAAAATCAACCTCTATTGTAGAATTGATTGACACTTGATTGTCGTTTTGCGCAATGATACTAGGACTGTTGACATAATCCGCGTCCAGCATTTCGACTTTATCATTATTGTGCATATAATCATATAAAGCTTGAGAGCCACACGCAAATACCGTCGTGCTTTTGCCCTTGCCTATTTTCTTTTTGCTGTTATCTACCGCACCGGATAAAATCAATTTTAGCGCACCGTTTGTAAGCATTTCGGTATGAATACCAAGATGTTTCTTTTTTACTAAAGCATTAGCCACCGCGTCAGGAATAGCACCAATGCCAAACTGCAAGCAATCCCCGTCTTTAATTTCTGCGGCAATTAAATTGCCAATGATAATGTCTTTTTCGCTTAAAGCGCTTTCTTCTATTGTTAGCGGCTTGTAATCAGCCTCTATTATATAGTTTACTTTTGCTAAATCAACTTCCACCGAACCCTTTGTATACGGAAAGTTAGGATTAATTTCTAAAATGACCGTTTTTGCCGCCTCTAAAGATTGTCTGTCATATAGGTTTGCAAGCGAAAGCGATACTTTTCCGTCTTTAGGCATTGATGCCGCCCCTACAAAAATATCGGGATTTACCCCTGCATAAATTGCAGGAAATTGCGATACATGCGCCGGAATATATCTTACATTTCCCCTTGCCTTTTCCGCTACCCTAAGCGCACCTGAGTAAAAAGTCGAGTACACAGTAAAGCGGTTCTCTTGCAAAAACGGATAATCTAAAAGGTAGACATTATATATAGATAAGTTAGTAATATTTTTAGGAAGTGTGTGCAAAAAGGACAAAAAACTTTTCGGCTGCGAGGCAAAGGAAGCCGCCACAATTTTACTGCCGGTTTTTACCTTTTTTATTGCATCACCTACGGTGATTATTTTTTGCTTATAATCCATATTTCATTACTATTTTACTTTTTTTCATAATCACTGTCAAACGATTTGTTAAAGAAAACGCTTGCGTTTCTGAAATAAAGTAATGCTCGTTTTCGCAATAATATTGCACCAGCGTTTGTGTTTTCGTAGCAATGTTGCATCGCAAAAAAGTTTATATTAGAGCATTTTTTATTTGCGAAAATATAATAAATATGTTATCATTATACAGTCAAGGAGATAATGGTTATGGGAATAATTACACTAAAGTGTCATAATTGTGGTGACAATATGTATAGCGACGACACAAAAACAAAAGCGTTTTGCGGTTCTTGCGGTGCAGAAAATTTAATTGTGCAAGATGTTATAAACATTCATAACACAACGCACAATACGACAAATCATCACACCCAACAAACGATACATAAAACCATTATTGGTAAAGAGCAAAACGAAGCCGAGGACTATATTCGTATTGCCGATGAGTTTATGTCGTTAGGTGAAATAAGGAAATCAAGAGAAAATTTTCAAAAAGCTCTTGATACTAACCCTACTGACTATCGTGGTTGGTTTGGGATGTATAAAACGAACTTCCGAGACTTTAAGATGAACACTTCTGATTTGTATAGCATAGGAAGCACTGTATTTTTAGGCAGGTCAAATTACACAACTGAGAAATTGAGTGAAATTTATAACTTGCTCTCAAAAGCTTTTTTTGTTGCAGACGAAACTGCAAAGGAGCAAATGAGGCAGGACTTAAGGGGTAGTGGTTACCTTGAATACCTCCTGTTTCTTGAGTGGTTTGAAACCTCATATTGTTCGGCTGTTAGTGAATCAAGATACCATTCCACATTGTACGGTCACCCAAGAGATGAATATAGGAAACATCGCAGCAGTTACCGAGAAATGAGTGAAAAATGTTTCTCATTCGTAGAAACTGATTCCGAACGAGAAGAGCGTATTGAAAAGCAAATTGAAAAGCAAGCAGAAGAGAAACGAATAAAGCAAGAGCAAGAAAAAGCTGCACAGAGAAGACAAGAATTAGAAAAAAGAGAAAAAGCAGAACTGCAAGAGAAAGAGAAACAACTTTTAATAGAAAGAAAAATACAGGGATTATGTATAGATTGCGGGTCTAAATTTAAGGGGATTATTGTAAAAAAATGTGTCTCCTGCAACAAAAAGAAAAATTACTAATAGCATAATCATTATCCATCATTTGCGATAGTAATATTTTATGCTGTATAAGAGGAGAGGGAAGTAAGGTTTATAAAATGCATAGCAAAATAAATCTTAGAAAGACATTTTGATTTAAAGTTTTGATGCAATATTACTTAGAAAATGCTTGACAGATAATTTTTTGTACGATATTTTTTATGCTATAGGAAATATACTTTCGGTGTGCTACGCAGCGTCCACTGCTAAAGTTTTTGGCACAAAAAAGTCGAGCCTGTAGCGATGGAAGTTTTCCGAAGGAAAACCTTTTTTATTTATGACACTAAAACAGAAATTATTATCTCATTTCCTCTCTAACCAAAACAGTCCCATTTCTGGCGGCGAACTTGAAAAGCAATTTTCTGTCACGCGCAGCGCTATTTGGAAGGTCGTAAACGAACTTAAAAAAGACGGTTTTTTGATTGAATCTAAAGACAGAAGCGGTTATGTTTTTTTAGGTGACGGTGATGTTTTATGCCGTGAGGCAATAGAGCAAAATTTAACAACAAAATCATTAGGGCGCGGGATTGAAATTTTGGATTCGATAGACTCTACTAACTTTTATCTTAAACGCATTTTGCCAAAAGCTGAAGGTTATTGTGTAATAGCAGATATGCAAACGGGCGGGCATGGACGGCGCGAACGCGTTTTCTCGTCCCCAAAAGGCGGCATTTATTTAAGTGTCTTGCTAAAACCCGCTTTGCCTCCCGAAGAGTTGCAATTTATGACCCTGTGTACCGCTGTTGCCGTATGTGAGGCTTTAGAAAAAATCTGTCATTTTGCTCCGCAGGTCAAATGGATAAACGACATTTATTATAACGGCAAAAAACTTGTCGGCATTTCAACGGGCGCAAGTTTTAGTGCCGAAAATATGTCGCTAGAAAGTGTCATTATCGGAATTGGTATCAATGTACAAAAAGTCAAAGGTACATTTGAAGATATCGCAATCAGCTTAGAAGAAATTACAGGAAAAAAGGGCTTTCGTAATGCCCTAATTAGTGAGGTGCTAAACCGCCTAGAAGAATGTTACAATTTATTTGCAGCAGGCTGCAAGAAAGAAATTTTAGAGAAATACAAAAACCGCTGTTTTCTTTTAGGCAATGTTATAACCGTTTGTGACGGAAGCAAACAATATGAAGCAAATGCCTCTCACCTAACCGAAAACGGCGCATTGGTTGTTGTAGACGCTTTAGGCAACAAAAAAATCCTCAACACCGAAGAAATCAGCGTGAGGATAACTTTTTAATTTTTCCCTCTTGACAAATTCATTTTATTGTGTTATACTATATATTAAATTTACAAAAGGAAGTAATCACTTTATGGAATCGTTTAGAACCGTCGGCACCTGTGCCAAACAAATCATTTTTGAAATCAAAGACAATAAGTTGACAAACTGCAAGTTTATCAATGGCTGCAGCGGAGGCGGTCAAGGACTTGCCAAGCTTTGCTTGGGTCAAGAAGTAGACTACATAATAGAAAAACTGCAAGGTATTCAATGTAGGTCCGGAACTTCATGTCCTGACCAATTAACTAGGGCACTAACAAATTTCAAAGAAAAGCAAGCCGCCAAAGAAAAGCAAGGTTAGTTTTCAATTTTTTCAGTTTTCTTTTTTCCGGGAAATAGTCTTTTGTCGGCTTTTTTTAATGCATGGTATAATCCGAATGCCAATCCTGAAGCAGCCACAACGCGAATTGTATTAAACGGAATTACTGCATAAAGTAAAAAATAATGATAAAATGTTTCTTGTGTGACGGCGGGATATAGAGGACGAACCATGCCCAAAATTGCATCCCATCCAAATATTAGAGAAAAAAGCGGAACTGTTATAAAACGGTTTACAAATACAGCAACGGCAATCGACGCAACTGACGCTATCGCAAGTCCAACTAGCGCACCTTTTGTCGATTTTGTTTTTTGATAAATCATGCTTGCAGTAACTACCAAAGTCAACCCTAACAATAAATCGCTAATCTCGCCCACCCCGGCAGCACCTGTTGTGCCGGTCACCAGCCTTAAAATCATTCTAAAAACAATGACAATCGCGCCTGAGAGGGGTCCAAGCATAAAACCTGCAATAAGAGCAGGAATGTCAGAAAACTTAAATTCCAAAAAGCCGGGAAAGCCGGGAATAGGAAAAACAGCAAAAATATGCAATACTGCGGATAATGCCGCAAAGATACCCAAATATGCCATGCGTTTAGTGGTGAAAAACTCACGCATGGATTTTTTTACCGTATTGCACTTTTCTTCCGCCAGCGAGTTGACAGAAGAAGTAGAGTCCATAGCTTGCGGCAACACTTCTTCAGCGATTGCTTGCGCTGCGTCTAATTCGATTGTAATTTCATTTTCCATAAAATAAAAACGCCTCTTACAAAAAAGCGTAAGAGGCGTTTAGTTTTTTCTAAAACAGCAGCATTTGTAAATGCTCACCTAAAAAATTGTGCTTAATTCATCCGGACTATACCGTCGGCCAAGGAATCTCACCTTGTCAAGCGCAAAATAAATTCGCGCCTCATGGGCTGTAACCATCGGTGGGGAATCGCACCCCGCCTCTTAAGCGATTAAGTTGTAATTTTGAATTTGATTTGCTTTCTAAGGCAAATCCATTATCTTCGGCGACGACCGAAAATAACACCGACAATAGTAGCCAAAACCATCCATACCACGATACCTACAATAAGTGCTGTGATAAGATTTCCAGCGCCAAATCGCCAGATAGAGAGGAACAGGGCTGCGCCGACAACAAATGCGGCAAGTTCTAATAACCAAATAATTAATCTCATAATACCATGAGTATAGTACATTGTTTTTGTTATGTCAAGAGCTTTATCATTAAAATATTATTAAAATTGAAGTTATTTGAAAGTAATTTTAAATTTACGCCATGAAATTTTTCGCTTCCCCCGTCATATACTTTATTATGGCGGTAGAAAAATGCCAAAATACATATAGCTGCGATGTGACTGAATGGTTAAAGCGCAAAAACAAGAAAAAGCTAAAACACAAACTTATCAAAATCTTTGTCGGGGTTGCTTTTTTGATTGCGCTGTTAGTCGGTTACTATTTTATCTCGGTAGTGCCCATGATTAGACGAATCGGAAAAGACAGTATGCAAGGCGTTGCACAACGGGCTTTAGGAGCGGCAGTAATAGATTCTGTCACTTTATCGCTGTCGTACAATGATTTAGTTGAAACAGTGACAGATACCGATGGAAATGTTCAAATGCTGCGGGTCAATACGCCGCTTGTGTCAGTCATTACGCGAACAACAGTTTTTGCCGTTGAGCAATATTTTTTAGAGTTAGAAAATATCTCCGTACCTGTACCGTTCGGCGCATTTACCGGTGTTCCATTTTTTGCAACACGGGGCGCAAAAATCAACATTTCTGCAATGCCCATTGCAGTAATCGTCGGAGATTTTTTATCAGAAATTCATTCCGCCGGCATCAATCAATCTCTGCACCGCCTATCTTTAAACCTTCAAGCAACCGTCATGGTAGTCCTAGCCGGCGCGCGCAGTGAGGCTGTTGCCACTCTAAACCTGCCGCTAGTCGAACATGTCATTGTAGGAAGAGTGCCGCAAATACTCTTTAGACAGTAAAAGTATAAATATTTTTTAACAACATTAAACAAAACCGTTGACAATAAAAAACCAAACTGTTAAGATAGCTAGGCTTTTCTATGGGACCATAGCTCAGCTGGGAGAGCGCCTGCCTTACAAGCAGGATGTCGGCGGTTCGATCCCGTCTGGTCCCACCATATGAAGGTACACTATTGTCTTAGTGTACCTTCAGTGATATAATGAATGAGTGAATAAGTGATTAGTTAAGGTCAAAGAAGCACCTTCACAACTTATTCACTTTTTCATTTATTCACTCATTCACTAGACTTTGTTCAATATTTATTATATAATTAGGCTATGAATGACAAACCACTTATCACTAAATCTCGTGCTTTTGCACTAAACACAATGAAATTGTGCAAGAGTAACAAATTTCAATCAGTTTTAAACAATCAGTTACTAAAAAGTGGAACAAGCATTGGTGCGAATATCCATGAGGCAAATTATGCTCATAGTAAGCCTGACTTTATTGCAAAGATGCAGATAGCTCTCAAAGAGTGCTACGAAACTGAATATTGGATAACACTTTTGATTGAAGCAAACGAAATTTTAGACAAACAAATTTTAGAAGATTGTCTAGAGCTAAAGCGAATGTTAATTGCAAGTTGCAAAACGGCAAAAGGAGAATAAGTTTTAATGATAAACTTTAATGAAGAATTAGAAAAAGCCAAAAAAGGTGATGGTGTTGCAGCTTATGTTGTAGCAGTTTGCTACCAAGGCGGTTATCATGGTGTGCAGGCACACTTAGGCAAGGCTTTTAAGTGGTGGAAGAAAGGTTCAAAAATGCAAAATAATGCATTATGTTTATTTATGCAATCATTTATCAATAGAGAAAATCGCAAAAAAGCAAAAAAGTTTTTTGACCAATCCTTTACTAAAATTGAAGAAATGGCAAATCAAGGAAATCCTTATGCACAATTTTTTTTAGGAATTTATCATTCGAGAGGTTTCATGGGTAATCCTGTTGATTTTACAAAAGCTGCTGAATTATACGAAAAATCAGCCATACAAGGATTTGTTATAGCACAATGTAATATCGGGTGTTATAATTTGGAGGGTAAAGGTGTAGAGTTAAATATAAAAAAAGCTATAGAATGGTTTGATAAAGCCATTGCTAATGGCTGTAAAGATTCAATAAGTGAGAGGCAAGATGCAATGGCTGCTTTAAGAGCTACTATCCCTGCTGGCACATCACAGCAACAGCTAACAAAATTAAAATGTTCAGCTTGCGGTGGCACAATACAACTGCAGGATAATCTCAAAAAAGGTTTTTGTCAATTTTGCAACACAGCGTTTGTTTTAAATTAAACACCATACAAAGCCATTTGTAATTAAACAAATCATATCAAAATTATTCAAAACACACCACCAAACAAACACCCGTTCAATATTGGACGGGTGTTTTGCTTTGTTGCCTATTGACATTTTGGGTTTTTATATGATACACTATTTTTGTGCCAAAGTTTGCAAAAGAACTTCAATATCTCTTTAAGAAAAACACTGTTCCCACTTCTCTTTTGAGTCCTAAAAGAGAGGTGAGGTATTTGCGCAACATTATTATATTTGGTTCGGTTATTGCGTTTTTGCTGCTGCAAATGCTGGTGATGGAATTGTTAAAAAATTCGATGGCGGTAAGTGAATGGTGGACGATAACAATTTCTCAATTTGTTGTGATTTTTGCAGGGCATATTTCAGCACTGTTTCCATTTTCGATTTTTGAAGTGTTGGTGATTCTTGCCATTATGTTTGCTTTTAGAGGTGTGTTTCGCATTATTAAAAAGCTGGTGATTGCTTGTAAACTATCTAAAGCGAAGCGCATTATTATTCCTGAAAATATGACGACTGAAGAACAGCAAAAACAATATCGCCACAAAGTCCGTTTACAAAACTTTTACCCTTTTACAAAATCCTTAGCAATTCTTTTAATTATACTTTTTGCCGCATTAAATTGGTATAATGTTGCGGCGGGGTTTTCGCACTCGCGCCGTCCGTTGCATTACGGTATACCCATGTCGACAACAACACATTTGGGTGAAGATGTCACACGCATTGCGACATATTTTTTTGACGATTTTGCGTATGTGTCATCTTTGATGGAACGGGACGAAAACGGCAATACAATTATTCCGTATACGCGCAATCAAGTAAAAAGATTAGTTGAAAACGAATTTAGGCGATTAAGAGGAAATCCTTATTTCTTTCAGTTTTCACCTAGATTAAAGAGTGTTCAAAACAGTTGGTGGCTATCCTCTACCGGAATTGCCGGCATTGCTTTTTTGCCTACGGCCGAACCTCATATCAATTGGATGCCTCACCCTACAAGCCTGCCTATGGTCATGGCGCACGAAATGGCTCATGCTTTAGGGGTCATGCGCGAACACGATGCTGATTTAGTCGCGTGGCATATTCTGCTTACAAGCGAAAATCCTTTTTTGCGATATTCCGCTTATTTAAGCAGTATCGGGTGGATGGAAAATGCCGTCTTTATCGGAAACAACCGCAATCACGAATTAGCAAACGAGTTTTGGCAAATGTTTCCGCAAGAGGCTAGAAATGAAAGAAGAAATATGTGGAATTGGTGGCAAGAATATCGCGGTCCTTTTGCATGGCTTGACGATACTTTGCGCTGGGCAGGCACATTTTTTAATGATTTATTTTTGCGTTGCAGCGGTGTAGAAGACGGCGTAGGCAGTTATACACCGCCGCCTTCTGAAACAGAACCCGAAGAAATCGAGGACGAAGAAACGGGTGAGGTAACTGTTATTTACCACCCAACATTTAATACGGTACAGAATTTATTTTTTGCGATATATGAAGGAAGGTTTTTGATAAAATAAAAATCAGGTCAAGGTTTCGTATCTTGACCTGATTTTTATTTTCACATTATTTTTTCTTAAACTTATTTTGTAATGCAGCCAAACTATCTTCTAATGATAAATTACTTTGAATTGGGCGGTTATCATTTTTTGGCGTGTCGCGATATTCTCTTGGACCTGAATCTCTATCGCGGTTGAATCTAGGTCTATCACCGTCTTTTCTGTCGCGGTGGAAGCTGCGATTATCCCTATTCCCATCGCGATTAAATCCTTGACCGCCTTCCCTATTGCCCCTAGGAACAAATTCCTTACGGTCGTATGCCTCTTTAGGCGGAGCAGAACCGCCTTTTTCTGGTCTAAGTGAAATTGAGCCGTCGTCCTTGGCTTTTCTATTGACAGGTGCTGATTCTCTTTCGCGTTTTTCGCGGGGCGGAGGTTTAGCTAATCCCGGCGTACGCATGGATAGGTTAATGCGTTGTTTGTCTACATCTACACCCATAACGCGCACTTTGACAACTTCACCTACTTTTAATGCCTCAGACGGGTGCTTGATAAATTTATCAGAAATTTCAGAAATATGCACTAGCCCATCATGGTGAACACCAATATCAATAAACGCGCCAAAGTCAATAACATTGCGCACAGTTCCCGTTAATTCCATGCCTTCTTTTAAGTCTTTCATGTCTAATAGGTCGGCGCGCAGCACAGGCGGCGGCAAGCTATCCCGTATATCTCTGCCAGGCTTTAAAATCTCGTCCACTATATCCAGCATGGTAGGCTCGCCCACACCAATCTCTTCCGCCAATTTTGCGCTTCCGTATTCATGTACACGCGCTTTCATTTCGCTCAACTTGCCTTGTTTGACATCTTCTGGAGAATAGCCGAATTTTGTAATCAGCTTTTCTGCCGCCGCATATGACTCGGGGTGAACGGAGGTATTTTCTAATACATCTTTAGCATCAGGAATCCTTAAAAACCCTGCCGCTTGCTCGTATGCTTTTGGTCCTAATTTAGGCACTTTTAATAATTCTTCGCGTTTTTTAAACGGCGCTTTTGCTCTATGCGCAACAATATTTTTTGCAATTGAAGTATTAAGCCCCGAAACATAAGCCAATAAAGAATAAGACGCGGTGTTTAAATCAACGCCTACAGAGTTAACGCAATCTTCAACTACACCTGTCAAAACATCGGTCATGCGTTTTGGCGGCATATCATGTTGATACTGCCCCACGCCAATGCTTTTTACATCAATTTTGATAAGCTCGGCTAATGGGTCAAGCAATCTTCTTGCAATTGAAATCGCGCTTCTTGCGGTAGAGTCCAAATTGGGAAATTCTTCCGCGCCCAATTTTGATGCAGAGTACACAGACGCGCCCGCCTCGTTAACAACCATATATTGCAACGGCAAATCAATGTCTTTGATTAAATCAGCGATGAAAATTTCACTCTCTTTACTTGCCGTACCGTTTCCAATCGAAATAACATCGACTTTGTACTTTTCAATTAAGCCCTTTAATACCTTTTTTGCATTCTCGATTTTATCTTCTTTTGCAGGCGGTGTAAAAAATACAACCGTATTATCAAGCACATTACCCTCTGTATCAATAACGGCAATCTTGCAGCCTGTGCGGTATGCCGGGTCAAGTCCCAAAATAACTTTGCCTTTTAAGGGTGGTTGAAGTAATAGCGGTTTTAAATTTACTTCAAACATCTTAATGGCTTGCTCACTAGCCATGTCGGTTAATTCGCCCCTAACCTCATTTTCAATCGACGGGAAAATAAGCCTTTTATAGCTGTCCACAATCGTATCGTCCATCACTTGATTAAAAATGCTTTCCTTGCGATATAACGCTTTTATCTTCTTATGCGCAACTTCTTCGTCCGCTTTGATTGATACTTTTAAACACTCGTCTTTTTCGCCGCGGTTTAATGCTAAAATTCTATGAGGCGGAATTTTACCTACAGGCTCAGAATACTCTGCATACATCTCATAAATTTTCTTTTTGGGATTGTCCTCTTTTTTAGGCTCTAGTTTGCAGTCCACCACACCAATCTCGTACAGCATTGTTCGTAAGACTTTCCGCACATTAGCATCGTCCGAAATACGCTCGGCATTTATATCCATTGCACCCTGCAACGCCTCTTCTGCACTTGCTACACCTTTTTCTTCGTCGATATATTGTGCCGCTAAAGCCATAATATCGCCATCAGCTAATTCTTGCGCTAAAATGACATCGGCAAAAGGCTCTAAACCCTTTGCAATAGCAACTGACGCACGAGTTTTTTTCTTTTGCTTATACGGACGGTAAATGTCCTCGACTTCAGTCATAGTTTGCGCCGCTTCAAGTGCCGCCGCAATCTCGTCCGTCCATTTTTCTTGTTCGGTAATAGAGTTTTTGACTTCTTCTTTGCGCTTTAATAAATTTTGCAAATATTGTAGTCTGTCGGCAAATTCTCTTAAAACTTGGTCATCGCACTCGCCGTGCATTTCTTTACGGTACCTTGCAATAAATGGAATCGTACTGCCTTCTTCTATAAGGTCAACAATGTTGCTTGCGTACTCTGGTTTTAGCTTAAACTCGTCAGCTAATTTTACTTTTACATCCATGGGATTAGCGGTTTCCTTTTTTTTGAACAATCCTGAAAAGCAGGATAAATTTGTATACCTGCATTGTAGCAACCGCAAAAAAAAAGCGCAACTGTTTTTTTTGAATTAAAAAAGATGCCTGATAAAGTAGACACCTTTTTTATTTCTTACGCTAGCGTAGTCGGAAATAATATAGTATGAATCCCCACAAATAAACTATACGCAACCTTTTCTTGGTGAGCGGCAGAAATTAAAAGCCGCTCTTCTTCTGGGTTTGAAAGAAAACCTGTTTCGATTAAAAGCGCGGGAAATTCGTTACATTGCAGTATAAAAAAATCACCTGGTCTGGGTATTCTGTCCGCACCTAAATTTGCATTTAGGACATTTTGCATTATTGTAGCAAATCTCTCACCTTCTTCACTTCGGGGAGCAAAGAATACTTGAGGACCTCTTACAGTAGGTGACGGGAAAGAATTTTGATGTATGCTTATCACTAAATCAGGCTCTGCGTCTTGAATAATTCTTCGGCGCGCTGCCATGTCTTGCAGTTTACGGTTATCGGTTGCTAAACCGTATAGCCCGTCAGGGGTGCTGCGGGTCATAATGACGCGGTAACCCTTCCCTTCTAAAAAGCTGCGCAAATTGCGCGCAATTGCAAGATTGATTTCCGCCTCATGAATACCCGTTGTGCGCCCCTGCACACCGCCGTCGCGCCCGCCGTGTCCCGCGTCAATTACAACAGTCAATCCTAGCGGCGCAGAAGACGGCATAGCGGTATATACCGCGATAGTGGTAACCAGCCCAATAAAACCTAAGATAATTGCGGCAAACATGATTATGGTTTTTCGTTTTATAACATACATAGAGGATATCCTTTACTTTTAGGGATTTGCGAAAATCTGTATTGTACCGCTAGTCCATGCGTCAAAGAAACTTGCTAATTGCCTTTGTGACGCATTTTCAAAAGCAGCTGTAAATAATGCGGGAGTAACTATACCAAACTTGTTTTGTTCGTATAAATATCTCATTCCT
>Ga0131853_10007627_pt1 | contig 19621 bp, 13 predicted proteins | sample TergutLab28metaG_FD_92764 | JGI IMG/M metagenome (GOLD analysis project Ga0131853, IMG submission 92764) | Labiotermes labralis P1 segment gut microbial communities from Petit-Saut dam, French Guiana - Lab288 P1 (version 2) (version 2) | ecosystem: Host-associated > Arthropoda: Insects >... | reverse complement strand
CATTCTTCTCGATTTTATCACCCGCACAATATTGGGTGAGGAGTACAAATCATTTAGCTCCTCATTATGCAATCTCCTCCATTCCCCCGTTACCTCGTCCCTCCTAGGTCCAAATATTCTCCTTAACACCATGTTCTCAAACACCCTCAGCTTCCTTTCCTCCCGCATGTTATTGCTCAATACCCTCCACAAATTTAACAAAGGTTTAATTGTCCCAGATGTAATAAATGTGTACTAGTTTACTGCATTCTTTCTTTCTATTGATTACTTGTTCAAATTTCCAGGAAGGAAAATGAAGTTAAACAACAGAAGTGACAGAAAGAGAAAGATAAATGAATTGCATACTGTAATGTTGCTGACAGAATGCACCTTCCCATACTGGTACCCCATTCACAGAATGAACTTATAACCTACTGAAATTAAGTATCAGAAATTACATAAAAGATAAATGAATGTACAGAGTGTAATACTACAGCTAATCTTTCCTTGACAGCTATACATCTTTGCATAATGGTATCCTTTCATAAAATAAACCTTTTAACAATGAAGAATCTGCTAAATGATCTGCAAAATATTTTAAAGAAATTACTGAACTTTCCATAGTCTTCTTGCTGTTCATAAAAGTGCAGTCAGTACTGCATGCATACATCATTATAATTCATGGCTTACTTTTTTTGTTTTTGCTGTTGTAAACAGCTAAATTACAGAACATAACCATAAAACTGGCTCAGATAGTAATATTTGACATGTATATTGGGGAAGCCCAGTTTGAATTTCAACCTGACACTAACTAACCCTGGCTGCAGGTTTTCATGGTTTTCTTTGGTCTCTCTGGGCAAAAACTAGAATACTACCTCAGGTTCAGCCACAAATGCTTCCTTCTATATTCTTTCTCACTCATTAGTCACTAATCAAGGGATCCACAAGAATTAAAAAAATACAGGAGTCACCTTTCACCAGAAGAGTGACATGAAGAAAGTTCCATGCTGAGGATGCACAAACATTAGGCACTACTGTAAAGAATTTAGTTACTCAGGCAACCATGTGGGATTAGTGCACCGCTGTAATTATCACTCCATCATTTAACACTAGTCTGTGATACTGAGTGTCAGTCAACCATACAAAACCAATAACTTTTTCTGGCACTTATAATCAGTAATTTCTATGACAATGCAGTATACTCCTCTTGAGTAAGATGGTATGTGGAGCAGAGCAGTGTGACATGGCACGGTGCTGTTGATTCTTCTGTGCAAGTGGAGTGGTGTGGTATGGTGTGCAAAACAATTTGACAGCATGAAAGCATCCTTAAATTGGTAACATATTTTTTTCACACATAATTTTAAAATATTCCTATTATGCATGCAGCATAGTGCAATGCAGCTTCTTACAAACACATCTACAGAACAGGAAAAAGAAGGCTACCACTCCACAGAAACACATTAGGGAACAGAGATACAGCTTCACATCTTCCTAACTTTGGCACTAGACATGAGTGAATGACCAGATTCAAGCTCCATCACTATTATCCAGTGGAATGGAGCTTCTCCTATTCACTGTAAAATAGACTGGTCTGAACACCATATCCAAAATGAGAAAAATCCCCATCCCTGTTACAAAATTAATTTATTTTACACACTTTCTGTTCTAACCCATTTAACATTACCTGGTCAAAGTGACGGTAAAATTTCCGAAGTTCATATGGGTCACTTGTTGTGTCAGATATGTGCTTTGCTCTTTTAAATAGGAATACAAGGAGTCTATGTTTCAGTGAATTGATTGTTGCATCCCTAAAAGGTCGGTATACATTAGATCCATTTCCCTGGGAAATTGCAGATGACTGAAGAAAGTCATCATCTTCATAGCAGAATCTCCCAACTTTATGAACATTGATGAAAATTCCATCAGTCACCTGGAATATGTGGATAGTTTGGTGCTGAACAGATAACACAGCTAGAGTGTCCTTGTACAGATACAAGCCTTGGTTATGTGAAAGATATATTTTATCAACTTTAAATGTTTTAGTGTCACACAATTGGCCTGCCTGTAAGTCCACCAAGTGTAAAGAATAATCCTCAAGAGGTGAGCGAGGATTGGGCGTTACAGCTTCATTATTAGTATATATCTCATAGAAATGTGGTCGTAAGTCTTCCGGAACATACACCGCAGATCCTACAATGACATAACGACCATCGTCTGTGAAAAGACTACATTCTCTGTTGAGTTGATCCCCACTTTGAGCTACATTGACTATGTATTTCAGTCTGAAGAATCGTTCAAACACCTTACTGCGTATATAATCACTCTTCTTATCATTTTCGTTGCCAATGTACTCCCCTATGCAACCATCCACTAGATCAGCAGCTGCAGATGAACCACGATATTCATAAATTTCCAGGGACGTCTGGTCTGATGAGAAGGCAATGAAATGGTGACCATCAGGGCTGAACTTTCTTAGAAAACAAGGCGGCTTTTCAACGTTGACAATAGTGAAATTGGGGAACACATTCTGGTGAAATTCCCGAGCAACATGAAAATGAGTACCAGGTTTGACAGCCCCATATATCTCCCGTCTTGATAACCTGGTAATAATATTTTGAGGTGGGATTTGTCGAGGAGTCAGAGAATATTTACAGCTACCTTCTGACACAAATATATCCATTACTGATCGTTATCACCACACTTCCAATTTCAAGCATTGGGAAACCTACTCACAATGACGTGTACAGTTATAACCTTTCAGATTAGAAACAGTTACAAAATACAATATTTGCACACACACAGCCTACTAAATGAATGAAGTGAACTGTAAAATTTATGAAGAAAGACAATTCAAATGAACTATATAGCCTAAAACACGTGTTAGATTCGTCTCACTCACACTAACACTCTCCTGACGAAACTCACAGATTACCTTACCCAAATACAAAACGCTCACCGAAATACAAATTAGTCAACAGGTTCTCCGTGGTCTCAGATTCCTATGGAAACATATGGAACCGCTGGATATTAACTGTGACAGCCGGGGTGCAGGCAGAAATAAACGTAAGTTAGCGTGAATGACGCCGTGTAAGATTTCAGATGATCCGTGGCGTGGATCCATGATATGTGGAATGTTGAAAATGTACGTAAAAATTATGGTCTGTGGCAGAAACCAAGTAATGGGTCTTAATGAGTTTGATGTGCGAATATTGCTGTGAGATACGAATGTGGGTTCGTTGCATACAGTCAGGCCTCAAAGTAAGTAGAAAATAATACGTAAAAATTGGTATTTTATAATGAACTTCCTGTGGGCCGAGTGTCTCCAAAATAACTCTGGCAACTTGTGTTAACACGTAGCAGTAGATATGTGACAATTCATGCAGTGGGTTCTCACTGTTGTAGGATGTTACATGAGAATGAAAAGAATGGCATTAAGGATATCTTGAAATTAATGCCAGAAGAGGAAGTGCATATGCTGGCTCAAACTGTCACAAGTAATATGATTATTACAACAACTGTAGAAGGTAAGCGAAATGTTCTACGAAAGTACTTCTGTGGATGTGTGAACTTACAAAATATGTTAAGCACAGAACAAACTACAGGGAGCAGAGTCCATCGTAAGAAACTAACGGTTCCCCAGCTGGGAAAGAAATTCCCTGCATTTTATGGAACCGCTAGGTTGGTTGCATGTTCACAAGAATCCCTCCTACATGTCTCTGCCCAGAGCCAGAATAATCCATTCTATGTCCAGGTCTTCCAAGTGGTATATTTCTGGCAGGTTTCCCCACTAAAACTTTGTGTGCACATTTCCACTTTTCCATTTATGCCACATGTCCTCCCCATCTCATTCTTCTTAATTTGATCACCCAAATACTATTTAGTGAGGAGTATAAATGATAAAACTGAATATGCAGTCTCCTGCAGCCCCTGCCTACCCCCAGTTTTTCACAGGCCTGGATCTCTTCTGCAGCTCCCTGTTCTTGAATGCCATCAACCTTTGTTCTTCCTTTAGTGTGAGAAACCAAGTTTCACACCCTATAACCAGCAAAATTAAAGTTATGTGCATTTTAATCTTATTTTTTTGAGTAGCAAAGAGGAACACAACGCTGGACTGAATGGTAGCAGGTATTCTCAGAGTTCAGTTTCCTCTTAATTTTTTATGAGTGCAAAGCTGAAACTATAGAAATGAAATTTAAAAAATCAGATAAATTAAACTTCACAGAAGATAAAATAATGTCAATTAATATGCACAGTGACTTATGCACATCTTTGGCAATTTTAACATTCTGAGGACAGCTGTATAAACATTAATTAGGAGGATAAAAAAATTAAGGTAATGTAAGGTATAAGTAAAATCCCCCCTCTGCCTTGTCGAATCTCTGAGTGAATAAGGCATATGGTTGTGTGGAGGCAAAGAGTAACTGACCATAGTAGTTAGCTTCATGTTCTTACCAATTTGGTCCAGGTACTCATTGCTAGTTGAATTAGTGGTTGGTTTGGTTTGCAAAGCTGGTTGTAGCAGTGGAGAAATCCCCATTTCTCCTTGGAGTCAAAAGCTGTCCCATAGCCTATCACTTTACTAAGACCAACGGCCCTCCCAGCACACATCAACATAAGAGAGAGACCCTCGTACATGGAAATGTTTAATTCATGATTACTGAAATCACCTAAGTGAAAGTTTTCACTTAATTGCGTAATTGTACAATTTTCAAGTCACTCTGGAATTTCCTTGTATTTCTTTGATTACTAGAACATAAATATTCATGGGTTTCTGGTTTACTTACTGAAAATGTCTGCAACTTAGCTAGCTATGTCTGTTATATGTAATGAAGATAAATAATTACAGAAAGAGGTAAAATAGAAATAAAATTACATTGTCATATTTTGCATTATAGAAGCGATGGATGCTATTATGCTACACTCACCTACAGCAGAATCTGTGTTACTACGTAAAAGAGTGTCAAGAGAGATCCTTTTTAAATATCTGCATAACAATAGTGTCCCCACAATTCCAACAGATAAAGGAACTATGGTCAAAAAGATTCTTCAGATGTGGGAATGTGTTCCCCATGAGGAGGTAATTCTTTCTTTTATAGACCTTCAGTACTGTACTGCATCTTTCAGTTTTTGGCTGGTGGAATTTTCAAGCAGACGGCTAGGAGCACGTCACTTTTGCACCTATAGCAATAGCTGATTGGCAAGTGAAACAGGCAGGTAGAGAGTAGGCCTGTCTACCTGCCTGGCTAGGTTCTTCACCATCCAGAAAACTAGATGATGATCTATATTTCAGCACAAGTGTGAGTTTTGCAGAATTTCAGATTTCTGCATGATACAGTTTTTTACTGTGTTGATTGGGAATATTCTTACTGATGTTTCGGAGGAGCTTGAATCCTCCCATTCTTCAGGGTAGTTGAAGCAGAATAAGCTTCTGGAAGAATTTGTTGCAGACCCAACAATTTATTCTTTAGCTACCTTGATGTTGGAGACAGCAAACCTGTAAAGTGTGGGTAACAAATTAATTGGCCTGGTGTCATATTCCATATGACTGTGATCGTCAGTTTACATTTCTGCATTTGCTGTAGGATGTTCAGTGAGAATAAGTGGAGGATAAGAGTGATTCCTAAAGTACGTCAGTATCCACAGAATTGTTTATGTATATTGAAATAATTTAAGGACTTGCTCTTCTGTGAAGTGTTGTACCGATGATCTGAGCTGAAATTAAAGACTTTTCAAACTTGTAAGTTCCTCTTATAGGACTCTGTAGAGTTATTAGAGATACCTTAGTCCTCAAGTGTGTCAATGTTTATGTGCAACAAGACACTGTGAGGCACAGATGTTGATCTTGGAATGTTTGTAAGTGGCTGATTACATTATCAGACAGAAAGTTTGTAATGTAATTCTTGCAGATATTGTAATTTGGGTTTATTTCATATGAACTGGTGCTTCTAGCTTTTGCTTGGAGTCAAAAACAAAGTATTGCAAGTTGATATACTCAGTTTTCTTGGATGCTTAATGTCATATGAAGTGGAGAAAAATGTAAACTTAATAATTGTAGGACTAGTACATGTTTTTCAGCTGTTCCTTAATGGTAATGAAATCTGGATAATGAAGCCCAAAGATAAATCCAGACTCACAGTTACCAAAATGGTATTCATGAGACACACTGCAGCTAATAACCTTTCTAGTGAAAATTTACATCATTTTTTTAGCTGCCTGTATCTGACCTGGTGTACATTAAATATCTGTCTGTGTGTTTTATATTCTATTTTTGTAGCTTATCTAAAGGTCACCACATGGGCATGATTATTGTTTTGTTCACAAAATTTACAGGCTGCGATTTTGCACATACAAACATTCTGAAACATGATGTAACAATAAAAATATTTCCATTTTTCAAATTTGGCTGTGGTGAGCCAATTTCCCCATTGGCATATATGTTGCCAGGAAGTTACCCTATACATAAATGTAACCTGACTTACATACACAACGCGGTCCAAAAGTTTTAGGACTGAAGTTTTTGAAAATCGAAGAAACATGAGGAAGACACATACTTTTTTTATTCAAATTAAGCTCCATTGGCATATATACAGGCTTTTGCATGGTTGTACAGTTTCTGAAAAGCTGCTGAAAATTTCTCTTTTTGGACCTTCTTGAATTCATTAGTTACAGCTTCTTGGATCTCAGCAACATCCACAAAGTGGAATCCTTTTGACTTCATTTTCAACTTGTGGAACAGAAAATATTCTGGCGGAGATAAACCTGGAGAGTACAGGGGGTGATAAAGGGTTGTAACATTTTTTTGGATAAGAAATTGGCAAACACTTGCAGCTTTGTGGGTGGGCGCATTATTGTGCAACAAGAAAGAATCGTGAGCAGAGCGCAACTGGCTGAACCCTTTGAATGTGGTTCAGAAGGCGATCCATTACTCCTTTATAAAATTCTGCATTTACTGTTTATCCCTCTGGTATGAATTCTTGTGCACTAGGCCTTGAGTCAAAAAAATTATCAACATGTTCTTGATGCGGGACCTTTGGAATTTCAGTTTCTTTGGCCGAGGGGATGTCTCACCAACCCATTCAGAACTCTGTCGCTTTGTTTCAGGGACATAGGCAAAACACCAGGTCTCATCTCCCGTAATGATTTTGTTAAAAAAAATTTTTGTCTGTATCGGCCATCGCAGTAATGTCTTGGCAAGATGTGTCTCGATCTTCCCTTTGCTCAGGTGTGAAAGAGTGTGGAACAAAACGTGCACACAACTTTCTCTTTCCCAAATCCTCTTTCAGAATCAGAAGAACTACAGTCTTGGGGATGTTCAAAGATTCTGCTATCATTCTTGTTGCAATTTGACGGTCATTTTTGACCGAATCAGCAACAGCAGCAATTTTGGACGGCCACCTCTCTCGTCATCTTCTACCAGCTTCCTACCGTCTCAAAATCAAGAATACCACCTAAAAACGTTTGATGGGTTCAAAGCCTCATTCCCATAAGCCTTTTGCACCGATACTAGTGTTTCTGTCACAGATAGACCAGCTTTGAAACAAAAGTTTATGGCAACTCTCTCTTCATTTCCACCATCCATGACGTATAAAGAAAACTGACTTTGCAAGACAAGTTATAACTTTTACACTGTCGAAGATAAACAAACGAAACTCGGTGTGTAAACGATGTGTGGTTGATAGATTGCTGTAGTTGTTATTTAAAAAAAAATCAGTCCTGAAACCTATGGATCACACTGTGTACTTTGACCAACAGACACACTGTTACCAGATTCAACCATTGGACATAATCATGAGTCATTGGTTGTAACTGGCAGTCTGCTTCAGTGTGAAGGAAGTGGCAAGCTCTTTTCGCATGTGTTGAATTTGTCCACATTTGTTTCTAAGAAATTCATGCTTACCATAATTTCACATCACCTGAGAAAGAGTTTTATAAAATTTCTGCTTCAAGTTTTGCGAAAGTTACTACCATTACCCTTCACTAATGTAATGATCTGTTCTTCACAATTCAGACAGATGTCGATACTTTATTCAGTTGAAAATACCCCGTGCTATTCTTTTTCAGTTCATTGTTGAAGAGAGTGCTTCATTTTTGGATGAGCCAAATTTTGTTAGAATAGGCCAGGTTTCATGCAGCTACTTGTTTACGTGTGCTAGAGTGCATTTTCTTCCTGTATGGAAACAGGTATATCTTGCAGCAGGATGAACAGAATGTTATATCCTTGGTGATGAATCATTCATTATTTCACTAGGCCTTGTTCGAATTTTGCAGTCTACATCTGTGATCCCCAAAACACCACAACCTGGCTTTGAGGCTCATGAGATTGATGAAATGGCTCATCAGTTTACGAATTGGTTTTACTCATTGCTCAACCAGTGTCAACTAGGAATGGAACACTTTTGGCCGGACTGCAGTATGTGTTTAGTTTCAAGTTCTGAAAGGGATTGTTCTAAGCTGGAAATTAAGAACAGTGCAGCTGATGTTGTACAACTAATCTGGGATACCAAAGCTCGTAACAACTTACATTTCAATCCAAACGTGTCACATGAAGGTGTTCAGGGAAGGATAGATGTGCATGGTTTAGTCATGGTTCTGGCATGTGGCACATTACATCAGCAAGACAGATGTGTTGGAATATTTGAACAGTTGTTTTGTCTTGTAAGAGATCCTTCGGCTTGCAACAACTGGAAGATCAAGTACACAAATCTAAATCTGAAAGGTACAAGTAACATTACAACTCTCCCTACTCTGGCAGAAGGAAGCCTTTTAAGCAGTATAACATCTGTGTCTAGTCCCAGTCAGTCAGCATGAAGTGCATATACTGCTACAACTTTAATTTCATGCGAAAGGTTCTGATCTGTTCTCACATTTCAGTAATTTGGGATGTGTAAACAATGAAGTATAAAATAAATTATTTTTAGCACAAGGTACTCTTAAAATAAGAAATAAATTGCTTTGTATTTGTTACATTTATATTGCCTTAGCAATTGTGCATGCCACATACTTTGTGTAGAGCATTGTCTGGTGGAGATAAAGTATCTCAACCTCTTGCATGGGGGAGTAGCTAAAAGCTACACTGCTTTGAATTCATGCTCTGTATTACGCAATGTACAAATGAGTACAGCTTTTGGACTATGTTTACAGCATTCTGCACAAGTACCCAGGCTTACTAACTTAGTAGTCAGTGATTGTGATGTAGGACTGCATAGTCCTCTGTATCTGTCTGGTGTAAAGGCTAGGGAGTCAATTTCACCAGCTTTCCATATTCTAGTCTTGTGTCAATTTTCACACACCCAGGTTCCACTACTGCAGCATCTGATACAGGGCCCTTCATTTATCTGGCAAATATAATTTCCATTATCTGTTGGTTAGCTTATTGCATTAAATTTGGCTAACTCAGCAAGCTGCCAATGGCTGCACTGCTGAAGAGGTTAACAACAACAGTCAGTAGTCTTTAGTGGCAGTGGGAATACCAATGAAACATTGCAAGCGTCAGTATGATGCATATGTTACAGATCCTACATAAATTGTCATAAATCCAGATGAAAATATTTCCTGTTCATCTGTTCCAAACATTCCAGCATTTTCAAATGCATGAAAAGGTTTCAAAAACAGCTGCCACTCCAAACAGCAAGAAAACATGCAAAATGAGGAAAAACTACTAGATGAAACTGGTGCAATGTTGGAGAATCTCCAACAAAAGTCGTTGTTTCAATTTGCACAGCAAATGTTTGCTTCTACAAATTGCAATAGAACTACTGAATATGCATCCGCTATGGTTCGCAGACTCTGTGACAGCCTGTGAAGCAAGAAATATTTGTTTGAACTGGTACCTTCATGTGGTGCAAGCTGGAGAAATAGACCACGAACATACTGTGGGTAGTGATGAAGTTAGGTTTCATCTCACCAGACCTGAATTCACATGTCTCTACTTGTGGGGTATGCTAAAGGAAAAAGTGTAAAGAAATTATCATCACACTGTAGACAGTCTGGGGTGAGGAGAAAAAAAATAGAATGTGGCATCTTCATTTTCACTGGCAGCACTTCAACATGTGAGGAACGTGTTTGTTAAATGTGACATAAACGAAAGTAAACCATTCCCAGCACCTTCGGCAGACAGGGTTAGTAAAAACCTAGTATTAACTGCAGTATCTTCAACTACAGTGTGTGTTTCAGTTTCAGCTCTTCAGTTAAGCTGGATGTAAACTAATCATGCAGCAGTGATGCTGGAAGAAACTAAATGCTGTACTTCTAATGCATTCATGAGGAAGCAGATGCAAGAGCTCCATGTACTCCTTTCATGAATTTTTTGTATACTTTTAAATGGTTCCAGAGACTTCTTATGTTAGACCATGCTATTGTCATCTGGCGAACCAAAGTAACTGCACACGTTGCTCGTATCTTCAACTCTGACCATACACAGTACCATATGTGTACTGCAAATGCAGCATGGCACCACAAACGGCAACTTTTTATTGACTCACCTTGTCTCATGTCAGCTATTGTCACTTCAAGCTCTTGAACTCCTATACAAATTCTGACAGCCCTCAGACAGTTGAGGGTGCTACAGTACATTGCTTACACTGAGCACGGATACTGCAGACACAAGCTCAAGCAATGATAAGAACCAGAAATTCGTGATTGTATGTTCAAATAATTTGATCTGGATATTCATACCATGAATATTGAACGTCAGTATTTAAAGCATCATATACTTAATATTCGTCATCATCATCATCCAGCTAACATGGAGTTTGGGCATTTGTTGACGTGTTCTGGTATCCCCTGGTGTCTTCTGCCTGTTGGTCTGTATTTTTTTTTTTTTTAAATTATTCTCAGCAATCTGTTATGGGGCATGCTGTTTAAGGGTTGCAACTACAACCTTCTGTATTCCTGTATTTTGTCCAAAACTGGGGTTATATTTAGTTCTTTTGCAATCTCCATGTTTGTTTTACAATCTGTCCAAGTGTATCCTGCTGTTTTTCTCATATGCTTCATCACTGCTCCTGTTGTTCTTCTTGCATCTCTCGCTACAATGGTCCAATTTTCAATAACATGTAACAGAGCTGAAAGGGCTAGTGTGTTGTATTGTTACTGTTTCCTTTAAAGGTTCTTTGATCTAAACATATTGTTAATAATGCCTGTTATTTTCAAAAGTGACTCAATTTGGTATCAATGTCCACTTCTTTCTCATAAGATATCAGATTTCCTAAGTAGTTAAAGGAATTGACTTGTTCTATAATTTTATTATTTGTTAACAGTTTTATTCTAATTGGATCTCTTCCTTTAAATGCCATCAGTTTTGTTTTCTGTGCAGATATAATTAAACCATGTTCTTTTATCATTTGATTTCATTTATACGCAACTTTCTGCAAGTTATCTTTTGTGTTACATATTATAACTTGGTCATCGGCATATTACAGTGTAACCAGTGCCTGATTTTTTTAAAGTGGAATTCCTTTTATGTCTTCTTTCTGTCATTTAGTTATTATTTCATCTAAGTATACATGAAACAGCACAGGTGAGAGAGGGCAATCTTGGTATACTCCTTTATTAATTTCAGCCAGTTTTTATAGTTTGGAGTTAAATTTGACTTATATTTTGTATTGTGTGTATATGTCCACTATTGTCTTTAATAATGTATCTGGAATATTTCTAGATTGTAAATATCAAATAAAATCTCTCTTTGTATACTATCACATGCCTTTTCCTAATCTATAAATAACACATGTGTTTACAAATTATATTCCCTTCATTTTTCAATGAATAATTTTGTGCAGAATGTGGATGAAAACACTTTCGGAATCTATTTTTCTCTATCTCCTGCAGTTTTATATTAAGAATTCTAGAGTATAACTTTTAGCAGGTGTTAAGAATACTAATTCATTTGTAATTTTTTGGGTCTCTTAATCACCTTAAATACTGGGATTCCAGCAGAATTCTTCACTTCATTTGGACTACAATTTTTTGTGTATATATTATTTAAAAATTGTAGTAATCTCAGTACGAACTCTTCTTGTGGAACTTGCATAACTCTGAATTACTATTATCTTCTCTGGGACGGTACCATTTTTTTTTTTTTTAATTTTAAGGTTTCTAAATCATCTGATATTACAGTATCTGTGTGAATTCCATTCTGATTTTAATTCATTTATGTTGGTTGTGTTCCATAATTTTTCACAGTATTGAAGAAATACATTTTCATCTATGTTTCCATGAATTTTCACTGCTTCATTTATTCCTTTGTGTATTTGTTTTAAAATTGTTTACACTTGGTTTGAGTCTACCAGGCAGTGTTTGTGTTACAGTATTCATTTTGGTTTCCTTCAATTACCAAATAACTGTATTGTTAGGCCAAAGTGCAGAAATGGTGATATTATATACAAGGGGTGCAAACATTTTTCAAAGAGGTAGGAGTCACCTCAAAATTCCAGGCACCTGACAGGTTGCATGAAGCAAGTTCCATATGGAAGACCCACAAATATTAGGTGTCACCATATACAATTTAGAGGCCCAGGCAACCTGGCATCCAGGATTTGTGCATCCCTATTATATACAATAGCAAAATTAATAGCTGTTGCAGGGAAGCTTCTGAACAGTATTTAAATCACCTTTAGAAGATATGAAGAAATCAGAGTGCAAGATGAGCTTGTAATTAAACAGAACACATACCGTTGTGTACTATATGTTCGTCATTGCATTATACATGCTATTTATCTTGTGTAAGGCCCCAATGATGGACTGATTTAATCTGAAACATGTAGCCAAACCCTTTGAAAGAGAACATAAGTTGTGTTTTGACTGATGATTTATCCTTTTCCTTTATTAAGATATACTCTTTTAAGGTAAATGTTAAAGTTCCTCATTGCCGTGTATGTTTAAAATCAATGACTATACACAGTTTCTTCACTACTTTGCTTCACGTGTCATGCTGTTAAACTCAGTACACCTATGTTTCACTACTACAAAGGTAGCCAGGCACTTTACACAATGAAGATAAAAACAGATTGTGTGGTTTTCCTCCTTCACAAAAACATTTTCAAGATCCAAAACCCTTGTAACACACAAAGCAAAACATACTGCAATCTTTGAACAGAAACTGACATACATGTAATGGAAATGTCACAATAATTAGATGTTAAATTAGGGAAAACATCAAGGATCAAACTTAGAATACGTTAGGATATCCTAAACTTACATGTCCTCACACACTTAACATACTAAAATATAGTGTATTAGTGAATTAACTGGTCTGATAGCATCAGGATGCAGGGAAGTCAAATGTCTCAACAAAGGATTATGAACCTTCTGGCTACTTACATAATTCAACCATTAACTAATCATGTCAATGTGTTCATGTTCCATACATTTATTGAGAATGACTGACAAAAACTGGGAAAAAGTAAACCATGATTCATTGTAATCTAAATGTGTCTGAATACATCTGAAGAGAGAGAGAAATAACAAGCACAGAATTAATTGATCAGTACATGGGTGTCTGAAATACATTCCATTCTGCACAATGGATCCTTGTTCTGTCCAGTGCTTGAGATGGTCTTCGTGCTGTCTTGGCTTTCAAACTAGATTAAAATCTGAGACTTCCCCTATATAGGTATTAAATTTGTCATCAACATGACAAAAAAGTGAAGAACAAGATGGGAGGATATCGCCCGGAGGGACACATCACATGTCCTTGGAATAGGAGGTTGGAGGAGACAAGCAGAAGACAGAGAAGAAAGGAGGTGTCTTCGGATGGAGGCCAGGGCCCAGCAAGTGGCTGTAGCACATTAGATGGAATGGAATGTGACAAAAGGGTGTATGCCTGATTGGGTAAAAATGAGCATAACATTTTGAACTATTATGCCCTTACTGACCACACTTCAAAGCATGCCTTTGCTAACCACAGAGGTAAAGCAGTCCTTTTTCAAGCCATGAAGGCATACTGGATGAGTGGAGGTACTGCATGCACATTCTTAGCCTTGGCACTAGATGGAGGTGAGAGGTCAACTTCTTGACTTTGCTGCTTTATTCCTGGGAAAAAAAGTCTGGTACCCAATGAAAAGGTGGCTGGGTAGGCCCCAAAGTAGGTCTTTACCTTTTGAAGAAGAATAAATCTCCTGCCCCCACCAGGATTTGAACCCTGAATCATCCAGTCCATAGCCTAGTCACTGTGCTGACCATGCTACTGTGGATGCTGCTCAAGATTTAAGACAGTTTGAAATAATTACGTATTTACAGCAATACATGTCATTTAGCTTCAGTTTCCCCCTATTATGTAGGTATAAAAATCTGTGTTCTGCATCTTGAGAATATGAGGGTGAACCATAGTATTAACAACAGTGTTCAGTCCCTCAAGTCCACATGGCTGGAAAATTTCACCGTGTATCAGTGGTTTTGACACCAAAACATTAAAATAATATTTACATACTACAAACTTATACCGGTGTGGCCGGGGCGTGCTGCTGACCACTCACCCCCTTCTAGTGCCCCAATCATGGAAGAGTAGAGCTATACCTCTACCCACCCTCTGGGCCACACCAGGCTTCTAATGGGAACACTTTTACAAACTTATACTGGGGTGCTGATAAGTCCTTAGCCCGACCAGGAAGGAAAGAAGCTCGGAAGCATTTCATGGACGTGCGCGATTTCAACAACGTTGAGACGCGAGCTGTCATTCACGCCATTCTGACTGAAACATTAGCTTGTTTCCTTCCTGGTCGGGCTAAGGACTTATCAGCACCTCTTTGTACGATTGTTGTGAAATAGAAGATGGAACTGGCTAATTCCTGTTAACTTCTGGATTTTCAATATTATCTGAAGGCAAATTGTTATGAATGACGAAACACTGAGACACTCCTCAAAAGAATGATACTTTATACAATTTGTAATTCACTTATGAGGCATACAGGTTATTACTTGAACCACTCGATTCTTCAGGTATTGTCTGTGAATATCTGGAACAGGAATATAAATAATGCCAATTAATTAAATGTATGACAATAATAAATTTTTAAAACAATTACATTCAGCACAGTGAAAAAAAATGTTCTGGGAAGGATTTTGATGCCTATTTGAATGCCTGAATGAATAACAATGCATGAGTAGCAGCTCAATAATATAGATTTCAGTTACCTTCAAAAATTTGCCACAGAGTTCACATCTGCATATTTGACATTTATAACAAAGAAAACAAAACATAGTTCTAGAGCTACTTCTAAATATTGCAACACTGGAAAATTTGTGCAGCATACATACCCTGAACGAGGAACATTGAGATAAAGTGGCATTTCATCTTCATTGTCTGCAATGGCAGTGACTGCTGGTGTTCGAAACAGGGATTTCTGAGCCACTCTAACTGATGTCCGCCTTTTCAATACAAACTGTACACAGAACAAGTTACTGTGTAAAACATTTGAAATGCAGTACTAAATGCTTATTACTGGGACGTATATTACTTACGAGTTCAAGGTTATATGCAGGGGCATGAATATGTGTGTGTGGATTTAGATGAACATAAATCTATGAGGGCATCTGCACCAGTCAAAACCAAGTACAAATCCAGATAACTTAGCATTTGGTTCTGCTGTGCACACATTTCTGGCACATACTGTAGATGGACACATAGTGACTTGTGCAGTGTAGTTCCTTTCCTTCCCTCTCCTATCTCCCTTCCAAACTTTGTATCTTTACTCGGATCACCTATGTATGATTCTTGCCTTTTCTTCCAAACTGGAACTTCCGGCTACATTTAAGTTCAAGTTCTTGTTTTCCAAATTCCATTTGGGCTACAAGAAAGACATATCAGAGACCCTGCTCTGGCACTGTGGGTAATTAAGACACTAGGCTTTATATTTGATTCGTCCACAGTGCCAGACGTTTTGTGTTTATATAATCTGCTTAACAAGGTGGCAATGAGCCGCCAAATGAGGCATCTTGTAATCCGTCTTTCTGTTATTACTGCACCTTGTGTGTGGTAGTAATTATTAAATTTTGTTACTTTCAACTCTTGTGCGTGTGTGTGTGTGTAATTACACCTGTTGTGTGCTTTACGGTTCTCCTTGAAGTATGAAGGAAGGAGGGGGGATGCATGATACAATTAACCCTCCAATGCAGGTGGTTTTAAACCCCAGTCCACAGCAGTATGTGGGAGCAGTACTTATGGATATTTAAATTTTACTTGCATGTTGCGAGTATACTCGACACTCCACACTGCAGGGTTAATATATCTGTCAGGCTACACAGGAACCTCACAGTACAATGAGGGGTAGAAGAGCCGATTTAATAATTTCCATTAGAAATGCTGTAAGCATAACTGGCTGCAAAGAGGCCCCTCATTAAGATCCTGAAAACTATTTTAAAAATACCCATTGTCACATACCAAATCTATCTCTCTGTCCAGCCTGCAATTTTAAAGTGCAGGGTTATATATAGTATTAAACTGGAAATATTGGTGCCATTAGTAAGATATAACCATAATTTATTATACCAGAAGCAGTCTACACAACATCACTCACATATTTTTGGACTGTCTTCCAAAAACATGCCAATGATGTGCATATTACACCACTGTCAAGAAACTACATGGTACATGGTTATTATCTTGAAGGAAAAATGCTCATACATTGTAATGTCATAAATATAATCACTTTATCTTCATTGCATGATACATCAGTGCCTTTCAAACAGTGGAACGTGTGCCACTGGTGGTATGCAGTCACCTGGTGGTACGCAAACAAATTCAGGAGTTTTTTTTCCCCCCTCAATAATTACAATTTAGAAACGTTAATTGCACTATTAAAACTGCTTTAAATGTGTTGAAATACAAATACAGACTCATCATGTTAAATTAGAAAAGCAGCAACTATGAACTTTGAGGTTTCTGCAGCGTTGTTTTGCTGGTTGGCAGGTTTCAAGATTTCTGTCAACCAGCAATACATCCCAAAGACCAATATCCTGAAAGTAGGCATTAATATTTGCAGTACCTAGTAGTACATGTACATGTTTTTCATTGTGACAGTGGTATGCGAGAAAAAAAATCTGAAAAAGGACTGAGAAATATCTCCTGTACACTACAATACATTTTATTTCGTGCAAATTCTAAACTGATACTAAATGTTTAGCCTTACTGTACCTGAGTTTTTGGCTCTGTTATTTCTGTGGCCAATGAATGAGGATCCCCCAGTTCAACCATTTCATGTTCTGGATGACCACCTTTCCTACGTACACCTTCTAATTCACTGGCAGCTTGAAAGTCAACAACATTTAATACTAAAGTTCAAATGTATACGGTAACACTTCATTATTAATTCTAAGTGCCTGGGACTTACAAATTAGGATTTCACATATGCAACTTTTATTATGGAGCTGTCTCTAGTAGTAGATACAAGCGATGCCAGCATCATACTGGATCGGTAATAGACACTAAATACTGCCTAGTTCTAAAACTGGAACAGTAATTCTTATTACATAAACCCACATTTGTCTCAGAATTATAAATTTGGATTCAGCATTAATGCACAGCTGTCATAATTTAATATCACTGCTCATAATTTTACCCATATTGTTGTAAACTGTGATTATACTTTTCAAGAAGATTACAACAAATACGCAGACATAAGGACAGTACTGGTTATAAATGGTTATTAAGATACAAAGAAATGATAAACACTTAGCTTGCATTTAAACCTTTTCATAGCTCATTCTACAATCAACCATTTAATAACACAGTTTTTTATGTCTAGGTTTATCCCACGCTCTGCACAAGTTTCAGATCTCAACCTTTCATATGCAGTACATGTACATGGGCTGATCATTTAATTCCGGGACTGATTTTTTTCCCGGGAAACTATAATACACAGCGAAGTGGCAACAGAGTGGGACATGTGTTAACTCTGTGCAAGTGTATGTGCAAAACCGGAGGTCGGTATCTCCCCACATTCGCTCTGTGGAAGGCTTTCAGTGAACGTCTACCTGCAGTGTACATCACATTTCACGATGGGGAAAGTGCAGCAGCGTGTGTGCATTGATTTCTGTTTCTGTCTGGGGAAAACCAGTGCTGAAATGTATGAAATGCTGCAAGCAGCTTTTGGAGAGTCCTGCCTATGTTGATTGAAGGCATTTGAGTGGTATTTCCATTCCAAAAGTGGATGCCGATCCTTTGAAGACAACCCCCACCCAGGCAGGCCATCCACCTCCCACACTGTGGAGACCGTGGCCCGTGTGCAAGAAATCATTTGCACTGACCAACATCTATTAGAGAGGTTGCACAGGGAGTTAGAATAGCATTCGGTACGTGCCAGAAAATTCTAACTGAAGATTTGCATATGAGACGTGTGACAGAGAAATTTGTGCCCCATCTCCTGACAGTGGAGCAGGAGGACGATCGCATGTCAGTTTGCTCTGACCTCCGTGAGCGAGCCCAAAACGATCCCAACTTCATGTCCTTGGTAATCACTGGTGACAAATGCTGGGTTTATGGGTGTGACCTGGAAACAAAGCAAATGTTCTCCCAGTGGAAGATGGCATCATCTCCTCAACTGAAGAAAGCGCACCAGTTGAAGTCCAATGTCAAGACCATGTTGATTACATTCTTCGAGATTGACGGGTTGGTTCATCATAAGTATGTCCCTAGAGGACAGAACGGAAAATAAGGAATTCTACAAAACAGTCCTGCAACACCTCCGCGACGCTGTGCGCAGACATCTCCCTGAGAAGTGGCACTCCGGCAATTGGATCCTGCACCATGACAATGCCCCTGCCCACAGGGCTGTCACCACAAATGTATTTCTGGCGAAAAACAACATTCCGTCACTCCCACACCCTCCCTACTCCCCTGACCTTGCTCTGTGCAAGTCTTCTTGTTGTTCCCGCAACTGAAAAAAAACAATGAAAGGTTGCCGATTTGATTACGTTGAAGAGATTCAAGCCAACGCGATGAGACAACTGAGGGCTATTACAAAAAGTGACTACCAGAGGTGCTTTTGTCAATGGCAGGAACGCTGGAATAAGTGCATACAAGCACAAGGACACTACTTCAAAGGAGACAAGACCAACTAGCCGTTAAGACTACTCATTCACTCAAAAAAAAAAATCAGTCCCAGAATTAAATAATCAGCCCACATAAAATAAAAATTCCCTTATGTATTACTATGTGCCAGACCTGAAGCTTTCTTGATACGATCAAGTCAAAAGATGCTAATTCTGTATAGGCCTATCTTTAGTATAGGAACAACGAATTGTGTCAAACTGAGGTACCGTATTTTTCGATAGATAATGCGCACCTAATGTATAACGTGCACTCCAAACTTCTTTGACATTCCTTTTGATGTATGGATAATGCGCACCCCAAACTTTTTTGACATTCCTTTTGATGTATAGATAATGCACATGATGCTAATTAGTGGCAGAGTTAGGAAGTACAGACCGTTACTGACCGAGGACACAGGAGTTATTCCTAAAAACGTGCCTGGCTAGTAGCAGTGATTAACCTTTCCAAATTTTTACCTTTTTCGTACTACTGGGGAGAACTGTACCTTGACTTTTTGTGTGTCCATTGGCCCTGAAAGATAACTTGGGTGGGTTGCATCATTCTCTTGTAACCAATTGCTTGAAAGGTAGGTATACATTTTTTTGTATTTAATGAAGT
>Ga0131853_10007624_pt1 | contig 19623 bp, 11 predicted proteins | sample TergutLab28metaG_FD_92764 | JGI IMG/M metagenome (GOLD analysis project Ga0131853, IMG submission 92764) | Labiotermes labralis P1 segment gut microbial communities from Petit-Saut dam, French Guiana - Lab288 P1 (version 2) (version 2) | ecosystem: Host-associated > Arthropoda: Insects >... | reverse complement strand
TTTGCGAAAAGTAGGTTTCGACGGCAAATGCGCGCTGCTCGTTGGACCACACCATCTTTACGACTGCGGAGTGTTGTAACGGGAACTTCCCAACTACCTGCACCTTTCGAACCCAACCCCACCTTTCTACGGCCTCCCCTCCCTTCACAATGCCCTACTGAAAGTAGGAAGGATATTTTGCCCCACCCTGTACAAGCTCCTACTATTTATGCTCTTTTCCGCATTAAAACAGTTGTAGGCGCGTTCATATAACCGCCAAGATCGTCTTTTTTGCTTTTTCATGTCTGTCCGTCCGTCCGCATATACTACGCAGTTCTTCTCGGACGAACTTCAGGGAAATTTGGTATTGCAGACTTTTATTATAATCTGTGAACGGAATCCAAATTTGGTTAAAATCGGACAAAAATATCGGCCACTCTACACGAAGACCTAAGTACATCCATATTGTGTAAATGTTGCATGGCCCAAGGGCGATATTAAAGGAAAGTACTGTTGCCTGTCCGCGACAAAAATTACAAATATTTATTTTATTGTAGAAACGACACATATACTCGTAGCTCAACATTATGTAGAGAAACCATATTAGCGTTTCCATGACAACAATGGTTACGCCAAAGCAACACCTTGCACGAACAAGGTCGAAAGTTTTCTCACATGTTCCCCCTTCAAACAGAGCCTGTTTTCTCTTACATATTCCCCGGTTCCTACAGATGCTCTGGTATGCCGTACTGTTGCTCACCTTCAGAACCCAGACGAAACAAGGGCACCATAGTTTTTCAGTGTCTAAGCCATACAAAAATACGTCTTGTTATATAACCGTATGGCGCTGTTGTCTACCTCGGATCAATAACGGTAGACTGTCACATGTTTCAGACCAGCGACACAAGAGTGCCGTGCTGTAGATCTCTGCATAGCCGAGGTCTGACAGAACTTGTTAGAACGCAGTCACAGCTTTTTTTTTTGTTTCTCACTGTACAGAACTGAAGCTGCAAATGCCTGCTTTGTGCCAACAACAGTGAAGGTCGTTGTATTTAAAGGACTGTCATCAATCAGCCATATTCCTTATGTGGCTTCTTTATGCCAGAGTCATCTGTCGTCGATTTCTCTATGTACAAGTGAGTAGGTTACGTACCTATTTTACGAGCATAAACACAATCAATGCACGTTTCAGAGATGTGACAATTTGCAGCATGTAAATGTAGTGCTAGTGTTTAAATAAGCACCATAAAATAAGGAGGAATGGGAAGGCGATTGGTTAGCTGCTCGTCTCGCAGACGTTCCTCAATGCGAAAAGACTGAATAACTGTTTATTCGGTTCTCTTAACACGTACGGATTTATCACAAACTTAAACAAACAAAAATGTACAAATAAGACAGTCAATATACTTATAACTTAACACTGAGGAGCGTTCGTGCAAGCATTGTTGCTGTGGAAAAACAAAAGTTATTACATATTCTGAATGTCAAACTGTAGAATCAATTATCGAGCATGCAGTACACTTGAGGCCCTGTCCGGCTGCACAGTATTGCCCACATTATCTCACAAAGGGCACGATTTTCGAGAAATTTTTTTTTTCAACATGAGATGTGTGTTTGGATTTTCTCTACAACTTTTTTTTATAGGCAAGGCTTCCCCGTTGTGTTTAAATATACTAATAAAAAAAACAAATATTAACTAAGTCTAAACACAACTATCTCTATAAGTAACAATCAGCAACATATTTCAGTTATAAAATCTATCTTCTGGCTGAGCACATAATCATAATACGAAATGCACATTACAGTGCCATGAATTTTATGTTTATGGTTCCGTGCATCGTTGATCTGTGTTAATAGTTGTCCAACGAGATGCAACACAAAGCAGTCTATTTATTATTCTGCAAGTTCACTCTACATGTTTCGGGTGTCAACCACACCCATTATCAGGAGTACACAAAACTGTAACTACAGCCTCCGGTACTGTGCAACTACTTCCCTCCAACGTGGCCAAGCTTGGCCACGTTGGAGGGAAGTAGTTGCACAAAAAATATGACCAGTACTGGAGGTTGTAGTTACAGTATTGTGTACTCCTGATGATGGGTGTGGTTGACACCCGAAACATGTTGAGTGAACTTGCAGAATAATAAATAAACTGCTTTGTGTTGCAACTCGATGGACAACTATTACTATAGTGCCACGAAAGTTATGGACGAGATCTACCGTGAATATGAACTCAGCCTGAAGATGGCTTTTATAGCCGAAACTTGTTGCTGATAATTACTTATAGATAAAGTTGTGTTTAGACTTAATTTACAATTGTGTTGTTTACTAATCTACAACATTTATCCAAAACATTTCCCATTCCAGGAAGAACTGAGCGAGATATGATTATAAATGTACATTGGTCTTCATGTAAAGTACACCCTTATTCTTGTCAGATTTTAAAAGACGGACAGACAGACATGATGATGTTAATAGACGCTTTTTACAATTTTGCAAACGCCTCTAAATATCAGACTTATGGCTTAATCTGAATCACAAGTTACTTAATTAATTAAAACCATAACTCAAATAAAACGTTCTGTTTCGAAGACCTAATTCGCTCACTAGATACAGGGTGTATCAAAATGATTAGAGCGGGTTTGAAGTTGATTATATTCACAAGTATGGTGAACAGAATTATAAATACTAGTAGAAATGAAAGAGTAACTCAACAAGTTTATGACACATAACCTACAAATGTTCGATGTATGCACCCTTGCACTGTCTCACTCGTTCCACGCTTTCTTCTGACACACGCGGCCGTCCCGCACTTTTTCCTTTACAAAGGCACCCAGTTGTCCGAAACTGCTGATACCAGCGTCTAATGCTATTGGGAGATGGGGGATCACTGTTGAATTGTCGCCGGAATGCCCGGTGAACAGAAACAACTGATTCATGCTTCACATAAATGCAGTACACAAAACGCTTTTTGCTCCGGAGTCGCCATTATCGTTTTGTTCCGTCACAGACCGAGAGAGAGAGAAGAGGGGAGTGGGATTGTGCATGCGCACAAAACTTGAACACCTGCTCTTTCGTTCCATATGGGAAACTTATTTCTGTGTGCGTTTTGAAAGTCGTAATGGGAGATTGAAACCGCTCCAATCATTTTGATACACCCTGTATATCTACATTACTGCATACCAAAATTGCAGCTCTTGCACATCTAGCGCGTTGCAGAAAACTGGGTGAAGTTTTCAATAGTACAAGAAGGAAACCCGAGACTAATATTGCCAATCAAGGAGGGCAAAACATAGATACAACAACAACAACAGCAACAAAATAATAATAATAATTACTATTATCTCAAACTCACTCAGCCAATACCTGCGCAACATACAAGGAAAGCACGAAGTTAAGGAAATGCGGAAGATAAACAGCGATATTGGGCCCTGCACACATAAAGCGGAAAGTTCTGATGTAGAAGTAAAGGTAAAAAGGTAAATCAGTCCCATTACAGGCCCGAGTTGCCCAGAGGGTTCCAGAAAGTTAAGGTTCCCAGATTACGTGACAATGGTCCAGGATGGTGGTAAGGTTGTCAGCCTTACGCACCGGCCGTTTTTTACCCCCAGGAAATACTCCTGGTACTCATTTCTGTTAAAGGCTGAGTCGACCCCAGGGCCATAGTGCGATCGGAAGGATTATATCAATAAAAAATTCCAATGACACCAGGTGACGTAGAAGTACAAAACATATTTATCGGGCGAAATAACATTACATGTAGCACACATTGTAATTACAGAACAGCTGTAACGCTGTACACCGTACAAACATGGTTCGATTGCGGTATATAACTGTAAATACCTTGCAAAAGTGTGATAGAAAATAATGTAATAATAATAATAATAATAATAATAATAATGTCCCTCGTTTAACTAAGTAAAACAAATGAAGGTATAGGCGCAAGAATTGTTAAGGTTAAGTGAGTGACTGGTTTCACTCCCCGTCTGCTGTACCGAAAGAAATATAACACCGCATAACCATTTTGATATAGGGTTGGGTAGGCCTCAGTCCGCTCTGGACATTTTGGGGAAAAAGAAAATCTCGGCCCTACCGGAAACAGTTGCCGAACCCTCGGTTGTTTTGCCGTAGTCTACTCATCATAGTGTCTAAGTTATTCGTACAACATGGCGACGACGACGACGACGACGATGATGATGATGACAAAAATAATGCGTTACACACCCAAAATTCCTCACGAATTATACCAAATTTCACGTACCTGTAAATAAGTTAGACTAAATGAAACACAAAATCTTAGGATTATTTCGTAACTGGATTTTCTTCACCTCCTTGTGCCCTCAAAACAAAATGACTTTTCGGAAACCAGACTTTTTCCCTTCCTCAGATCAAAGGGTGAAAAGCGTCATATTCAAGTGGGCCTTATGGAATTCGCCAATGACAATTACACGCATGGTGACTGGTTCTTGCTTCGTAGTGGATCCTAATGTTACCGGTTTCTCGTGCGTTCAACTTTCAAGCCTTCTGGGACGCTCCATAACTTGAATCTTCGACAAAACCATTATGAGAAAATCAGATGTCGTCCGTCTGGATTTGTTCGTCACATGATTTACCAAGAACAGCACAAAGTTTCGGAAATCTGATCAGTTTTCCTAGTCGGACAGTAGGGTAGAGGGGCATGCAATGCTTATTAGGTGCAATAGACCAACTTCAGAATCTTTCAAAACAAACGTGTAGGTTAAGCTGTAATATTACAGACCTGGACAGGCTCTTGGTCCTCAAGGAGGTTGGGGTTCCCAGAATTTCTAGACGACTGGCACACGAAGGTGGCAGGGTTGTCAGCCCTAGACACCCTCCTACTCATCCTCATTTCTGTTAGAGGCTGAGTCGACCCCATTGGGAATCGAACACGCGATCTTCCGGCTTGTAGCGCAGTGCCTCAACCAACTGCGCCACCACGTACACCCATTAACCCTACAAAGACGAAGCGCAGACGGCTTTATTTAAAGACCCAGTTCGTACCGCGCAGTAAACACTTCTCATCTCGTTTATAGAAACCAGTCAGTTTATACTGTAAGTGGCACAAGTCGCTGTTTGTTCTCAGATAAATACGAAACACATAAACACAGTGTGGGCGGAGCGTACAGTTGTTGAATATTAAACTGTTTGTGCGTCACATAACCAGTAGGCTTTAAAAGGTTAAAACTGAAACTTTGCTTTGAACCAATATGCCAATCAATTGTCCCATCACTTGTTACAAGTCTTACTCTGTAGCCACAGCATCAAATGCGTTGAGCCTCCAATTTTCACTCCTCCATTTGTACATTACAAATGCTGCCTCTCACCGGCCAAACAAAAAGTGACCCACAACGAAGAGAAAGTAACACACTTCAACTACAAACGCAAGTCTGACCCAACTTCATACACAAGTAGCTGAACACAGCGAAATCGCGCTTCGAGTGCCTTCCACCGAGTTACTTTCATATCTTTGAAGTTACCTTCTTTTTAACAATCCACAGTAAGAAAGGAAATAGACAGTTTGTGCAAATGTGCGTCAGCTGTGTCCCACATACGTAACGGACTGAATTTAGACTGCGTCGGTAAGTTCCGTCGTTAGCATGACAGTGACACTATACCAGTTGTTTAGCAACAATAAGCCGAGTGCGTGCTAAGATTATTATATACGTGCTACGCATTAGGAGCGCTGCAAGACTTACAATTGTTTCTTCACCTGCATTTAGACGCGGCGACAGGAAGTGTGGAGCATAGTCTAAACGCAGGTAAGATTGTGCTTCTGCAGAGTGGCAGAGAAGGAATTTAATTTATCACCCTGTATATATATATATATATATATAATATCGTAATAAAAGCTAACTTTCCCGCAAATCATCGCGTTTGGGATGATAAAACAAACTGCCGTCTTTCTTTTTGTATAATATGTACAAACTTTCTAGGTACAGTGTAATCCATAATTCCCTGACACATTGTACAATGGTTTAGGCGGAAATGAGTTATCGGCGTGACGTATGCCGTGCAAAAAATTGCGGACATACGGTGCACTTATGAGAAGGAAAAAGAAAAAAAAAAGAAAGAAAAAAACTTGGAGATTTTTCCTTTCCATCTGTAGGTCGCATATTACAATCCTTCCCGCCATTCAAGTGTAACGATTTTATGAAATGTGTCATGGCATGATGAATAACACTGTACTTGTAACTGGGGTGAACCTAGTTACGTTAAAGCAAGAGTTATATTCCAGTACGCCATATTTGTGTACCACTGCATTATGAGAATTCAATACTTTATGCAAATTCCATTTCTTTAACATTTTTTAAGAATTTTCGATTTAACAATCTGCTTCAGACCTTCAACAACTGTTTCTTATGCACAAACAGTACATGCATGCTTTTCGAATGGCGCTCAGAATAGAGAGAAATTATTGACTGGTCTTTGTAATGTAAATGCGTTATGTTATCTGTGAGATGCAAATTGGATTTTTTATATGTTGTTTCCTTGATTTTTTTGTTTGTTTCGAAGCTTTCGACTTATTAATGATCCTCAAGGACTCGAGCGGCACACGCAGTAGAATTAAAAGTTACTCAAAATCGCAACTTCCGTTCTACCTGTCTGTCTCTCTGTAGATACTGTTTGACAGTCCATTCGTTCACAATTCCATGTACAAATTCAGTAGCCGTTGATATGAACGCAAAGCTTTTACACAAAATATTTCTCTGTATATTGCACTATGATATGCCTCTGATGTCAAGAGTTTAGTCAAGCAAGTCTGTTATCTTCACGTAGTTATTAAGAGAGCTTCTTTAATTTAATAATATTTGACGTGTTGGCAAATATGCCGGAGATTCTGGCAATGATTTTCGTAACAGATCTGAAGATGGCCGGCTTGTAAACCGAAACGTGAGGTCTGAATATCGTATACCTAGAGTATAAAGTGTGGGCCGGGTAGCTCAGTCGGTATACCTAGAGTATAAAGTGTGGGCCGGGTAGCTCAGTCGGTATAACGACTGGCTACGGGCTGAACGGTCCGGGGATCGAATCCTGGTGGAGGCGAGTTATTCCGCACCTGTCCAGACTGGCCCTGGGGTCCACCTAGCCTCCTGTACAATGGGTACTGTGTATTTCCCGGGGGTAAACAGCGACCGGTGCCGTGGTCAAGAAAGAGTGGAGCTATACCTTTACTCCCCCTATGAGCCGTACGTTCTGTACAGAGCCTCAGTGCCTGTACAAGGGTGCACTTTATCTTTTACTTATAGTATAAAGAGTGTTTCTCAAACGCCGGGCCGCGGCCCGGTACCGGGCCCTGGCATCAATTATACCGGGCCGCGAGAGATTCTCCTGGAATTGATAACTAATTTAAATGTAATTTTATATTTGTCAACATGACACATCGTATACATAAGTGTACTAATACTCTTTATGGTTAAGCCATAATTAATTATTAATTCTTATGCTAGTTTAATGTATGAACCTAAAAATTGGAAAGGCACTGACGAGTAAATCTGTTGGGACCGGGCCCTCGTCTTATGAAAAAAGAATTTACCGGGCCGCAGTCTCACAGATGTTGAGAAATACTGGTATAAAGTGTTGTCCAACTTCGGTTCACTCTATAACCTGCCATACAGCCACTGAGGTGGAGTAGATGTACAACTCCACTGTTTCTTTAACCTCGGCGCTAGATGGGGTGGGTGGTCTAAGCCACGCCCCGACCACTTTACCCCCCCCCCTCTTGGAATGACCCGGTACCTATTGAAATGGAGGCTGGGTGGGGCCCAGAGCCAGTCTGGACGGGTACGGAAAATCTCGCTCCCACCAGGACTCGATCCCCGGACCGTCCAGCCCGTAGTGATTCGCTACACCGACTGAGCTATCCCTGCCCAATTTGTCGAACTGAATCTTTTTCTTATATCGTCGATTCGCACAAGCCGAGGCAGTCCATCAAATTGAATGGTGTCTTAACCACGGAAGTTATGATGTGTCGAATGGAACGTGCGGGTGGTTTTGAAAGCCGAAGCAGATGGGAAATGGCAGAGAAGAGTCATGGCCTATTTCAAGGTATCACATTAGCGGGACGTCATCAGCAGCACACACAAATCGTCTTCACTGGCAGGCAAACATTTACTCTCAAATGTGGCACAGTAGGCGAAATCTCAGGCTTCCGCGCGGTGCAGCACAGATCTTCGCTTTTCTGGCACATCATGCGGCGTGGGTTGACACTTGGTTGGTGACGTTTCGGGACAACATGGTAGCCAAGCATTCCATGTTCTTCTTAGACTGCTGGGTTCTTGAGGAATTGACCGATAGTTTGCCCCGAAAAGTCGGTAGCCCAACTACCAACCTTCACCGTGTAACATTACAGAAGAGTGAAGACTTCAGAAATGCCTCTTCTTCTGCGATGTTATGAATATTAGAGTGGTAGTTATTTACGGACATTTCGGGACGACGTATCGGCCCCTTATTCAAAAGGTCAAGAAGTTCGAGAATACTGTACAGACTGCTTGATTCTTGAAGAAGTGGCCGAAAAACTGTCCCGAAACGTCGGTAACTAACCATCAACCTAGCTGCGTAACATCCCACAAGAGCGAAGATCTAATGTACACCGCAACGGAGGGCTAAAAGCACACATAGAGGAGACGTTGCAATACAGTGAGCCAGCCTTTCACTGGCACCGGGTAACAACCTAATTGCAGTTAATAAATATTAAAATAACCTTGTGGATACATCGGCTCAAGGAATAATCTTGATGTGGATAAGAGCCCCTTCACTTCCGTCCTTATTTGGGCATCTCTCGGTGATTGGTCGTTACCGTAAATCGGGGAGAGTTAGTAAGATGAGTTTCGTTTCAGTTTTGGGGGTCTGAAAAATCCATTCGGTTCGCGCCTCTGTTACGAGCCGGCTCCGGAGATAACAGCCTTCTCTATCTTTCCCTCTGTTTGTGGCTGACAGGCTGTCCGGGTACGTATTTGTGTTAGTCTGGCTTGTTTGGCGGACTTTGTTTTTTTTCCTATCTTTGTTCTTTTTCTGCAAACACGGCTGTCTGTCTACCGATTGTCTTAGTATATCCGTCATAGGGGATGTGGGAGTTGGGGGACGGGGAGGTCGTCTGCTTCCTGTTAGAGTAGGGTCTCGTTTTACAACGGGGTTACGTTCTCGAGTATTTGGTTGTAAATCGAACCGTCCTAAAACGAGTATTATTTAAATGGTTTAAACTGAGATAGTTTCATGGGCCAAACAAATTAGGCAAATAATTTTATAATTTACAATATTTCTTTACATTATGACATACCGTTTTAGTTTAATGAATTAGATATACAGAAAATTACACAGATAATTGAAAAAATCAATCATATCACTCTTTATTTTGTTGAAGAAGGCCCAGACCGTGGGTCAGAAGACATCAAGAAAGAATTTAACGTCAACTGTTTTGATTTTTTTTTTCTTTTCAGTCTTTTTGATAGACGTCATGGGTGGAAAAAGTCACAATCAACTTAAAAGAACTGCACTAAAATAGAAAAATAAGAAACACATGCACACCGGAAAAGAGCTAGAAGCGTACTGAGTAGAGAAAGGACGCTCGAGTTGCGACAGTAATGCACCACAAGTCAGGAGTACTCGGTTCGAATCGACAAGGGCCGTAGAAGTGAATCGTCGTAAAACGAACCGTCGCAAAACGGCACCCTACTATATTTAGGTTTCTTTTTTTGTTTTGGTTGGCTGAAAAAAACTCTTATTGATTGAAGTTCCTTTCAGAGATATCTCGTTAATGTACACAGTTCAAGATCGTAATGAGCATTACTATTATTTTTAAGGACACTAATTGCTGTGGTTGTGTCTATTTGTTTTTCGTTCTTTCTTTCTTTCTTGAAACTGTACCCATATTATACTATAATAATACACACAGCTAGATATACATTGTTCTGTCGACTCTGGACTGTAACTATTCCCCACAGGAGCCGAAGGGGCGGGGCTCGACGGCCCAAAGGTTCGATAGCAAATTTTTATGATTGCGAGCCTTCGGACCTTTGTACCATGCCTATATGGTGACCCAGAGAGCTCAGCAGTATAAGAGGTTTCGCGTTTCTTCTCAGGAACGCCCTAAAATATATCAGTTCCCGTATTTTTTTTTTTTTGCAAATGAGGGTTGCTGCAACGCTGTAATCGGGAGGTTTTTGCTCCGAGGCCTAGCCGTGCCATGTTATCCTGGCTTACATAGTTTCACTCAGTCCCTCCACGAAAATTCAGAACATTACCTCAAGCCGGCCATAACAGCTTCCTTCCATATCCTTTATAATTTGCCAGTCGTCCTCCCACTTAAACCTATATGGTTTGTTATAGTGAGCGTCTTCAAATGAAACAAACAAATTAAACGTTAAATGAATAAAATTACCATCAAACACAACTATATATATTATTTTAAAATATCATTTTGAAAATTAGCGACATGTTTCGGCCCAAGAGGGCCATTATGAGACTTTATATGTACAAACATAAAAGAAAATACTGTACTGTACTATCCAGTGGGCACTGAAACACGTGACGTCAGCAATACTGAATATTTCCAACTCCAAATTATGTACTTTCAACAAAAGAGTAGACCCACACAAGTCAATGTAATATAAGTGGGTCACCAACGGAACCGCTTCTTTATCTTTCAGGTTATTCCTATGCCTTTTCACTCGCACGAGGTTACATAATGTCATTGACCCACCGTACTGAGTGCCACCAGACTCAATAATTACATCCAGTGTTAACAGCGAAGTTTACTCTTACGAGAAATGTCATTGTCCTGCTGCAACTGTTAGTTCGCTTGCCATATTCAACGACAGGTATCTATAAAAAGGCGATTGAACTGCATAGTCTGAGGCTCTCCCACGGAGCTGCTCAAGACATTTGGCTAGTTGGACCACCTCAACATAATATGGCCACAAAGGCTTGCGATTTGTACTGCTGGTAATTAAGGCAAAAATGTAAACGTTCGGATGCGGTCAGATGACGGAAAACGAGCATTTACGCAGCACATTAGCTTAAATTACGATAATTTTGCGTGCACTCTCAGTACTATGTATAGTAGACCATGAAACAGTTAGCACTTTTTGTTGTTATTATGCACGTTACCTCCGTCCTGTTTTGTGTTAGCACAATACAGAAGTCGAAGTACGAAACAGTATGAACCAAGTGGAACTCCAAAACCGTTAAGCGAAATTACTATAGTTACTAAGGTAAGATCTAAATGTACTTATCAGCATGCAGACATCGTCACTCGCATCAATTTTACGTTATACGTACATTTTGCACCTTATTTAGTGATGAAAAGAAGGTCGTTCACACGTACAGTAAGCACTGTGCTTTAAAGGGTCATGGTAAGACAGTCGTGCAGTTAATCAATCACACAAGTATGTAGGACCCGAGACCGTTGTCACAGCAAAAGAGTTTATTTTGGTGTCACGTTCCTTAAATTCACGAGAAGGCATTGCATCGAACATTAACTGTAACTGCTTGGCGACGTAACGGAGTGCGAGTACCGCTGCATTAACCTAGGAAGTCACGTATTTTAACTGGGTAACGTTTAATTTGGCCGGTCCCAGTAGCCGCGCGGTCTAAGGCGTAGGTCTGCGGCCGCTCGCCTGCTGAGATTTTAGGTTCGAATCCCACCGGGGGCATGGATGTTTGTTTGTTGTGAGTGTTGTGTTTTTTCAGGTAGAGGTCTCTGCGACGAGCTGATCACTCGTCCAGAGGAGTCCTACCGACTGTGATGCGTCGCTGTGTGTGATCTAGAAACCTCAAGAATGAGGAGGCCATGGCCCGCGTTGGGCCGCAGCGCCACAGAGAGAGAGAGAGAGAGAGAGAGAGAGAGAGAAACGTTTAATTTGAAAAGCAAGCCAAAACAAAGCTAGGTCTTGCACAGGTAAAACAGTCTGTAGCTACATTATACTGCATTATAACTTAATAATCTTGATATTAATATGCTCTCTAATAAATAACTAGAGAACTGTATGAAGCACAGGATTTCTTGAGAAGCTAACATTTCCTGAGATTGTCAAAAGATTTCCAAGCGTTTTATGAATCACGACGTTTCATGACTGTTATTGCTCTTGTACCAAAACATATTATGTGGGCCTGGTAGCTCAGTCGGTTTAGCGACTGAGCTACGGGCTGGACGGTCCGGGATCGAATCCCGGTGGAGACGAGATTTTCCGCCCGTCCAGACCGGCCCTGTGGGACCACCCAGCCTCCTGTAAAATGGGTACCGGGTCTTTCCCGGGGGTAAAGTGTGACCGAGGCATGCTGCTGACCACTCACCCCCTTCTAGTGCCGCGGCCATGGAACAGTAGAGCTGTACCTCTACCCACCCTCTGGGCCACACCGGGTATCTAAAGGGAACACTTTACATTTTACCTTTTTTACCCAAATATATAACGATTTGCTTACACGCCCAGCACCGTAAGTAATGAGATATGTTTAATTTAATTTAAATATTACACATTTACGTTATTAAACATAATACTTGTAGAACTTGAAGTCTGTAAAGAAAAGGGGTAGACTGTGTGAACAGTCAGTGTGGCTGACATACGGTTTAGGACAGGATGTACTGCGTGTCAGGGATGATGGCTCCCTCATTTTACTTCTTAGTGTGTGTGCGCTATTTTAAGAAAGGAACGCTTTACTTACTTTGTATGTTCCAATTTTAACTGATAAATGTAGGTACCTAACTGATTGAGCCTGGGGTACGCGGTGGCGCAGTTGGTTGAGGCACTGCGCTACAAGCCAGAAGGTAGCGGGTTCGATTCCCGATGGTGTCACTGGAATTTTTCATTGACATAATCCTTCCGGCTGCACTATGGCCCTGGGGTTGACGAAGCCACTAACAGAAATGAGTACCACAAATATTTCTGGGGGGTAAAGTCGGCCGGTGCGTAAGGCTGACAAACTTACCGCCTTCATGTGCCGATTGTCTTGATATCTGGGAGCCTCAACCTCCTGGAACCCTCAGGGCCTGTCCAGGCCTGTAATGGGATTGTTTTACCTTTATCTTTAAGTGACTGGGCCTACGTATTGGATTAATATGACGGTAAGCCAGGAAGAAAGAAATATGCAAGCACACAGCTACACTTCAGATTACCATATCTCCTTCTACTGGGGATGTCAAGGGTCGCAATACAATGGAAAATTAATTTATGTCGACAGGAAGGTGGATCGGGTTACCACGAAAGGTGTCTGCGTTTTCCTGCCTTATTTACGTGCAGTGCTAGACTGACTCACTGACTGATTGACTTGTGCCTGTCTGCCCCACTGCCTGTTTTGTCTTGTCTAGTCTAGTCTAGTCAAATCTATCGATCTACCTACCTACATACCTACTTAACTAAGGAGAAACCCTTCTTCAGAGGCTGACACTTTATCAGCTACTCGAAATACTCACTGAATCTCATGCCAACTGAAGGATTATTACCGTCGTCACAACAGTCCAACCCTCTGCTACATATATTCTGACCCAGACACATCACGCCAAAATCCTCTTACCTACACTTGCATTTCCCAAATGGCGAAGGGTTACACATATTAGCTGCAAGTGTCAGACATCTCAGGGACCAAAATGCCGGACACCTGAAAGAACAAGAAAATTTATGATGTAACATAGAGCAATGGATTAATCTGGGTCTGGAATGTGAAGCTCGGTACTGCGGCAACGAAACTTCAGGTTTAGTGTGCAGCCTTGTGCAGTATCTGTCAATTTTATAGCAGAGTAGTTGCAGTAGCTTTTGTGAATAAAATTCGGAATTCAAGACAGTGACTTCTGCGATAGACGCCGGGCAGTCTGCTTTTCCCTGTGTAGGTCTAGGCCTTGCGACTGGCCGATCTTCTACACCAGAAGGCCTACCAAATATCTACAAAACATTATTCATGAAAACGGAAAACCGAAGGCCTGCAATGCCGAGGAAGAATAAGAATAAGGAAAAGATTAATCTACAATACTAAGTGGTGCAGTTTAATTTAATACTTGTACTTTAACCTGGTCCTTACACTAATTGGCATTAGACGTCATAAAGCTATCATATTTTTCCCTTCTTTTTCGTTTTCTTCTTCTTCCACCGCAACACGCGTGCAGAATACCAAAGAAACTGAACATAAGAGGCTCAACAAGATGTAGGACTCGACACGAATGAAGGACGCGGTGAAAACAGCACCATCGCACAAGACCCGCAGTTGACTCGTTGCAGTTCTTTCGTTGCTTTAACCGGGAGCGGGCTGACATTCATTGCTGCCGTCAATCCACGGCAAAATAAATGGACAAAGTTTAGAGTGTGCAATTAAATTACACCCAAATTCTTTTCGCAGACAAATCAAAACAACGCGTATTTCACTCTACAGAACATAAAAGATAACCGAAACAGCTTTAATTGAAGACAAATTTAAATGACAAAGTTATGTGCAACATTACGAGAAAGAACCTTATGTAAATTTTAGAAGAGACCTGAAATTGTTTCATGGATTATAAATACTTTTGTTAAAATACCTATACTGAATATGCAGGCTTTTTTGTGAAACATAACAAGTGTCTTATTCAGTGGCCTGTGTGCGTCAGAAGTGTTAATGTCCGTCTGAGAGAGGTCGCGAACGAAACTCCTTCTGTGTTTAATTCCTGTACTAATGAGTTAAGTGGAAGTTACGTACAGGACATTGTGTCATCACTAATCTTCCAGTTCCTTAATGCAGCATCACCCAGCGAAAACACCGATGTGTAACACTAGCGAAGAGATGTCATCAAGTCAGGTAATCTTTCATGTACACATACTTAAGAAGTCGAAGACAGGAAATATTTTTTTAGTCTTAGACCCAATGTCTCGCAAGCAAATGCACGTAATAACTGTTGGAAAGCAACCTCATGAGATATACTGATGGAATTACATTTGCAAATCGCCATGTTCAGACGTACTACGGCTTTAAGATCAGCAGGAAATATCAAGTTACACGTGTCAAAGCTTATGTTTTTTTCCACTTCAAGGACACCTGTCAGAATTTTTTTGTTTTATATGAGCAATGTTTCGATCATAATTTACGCGTTATCCGACGTACACAGAAATTAAAAAAAGAAAAAAGTGCACTCGGTTATCTAATTAAAAACTGTGTGTCTGTCAAAGTCAAGAAAAATCATGCATAATACCTAGACCAAGTGAAAAGTGACTACACCGAATCAAAACCTTGGCTGTGTCACACTGTTCGAATAAGCAGATATGTCTATTCAGTATTACTTTGTCCCAATGTAGATGTTGTAATTTCACACAATGTTAAATTGTGCCATTCAGTGGTATCGATGGAATTTAACAATAGAGCATGGCAGAGCGAGGGGGAAAGATTTTTCGAAAACGCATGGTAGATATTAGAAACGCATAAAGATTTTTGGTCGGAAAACCTGAAGGAGAGAAACCACTTGGAAGATATGGGAATAGATGGCAGGACAATATTACGACAGTCCTTGAAGAAATGTGCCCTAGCGTAAGTACCGAAATAATCTTGTTCAAGACAGGTAAGAGTGTCGGGACTTGGAGTACAAAGTAGTTAGCTATGGGGTTCCATAAATGCGGAAGAATTCATCAGTAACAGACTAACTACTGACTTCTCACGAAATACCCGGCTCGTGGAAAAAGGTCGCGAAGTGCAACGCTCATGGCATTGTTTAAGAGACCATTCTAGCAGTACACCTCCGAAGGAACTGAGTAAAATCGCGTGTAATGTCCACATACATTTATACAGCAAGCATGATATTAATTTATTAACAAGACTGTATGCATAAATTTAGAAAACCCCGGAATGTCGAAATAAGTAAATACAAATGAAATAAGTAAATAAAATAAGCATTCTTTTATAAAGCACGGTTTTAGAAAACCACGGAAATACTAATAGGGTAACGGCCACTCAGGGCTGAGAATTGATGTCCCGGTGCGCAGTATACCGTGTTTGGGTATCCCAGTATTCAGGGTGACGTCTTCACTCAAAATGACCTAAAAATAACATACTGCATTTTGGCACACCTAGCACAGAACACCCTCTATAATAAATATCATTACGATCAGTCCATTTTAGAGAATTTCTCTGGTTTATTTTACGACCCTGACAGTAACTCAAACTATATAGCGTAGAATGACAGGGTGACTGATGAACGCTGAAGTAGAAAGGATTTTTGTGGAGGCTACCTTCGTCTAACCGAAGTACGATTACGGTATTTACTTTGACGGAATTGGGAAAATCTGAAAACCCTAGTATAGGCGCTGGATCGGCCGAAATTCTAAACGTGCACTTCTGAATACAAGCCTAGAACTCGCCTACTTCACCAGCCAGACTGGGTGTGTAAGAATATTACCGACAATACGAACTGACATACCTGATCTACACAGTGCAACAGTCAAGTGCCAGGCCTGGCAGAAGACGGAAATGAAAGCAAACTTTTCACATCACACTGTGGTCTTCTGGTTGGCCCGGTAGCTCAGTCGGCATAGCGACTCGCTAAGGGCTGGACGGTCCGGGAATCGAATCCTGGTGGGGGCGAGATTTTCCGCACCCGGCCAGACCGGCCCTGGGGCCAACCCAGCCTCCTATACAGTTGGTACCGGGTCTTTCCCGGGGGTAAAGCGGCCAGAGCGTGGCGTTGACCAGCCACCCCATCTATTGCAGAGGTTAAAGAAAGAGTATAGCTATACATCTACTCCCCCTCTGGGCCTTTGTAGCCTGTGCAAGGGTGGACTTTACCTTTTACTGTGGTCTTCTGGGTTATGACTCCGTCTAGTCTGGTACTGTAATACGAAGGTTTCGGAGAAACACAATGACTACATTTCAAGGTTAGAAGCCAGTTCCACCCTGCATAATGAGGCAGAATGTTGAATCGAAACAAAGAAAATATGGAACCCCACCGGTTTGAACACCTTAAACTTCATAAAGAGGAACAGGTTTCGGGTATTGCTGAGGGTCATATTAGATATAACTCCCTGAAGACGGAGGCGATATATTTCTCAGAAATGCCAACAAATATTATAAATTTGCAAAAACCTAAAACCGCATAACAAGCACAAAAGAAGCCCAGCGCATTTAAATACCTCTCTAGCGTGTGACTGAATATTAAAAAAATAATCCTATATTGATTCTATCAGACACCAAGAAACTTGAGATTGGCGCTCTTCTTGGATATCATGCAGCGTAGGATGCTGCTGCTGCTGCTGTAGGCTGCGTAATAACCCAGAAGAGCGCAGATCTCATCTCTTTCGCGGCGGAAGCCTGAAATCACGCACTAGAGAACTTGATTGTGATGTAAAATACTATGAATACTACGATAACTGCATGATTCAGATTAGTTATCTCAAACGTAACGAAAACCAAAATAATGAATTGCTGAATTTTGTTGTACAATACTAGCTCCATGGAGCAGAGTTACAAAACATCAGCTCCTCAGCTAGTCAAGAAATTCCTCGCATTTCTTGAAATTCAAAGATTCAATACCGCGTTCATAAGAGACCGCTATACAATAACAATAGCAACTGGCTATAGGAATGTCTTGCACCATTCTAAAAACGATAGATACTCCTACCACTTACAAATGAACGCGTTCCTGGAGAAAAATTCACAAAGTCAAATGTTGCTAACTGATTCACTGCGTCTCACAAGCACAATGTTATATACTAATTACGTGTTACGTTCCCAGCTGACAACCAGGAACAGATGGGAGGAAAATATTAAGATGGATCTTCAGGAAGTGGGATGAAGGGAGCATGGATTGGATTGATCTGACTCAGGGTAGGGATAGATGGGCTCTTGTAACCGCGGTGATGAACCTTCGGGTTTCATAGCATGTGGGGAATTTCCTGACCAGCTGAGAAACGGTCAGCTTCTCAAGAATGACTCTGCTCTATGGAGTAAGTAAGTAACTAAGTAAAGTAAGTAAGTAAGAAAAGTAAGTAAGTAAGTAGGTAGGTAAGTAAGTGAGTAATTAAGTAGGTGAGTGAGTAAGTAATTAAGTAAGTGAGCAAGTAAGTAAGTAATAAGTAGTTCCCGACCGAGAGAAAAATGACCAAAATAAGTTAGAAATCCACAATTTTATAACCTGAAAATAAAAATAAAATACAAGATCTACATTACTTATAAAAATTCAAGAATTCTGCAGTATGACGCTGTGCAGACTGGTACATATTCCAACATTAAAGATGGAGGCAGCAAGCTCCTCTGACGTTCGGTAACTGCGTACCAATCGACAAGACTTCATCTTCCAAACCGGCTTGAATCTTCAACAACGTGGCAGCAAAAAATTCGGACCTCGTATAATGCACATTCCACACAAGATAACAAGAACTCTATGTCCTGTAAGTAACAATAGGAAGTAAACATTTGTCTTGAATTTTTTTATCCTGGCTTAAATGACACGGAGATTTCGAGTGAGTGGTTTCGCGTTCGGTAAACGAGGCAAGTGGAGGATTTCCTGTTCGTTGCGGAAGTTTGGATAAGCGGAAGTCCGCACTGCTGACCTTCGTGAAGCGACAGCCAGTCACTGAATTTGGTAAGTGTAATTTTAAAAGAATGGCGAAGAGCTAACACAGCTAATTAAACTAATAATTCAGTGACAAATTTTAGGTTCAGGTGACCGTGCATCGTGGTAAATTCTTATTATAAAACCAAATAGATATAACGCAAAGACATCGCAAAAAAGGGCATCCGTTGCGTGTAACATTAAGAATTCTTTTTTTTTTTTAATTCTTACTGTATTTAAAAGTATAAGCACCGTCATTAAGTGCATTTGTCAGCGTATTCTAAAGGTAAACTAGTGATTTAATAAGAGGGATATAATTACTAGTTAGGACCTATAAAAACACATATTATATATAAGTATAAGATGGCTGGCAGGAAGTCTAATTCACGTACTCAGCAACCTGCTCGGATAAAGCATCGCTAATACAAGGCCAGTCCTGTCGCCAGCACCTAAGATTTCAGTTACTTTATTGTGGGATTCACAAGTAAATATTGTTTGGCCTTCTTGAATGTAAGTATAATACCACATTTCGAGTTCTAGTTTCACGTAAATTATTGTCTATATTCGTGAATATGTAATGCGGCTCAAGAGAAAGCGTTTTTGAATTGTGTTAAAACCAACGTAAGGAAGAAATCCTATGAATATTGTAACGAAAAAATTATAGAGTTCGGCTTCCCGGTGTTTCACTTCCTTCCAAATCAACAATATGTCGTCTAAGAAACACAATTATAAAAATCCATTCCTTGTTAAAGAGAAAACATTAGCTATCACTATATGTTCTTTCAGAAGCTTCTCATGTAGCCCTCCCGACTTAAATTTCCTAGATACTTATTTCATATTTATGTACGTTCATAATAAATACTGCCACCGGGCGACAGCCCATTTGCATTTAAATATATTATTATCGAATTTCTCACTTCTCAGCTTTGGCTGGGAAATATTCACCTATCCGGGGGATGTAGTAACCTGCAGGATTATTGTTATTATTATTAGTAGTGTTATTACTGACCGCCTCTGTGGTCTAGTGGTCAGAGTTTCTGGCTACAGATACAGAGGTCCCGGGTTCGATCCCCGGCGCTACCAGATTTTCTGAGTAGTAGTGGGTCTGGAACGGGGTCCACTCA
>Ga0131853_10007623_pt1 | contig 19624 bp, 28 predicted proteins | sample TergutLab28metaG_FD_92764 | JGI IMG/M metagenome (GOLD analysis project Ga0131853, IMG submission 92764) | Labiotermes labralis P1 segment gut microbial communities from Petit-Saut dam, French Guiana - Lab288 P1 (version 2) (version 2) | ecosystem: Host-associated > Arthropoda: Insects >... | reverse complement strand
CCTATAATAAGTTTGGAGAAGAAAAATACCTTTGGCATAAGGCTCACCCTAACTGGAAAGATTATCAAGGAGACTACGGCTGTAGCCATGCCGATTTTATTTAGCTATCTTTTGGCCACTCCTCTGCACTACCTTGCCCTTTATAATAAATAAGGGTGTTCTCATTCGGGGTATTGTCATATAAAGCTTTTAATAGCTTAGCATATTGGAGAGGCTTTGTATCTTTACTTTTAATATCTAAAGGTAGTTGTTTATTATTTCCTAAATCTAGGGGATGTTCCCGCTAAAATAAATTAATAAAGATAAAGGCAAGATGAATAAAAGCAATAAATCTTTTATCTAATTTATCATAACATGTGAAAATGCGTCTAAACTCTTTAACTCTGCGGAATAATCGCTCTATTACATTTCGCTGTTTATAGAGTTCTTTATTATATTCTCTTTGGTATTTTTCATTTACTTTAGGTGGGCAATCTAAGTTAAAATTAAGATTATACGCTGCTAAACGGGTTTTAAAGTTGCTATAAGCCTTATCTGCTAATAATTTAGGTACTCGTTCTAATTTTCCTATTGTTTCAAGTAACTCTCTTCCTTGCGGAGCATCGTGTTTGTTGCCTGCACTCAATACTACTTTCTTTGTTCCTTCACAAACTAGGTGTATCTTTGTAGTTTTCCCTCCCTTTGATTTTCCAATAGCTTGTTGGCCGTTTTTTTTAAAGCTCCTTGAGCATTTGGGTGTACCTTTACTGTGGTACTATCTAAACATAAAACGGTGTTTTCATTTATTTCATTAATATCTTTTCCTGCTAACTCTTTAAATATCTTTAAAATAATGCCTTTTTCTTCCCAGTTAATATAACGTTTATATACAACATGCCAGTTCCCAAATTCTTTGGGTAAGCCTCGCCAGCTACAACCTTCTTTTACTATATATAGTAAGGCTTTTATCATTACTCTATTTTCTATACTTACATTGCCTCTTTGCTTTGGCAATAACTTACTTATTCTCTCATATTGCTCTTCTTTTAATTCCATTCTTTTATTATATCATATCTTCTTTGTGGGAACACTACCTAAATGAAAAATACCAAAGAGAATATAATAAAGAACTCTATAAACAGCGAAATGTAATAGAGCGATTATTCCGCAGAGTTAAAGAGTTTAGACGCATTTTTACATGTTATGATAAATTAGATAAAAGATTTATTGCTTTTATTCATCTTGCCTTTATCTTTATTAATTTATTTTAGCGGGAACATTCCCTAGTTTTAGGAAATAATAAACCATCTCTTAGCTGAAGATGTCCCTGAAAAAATGACCGATACCAATTAGCTATGGGAAGATTTTATTAGTGGAAAGTATCAATTATATGTTTCACCTGTAGTCATGGGAGAAATAAGAGATTGTCCTGAACCCAAACGTAGTGTTTTATATAAAAAAATGGAACAAGTTCAATTTGAAATGCTTGAACGAACAGAAGAAATTACCTAACTTGCTTTACAATATGTTAAGAATGGTGTCCTTAGTGAAAAAAGTACAGCTGATTGTTTACCTATCGCTTTTACTGTAGTCAATAATTACGATACGATTGTCTCTTGGAACTTTAAACATTTAGCAAATGCAAAAAACATCAATAAAGTAAAAGCAACTATGCTAGAAATTAGAAAAATAAAAGAAACAAATTCCTTACTTTACATTAAAATGACAAGTGAAGAACTTGATAAATAATTTGATGAGATTACTAAAGAATTTATGCAAAAAATTGGTAGGGATGTTAAACCAGCTTTAAAGACAACCGTAAGCTAAAAGTATTCCTCTTATTTATATTGCAGTAAATTATAGGTACTTAATAATGACTTAACGTGATGTATAAAGTTAAAATCATCGATGGCCTCATTATATTGAGCAAAAATTATATCAATTTGTTCTTTATATCTAATGTAAACATCTCTAGTTTCAATAGTTGACTGAGTTTTATACACGCTAGTCTAATTTGAAAAATATGTTAAACTAACCTAATGAAAGCATTAGAAGAGTTACAGATAATGACGAAAGGGTTAGAGGATAAGGAAATCCATTCAGGATATTGGTATAGCATAGGAAATACATTAACGATATTGATTTGTGGAATGTTATGTGGCCTAAAAACAATAGATGATATACACGATTGGGCAATCTCTAGTCCTAGTCGAGAATTATTAAAAATAGAGAGAATATTTAGTAGAGCTCAATTTTATAATATATTAAAAGTAGTAGATAGTGAAAAATTTAAGTTGGCTTTTTACTGATTGGATGCAAAAAGTTCTACAAAATAAATTACCTAGTAAAACAATAGTTATTGATGGCAAAAGTGTTTGTGGAACAAGTACATATACAGATGTGTAGATGTATTACACATAGCTAGTGCTATTGTAAGTGAACTTAATTTAGTAATAGGAAGTACCGAATGTAATACAAAAACAGGTGAAATAACTGCCTTTAGAGAGCTTATAGAGCTACTTGATGTGAGTGAAGCTGTGGTTGTAGTTGATGCTTTGCATTGTAATCCAAAATCGGCGGAGGCAGTTATTTGTAGTAAAAGATAATCAAAAGATTTTGCATAAAGATTTAAAGCTACACTTTAAATACGAACCTAAAGCCTTTGAAACTAAAGAAATAAATGGTAACCGTTTTGAAATAAGAACAACTTATATAAGTTATGATGTAAACTACTTTAATATAAAAGGAAAATGGCCAAAATTAGTAACTATTGGAGCTATCCATCGAGAATTTGAACAAAACGGCTTAAAAAGTCGTGAATGGCCAAAACAGTCCGCTGGACTGTTTTGTATATATCAAGTAAGGTATTAACAGGTGAAAAGCTTTTGTACCATGCCCGTATGGAGTGGCGGGTGGAGAGTATGCACTGGCTTTTAGATGTTCACTTTAGTGAAGATAAAAGTAAAATAAGAGATATGAATGTAGAAAAATTATTGAATACATCAAGAAAAATAGCTTTAAACTTAGTACGCTTATTCAAAGAGGTTAATTGCCCCAAAAACCTATCTATAACCAGTGTTTTTAAGCAGAATCTCTTTGACCTTGCTAAGTTTACCAACTTCTTGGGGGTTTTTAGGCTGAATTTCAAATTAGATTAACGTGGAGTTTTATTTAGCGTCTCTTTACAACCTTCAATAAACTTTTTTGCTATCTTTGTGAGTAGCTCAGCTTCATTTTCACTGTTTAAAGGAATATTAACACACTTATTTAAATAATCACTCATTATTGGCAATAAGCCATTATTCTCCCATTGTGAATCAATATAGTTAGCTTCTTTTTTAACGATAACTGTAACCGTCAATGATAAACGAATAATTGTCTTTATTCTTGGGTGAAAATCACACTCAGGGTCATCAGCATATTCATAAGTGGAACAGCCATTAAGTAATACATCACGAGGTAAGTTATGGGCTGCTTCGGTTTTTTCGGCTCTGCTACCTTTACCATCTTGTATTTTAGCTCTACCAAAACTGATTTCTGCTTGCTCTATTTTCTTTTTAGCCACAATCTTTCTAAGAATTAACCCTAATGTGATAATTCTTAATAACCTTTTATGACAATGGGTTTGAGCAACATCCTCATTCAATTCTCTCCCTTGATGAATTTTATGTGTCTCTGACTGTATTTTAATTCTTCTCATGCTTTTATCCCCCACATAGCATATGTTATAGCATATCATCTAAAAATATGAGTAATTAATAATTACTCATATTTTTAATAACAGGATAACCATTGATTATCCTTCTCCCATCTCTCCAGAAAATAACTCTATCCTCCCATAAGCAAGGCATATCTCCCAACTCTCCAAAAATCAGGAGAGATGGCGAATTTAGGAAAGATAATCAGAGATAGAGAAAGTTGCTTACATCTGTTAATCCCCAAAAACTTCTAATCTGCTGGCAATCTCATCAGGGTTAGGCAGTAAATCTTTTAAATTATCAGGTAAAACCTTATACATATTGTACGAAGCTACACCTATCGGCCTATCCGCACTCTTTAAGGCATATTCCACAATAGTGCGATTTTTAGTTTTACAGATGATTATCCCAATAGCCACAAAAAGCCTCAAGTAGCGGCTTGTTGTCATCTTCTAGCTTTTTCATCTCATCAAGAGCTGTAAGATGACAAAATAGCGAACTGATAAAGCTATTTTGCATTTTACCTGCATATTCAGGCTTAAATTCATCAATTTTAAGCTCTACAGCCACAAAACACTTTAAACGCCTATGGAAAAGAAGGAGGTCAATATAAAAATCTTGCCAACCCACAACCAAATGAAACTGGTTCGCCATAAAAGCAAAATCTTCGCCCATCTCACTCAAAAAGGCTCTAATATTTTTAACTAAAGCTGCTTCAAGCTCTGCCTCACTATGCTCGTATCCCATCTCTAAAAAATCAAAGTTGTAATCATCTTTAACAGATAGTTTCACTTGCTTGCGGTATTTCTCTGGCACAGTTTTATCAAAGTTAGTTTGGTTTAACAAATATTTATGATAGGCATTATTCTCTAAGTTATTGATAAGTACATTTTTCGTCCAACCAAACTTTCGTCTTATCTTGATATAAAACTCACGCTCTAAATCATCTTTACAACGTTCCATAATAACGATGTTTTGCTTCAGTTAATTTCTTGCACCAATGGTGCAAGTTTTGCATTTTCATAATAATCTAGGTAGAATTTTTGCATACGCCCTAAATTATCTGTTGAAAACCCTTTTACACCAGGAAACTCATTCTGTAATTCTTTAGCTAAAACCTCAACAACCGATTTACCCCAACCTTTTTCTTTTTGTTGCTTGGTAATTTCTTTACCAATTTGCCAGTAGGTGTTAATTAATTCTTTATTGACTGCTTTTAGGGCTTCATATTGCTGTTTGTAAATTAAGTCTTTTATTTCTTTGATAAAGGGTAAGTAAAGCGCTGAGTTGTTTTCCATAGCTAACTATAACATATTTAAGGGTTTAACTCAAATATACCAATATCTACACATTTATAACGCACTCAAGTATTTTAAACATTAAATTTAGTTTATGATTTTGATAGTTTTTAATTTTATTTTTTGTCATATAGACATATTTAAACTCTAAAAACTCTGCTGTAATCTCATTATAAGTTATTAGAATAGTACGCTCATTAGATTTAAAAGCAATCATTCTAAGACAATATAAATCATCATAATAATCTACAGCACAATGACTATAATTCTTAAATTTAGAGTAATATGGTGTGCTATATTTATTTAAATCTAATCCACTATTTTCATTTTTACTTTGCTGAATAGCTTCTAGTAATGAAACATCAGTATTTTTAAATATATTCAGTTCAAAAATATTTCCATTTACCCATTTGTAAACTAGTTTCACTATTTCCATATTTTCTATAATATGTGTTATCACGCACGGTTCTATAGATTTTTTATATAATTTTTTTTGTCTTGAGCGTATAATAGCTTCCTTACTAAAAAACTTTGCACTCATTGTAGCATTCTGATATTCTATTATATCTCTATATTCTTCAAAATTCATCATTAAACTACATTGTGTAAATCTATCCAATAATTTTAATTCTTCATAGATTATATAAGCGTGTCCTACAATAGATTTTTTTATCTCTTGCAACCCAGCATGTCTAAATGATACGCCTGCATAAGTAAATGTTTCTACTAACATTCTATTAAAATTATCCATTAAGCAGTTACTATTTAACCAAAATTCATTAGTATCGTTATTATAAGTTTCTGCTAAATTATTCCGATTAACCAATAAACTTTGCTGTTCATTGATAATAATCTCTTCTATTTGTTCAAACAAATAGATAGTTTTACCATTTTCATCTATTTTTTTCTCAGCTATTTCTTTCTTCACCAATTTTACTAAAGCAACTTCGGCCTCTTCTAGCTCAAGCTCACTATTTAAAATAATGTATCTTAATGTTATAGTAGGATTTTTCTTAGATAAAAGTAAAATTGTTTTTCTGGACTTAATTTTTCATTTATAAGTTGCTCATTACTTACAGGATTCCTACTCATTTGCAATTCAACCGGGACTACCCAGCCACAGCTAGGGCAATTATTAACCGTAGTTCCTATATTTACCCCACAGCTACCACAAAACATAAAGCATCTCCTTATTGCACTAAAAATACAATAACAGGAATTAATATAAATACTACAATTAATACAATCACTATTACAGCACAACCAGTTGCCCTACCAGTTATATCCCCAAAAGCTTTACCAAAGCTAGAAGAAGTATTTTTTCATCTCTGTTTTTATGATTGATTTCTTGCTGTTGACTATCAAAATTAATTTTTTTACCACATTTAGTGCAAAATTTAAAATTAGTACCTAAATTAGCTCCACATTGAACACAGAAAGACATTGAATAACCTCCGATAATTCATTCCTTGTATTACCATATTTTCCCTTAAATTACATGCCAGTTACCAAACTCATTTGGCAATCTTCTCCATTTACAACCGTTTTCACAAATATATAACAAAACATTTATCACCGTTCGGTTATCTATCTTCACATTCCCATGCTGCGTTGGCAACAATTTTCTTATTCTTTCATATTGCTCATCTGTTATTTCCATGTTACCATTATAGCATATCTTTACTTGCATGAACACTCCCTAGCAAAGATTTTACTATGAACCCTACCATCACCCGTAAAAATGTGATGATATTGTTGACTGGAGCTATGGCTTTTTTACCCGAAAGGATTCACTTCCCCATAGTACACATATTTTAGATAAGGGCTATATGACTAAAAATGCTTTAATAGAGGCCATTAATATTACCAAAGGTAATTTGCCTCGCCTGCGTTTTTTAATTCATTTAATGAATTATTGTGCACTCGCCATCACTTTAAACAGGTTTTTGTTCATAGTGAACTACTAAGAGAGTGGAGCAGTAATAATGTTTACACCACTTATTTGAATGAATTTATAGCGATGGGGGTGATTACTCGTACTACGGGCTATAGTGTGGGCAATTATACCAAAGCAATTAAATTTAACCAAAACTATTGGGGGAATGATGAAAAGAATATCTTACGCTTAGATAAAGAAAGAACAATTACCACTTTAGAGGAGGCTATTCCGATTGTTTTTAAACCAGAGGAGTATAGGGCGTTATTAAGACAAAATAATGGCACAAAGAGACAGCTGGAGTATCAGACAAAATTGTTTTTTGGGTAAGATAAAGTTAAGGGAGATTTTGGAAGAGGCAAGATGTGGAATTTAAAAGTTTACTTTTTACCTAAATTATGCTAAAATAGGTTATGGGGTAGGTATGGCTAAAAATTTAATGGTTATTTTATTCGTATTTGTGTGTGTCGTAAGTTATTCACAAATATTGTCTATAAACACGAGTACAGCTACGCTTAACGAAATATTTCCTAATGCTACTCTCAGAGCCATTATAACCGAAAAACTAGGTACTACGGCTAATTTAAGCGGAAAAAATTTAATAAATGCTTTAAATACCATTACCGAACTTGAGATAAATGGTTTTAGTAACCGTATTCGCATAAACAACATGCAGGGGATAGAATATTTAACAAGACTTACCAAGCTTTCTTTAAGTGGAATAGATATAGACCTTACTAACCTTAACCTTGCTCCTTTAACCAAACTCACCTATCTTAATTTAGTACGTACCCAATTTGATAACTTTAATTTTTCACTACCACCTAATTTAACCTACCTTAATTTAGAGGGTTGGGGAGTTAATGTTGATAACATTAATATACATTCATTAACAGAACTCACTCATCTTGGTATAAATAGTTGGAGTTCCGATTTAAGCAACCTCAACCTTAGTTCATTACCTAAGTTAACGAGCTTGAGTTTGGGCGGCCAAAAATTTAATATTCATAACATCTCTTCTTTAACTCAATTGACTAAGTTAAATTTAGATAATACTAGTGAACTTAATCAACTTAATCTAGCAGCTCTCACTAATTTAACTCATCTCAGTTTAAATGGCTGGAACGATGTACGAAACTATGAGGTACAAAACTTCGAATTAGATGAGAATGGAGAAGTTCTTTTTGCCTTTCCTGAAACTAAAGTAGCTAATACTCCTTTAGATGTAAGTAAAAATACCAATCTCACCCATCTTAGTTTAGGTGGTGAAATTTGGCGGTTAGATATAAGCAATTTACCCAATTTGATAAGTTTAAGTGTGCATAGCGGTGGTGGCGATGGTAGTGGGGGGAGTAGCGATGAAGGGGCTAAGTTAGAAGCGATAGATTTAACTAACAACCCCCAGTTACAACACCTCCATTTAAGCGGTTTTTCAGCGGGTAGCCTCGATATAAGCCAAAATAGGCAATTAGTAACCTTTAGTTTAAGCCGTAATTACTCTATAAGAACCATTAATTTAGGCAATTTACCCTTTTTAACCTCTATCAGTTTAAGCCGTACCCATGTAATCTCCATTAATGTAAGGAATAGCCCTAAGCTTGAGAGAATCTCTACTAATTTAAGCCCCTTAACCCAAGAAAGTATTATGGGCTTATTACCTAATACTGTAGTAAGTTTAGATATTATATAAAACAATAGAATTGTTATTGGTGATAAAAGAATTTTTGTGTCATATTAAAAAAATATGGTATAATGAAAGACATGAACATAAAAGAAACAGTAGATATAATCGCTAAAAAACAATATTATATTGCAAAAAGAGAAGTAGAAAATAACTCAATTGGATATTCAAATGTAAATGATATATTATTAAATATTTTCAAAAAAGCAACAAATAGCGGATATTTTAATCCACTAATAACAGGTAGTGATTTAGTACAATATCCCATTCTATATCAATTATTTACACAATTTACTGCTTTGAGGGACTTATCGTGCGATGAATTAAATAAAGAAACCCCGTTTAATATGCCCATTCAATCATTAGTAAAATTAGCTTTATACGGACATATTTATTTGAATTTAATAGATTATAATTATGGAAATGACCAATATAATCAAGATTATATCGATAATAAGTTAAATGAAAAAGGTCGAGAAAACTTAGAGTTATTATTAGATAACTTAGTTAAGTTTAATAGTGATGGTATAATGACAAGTAAAATATATATTATGAGTGCCATGCGTAAACCTATATTTGAAAAGTTAGCTCGGCAACAAAATTCTAGCTTCTCCTATTCAACTTTCCAGATAGAATGTTTAGAACGAATACGAAATGCAGAGTTTGCTTATGAAAAATGCTTGCAAAATGGAATAGATTTTCCACCTTTTTTTAAAAGATTTAAAGAAAAGAGACCACAAAATGCAATAAGCGCTTCTTTTCATTATGCTTATTTAAAATCAGCTAACATAATGATAAGTCGTAATTTTGATAATAGAAATATTTTTGGCAATGATTCTAACTACAACTCTTTTGAAATATTATTAAATGAGTGTGAATATTTAGGTAAAAAATGGACAGACAATGTAAACAGCCCCGAAAACCTTGAATTTGCTGGTAGAGCATTTGCAAAATTTGCTCATTATTTACGAGTTTTTCATGAAAACTATACCATCCAAATAACGGGAAGTTGGGGGTGCGTTTGGAATCGCCCTATTGATGTATTTTATAGATGTAAGAGCGATGAGGCTGATTTTTTTAACAATAACAAAAAAGAAAAATCTGTACCCATTAGTCAAACAGATGAGTTTAAGAGAATTATTGCAAATTTAATGTGTAAAAATAGTAATAATAAAGGTTTATACACTAAAGCACTTGATATGTCTAATCAGAGCACAACTGGATTCTCTGAAGAGGAAATAGATAAATTTATAGAAACGATGTATACAAATGAAATTGTATATAAAACTCTTGGTAGAGAAATGTCTGAAATTGATAATTTTTGTGAAAATGGAAGAAATATTGATTTTAAAAAAGTACAAAAAAAAATTGATACGTATAATAACTCTTCTAGTAATTTAATAAATAAATTATTAAATACATTAAATTTAAGTTTAAATATGGGAATTATTTCAATAAGTATACCAAATAAGGCAACTATATCTTCTATTATTAATGGGAATAAATATTTTAAAAATTTATTTTTAGGCTCTCCTGAGAATAAATTAGTTTTTAGGTTACATAAAATATTTTCATAATTTGTATTGTATATCTAAAACACCAAACTTGCAATAGCCTTACTACAGCTATTCTTCGCAAAACCCTAGCCTATGCGGTGGCTTTTGTACTAGAGATAACGCAGAGGTGTTGTTATTGAGCGGGAGTAGAAAAGGTCGTAGGAGATAGTATCAAGCGGGCACACGGTTGCTTTATGATTGTGCAAAAGAAGCACTTAATAAATATATGGTATAAAAATGATCTAGGCAAAGGTTAAGCTAGCAAGATGGACGTGGTTGGTCGTAGTAAGCCAAAACTCGAAAATTACTATAGAAAACCCCGTATGACTGAGGAAGTACGTTAAAATCCACCATTAGGGCTTGTGAACGGACGGGATAGATTCCGAGCATCTTTTAAATCTGCGAAGTATTAATTACCTAGCGTGTAGGGACTGCTAAGTGCCAAAATGAGCGGTAACCCTTACATTGTATCCATATCAGGGCAGGGGCTTTTTTTGAGTAAGAAGTATTACTTTCTATGTCATAAATCAAATAATTAAATCAAAAAATAAGACAGTCTTATTGTATCTTAGCATGGAACATGCTAAGAAAACCTTTCTTGTTGCTGAGTTGTTTAATAATTACTTTTTAATAAAGTAATTATTTTAAAAGGTTATTACTAAAAGCTAAGGGCGTGTCGCCCTTAGCCTCAATAATCTTAGATGGAAAGGAGTATGTAATGAAAAATTTTTTTAAGAGAAAAAAGAAAAATGAGAAAGATGGTTTTTTAGAGGAATTATTTGCCAAAGATGAAGTTACTGCTATGAAGTTTGGGCGGTTGCCCCTAATTCGTTAAAGTGTGTAGAGAGGTTATTGTTACTGCCCGATGAGAAATTTTATGGGTGGTTAAAGTTACTATGTCCGTCTTTTCCAGCACAAGCTGGCAATATTAAGGATTATAAATTTATAAAAGGAACTAGTGAGCCGCTGCTAGTTATTTATTTTGCTAACTTTAATTTAATAATAGTCGATTATCGGGAGCTGCCTAAGAAAAATGCTAAAGATGTGCAAACTTATTTAATAAATGATGTTAAAACATATAAGCTTGTATCAGAACATAAAGATACTACACTGTTTTTGTTACCATTAAGTTTGCATTTTAATAGCTGGGTGTTATATATTGATGAGCATGGAAGAGAGGAGGTTAATATTTTAGAAGGCTGCAGTTATAGGCGTTTTGCTTTAACTACGGAAGATTATCTTAACTCTAGCATGGTGTTAGAGGGAAATAATATTACTATAACCCGCTTATTAACACATCTTACCTATCTTTTTCGTATATTTTATAAGTAAAATGAATTTGCAATAGAATTAGAATGATTTACCATATTGTATTAAATTAAATAAGGAGTACGTATGAATGAAGTGAAAAGTTTTTTAGAGAACTATCAATTAACTAAACCTTACGATATAAAAGAGTTAGGAAGTTTTTTAGAGAGTTACAATTTATTAGAAACGGAAGTGGTTACCACCAGCTTTTTTGAAATTATTGCTTTTAATAAAAGCCACTATGAATATATAAGCAGCAATGTTTTAAAGCATTATTTAAGGAATAGATTAATTTTGCAGGCATTTTTAAGTTGTTTGCCTAACAAAGTAGCACAAAATGTTGGACATGGCATTTTAGTTGAACGTGAGGTTATAACAGATATTAAAGATGAAGATAACGATAAAAAGAGATTAGACCTTGTTATTTCTACTAATAAATATCTTATTGGTATAGAAAATAAAATAAAAGCCCCGCTTGATAACCCATTAGATATTTATTATAGTTACTTACAAAAAAGAGCAAAAGAGGAAGAAAAAGAGTTTGCTTTAATAGTTTTATCTTTAAATGAAGTAAAGCCTAAGAATGAGTATAGCCATATTCCACATATAAATATTTTACATACAGATTTTGGTAATGAGGTAAAAAAACATTATTCTAAATTAGTTAATCAATTAGAGTACAGGGATTTTTTGTTTTTGAATGAATACATTAATAATATAGAAAGATTAAAAGGAGAGAGTATGATGAACAAAGAATTTTTAGAGTTAGCAGGGCAAGAAGGAAATTTAGAGAAAATATGGCAAATTAGAGTAGAAGCTAACCGCTTACGTGATGATTTTAAAGGTATAGCCGCAAGAATTGTTAAAGACTGTAAAAATGATAAAAATAGTTATGAATATCCGCTTAAAGACGAAGATATTGCAGCAAGAGGGTATACTCATAACATTTTAGGTTTTGCCTGTTTTGAATTAAACAGTGAGGGAGAGTATTTTTCTTTTAAAGAGGAAGAATACCATACTTACCTTTTGGTGGAAGTGAGTGCCTTAGGTTTTACAATAGATATTGCTGAAAGTAATGGTAACTTTGATAGTAACTTTAAAGAGTTAATAACCGCTATTATGCCCAATTTAAGCCAGAATTTTAAAATTGTTAATGATATTAAGCATAGTAATTATGAGGTAGAGGGGAAATATGTTGAAGCTAGCGGGTATCGTTATAAAGAAATAATTGCTTTAAATGACTATGACAAGCTTATAGCTATTGTACAAGAAATTTTAGATAATTTTGATAAGAATGCTTCAGCATACATGGTAAAGAGTGAAGATTAATTTATTCGGAGGGGAGTGGGAGTGGCCAAAGGGTAGGCTTATAAGAAATCCACGATATAAAACCCATAATCACCTTTGTAATCTTTATGGTACTTATGCCACTCCATCTTCTCTTCGTTGTATTTATTATAAGCATTAATAAATATGCTTAATATAGCTTTTAACGTATCCGATTTACGAACGAAACATTTACTTTTACGATGTAAAACAGCAAGATAACGGCGTAAATCGGAATTGATGCTTTCTACTATATGAGTATCTTTTTTATTATTGGGGTTAGGATAATGATTTCCGCTGCCAAAGTACACTGCAGCATAAGTAGGGCAACCATCGGTATAATAATTTTTACCTTGCGGACAACCATCGGCTAATTCTTGTATGATTTTCTCATTAACAGAAGTACCTACTCTAAAACCTAATATTTGTCGTGGCTCTCTGCTAATTAGCAGCATTATATAGATATTTATATCATTTCTTTTTGTACCTACATACCAGTAAATTTCATCTAACTCAAAATCTTCGTGATTAGTTTCGTTACTTTGCCATACTTTCGTTATCTTTTTTTCCCGCTTCCGCTATCCAGCGGTAAATATTAGATTTATTCATTTTAAAGTATTTTCCCACACCCCTACCAGTCAATCCTAAATAGTATAATCTCTTAGCATTTTCTTTTTCTTCTTCGCTATACTGCCATTTCTTGGGGTTTGGTGTGTATTTTATTTTACATGCATAACAATGCCATTGCTGACTACCTGCTTTGGTGAACCCTTTCTTTATTTGTCTTTCGTTACTTCCACATTTTGGACAACTTACTTCTCTTATTCCTGCTTTCTTCATACCTCATTATATCACATAAGCCTACCTTTTGGCCACTCCTGAGGGGAGTGCCACACTAGTGTACTTTATGATATAATGTTGGAATGGAAATACGATGTAAAAAATGCGGTAGTGCAGAGAGACAGATAAAGAAAGGGGTAACAACAGCAGGAAGCCAGTGTTATTACTGTAATATTTGTAAGAGCAGATACACCCCTAACCCTAAACGCTATAGTGAAAAAGAGAAAAAGCTAGTACAAAAATTACTATTGTCTGGAAATAGCGGCAGGAAAGTTGGCAAGATAATGGGAATAAGTAAAAACACTGCCTATAGATTGGGCAAGAGCAGCCGAAAAAAAAGCTGGAGAAGGTATGGATAAGTCCACAAACTAATGCAAGCCATTTTGAGCTTGATGAGATATATTGGGTTACAAGAACAAGACAAAATAGTGGAACAACAATAAATACCTATATAATGACGGTAGTTAGCAGAGAGCCAAGATAAATATTAAATTCCAGAGTAAGCCATAACTTAGATACAGAGGCTGTACAGAGCATGGTAGATAACTTACCAGAAGCCAAAAATTACCATACAGATGGCGGAGCTATCTATTTAGGGGTAGATTTTATGAATAATCATGAAAGAAATACTATCAATAAAGCAGATACCCATATTATAGAGGGAACTAATGCAGATATAAGGTGTTATATAGCAGGCTTACAGAGAAAAAGTAGATGTTTTTTTAGAAAGTTTGAAACTTTAATAGCTATGCTTACCCTATTTGTAAATGCTTACAACAAGTTTGGCGAAGAAAAGCTTCTCTACAGAAAGCAGTTTCCTAATCGTATTTCTCCTAAAGGCAGATTTTTCTACCCTTTTTCCCACCTCGATTTTTTGTAGGTATAATAGTGTGGCACTCCCGGCACAATAGCTACTGAAGTATTAACACTGTTAAGTCTTTTAAAACGTAAAATAAAATCTTCAAAGTTCCATTCATTTTGTTCTATTCCTGTAAGGTTAAGAATAAAACCATTCTCATAAGTAGTAGCTACCTCTCTTGCTACCCGTACAAAATCTATCTCAAGATAAGGCCGATGCCCTGCGGGTGCTGTATTTATCGCAGGTACGATTACCGCATATTCAACTACACCCAAACTATTTGCCGCACTATGCAATGGGCTTGCCTCCTGAGCTATTGCTGTAAAACTTATAAGTATTAACAGCGTTAATACCAATTTTTTAATCACTAGTTTTCTCCTTTTATATTTGATGGTATAACCACTATAGCACAGCTTCCATTAAATTGCAACTATATTACTATATTATTAGTAAATCGGATATTAATAATATTAATTATAGTTTTCTGCATTATAAGTACACTAATAGTGTACTTAATTACTAAATGTTTGCTTATAATAAAAATAGGTTATAGAATGGAGCAGAAAAAAGTTTTAGTTAAATTTGTTACTTGAAAATATAGCATGGATTTTTATACATTGAATGTTGGCAGGAAAAGAGGAGGTTATTCTTCTTATTCACCGTATTTTATTGAGGTAAGGTATGTTATACTTGTCGTTAAGTAGATATAAATTTATGGAAATAACACCAGAAATAATTCAAAAACTTAATAGTGTTTTTAATGAGCAAACATGGGAATATCAATATTCCCGTAATTTATGTACCTTAGCAGAACACACCACTGATATAAATGAACAAGCTATTTTTCAACTTCTAGCGAAAGTAATGTTATTACCTTACCATGAAAATCAAAAAAATCCTTTTAGTATTAGAGATGATACATGTTATATGACTGGAGCTTTTAATATTTCTAGTTTTACAGATATGGATTGGAGCAATTTACAAAATATGGTTGATAAGTTAAATTACCCTATTTTAACAGCTCGTATCGCTGACTTGTTATGGTCAACTAAAAAAAATTACAACTATACTAAAATAGCTATAGAAGCCTATAAACAATGTGCAGAGGCTATCTTTGATAAAGAAAATTGGGTAAAATATTTTAAGTGTATCAAGAAAGCCAATAACATAGCTCTTGGGTTAGGCGTAAATCATGAATATTTTAAGGAGCTATGCACTTATATTGATGGTATGATAAAAGAGATAGATGGTACCGATACTCTCTATTTATCTATCAGTTTAATAGAGTTAATGATAGATAATCGAGCCGCTAATTTGCAATGTTATATCGCTATTATAGACAAAATTATTGAAAACTCTCGTCAAACAAGCGTAGCTGGATATAGTTATGGTAGAGCCGAAAGAGCCTTTGAATTAAAAATTAAACTTTTAACAAAATTTAAAGATAATGAAGGCGTACTAAGTGCTTATGCTGATTATGCGGCATATATGGAAAATTTAGCTAGAGGTTGTTTTAAGGAACATAGCCCAGACCGCATTGGGACAGATGAAATGCGAGCAACCCATCTTTTGGGAGAAGCTGTTTTATTATATCAAAAGGCAAAGAAGCCAGAAGATGTAAAACGTTTGAGATTAGAGTTAATTCCTTTACAGAAGAAATCTTTGGAATACATGGGAACTATATCAACACCGATTGATTTGAAAGGACATTATGAAGAAGCAGAAAACCTATTTAAAGATAGAACCCTAGCTGAAAAGATACTCTTGTTTAGTGATGTTGTGTTCTTTCCTACCAAACAAGAATTAGAAAACATGGTGCTAAAAAATATTCAACAATTCCCCATGACCCAGCTTTTTACCTCTACTTTTCTTAATGATGAAGGGAAAATAGTAGCTCAACTTCCGCCGCTTGATTGGAAAAACCCTAAATCAAATATAAAGCTATTTGAACAACATCTCCATCGTGAAGCCTTTAAAACACAAAAACTTAGTGGAATATTTCTGTTGCCATATTTACACACTATCCAAAAGAAATATGCAAATATAACAGCTAATGATTTAAATTTCTTGGTTGATGATAATCTATTTATCCCTCCTCATAGAAAAGATATTTTTAAAAAGGGTCTGGCTTCAGGATTAGATGGAGACTTAGCAATAGCATTACGGGTACTTATGCCTGAAATTGAAAATTACTTTAGAGAACTTGTTAAAGTATGTGGTGGACTAACTACCAAGTTTAATGAAGATGGCAGCGAAGAATGGCTCTCAATGGGTACTATTTTTAATTCACCAGAGTTAGTTGAATGTTATGATGAAAATATTTTATTTCTCTTTAAAGGGTTGCTCACAGAAGATACGGGAGCAAATTTACGCAACAAAGTTGCTCATGGTATGCTAGATATTAGTGAGGAAAATGGTGCCGTATCCTTTTATTTTTTAGTAGCTATTATAAAGCTTTGTAGTTGGTATTCTAATAATTGTGCTGCTATTCGTATGAAACTGGGGAAACAAGAAGTTATCTAAAAGACCAATCCCCTAATCGTCTAACTACAGCGGCTTTTGTCTTAGTCTTCTCTAAGGTGTGGTTGTAGTAGCACTGCTACCACTCAACATCAACTCTGCGGCACTTGCTAAAAACGCACTACGATTTTTAGTTACTCTATCAATACGTGAAACTAAATCCGAAGACAAACTCACATTAAAGCGTCTTACCTCTGTTTTTAAAGGATACAAGGCCACTTTAGCAACCATAAACTTATATTCTTTTTCCCACTCTGCCCAGTCAGGCCATTCCGCTTTAATTTGCTCTAAGGTGCGTGGTATTGGCATTTCTTCACCATCAGCATACAAAGCTACCGCCTCGTGAGCCATTTTATAGGCATCATTAAAGTCATTCCCAGCTGAAAAACAACCAGGCAAATCGGGGAAAACTACTCCAAAACCTTCTTTACCATCTTCATACTCAAAGAGTGCAATGTATTCTTTTACCATTATTTACCTCTTATTTTAATCCAGCTTGTTTTAATATTTTTGCTAAAGTACCAGTTGGTATATCTTTACTATGTACTGGTATAACGACAATCCCTAGCTTTAAAGGATGCCGAAACTTACGATGATTCCCATTATTTTGTGAAACTTCAAACCAGCCATCAGCCTCTATGAGCCTTATACATTCCTTTGCGGTCATTCTCTGCATTTTTGGCATCTTACTAATCTCTTTTTTCTCATTATATTATACACAATATCGTGTATCTCGTCAAATATAAATAACCCTAAAACACCAATCCCGCAATAGCTTCACTACAGCTATTTTTTGCAAAACCCTAGCCTATTCGGCGGCTTTTGTCTAAGGCATGGTTATAAATCATGGTAGTAGTAATACTGGTATGCCTCGCAAACTGCTGTACTTCGGCGATATTCTTACCAGCCAGCAAACTTAAAGTGATAGCTGTATGGCGTAAGCTATGGGCCGTTAAGCGTGAACTATCATAGCCCGCCCTCCGTAAGTTCTTCTTAACGATACCACTAATGGTGCGGGTACTTAATCTTTCTCCTCTGCTGTTGTTGCTTAAAGAAGTAAATAATGGCTCACCTTGTTCAGTGGAATGGCAAAAACCCTCCGCCTATTCGGTTTTTGTTCCTAGCACTAAGATAATCTCTAATGGCTTTTTCTACCTGTGGAGATACTTTAATGTACTCACTGCATTCTTCTCGGCCTTTGCCTTGTAGGTAGAGGCAACAACCTCCGATTACTCGGTTGTTGTGTAAATCACTGATGTTAGCCCTGCTTACCTCAATCGTGCGTAAGCCGCCCGTTACCATTAGGCTTAAAATAGCGTAATCTCGTAAGCCCTTTAGCGTATCCTGCTTGCTCTGGGTAATAACCCTTTTACTTGAGAACTAATGAGATAGTCTTTCTTATGCTCCCTATTCAGCTTCACTCCTTTAATACGTTCAGCGATGTTGGGGTATAATCCCTCCTGTGCCGTCCAGTTAAAAAATATACGAGTAATAGTGATGTAGCTCTGTATAGTGGTCGGATTTAATCCTTTTGCTATTAAATGCTCTTTATAGGCCAGTATATCGCTTCTCTGAGGTTCTTTAATATGATGGCTAGCAAAGTAGCCAAAGAGCCTATGTAGAGCTTTGGTATAGGTTTCTACTGTCTTTGGTTTTGCATCAATGTAATTGATGAATCGCTGATAAAGGTCGGTTATAGTTGGCTCTATAATGGCTATAGCATTCATAACACCACTTTAGCATAGTTTCAGCTTTCAATGCAGCTAGAGAAATGAAAATTTATCCTAATTTTCTATTTCCGCTGCTTAAATTCAAATCTTACCTCTTTATAAAGAAAGGATTAACTTCTCTATATCCTCTACACTTATACCTGTCATCTCATTAATCTCTTGAGGGTTTAACCCTTTCTTTAGCATATTCCATACTATCTTAATTTGCTCTTCTCTCTTAGCTAAACGCTTATTTACTTCTTCAGGTGGAATTGGGGTACGCCGTATAAAACTTCGTAAAAACCTTCCTGAGCCGCTGCCATAGAGTAAAGAGTTTATGACCTCTAATGGTACAACTTCGTTATTATTATTGACTAATTTTAGAGCTGTCTTTGTTTCATAGATTTTCTGCATCTCCTTTTTTGTAAAATATTGCTGAAATTCTGGAAAGCTAATAGGAAATATCAGGCTAATATTAACAAAGATAAGCTTCATCAAAGAAGGGTTAATCTGAGCACTGTCGTTATTTTTTATACGGCAAAGTAACCCCAGATTAATAAACTTGTCTTCCATACGATAGAAAGCACTTTTTTTAATAACACAAAAATAACGTCCATATTGGTATCTTTTATCAATGAAATCCTTTGCTTTATAGTAAAAAATCCAATTATTACTTGTATCACCTGAAGCCCTAGATAACATTTCATTAAATAATGCCATCTCTTTATTATTAAGCCTACCTGTTTTCTTCAGTATCTTTAAAATATCTGAGACTTCACCTCTCATAAAACCTTTATTAGGTAGTGTTCCTGCTATCTAAAGTATGCTATAATGATAGTATGAAAATAACAGACGAGCAATATGAAAAGATAAGAAAGCTAATGCCAACGCAGCACGGAAATGTAAAAATAGAT
>Ga0131853_10007622_pt1 | contig 19628 bp, 16 predicted proteins | sample TergutLab28metaG_FD_92764 | JGI IMG/M metagenome (GOLD analysis project Ga0131853, IMG submission 92764) | Labiotermes labralis P1 segment gut microbial communities from Petit-Saut dam, French Guiana - Lab288 P1 (version 2) (version 2) | ecosystem: Host-associated > Arthropoda: Insects >... | reverse complement strand
GCCGCTGACCTCGTTCACCGCCTGGCGCAGGGCCGCCGCCTCGCCCAGGACCTCCCGGGCGTGTTTGACCGCCGCCTGCCCGGCGTCGGTGAGCGTCGCGGTCCTGCCCCGGTCGATCAGCGTGGCGCCGAGGTCGCGCTCCAGTTCCCGGATCTGCGCGCTCACCCCGGACTGGCTGATACGCACCCGCTCGGCGGCCCGCGTGAAGCTCGCCTCCTCGGCCACCGCGACCAGGTACTCCAGCTGCCGAAATTCCACGAGGAGGGAGTCTAGATCGTTAGCGATCGATGTGCCCGGTTTCCGGGACATGCCGGGGCATGATCCGAATGCCCAGTCGGATTCTGGGCAGGATGGTGGTAACTGACAGCCGTGAACAGGTAGCACAGGAGTGACCATGGCACGATGGCGACGGGGCACGACGGAGGAGACCGCCGCCGTTCCCGGACAGCGTTCGGAGCCGGCACTGCCACCGGACGCGGGGCGGGATGACACGGGACCGGACCTGACCGGGCAGGAACCGGGCAACCTGGGCGAGGGCCAGGCCCGCGAGGCCGACGGGCCCCCGGCCGGGCCGGTGGCGCCCACCGCGCGGACCCCGGCGGCCGAACCGGAGCCGGAGGCGGAGCGGACCGCCCCGGACGCCGAGCGTCCCGCGCCGGAGGCGGAACCGCCCAAGCCCGGCAAGCCCGCCGACCACAAGATCCGGCACACCCGGCTGTCGGGCACCTGGGCGGCCGTCGTCGGCTTCACGGTCGTGCTCCTGCTGCTGCTGATCTTCATCCTGCAGAACCTGTCGACCGTGGAGGTCAGCTACTTCGGCGCTCACGGGCACCTGCCCCTCGGGGTGGGACTGCTGCTGGCCGCCGTGGCGGGCATCCTGCTGGTCGCGCTGGCCGGCAGCGCCCGGATCATGCAGTTGCGCGCGACCGCCCGCAAGCACCGCCGGGCCGACGCCAGGGCGATCAAGGCCGAGGCCAGGGAGGCCAGGGCGGCGGCGAAGACCCGGCCCTAGCCTGATCGAGGAGGTTTCTCCGACGCCGTCAGGCACCCCCGTGCGACGACATTCGGCTACCCGTGATTATCTTCCGAGCCGGGAAGATAATCACGGGTTCCGGCCGTTGCACGGAAGGAACGCATGACACGTCAAGGAGATACTAGGCTATGACTGACGGCAAGCTGGGCACGCTGGACGAGCAGGGACGCAAGGTGCTGTTCACCGAGGCCCGGACCTCGAACACCTGGGCCGACACCCCCGTCACCGACGAGGAGCTGACCTCGATCTGGGAGCTGGCCAAGTGGGCGCCCACCTCGGCGAACACCCAGCCGCTGCGCGTTCTGTACGTGCGCCCGGGCGAAGGCCGCGACCGGCTGCTCAAGCACATGGCCGACGGCAACAAGCCCAAGACCGAGTCCGCCCCGGCCGTCGCCGTCCTCGCGGTGGACACCCAGTTCCACGAGCACATCCCCGCGGTCTTCCCGATCAAGCCGGAGATGAAGGACGTCTTCGAGTCGAACGAGGAGATGCGCCTGTCCGGCGGCCACTTCAACGCCGCGCTGCAGGCGGGCTACTTCATCCTCGCCATCCGGGCCCACGGCCTGGCCGCCGGCCCGATGACCGGATTCGACAAGGAAGGCGTGGACGCCGAGTTCTTCCCCGGCGGGCGCTACAAGTCCACCCTGGTCATCAACATCGGCCACCCGGGCGAAAACCCCTGGTTCGACCGGCTGCCCCGCCTCGCGCACGACGACGTCGTCAGCTGGGCCTGACATCCGGGCGGCTTTTTCCTCGACGGGCCCGGCCCCGGGATCCCCCCGGGGGCGGGCCTTCGTTCGCGTGCGGGGCCGGCGCTCGCGGACCGGTTGCCTCATCCGAGTAGACAACGCGTCTGCGCAGGTGAGATCCTCGATCTTGGGTGGAAACTAACGATTGCAACAGTGGGTGGGTCATGCGCAGGCATGGGATGCGTTTCGAGTGTCTCAGAATGAGGCCGCACGATCACATAGGGTGGGTTTTCGAGGGCGAGGCGGGATTCGAGAGGCTCGCGTGCCCGTTCCTGGCCGAGGGTGCGGCCCGGGGCGAGCGCCTGATGTTCATCTCCGAGTCCCCGCGGTCCGCGACCAGGGCGCGGCTGCTCAATCACTACGGGCCCCGGGTCATCAAGGTCGCCCGTACCCGTGAGGTGTACGGGGAATCCGGCGTGGTCGACCCGGCCGCCCAGCGGGCGGTATTCGCGGCCGCGCTGGCCGACGCCCTGAACGCCGGCTTCTCCGGGATCCGGGTCGCCGCCGACAACACGCCGCTGGTCACCGACGAGCGGCGCCTGGAAGCCTGGATCCGGTGGGAGCACGTGGCCGACCGGTTCATGGACGCCAACCCGGTGACCGGGCTGTGCGCGTTCGACAGCCAGCGGGTCGACGTTAACCGGCTGCGTCACCTGTCCACGCTGCACCCGCTGTCGGCGGCCGCGGACCCGGAACCGCAGTTCCGCATGTACTCCGAGGCGGAGTCGCTGTGCCTGGAGGGGCATGTCGACTCGTTCGCCGTGGCCCAGATCCCGGTCGCGCTGGACGCGCTGCCGCCCGGTACCGACGTCCTCATCGACCTGGAGAGGGCCACGCTGATGAGCCGCGCGCCCCTGACCGGGCTGCGGCGCCTCGCCGAGGGCGGGGTTCCCGTCACGATCTACGGCGACCGCAAGGCCCTCGACGCGCTGGCCGCCGACGGGCTGCGGGTGGACGGCCCGCTGCGCACCGAGGTGGCCGAGGCCCCGGCCCTCGTCACCGGCGCCTGAGCCCGGCCCGCCGGCCGGGTTAGCGGCTTCCGGGCTGCTGGTGGGGCAGGGCCCGCTCCGACAGGGCCCAGCGGCGCAGCAGCGGCGCCGCCCGGTAGTGGCCGTCGCGGTACCAGTCCTCCATGCTGTCCAGGATCGCCAGCACCGCGGGCACTCCCCACCGCCCGCCCCAGGTGAGCGGGCCGAGCGGGTAGTTGACGCCCAGCCGCATCGCGGTGTCGATGTCCTCGGCGCTGGCCACGTGGGCGCCGAGGGCGTCGGCCGCCATGTTCACCAGCATCGCGACGGTCCGGGTGACGATGAGGCCGGGGACGTCCTCGATGACATGCACGTCCAGGCCGGCCGACTGGAGCAGCCCGACGGCCTCGTCCAGCGCGGCGGGCGGGCAGCCGTCGGAGGCGGCGACCGCGATCGCGGAGGCACTCTCGTAGTCCAGGGCCCGGTCCACGACGATGACCGGCCGTTCCACGACAGAGGCGACCGCGGCCGCGGTGAGCCCGGCGCACTGGGCCAGGAACGCGCCCGAGGGCAGTTCCACCAGCCCGCCCGCCAGCGTGCCCCCGGTCCGCACGGTGACGGACGACCGGTCCAGCAGCGGCCGCAGCGGGGAACGCCCGTGCTCGGTCACCGACGCGGGCACCGCGGTCACCGGGCCCGCGGGCGCCGCCCCCGGCGGCTGGGCGCCGTCGCCGTAGGAGTAGACGCCCTGACCGGTCTTGCGGCCGAACCGGCCCGCTTCGACGATGGCCCGCTGAGCCAGGGAGGGCGTGTAGCGAGGGTCGTATCCGAAGGAGGCCCACACCGACCGGGTGACCGCCTCGTTGACGTCGTGCCCGACCAGGTCCATCAGGGTGAACGGCCCCATCCGGAAGCCGCCGGCACCGGTCAGCAGGGCGTCGACGGTCTCCGGGCCGGCCGCGTGCTCCTCCAGCAGCCGCCAGGCTTCCGCGTAGAAGGGGCGGGCGATCCGGTTGACGATGAACGCGGGGGTGGCGGTGGAACGGACCACGGTCTTGCCCCAGGCCCCGGCCAGGTCCGCGGCGGCGTCGGCGACCGCGGGGGACGTGGCCAGCCCGGAGATCACCTCGACCAGCTTCATCGCCGGGACGGGATTGAAGAAGTGCAGCCCGACGACGCGTTCCGGGTGCTCCAGGCCGGCGGCCATCGCGGTGGGCGACAGCGACGAGGAGTTCGACGCCAGGATCGTGTCCGCGGCGACGACCCGCTCCAGGTCCGCGAGCAGCCGCTTCTTGACGTCCAGGTCCTCCACGATCGCCTCGACGACCACGCCGCAGCCGCCGAACCCGTCCACGCCTGTTGCTGTTATCTCCAGGGCGTCGGGGTCGACGTTCAGGCGCCCCTTGTCCACCTGGCGCTTGACCCGCTCGCGGATCTTCTCGATCGCCCGCGCGGCCGCTCCGTCCGCGGCGTCGGCCAGCAGCACGCGGCGGCCCGCGACGGCGGCGACCTGGGCGATCCCCGCGCCCATCGTCCCGGCGCCGATCACGCCAACGGGGGCGTCGGTCATCGGTGTCCTCCTGGAAGCTTCAGGTTGTAGACGCGGCACGCGTTGCCCGCGAGCACCGCGGCCGCGGTGTCCTCGTCGGGGCACAGGCGTGCCACGGCGCGGGCGTTCTTCGCGATGCCGGGGATGCCCGGCCAGTCCGTGCCGAAGATCATCCGCCTCGTGAGCTTTCCCCAGTTCTGCCGGGAGTAATAGTCCTTCAGCCGCTGCGGCGGCAGGCCCGACAGCTCGATCCACACGCGGTCATACGACAGGGCGAAGAACGCGGCGGCGTCGTACCACCAGCCGCGGCCGCCGTGCGCCAGCACCAGGGTGAGGTCGCGGAAGTCGCGCAGCACCGCCGACAGCACGGACGGGTCGCCGTACGTGTTGTCGGCGCCGGGGAAGGTCGAGGTCCCGCAGTGCAGGACGACCGGCACTCCGGCGGCCTGGCAGGCCTCGTAGGCCGGGTACAGCATCCGGTCCCCGGCCGAGACTCCCGCGTGGACCGGGTGGATCTTCAGCGCGACCGCTCCGAGGTCCAGCTGGCGCCGGACCTCGGTGTCCACCGGGTAGTGCAGGTGCGGGTTGACGCTGGCGATGATCTTGACCCGGTCGGGGTTGTGCGCGGCCAGCGGCAGCATGTCCTCGATGGCCTGCATGCCGGTGACCTTGGGGCTGTACTCGCACATCAGCAGGCCGGTGTCCACGCCCTCGGCGGCCAGGTAGGCATCGAACTCGGCCGGGATGACGGTGCCCTCGGCGTCGTAGAGGCGGGCCATCACCTCCCGGTCCCCCACCATCAGCCACTCGTCCCAGGACAGCTTGAGGGTGGGGCGGCGGGCGGCGTGCAGGTGGACGTCGATCAGCGGCATTCCGTCGATCACTTGAGGACCTCTTCCGCCATCGATCGCAGGTCTACCCGGCGGATCTTGCCGGTCGCGGTGGTGGGGAACGTGTCGGTGAACACGACCGCCCGGGGCCGCTTGAACGACGGGAGGCCTTCCCGGCAGTGCTCGGTGAGCTCGGTCTCGCTCGCCTCCGGGACGCCGGGCTGGCGGATCACGTAGGCGACCGGTTTCTCCAGGCCGTCGACGTCGGTGGCCGCGACCACCACCGCCTGGGCCACGCCGGGGTGGGTCAGCAAGCGTTCCTCCACTTCCATGGGCGACACCCAGATGCCGCTGGCCTTGATCATGTCGCCGGTCCGGCCGAGGCAGGCGTAGTACCCGTCGGCGTCCCGGGCGTAGGTGTCCCCGGTGCGCAGCCACTCGCCCTGGAAGACCCGGCGGGACGCGGCATACGACGACCAGTAGCCGGTGGCGGCGGACGCGCCGCGCACGTACAGCGTGCCGGGCCGGTCCGCGGCGGTGATCCGCTCGCCGGTGTCCTCGTCGACCAGCTTCAGGTCATAGCCGGGCACCGCGGTGCCGGTGGTGCCCGGCCGGACCTCGCCGGGCCGGTTGGACAGGAAGATGTGCAGCATCTCGGTCATGCCGATGCCGTCCAGGATGTCGACCCCGAAGTGCGACGTCCACCGGCGGTACAGGGACGCGGGGAGCGCTTCCCCGGCCGAGGCGGCCAGCCGCACCCCGCCGAGCGCGTCGGCGGGCAGCCCGGCCCGCAGCATCCCGGCGAAGAACGTGGGTCCCGCGAAGAACAGGGTGGCGCCGTGCTTGGCCGCCGCCTCCGCGACCAGGTCCGGTTTCGACGGCTGCGGGAGCAGGACGCACCCGGCCCCGGCCGACAGCGGGAACAGCACCGAGTTGCCGAGGCCGTAGGCGAAGAAGGCCTTGGCCGCCGACAGGCACCTGTCGCCCGGGCGGATCCCGAGGACCTGCGCGCCGTAGGTCTCGCAGACCTCGCGGACGCCGGCGTGCCGGTGCATGGCGGCCTTGGGGACGCCGGTGGTGCCGGAGGTGTAGAGCCAGAACGCCGGGGTGTCCGGGCCGCTGTCGTAGACGGTCTCCTCCGGCGCGGCCGAGGCCAGTTCGTCGAGCTCGGCCTCGCCGAGCACCCGGACCGTTCCGGCGGCCGCGGCGGCCGCCTCCGCCGCGGCGGCGAACTCCCCGGTCACGGCCAGGAAGGCGGCCCGGGAGTCGCGGAGCAGGTCCGCGATCCCGTCGGCGCGCAGCATGGTGGAGACCGGGACCGGGATGGCCCCGATCCGCATCGCGGCCAGGTACACGACCACGAAGTGCGGCGAGTCCGCCATGACCATCAGGACCCGCTGCTCGGGCCGCAGCCCCAGCGACCTCAGCCCGGCGGCGGTGCGGCAGACCCGCGCCCGCAGGTCCGCGTAGCTCACGTCGCCCGCCGGGCCGGTCAGTGCCGTCCGCTCACCGTCGCCGGCGGCCAGCCGCCGGTCCAGGAGGTACTCGCACGCGTTGAAAAGCTCCTGCGCCATCGCGGGGCCGCCTTCGCTCGTCGGTCAGACCAGGTGGACGTACTCGTAGTCGAACGGCTGGCCGTTGATGCCGTTGCGGGGCGGGGCCAGCCAGGACGCGATCTTGCCGCGCTCGTAGACCGGCTTCATCAGCGACCGGACGAAGGTCTTGTCCGTGTCCGTCGGCAGCCATTCTCCCTTGCGGCTCTCCCATTCGCCAGCGGTGAGCCGGTCCCCGGACGGGGACGCCTCGATCGGGGCGAACGCGCCGACCTGACGGTTGAACGCGACGTGCGGCAGGTAGAGCCGACGGCCGACCCCGGCCCGTTCCAGGATCCGGTTCCACCGCTTGACGCCGCCCTCGCAGTCGGCGATGTACTCCCGGCGCAGGTCGGTGTTGAGCCCGGTGAGCGCGGACACCTCGGTCACGCCGATCTGCCCGTCAATGAGGGCGTCCACCATGATCGAGTCGTCGGTCAGCACGTGGTCGTCGGAGCGGCGTTCCTCGAGCCAGCGGCCCTTCAGCCCGGCGCTGTAGTAGTTCGCCACGTTGGTGGAGGTCTCCCCGCCGAACAGGTCCAGGGACACCGAGTAGTGGAAGTTCAGGTACTTCTGGATGACGTCCAGGGGTATCGCGCCGTGGCCGGCCACGTCATCGGTGTCGTTCTCCGTCATCACCCGCGCGGTCCGCTCCACCACCCGGTCGACGCCGGTGGTGCCGACCATCATGTGGTGGGCCTCTTCCTTGAGCATGAACTCGCAGGTGCGCGACAGCGGGTCGAACGCGGACTCCTTCAGCGTGCCGAGCTGGTACTTGCCGTCCCGGTCGGTGAAGTAGGTGAACATGAAGAAGGACAGCCAGTCCGGCGTCTCCTCGTTGAACGCGCCCAGGATGCGGGGCGCGTCCTGGCTGCCGGAGTTGCGGTGCAGCAGTTCGGCGGCCTCTTCCCGGCCCTCGCGGCCGAAGTGGGCGTGCAGCAGGTACACCATGGCCCACAGGTGGCGCCCCTCCTCCACGTTCACCTGGAAGAGGTTGCGCAGGTCGTACAGGGACGGCGCGGTCGCCCCGAGATTGCGCTGCTGCTCGACCGACGCCGGCTCGGTGTCGCCCTGGATGACGATGAGCCGCCGCAGTTCGGACCGGTACTCGCCGGGGACCTTCTGCCAGGCGGGCTCGCCCTTGTGCTGCCCGAACGCGATCGTGCGGTCCGGGTTCCGGTCGGCCAGGAAGATGCCCCACCGGTAGTCCTTCATCGGCACGTGCCCGAAGGTGGCCCAGCCCTCGCCCCGCACGTCGGTCGCGGTACGCAGGTACACGTCCTGGGCGGGCAGCGTCGGCCCCATGTCCTGCCACCAGGTCAGGAAGTCGGGCTGCCAGGATTCCAGGGCCCGCTGCAGCCGGCGGTCCTCGTGCAGGCTGACGTTATTGGGGATCTTCTCCGAGTAGTCGGGCGTCGTCATGGCTCTCAGACCCTCTTGTCGTCGAATTCGGCGCGCTGGCCGGTTCCGTATTTGCGCAGCGCCCCGTCGGGGCCCGAGGCGTTCGGGCGGTAGAAGATCCAGTTCTGCCAGGCGGTGAGCCGGCCGAAGATCTTCGTCTCCATGGTTTCCGGTCCGGTGAACCGGTAGTTGGCCTCCAGGCCGGTGAGAGCGTCCGGGGAGAACGAGGCCCGTTCCTCGATCGCGATCCGGACCTCCTCTTCCCAGTCGATGTCGTCGGGCGCGAACGTGACCAGGCCGAGTTCTTCCGCGTCCTCCGCCTCCAGGGGCTGGCCGGCCTGTTTCCCGGCGGCGGCGAGCCCCTCGGCATCGCCGAAGAACCGGGTGGCCAGGCGGGTCAGCCCGTTGCCCATCGGCAGGGGCCCGCCCGTGTTTCCCGGGGAAAACTGCATGGCGGAGACGGTGACCTCGGCCGGGGAAGCGCCGGGGTCCTCCTCCTCGAAGACCCCGGCCAGCATGTAGGAGCGGTCGGCGGCCAGGGCCAGTTCCAGCAGCGACCCGGCGAAGCAGGAGCCGGGCTCGATCAGGGCGATCAGGGACCGGGACGTGACGTCGAGCCGCTTCAGCGTCCGCTTGAGGTACAGGACGATCTCGTTGGCCAGCCAGTCCGAGGACCGGTGGGCCAGCAGCAGTTCGTCGTGGGCGAGGACGGCGGCGGCGTCTCCGGACGTCCGCAGCACCCAGGTGCCCAGCTCGGGCTCGTTGGCGCGCAGGTCCAGGATCAGGTCGTCCAGCTCCCGGGTCATCGCCAGGGTCCAGAACTCCGCCCCCTGGGCATGCACGTCCGCTATCGATCCCGGGGCCTCACCCGACGGGCCCCGCACGATGATCCTGACAGTGCCGTGGTCACGGTGGAACTTCGCGGACACGTACCGGTACTCGATCGAGTCCGGGGTCCGGGTCTTGTCCAGGGGGGTCAGCTCGACGCCCCCGGTCCCCGCCGGGCCGGGAAGGCGGCCGGAGGCGGCGACCGTGGCGGAGGTCCGTTCGGCCAGGCGCTTGTCCCAGGCCGCCCGGGGGACGGCCTCGTCGACCAGCCGCCAGGCCACCGCCCGTTTCCCGCCGATTCCCTCGGACCGGGTGGCGAAGTAGTCGGCGCGGTCGCGGCGCACGTGCCGCTTGTCGGTCACCCGGGTGAGGCCGCCGGTGCCGGGCAGCACGCCGAGCAGCGGCAGTTCGGGCAGCGACACCACCGACGAGCGGTCGTCGACCAGCAGGATGTGATCGCAGGCCAGCGCGAGTTCGTAGCCGCCGCCGGAGGCGGTGCCGTTCAGCGCCGCGACGTAGGTCTGGCCGGAGTTCTGCGACGCGTCCTCGATGCCGTTGCGGGTCTCGTTGGTGAACTTGCAGAAGTTCACCTTCCACGGGTGGCTGGACGCGGCCAGCATGCGGATGTTGGCCCCGGCGCAGAACACCTTGTCCTGGCCGCTGGTGACGACGACGGTCTTCACGCCCGGATGCTCGAAGCGCAGGCGCTGGACCGCGTCGTACAGCTCGATGTCCACGCCCAGGTCGTAGGAGTTCAGTTTCAGCTCGTACCCGGAGCGCAGTCCGCCGTCGGCGTCGACGTTCATCGTGAGCGTCGCGACCGGCCCCTCGACCGACAGCCGCCAGTGCCGGTAACGGTCCGGGCTGGTGGAGAAGCTCACCAGTTCCCTGTCATCCACGATCACCATGTTCTACGCATTGACGTCGTCACGTCAAGTTTTCGTAGCAGGTTTAGGCGGGATCGTTGAGCCGCCGCCACTCGCGCCTGGCGTCCGGGGCCCACCGGGAGTGCCGGTCGGCGAACAGTTCCGCGGCCCTGGCGCCGTTCCACGCGGCCGGCAGCAGTTCGCGCGGCAGCGCCGGGTCGATCGCCGGGAACCGCCGCCAGGCATGCACCAGTTCCAGTTGCCGGGCCAGCACGTCACGGGGGACGGCGGCCCGGAACTCGGCGTTGAACTCGGAGTAGGCGGCCCCGATCGCCTCCAGGTCCCAGGCCTGGCCCACCATGGCCCGGACGTCGCCCACGTCGCTGCGCCGGGCGGTGAACACGTGCGCGCCGTCGGCCACGCGAGCCTCGCGCAGGACACGGACGGCCTCGGCCTCGCGTTCGGCGTGCGGGCTGATCCACAGGCCGGACCCGAGCGAGCCGAACCCGGCCCAGGCCAGCCGGGTCCGCACCCGGTGGCGCGCGGCGCGGTCGCCGTCGGCGATGCGGGCGGCGACCAGGACCCAGCGCCCGTCCCAGCCGTCGGCCGGGCCGAAGGAATAGATGCGCTCGGCCCCGTCGCCGAGCATCCGGCGGGCGTCGGCGGTGAGCTCCCAGCGGGTGCGGCGGCCCTCCTTGACCGGTTCCAGCCAGCCCGCGTTGGCGGTGCGCATCAGGGCCTGGCGGGCCGCCTTCTCCGCCACGCCGAGACGCTCGAAGGCGGCGACGACGGCGGAAGTCCAGGCGGTGCCGCCGGCGGGCAGCACGCACTCGCCCAGAAGCGTCAGCATCATCGCCCGGGCGCTGGCCGGGCCGGCGGACTGCCGGCGCGGCATCGCGGGCGCGGCCGGTTCTGCCACTTAATGACCCCCATCACGCAAAGGATCTGTAGCATATCAAGCCGCGGCGCCCCGGTCCGGGACGCCGCGGACGACAGGCCGCGCTAATGCGTGATGGTGCCGAAGGTGACGGTGTTCCCCGCCCAGGAGAACGATTCCCACCTCACCCGGCCGGCGCCGGCCGACGCGGCGACCATGACGTGGCCGCCCTCGTAGACGCCGACGTGGTAGACGTGACTGCGGGGGTCGGACGTCTGGTGGAAGAACACCAGGTCCCCGCCCCACGCCCGGGCCCGGCTGATCGGCCGGAACTGCCGGAACTGGGCCTCGGCGGTCCGGCCGATGCCGGCGCCGGAGCGTCCGTAGACGTACTGGGTGAGCCCGGAGCAGTCGAAGCCTCCGCGCCCCGTGCCCCCGTAGGTGTACGGGGCTCCCTGCAGGCTCTTGACGTAGGTGGCCGCCCGCTGGTCGAGCCCCTCGGCCTCGGCCCGCGCCTTCGGCGGGCCCGCCAGGATCGCCGTCCCCGCCGTTATGACCGCCAGGGCACAGTAAATTCCCGGGAGAATGCGTGTCGACATTTCATCTAGCCCCCTTGCACTGGTACTGTTCGCCTTCCGGCTTAAGCGGCCTTCCCCTTTCCGCCGCCGTTCTCTCTCATCAGCGCGAGTCACCGCACGCCCGGCATTCGGCCGTGTTCCGGTTCTCCCGGGGATACAGATCACGGACCGGTAAATGCGCCTATGTAAGCCCGGATTCTTTCCGGAAAAATGAGAGCATGGCCGGGCCGCCCGCGACGGGGCCGCGCGGGCCGGGCCGGGGTCCGACGTTGTCAGCGAACCAGCAAATGTGATGCAAATCACACACGGGATCCGGGAACGAAACCGAGGCTCTTGTCGACCACGTTGACCAGCGGTTCCCCGGCGCGGTACCGCTTCAGCTGGTCCAGGAACAGGTCCGCCATCGCCCGCTCCCAGCCCCGCGCGTCCCCGGACATGTGCGGGGAGACGATGACGTTCGGCAGGTCCCACAGCGGCGAGTCCGCCGGCAGCGGCTCGGTCTCGAACACGTCGAGGGCGGCGCCGCCGATCCGGCCGCCCATCAGGGCACCGGTGAGGGCCGGCTCGTCGACCAGGGCGCCGCGGCCGACGTTCACCAGCCAGGCGTCGCCGCGCATGAGGCCGAGCTCGGCCGGGCCGAGGATGTGCCGGGTCTGGGGAGTGAACGGCAGCGCGAGGACGACGAAGTCCGCCGAGGGCAGCAGGGCGGGCAGTTCGTCTATCCCGCCGATGACGCCGAACTCGGAGTCCTCGCGGCGGGTCCGGGCCAGGCACCGGGCCCGGGTCCCGGCGGCGTTCATCAGCCGGGTGACGGCCCGGCCGATTCCGCCGGCGCCCAGCACGAGCACCTCGCTGCCGGCCAGCCGCCGCGTGTCCCGGTGGAGCCACTCGTGCCGGGCCTGCAGCCGCAGCGTCGCCGGCAGGTCCGCGCAGGCGGCCAGGGCCAGGCCCAGGACGTACTCGGCGATGGAGTCGTTGAAAATCCCCCCGGCGTTGGTGACGGTCACGTCGCTGCGGACCAGGCCGGGGAACATCAGGTGGTCGACGCCCGCGTGGGCGGCGTTGATCCATCGCAGCCGGGGGCTCCAGCCCCAGTTCCGCTCGATCCAGTCCAGGCGCGGCTGCCAGGACAGCACCACGTCCGCGTCGGCCGCGTCGGCCACCAGCTGCTCAGCGGAGCTGATCAAGCGGAATTCGCAGCCCTCCACCCGGTCGGGCAGGGGCGCCTCCTCCGGCGACTCCGCGACCACCGCTACGACGCACTTTTCCGGCCCGGCCACCTGCTGCCCCTTTCGGTATGGTCTCCGCGAGATTATCGTGTCCGGCATGAGACGCCGGGCCGCCCAGCTGGCGAGCCTGGATCTTAACCTGGTCCTCGTCCTGCGCGAGCTGATCCGCGAGCGTAACGTAACGCGGGCCGCGGATCGGCTCGGGGTCACCCAGCCCGCGGTCAGCGCGGCCCTGTCCCGCCTTCGCCGGCACTTCGGCGACGAGCTCCTGGTCCGGGACGGCCGCGGGTACGTGCTGTCGCCGCTCGCCGCCCAGCTGCGGCGGCAGGCCGAGGAGATCTGCGCGGCCGCCGAGCAGCTGTTCTCGGCCGGCGAGGACTTCGACCCCGGGACCGCCCGGCGGGAGTTCACCCTGATGATGGCCGACTACACGGTGGCCGTCCTCGGGGACCGCGTCTCGGCGCTGTTCGAGGAACGCGCGCCGCACGCGTCGCTGCACATCCGGCTGGCCCGGGAGGCACTCGCGCTGGAGATGCCGCACCTCATCCAGTGGGTGGACGGCATCGTGGCGCCCGAGCCGTGGCGGTCGCTGCCGATGACCCGCAGCGCGGAACTGTTCCGCGACGAGTGGGTGTGCGTCATGGCGGCCGGGCACCCGCTGGCCTCGGCGGGCCCGCTCACCGTGTCAGACCTGAACGGGGCGAGCTGGGTGCTGCCGTTCTACCGGAGCCAGGACTCGCCGCTGGCCCCGCCGGCCACCCGGCAGCTGGCCGCGCTCGGCATCCGGCCCAAGACCGCCATCGGGGTCGAGAGCTACCTGGCCGTCCCGGCGCTGGTCTCGGGGACCGGGCGCGTGGCACTGCTGCAGCGGCGGCTGGCCGACCAGTTCGCCGGGCCGCTCGGCCTGGTCGCGGTCCCGTGCCCCGGCGAGCCCGAGCCCATCGCGGAGACCCTGTGGTGGCACGAGGACCTCGACGCCGACCCGGCGCACGCGTGGCTGCGAACGGAACTCGCGGCCCTGACGGCGGAACTGTGAACCGGCACAGCTATAAACCACGCTAATAGTTCCCAGTCAAAACGGTTATTTTACAGGTATAACCGGCGACTCTACGGTCGCGTTATGCGAGATACCGATGGTTCACTGAGCCCGGCGGCCCGCCGCTCGGTTATCGGAGGCATTGTCAGCCTCATTATCGACAGCTATGACATTTACGTCCCGGCGCTCGTCCTGCCGGCCGCGATGAACTATTTCGAGCCGGCGTCCATGCCGGTGACGGAGAAGGCGACGATGACCAGCGTCGTCTTCACCGTGACGCTGCTGGCCCGTCCCATCGGCGGCCTGATCTTCGGGAACCTGGGCGACCGGATAGGCCGCAAGAAGATCACGATGATGGCCGGGATCGGCTTCACCGTCATCACCCTGCTCATCGCCTGCCTGCCCGGCTACAGCACCTGGGGATCCGGCGCGATCATCGCGCTGATCGCCCTGCGGTTCATCGACGGGGTGTTCCTCGGCGGCGGCTACGCGGGCCCGGTCCCCCTGGCCATCGAGCGCAGCCCCCTGCGGCTGCGCGGGCCGGTCGGCGGCATCATCGCCGCGGGCTCCGCGGTCGCCATTTTCTTCATCAGCCTGGTCCAGCTCGTCGCGCTCGAGCCCATGGCGCCGAGCGCCTACACCTCATGGGGCTGGCGGCTGCCGTTCTTCTTCGGCGTGCTGCTGGGCATCGGGTACCTGTTCTACTACGCCCGCGTCCCCGAGGTTGACGTCGAGGCCCTCGCGGCCGATCGCCAGACCCGCCGCCCCCCGCTGGTCGAGCTCTTCACCGGGCCGGGGTTCAAGCCGCTGCTGCAGGTGTTCCTGCTCATGACCGGGATGTGGTTCGCGGCCCAGATGCTGGTGTCCTTCCTGCCCGGGCTGCTGATCCAGGTGCTCCACCAGGACCCGGGCAACGTCTCGGTGCTGGAGATCGTCATGGCGGTCTTCACCGGGTCCGCGATGGCCGGGTTCGCCGCGCTCAGCCAGCGCGTCGGGCGCCGGCGCGTCCTGCTGTGGCTCTCCATCGGGACCGCCGTCGCCGGGTCCCTCGCCTTCGGGTTCATGGTCATGCTGGCCCAGAACGGATCGTCGTTCCTCGCCATCTCCGTCCTGGCCATCGTCGCCTCGATCCTGGCCAACGGGCCCCTGGGCACCATCGTCACCTACCTGAACGAGCGGTTCTTCCAAGGGGTGCGGTCCTCCGGCTACGGGGCCGCCTACACGCTCAGCCTCATCCTGCCCTCGCTCTACAGCGTCTGGCTCGGCCTGCTGCAGCACGTCATGCCGTACCAGTACGCGCCGGTCGCGCTCATCGCCATCGGCGGGATCCTGTTCGCGATCGGGGCCTGGATCGGGCCGGAGACCGTCACCGGCGGCACCCTGAACGCCGACACCCCGGCGCCGGTCACCGCGGCCGCCCCGGCGGAGGGAGGGACCGCGTGAACCTGACCGACGACGAGCAGCGGATGCTCGACGGCGGCGACGGCCCGGCCGTCGCCGCCGCGATGGACCTCCTGGTCCGGTACGGCGACGTGCTCGGCGCCGAGCGCCTCGTCGACACCGACAACGTGTGCGGGGCGAACATCTTCAACGCCGCCCAGCGCCGCCTCGCCGGCGGCACGGCCGACGACGTGTTCGCCCAGATCAGCCTGGACAGCCCCGGCGGGTTCGAGATCCCCCGGATGCGGGCGCACAGCTGCCAGCTCATCGCCCCGATGGACACAGTCGAGTGGAAGACCCAGGGCACCCCCGAGCCCGTGCATGACGCCATCGTCGACAGCGAGTCCTACAGCGGCCGCCACGGCATCAACCTGATGAACACCTGCACCCCCTACCAGGTCGGGAACGTCCCGGCCCGCGGCGAGCACTGCGCGTGGATGGAGTCCTCGGCCGTCATCTACATCAACTCGATCCTCGGCGCGATGACCAACGTGGAAGGCCGGGAGTCCGCGGCGGCCGCGATGATCACCGGCAAGATCCCGTACTGGGGCTACCACCTCCCGGAAAACCGGCGCGCCACCGTCCACGTCGAGGTGGACGTCGACGTGGAGACCAACCGGGACTGGGGACTGCTGGGCTACGCCGTCGGCAAGGTCGCGGGCGAGACCGTCCCGGTGATCACCGGCATCCGGAGCCAGCCCAACCTGGTGAAGCTCAAGCACTTCGGCGCGGCCGCCGCGACCTCCGGCGGGGTCGAGATGTACCACATCCCGGGCGTCACCGCCGAGGCCCAGACGCTGGAGCAGGCCCTGGGAGACGGGGAGAAGCCCCTCTCCGTTAGGTACGGGAAAGACGAGAAAGCCGCCGCCTACGCGCGCCTGAACGTGACCGCCGACGACTCGGACGTCGACCTGGTCATGATCGGGTGCCCGCACGCGAGCCTGGACCAGATCCGCGACGTCTGCGACCTGCTGGGCGACCGGAAGGTCGCGCCCGGCACGGCGCTGTGGGTGTTCACCCCCCGGGCCATCCGACTGATGGCCGAGAGCAGCGGGTACGGCGACCGGCTGCGGGCCGCGGGCGGCGTCCTGATGAGCGACACCTGCCCGGCCATCGGGCGGTTCGTCCCGGACGGAACCCGGGTGATCGTCACCGACTCGGCCAAGCAGGCCCACTACCTCCCGGCGATCATGAAGGTCCAGGGCTGGTTCGGGGACACGGCCGAGTGCGTGGACGCGGCGGTCACCGGCCGCTGGCGGGGGGCGCTGTCATGAGTTCCGACGTCGTGACGGTACTGCGCGGCCGGGGCCTCGGCGGCGGCGCGTGCGAGGGCGAGGCCCTGGTGACGACCCAGGCGATCGCGGGCTGGGGCGGGCTGGACGCCCGCACCGGCACCGTCATCGAGTCCCGGCACGAACTGTGCGGCCAGTCCATCGCCGGGAAGATCCTGATCTTCCCGGCGGCGAAGGGCTCCTCGGGCTGGTCCGGGGTGATCCACCTGGCCCGCCTGGAGGGCACGGCGCCGGCCGCCATGGTCTTCAACGTCATGAACACCAAGATCGCCCTGTCGGTCGTGGTGTCGCACGTGCCGTGCGTGACCGGGCTGGACGCCGATCCCACCGAGGCGATCAGCACCGGGGACCGGGTGCGGGTCGACGGAGACAAGGGCGTGATCGAGGTTCTTGCCCGGAAGGGGGCCAGCGCGTGAGCGTCATCCGCGAACCCGCCCGCGACACCCAGGTGCTCGGGGAATACGACGTCGTCGTGATCGGCGGCGGCCCGGCCGGGATCACCGCGGCGACGGCCGCGGCCCGGACCGGACGCTCGGTCATCCTGATCGAGCGGTACGGGTACCTCGGCGGGGCCGGAACGGCCGGCGGGCTGTCCACGTTCTGCGGGCTGCACGCCAGGGTCCATGGCGCTCACCAGCAGGTCATCCACGGCATCGCCGACGACATCCTGTCCCGGCTGCGTTCCCTGGACGGGCTGAGCGAGCCGCACCTGTCGCTCGGCGACAAGGTGATGGCGCAGGCCTTCGACATCTCCGCCTACAAGATCGCCGCCGACGAGATCGTGACCGGCTCCGGGGCCACGCTGCTGTACCACGCGCTGGTCACCGGGGTCTCGCTCTCGCCGGACGGGACGCGGATCGACGCCGTCTTCACCGAGTCCAAGTCCGGGCGGCACGCGATCCGGGGGCAGGTCTTCATCGACTGCTCCGGGGACGGCGACGTGGCGGCCTGGTCGGGGGCCGCGTTCGAGAAGGCGCCGGAACTGCTGTTCCCCTCGCTGATGTTCCGGATCGCCGGGGTTGACCCGGAACGCGCCGGCGAGGCGTGGAAGACGGTTTCCCGGCTGATGGACGAGGCCGAGGCGGCGGGCACGCACACCTTTCCGCGCAAGCGCCCGATCGTGCGGCCGCAGCGGCATCCGGCCGAGTGGCGGGCCAACATGACCCAGCTGTCCAACCCGGACGGCTCCCCCGTCGACGGCACCGACGTGTGGCAGCTGACCCACGGCGAGCTCACCGGACGACGGCAGATCCTGGACGCGTTCGGGTTCATCCGCTCGTCCACGCCCGGGTTCGAGGAGTCCTACATCGTCGACATCGCGCCGCAGGTCGGCATCCGGGAAACCCGGCGGATCGTCGGTTCGTATCAGGTGAGCGAATCCGACGTCCTGGACTGCGGGGTCTTCGAGGACTCCATCGGGGTCAACGGCTGGCCTGTGGAGGCGCACGTCGCCGGCACCGTCGACATCCGGTTCCACCGGTTCGGCCGGGGCGTCAACGACCTCCCGTTCCGGATGATCATCCCCCGGGGCGTCGCCAACCTGTACGTGGCCGGGCGGTGCGCGTCCATGACCCAGGGCGGGCAGTCGGCCGCCCGCGTGTCCGGCCCGTGCTTCGCGATGGGGCAGGCCGCCGGGACGGCCGCCGACCTCGCGCTGAAGGCGGGTGTCTCCTGCGGCGAGGTCGAGTACGCGCAACTGCGGGAGCGCCTGGTGTCCGACGGAGCCCAGCTTGGAGTGCCGGAATGACAGAACTGCGCAGCAACCTTCCCGAGGGAACGTCCCGGTGGGCCGTCCGGCGCGCCCAGTGGCTGTCCATGGGCATCAGCGACGAGGACATGGTCAAGCCCAAGATCGCGATCGTGAACAGCTCCTCGGACCTGGCGTCCTGCTTCGCGCACCTGGACGGGATCGTCGCGCCGCTGAAGTCCGCCGTCCGCGAGGCGGGCGGGCTCGCGTTCGAGGTCCGCACCGCCGCCCCCAGCGACTTCATCACCAGCGCGGGCCGCGACGGACGCTACATCCTGCCCACCCGCGACCTGATCGCCGCCGACATCGAGGTCGCGGTCGAAGGCGCGCAGCTGGACGGCATGATCTGCCTCGCGTCCTGCGACAAGACCGTTCCCGGCCAGCTGATGGCCGCCGCCCGGCTCAACATCCCCGCCATCGTCATCCCGTGCGGCTACCAGGCGTGCGGGGTCTACCGGGGGTCGCCGTTCGACATTGAAGAGGTGTTCCTGCAGGCCGGGCACGCCGCCGCCGGGCGGATCTCGGCGGACGAGCTGCGTTCGATGAGCGAGAGCGCGATCAAGGGGCCGGGCGTGTGCGCGGGCATGGGCACCGCCAACTCGATGGCCCTGCTGTGCGAGACCCTGGGCATGGCGCTGCCCGGCACCACGCCGGTCGCGGCCAACAGCGACGGCATGTGGGACGCCGTCCGCCGGGCCGGCGCGCGGATCGTGCCGATGGTGCTGGACGGGGGTCCCCGCCCCCGCGACATCCTCACCTCCGACGCGTTCGCCAACGCGGTCACCGTCATGCTCGCGGTCAGCGGGTCGATCAACACGATGAAGCACCTGCGGGCGATCGCCGCCGAGGCCGGCAGGGAGGTCGACATCTGGGGGCTGTTCGAGCGGCTGGCCCCGTCAGTGCCGCTGATCACCGCGATCCGGCCCAACGGGGAGCACCGTATCGAGGACCTGGACGCGGCCGGCGGCACGTCCGCGATCCTGCGCCAGCTCGGCTCGCTGATCTCTGGTGATACTCCGACGGCCGACGGCCGCACGATCGGGGAGATCGCCTCCAGCGCCGTCGTGCGCGACCCGTCGGTGATCCGCCCCGCCGCCGACCCGTTCGCGTCGCATCCCACGATCTGCGTGCTGCGCGGATCCCTGGGCGGCGGCGTCATCAAGCTCGCGGTCGACGACACCCGGCCCCGCCGGTTCAGCGGCCCGGCCCGGGTCTACGGCTCCCGGGATTCGGCCCTCGCCGGGCTGAAGGCCGGCGAGATCCAGGCGGGCGAGGTGGTGTGCCTGGCCGGGATCGGCCTGCGCGGCGGCCCTGGCATGGGCCTGACCTCGGCGTTCATCTTCGCCCTCGACGGCGCCGGACTCGGCGGCACATGCGCGGTGATCACCGACGGCCAGATGTCCGGCCTGGTCAACACCGGCATCGTCGTCGGCGAGGTATTCCCCGAAGCCGCCCTGGGCGGCCCGCTGGGCCTGGTCCGCGACGGCGACCCGATCACCATCGACCTAGACCGGCAGACCCTGGACCTGGACGTCGACCCGGCCGAACTCGACCGCCGCCGCGCGGCCTTCACCCCGCCCGCCCCGTCCGGCGAGGGCGGCTGGCTGGCCGTC
>Ga0131853_10007620_pt1 | contig 19629 bp, 10 predicted proteins | sample TergutLab28metaG_FD_92764 | JGI IMG/M metagenome (GOLD analysis project Ga0131853, IMG submission 92764) | Labiotermes labralis P1 segment gut microbial communities from Petit-Saut dam, French Guiana - Lab288 P1 (version 2) (version 2) | ecosystem: Host-associated > Arthropoda: Insects >... | reverse complement strand
TGTGGCTTCTCAATTGATAGAGGAAGTCACTGCACATGCGCAAAGTGGCAGTCTCGAGGATGCGCGAGAGATATGCGCAGACGGTACTTACTTTCCGAATAACGTACGTATATTATGGGGAAGTACAACGGTAGTCGGTGATGAACGTATCAAGCAAATCGGTTGTGATGTGAGCAGTACAGTTCACCGCTCCGAAATGAAGCCAAGCATGCAGCATAATGAGGAAGAGAAGGGAGTCACGCACATGCGTGCTTGAATTGAATTTTTTATCTCTATTTTTTAAGCTTATTTTATAATTACCTTTTAAATATTTAATTTATACGCTGATTATTCTCAGTGGTGGAATTGTTATGGCACTTTTGTCATTGTAATGTTATTCTAATACCTCCCTGAAGATGGCCACATAAGTGATCGAAACATGTTGGAGGAAACCCTGTAATTAAACTACATTAAAATACTATTGTGCATTTGTTAGAATTTTTATTGTTTCCGAAGGAAACACACTTTGTTTTGAAAATTCAGAGTATTTTGATATTACTATCATAGACATTTCATAGTGTTTTCACTGTTATTTAAATGGTTAAAGGGGAAACTGGAAGGTAAATAATTATATCTTTTGTTGAAAATCTAGTAATTAAACACGTAATTTAAAATTCTAATTGAATTGTGTGACATTATAGTGCATAGAAAGAGCTATGACCATTGCACCACCATTGTAACAAAGAGCGGACGATTTTCAACGGCGAGCTCTTCCATGTTTTCTACGTATTATCATTTTCACTGCTGTCCATACTTTAAGTGTGGGTTGTGTACCAAATAATGCAAGAACAGTTTGGCAATTAATTTAATTTCGAGTTCGGTCCAGTCTTATAGTAATACTTTTTATAATAGTCCGGTACTGGCAGTTCAATTTAATTACCTAGTCTACGAACACAAATAAATGAGTGTATGGCCGTTACTGTCCCTGGGTTTCTTCGAGTTGTCTGCGAGGACGAATAGATATTTATCTGCTGACACTGGGATAATGTAGAGATTGAAGAAAAATGTCGAACTATCACTGCGGCATATTATGTTTCTGAATTGTTTTATTTCTTGGATTTTGACAAATTATAGGAACTGCCAATTTATGTTAAAAGACGTTTTTCTTGTTTGCTGGGTGGTAGTGTATCAATAGTGCCGCATTTTTAAGAGGTTCATTTCAAATGATACCTCATGTTTTTATAACGTACTCTTCAAGCAAGCGGTAGTACACTGTGTTATGGATTTGAATAAACTTTAAACGGGTAATAGTCTGTGAAAGAGGGGCGTTAAGATGGCGATGGGGAGGAGAAGGTACGATGGTGCGGGGAAAGGAACTGCATCTCTCTTATCCCCTTAATCCGGGATTAAATTAAACGAAATGGAGTTAATCAGTGCCTGTTCCTTCCAATCCAAACCTCCTCTCCCCCGCTGCAACTACACTTGAACCACTTCAGGGGGCGTAAGACGATGGATGGAATGTTCTTTCTAGACCCTATTTTCGCAAGATGGGTCACATACTAAGAAGGGCAATTTTTATTTCACAAAGAATGTAAGGGCAGAAAGTGTGGTATTGCTCTTTCTTCCAAACTGAACTTTCAACTGATAAATTTTTGCTTTGGTGTCCTCCTTCACTTCTTCCGCCTTCCGCCACATTCTTTTTATTGCCCTTGTTCTTATTCAACGAAAATATTCTACCTGAAGAAGCAGTATTGTAGAAAAATGTACCACTGTTGAATTGTAATTTACGTTTCGCCAAATCGGCTCTTACATTGCGACTGTGCATAGCCATGTTTTTGGTAGATGTTTTATATAACCTGACTGGTTTGCAAGTACGTATCGTTGTTTTTCTATGGAGCTTAAGGAGCATGTTATGTGTCAGGAGAATGCTTCATGAACGTTATAATATTTGTGCGTGATTTCAGGCTTCCGCCTCGAAGTAGATGAGAGCTGCCCTCTTAAGGGCTGTTACGCGGCGGGCAGTGGCTGCCTAACAGCCCATAATAGCGCAGTTGTCTGGACTACCTAATCTGTGTGTGTGCGTGCGTGTATGTATATATATGGTGCTGCTTTTGTTAATTTTACTACTACTGATACTCATAATACTACCACTACTGCTACCTACTAGTAGTACTACTATTACTACTGTCACCACTATTACCACCACTACTGCTACTACTGCTACTAATGTTACTACTACTACTACTGCTACTGCTACTGCTATCAGGAATAATAAGTTTAAAACTAATATGAAGGATACTAATGTGTGTAATAAGTAACAATGAAAGAATATTACATCTGGAATTCTTTGTGTCTATGATATTAGTCTTTTGACGGGGAATTCCTGAGATACAGAGTTGATAAGATTAATTGATAGCATTTTACCCTTGTTTTCGAGGATTTTTTTGACGGCACCCTTTTCATCGTCCCCTCTAATTCGGACATCGGTCAGAAAATGAACTTGAAAGACACAGTGTGGAGGAGTAACAGTTTGTTGACGCCAGTAGTTCAGGGTTTAAGGGTTGTTAGGCGTAACGATTTCCTTCCCGGCACTTAGGTTTTGCAGTGAGTGCTTTGATTTCACCCCCTATCCTCATACCCTCATTCCCCCTATCAAGTAATAAACTAACCTGCCCTCCCCTCTCCATCAGCCACGTCTACCAAAATGTTGCATCTCCCTGAATAAGTAATTAAAAAGATCCATTAGTACAAATTTGGATCTTATATTAGTACCATTAAAAAGTTTTTGGTTTTGGATTGATGGATTAGGAAGCCTGACGATGAGTCGTTTGAAACTTTTGACGTTCTGTTCCTTTCGCTTTCACCAGGCTGGTCGGTGACGTGGTGAAGGAAGCCGAATGCTTAACAAAAATCTTCTTCCCAGCTGCACCGTTTTAGAGAGTTTTTGGACATATTGTATCTGCTTGTACAAACAATTGTTTCGCTCAATATTGACAATTTTACTTTCGAAGCAGCCCGTCTTTAAAATAATAAAGAGTAGCAATAATGTGTAGGAAATCCTTCTTATCTGACTTATAATCAAGACATTAATCGAGGAAGTAATGCTTGTGATGCGAGTAGTCACTCAGCCAACCGAGACATTCCTGGCCACTTATGAAATATGAAGGCTCTTTCCGGTGTTACGCAGAATCAGCAACTGGCCAATATTTTGAGCCAAATAAATTCAGTTTACTCTCAGTTTACTGAACATTAAGTATCAAATATTTATTCTCCCATCCTCGTCTGTTGCTTCCAATTTGAAACTAGCCTTCAGGACTTGCAACTCAAGTTTCGCCTGGATTTGCCATTTCTCGTGCAATTCTTAGTTTTTCATCCTGCTGATATTTTGTGACTGATATGAATTAGTAGCCGACTGAGCAATGAAGCACCTCTTCCAGCAAAGAACCACTGTATTCTCAGTCAGCATCAGAATCGTTTCTATTTAGATGTTGGCTTGAGTGTCATGCCAGAATAAAAATTCCTTTTTAAATAAACATAATTGTCGGATATAAGTTTGTTGTTATTTCCCTACTTAAATAATACACTTTGCATGTTAAAGTTAAAGCCACATAAGATATTTGCTAAGTCGCAGTGTTTTTACTGCTGTAATATATATTCACTTGTATTTCACTTTTGCCCTTGTATAAATACTTATTCAAATTGATTAGGTGAACGGGGTTGTTATTTGTGCTCGAACACGCTGTACATACTTTGCAATAAATGTTTGAAGAAAGAAAAAAGAATATAAATGCTCTGGAAGGAATACTTTTTCACTGCTTACATTTGTCTGCTTCACAAGCAGCAGGTGGTAACAAGATGTTGATAAGTATTAAGATGGAGCCGACTTTGTGTTCTTAGCCCCTCCCCCTCTTACCACAATCATCTTGTCGTAACCCCATTTGCTGAAAGTCTGCTTGTAACAAGTTCACAGAAACAGACTTCGTTCCCTGCTATGAACATCAAGAGGAATTAGAAACTTCAAATATCTTCCGGGTAACCAATTAGCCTGTCTCACTTATTATCGTTTGTGTGTGATTTATGTAGGCGTGTGGGGGTGAGAATCATGGAGATGTGGGTGGGGGACGTTGTATTATGCTTTGAAACATGTCAGATATTTCATTACTGCCCTGTAATCTGAATGTTCATAAAACATACAATTTTACCTTGTTGTGTAAAGACATGAATACTGCCTTTAAATCTAAGAGACGAGCATACATTACTAGTGCTTGACAATGAAATAGTGAGGAACTATTTGGGTGTAAGAAAGAAGAAGTTTCCAACACGAGGGGAGAGAGAGCTACATGATGAGGAGCTGTATAAATCGTAGTTTACTGAATATTATTTGGGTGGTTGATAAATGGACTAAAAATGTCGCAAGTATGGAGACTGTAGGGAATGCTCATGTATATGAAGTATGAACCAAAAATATCAAGGGATGCGCAAGCTTGCCAATAAAGAACCAACACTGTCAGAGATAATCAGGATGAGTACGTGGTTTCAGGATTCCGCTGCATTTTAAATGAGATTCTCGTCCTTCTGGAATGTTACGCGGCATCCCAGTTGGTTACTGACTTTTCGGGACCGATATGTTACACTGAAATGTCGGTTACTAACTGCCAATCTGCGCCGAGTAACATCGCAGAACAGACAAGATCTCAGAATGATTACATTTGTTCGTCATTAACAAGTCATGATACATGTAGCTACTGTACCTGCCTGCCGTCAACGGCTTTTTACAAGTTAGTGAAATTAAAGCCTTGCGCGGAGTTCGTATCTGTCCCTGTGTTCGGATATTTCACCTCCGCAGCTACTCCACATACACGATGAAGATGGCTTTGTTAGTGTACCGTGAAGGCTAGTTACAAGTCGTAGATTCATTATATTAAACATATATGGGGAACCTGGTCGCCCAAAACTTTATCGGATATGGAAAGTAATGTCTACAACCAGTTTTTGATTTTGTGTAGGATATATTTATTGAAATAGACGCAGAAACCATTAACATGTAAATTAATCTGGACCAAAATTTGACTTGAAAGTGGGGAGAGGAAGCCCCCAAAAATTTTAGACCTTTTTGATCAACGGTACGTAATTTCAACACACATTGTTCCCATATCAATGACAAATATGTTGTACAAATATTTACAACCATACGTCATACTAGGACACAAATTGTGCTAGTCGTAAAAGAGAAACAATATCGGAACTGCACTTGAAATTTTGCAGTCTCACCTCACTGCAGTGAGATGAAGCTACAATAAAAATATTAGCCAGAAACATTAAGCACAGTTTTCTCACCCACCATGTTTCTCACGTTAGAACATCCGAGATAATACTGTGCAAATCAGATCCCTTCAAATTCATGATTTCTTACTCTAGCAAAACACTCTACCATGACATCAGGGTCAGAGAGGCTGAATGGTTGAAGGAAGGGAGGCTCAAGAGTCAGAGTACCTCGAGGGAAGTTTCAAAGTAAATATAGATCTGATTTCAAAACTCTTTGATGAGAGGAAATGTAACTGGGTGACATCGGGGAAGCTAAAGGGAGCTTGAAAGGATAATATGTGCATAGTCGATGAATCTTGTGTGTTACAGGGGTAAGAAGAGGGTTGAAAGGGTGGTTGCGTGGGGACTTTAGAGTGTAGCCAATCATTCAGACTGGATGAAACACTGTAGAAGAAACAAGATGTATTAGTGTCAGGCGTGAGGATGAATCACACTGAAGTACGTAAGTCGGTACTTTTAAACATTTAATCAGAAATGCAACAGAATTATCGAGAGGAGTATAATATACGAAATGTTTTTTGGAGTTGTTGCGTATTTTTTGTGCAGTTAGGCGGACAGTCGTGATGAAAACGGTCCTGCAAGTTGCAAGTTTCCTGTTCAATAATCCATAGTTTTATTAGCTGTTAAGCATACATCATTGTTTCATCGAAGGTGTGACGCCTTCGGTTAAATATAGCGTGTTGTTTTGTGTCTCTTCCTAAAATGCCAAGATATATGAGCAAGGAAGTCACGGGCGTATTTCATCGGTTGTTATGAGTCTGTGGGCATTTTGCATTTCCAAACCTACCGAACCGATTTCGCCAATTCGATATTTGGGGTTTAAATTAAACGTTTAGGGCAAGTTTTAATTTTTAATCATTAAATATATACAAAACCTGCTTCACGCGTGTGAGGCAGCGTGTAATAAGTTTCCAGAAACGGCTGATATTGGAAACTGGACACAAAATATTTATACGATAATCTAAGATTTCGATTTTCAGTTTTTTAAAATGAGATATATTTAAATAGTGTGAAGACAGCTTTTATTATTTTGTGCACATTGATTTGTATTTGACGATTACGTTTCCCACAGTATATTTGAGCTCCTTGCTTCTTTCTCTTAGACAAAGGATAAAAGAACATGACTCCTTTTCTAGATTCTAAACCAGTCGGCGCATAATTTCTTTGACTTTTCAATTTATCGTCGGCTTTAGGTCTATATTAAAATTTACAATTAAACAGCTATTTATTTTACACACTTTCTAAATTATTTCTTTATTGCAGTTGAATTTCTCAATATACTTTAAAATATGGGTCTCTCCCAGTTTGTTTCTAATAGGTACAATTTATTTTCTAAATAGTAGTGTAGATGTAACCAAGAGTATTCTGAAGAGTTTGTTTCGTTCAGCCTGCATTCTTTCCAGGTTTTCTTTTCAGGACCTAGTTTTCCAGTCCAAGTGTTAGTAGCAATGGTGCAGCTGTTATTTTATAATATGAACTGAATATTTCCTGGCAGGTTTTTCGCAGAGTTTCGAACAGTAACTGAATTTATTTTTTATCTCAGTATTTAACCACCTTGATGCACAAAATTTGTTTCACAATATGTTTTATTTAATGCCTCTACATGTTTCGAGCAAAAATGAATTTTTTTGTCATATTTTTTTCCAGACCAGATTTCCGACTAAAGTGGTTTGAATACGTTTAATGTTTCAACTTCTTCACTTACATGATTACAAGTTATAATATTCGAATGTAATATTTACTCTTTTTAATTATTGTAGATTTTGCCTTTGCAGTAGAAATTCCCTTGCCATAAGCTAAGTCAATATCACACAGATTTTGCTGCTGTCTTCGGTTGTTGCTCATACTCGTAAAGATAGTCTTTACATTCGCATATAGAAGTAATAATACTCTCGTATTTCGCGTGGTATTAACCCATTGCGTGTCTTGCTTCTTACCTTGTACTACTATTTTGTTAGAAGTCCTGAAAATTAAGTAAAGGCTGTAGGCAGTCCCATCTCTCTATTTCCCCTCTACTGGTTTTGATTGCTTTTCAGACTGTATAATTATTCTTTCATGCTCTTACATCGTTGCCGTTACATGAAACCTTCATTGCAGTGATTAATTTAAAAGGCACAATATATGACTAAAATGTTATCCATTCTCATCCTGCGTCCCTGTGGTGGAAGGTGGACACAAATGATATAGAAGATTGCCCTAGGAGTGAAATATGGCAGTGGTCCATGGTCGCTACGGCAGCCAAGAAAGCCTTTAAGGAAAAGTGACACATGTCTATAAGGCATTGTGCTAGCCTTCCAGGTTTTGGATTGGGCTCAAGGTTCGACATTGACACAGATAAACATTATGTTTCTGATAGAGCAGAATCAGTGGCTGGAAGGAAGACATTGTTGAAAGACTTGATGATGGTGAATAAATAGTGAAGATGGCTTGCTGGATTATTGACGGTTTAACGTAAAAGTGCTGGGGCCAATCGAGTAGATAACGAGGAAACAACTAGGTATGAGAGTTTTATTATAAAGGAAAGTAAAATGAAGGGCTGGAATGGCTGCGAATCACAAGGTGATTGGCTTTGGTAAACTAGACGGGAATAGGGCTGAATCGGAAGAATCGGTAGTGATATAACACTAAAACAGAAAGATAAAAGTAAGTAATTCCATATCTACGAATTTTTGACCGTATAGTGTCACTGAGGATGGCAACTGGACGATGAAACATGTATGTGATAAATCTGGTAAATACGAAGATTTCTACAGGGAATTAAAGAAGTCAGTGGAGGGGGCAAACGGAAATTATTATGTTAGGTTCATGGTAGATGGAAATGCTGGAGTGGGAAATATTTCTGTCTTCATGGGAAATTAAGAAGGTGGTTTAGACAATGTTCCTAACTTGAAATAATTGGGAATATATCGGGAAAACGTAAGGGCTGAAGGGGAAGGAACTTTGACTTAAGAAAATGTAAGCTTAAGGAACCCGTATTTGCAGCAACGAGAAATTTGGAAAGTTGCTTGGGAAGCTAGAGGCATCAAGTCAGTAATAAACTCTACCTGTGTTTCTAATTATAAGTGAAAAACTAATGTGTTATAAGAGAGATGTCACAAACATTAGAAGTAGTGAAGTCAGGAGTTTTTATTGTCCAGTGAATAATCATACTAGATGTCCACAAAGGTGGGCTATATTAAAGAAAAGAGAACAGCTAATAAGCGTAACAGAATCGGCTATATTAAAAAACATCAGCTAGACGATTCAAGCAAAAGAGATGCATGTGAGACTGTACTGAACAAATATGTAACATGTGAGGTAGAAAACGAAGTGGAATAAGAATGGTGAAATGTAAAGAAAGCCGTGCTGTGAGCTGCACTGGAAAGCTTTGTATGTTAAGAATAAGTAGGTACGTCACTGGCTACCGTCACGGAATCAGGATCTAAGAGGAGTCCATCGAATGTAAGAAAGAAGCTTACAGAAGACTTTTACAGTCTAGAAAATTAGAAGACGAAGTAGAATACAAAGAAGCAGATTTAGTGATGATGCTATCCAAGGGAACTAAAAAGACAGGACTGGTCGTAATTTGTGCAATATTTAAAGGAAGACTTTACAGGGATAAAAATTATAAGTTTAGTTTCTTGACAGAGCTTGAGTAGTGGAAGAAGGATTATGTTAAAGTGAATATTAGAGAAATTAGATATTGGGAAGAGCAATATATAAAGCCCTGAAAGTAAGTGAAGGTTACGGACAATTACAAGAGTCTTGACATCGGAACATGAATAATAAGAGGAGTGCCAAACACTTTGGCTTTTACTACAGAAATGATAACAGAACAGGAATTAAAGCAAAGTTTTTGTAGGGCGAAAAATGAGAATGGCCCTAGAATATTTTCAGTAAACTCCTAAAATATGGTGGAGTTCTCTTAGAGAAAAGTGATCAAATTTTCTCAATTTTACGTATTCAAGAGACAAATTTCTAGTGCTATAGAATGCTGGCATACTAGCATATGGATTTCTAGAAAAGAATGAAAGCTGTAGTGAGGTAACACCTCTTTCTCGTAGTACATGGATGTGATTTAAGAAATAAGTTTGTTCTTAATGCTAAAAATGTTTTAATCTTGAAACAAAGAGGGTTGTATAAAGATCGACATCTTACTGATCCATTTTTTTTCTGCAACAGAATATTGGTATAAGATTGAATTAGAGTAAGTAAGAATCCTGCCTTTTATAGAGTTTCGGGAATTATGTGTTAGGATCCACCGAACAAATTTATGGGGTTTCTGTGTGTTTGTATGGGTGTGTGTTTGTGTGACTAATATTATAGGTAGGCCTAACTGGGTTCGCGAACTAGCCAAATACCTTTTGTGTCGTGTAGGCTACCACATATAAAGTCGCGTTCTTCCACTTCTTTGTACAAGCCCCTGCAGGCATGTCACACCGTGTTTACCACTCCAGGAACGTCACTGACGTGAGCTCCACTTTCAATTCTGGAGGCAAATGAGCTAGAATACTTAAATGCAGTGAGGATGAAGGTCATTCACCAGACCGTCAGACAGCCAGGTACCACAGCACAAACTGAGATTTAAATACTGCTGTCTTCCGGTCATATGAATCATGTGTTGAATAGTTGTGCCAATATGCACTGTACTACTGTTTTATTGTAATCCGTTCTTGATTTGTATTGACATACGTTTCATTCTACTTGTGTAATTCTGAGTTTACGACACACAGGCCAAAGGCATAGTCCTAAGTTTCTGTACACATATAGGCCTACACGCTGCGACCGCCAAGTGGCCTGGGGTGCGAAAGTTAAAGTTTAGACACTTATGGCGACTGGCGACCGCAGGACCTACCAGATGCTTATGGTGAATCTTTTGTATTTTATCTCTAAACCTTACGTTGGATTATACACTCACTGTCGATCTAGCACTCACCGGGGCAAGGCGTCCCGAAACCGTCTGGCGAGTCCGGCGGCAGCCGTGGTGCCTACTTAGTCTCTTTTCTCTTGTATAAACACTAATTACTATTAAAGACTATCATCTGAAGTCTGTGGAAGTTAACACCGTATAGCCGTCTCCTCTCCCTCGCCTCTTCTAAGCGAAGAAATCGGATCCACGCTCTGGTCGAACAACATCTGAGATACGTCCGATTAGAGCCGTCTCCTCGGAGGTTACAGCACAAGAAATCAAGTTCAAAAAATACATTTCCTTGTTTCGTCACTTAAATAAGTATTTAGTACTGTAGAAAAATAAAAATCCGTTTCATGTAAAGTAATTTATTAATATTATTGTCAGGCCTCGTGTCTAAAACCTAATTACCAATACAAAGCACGTAATATTGTTTTTATATATATGCGAAATGCACGTAAAATTTTATCTGTCCTCTTCGTGGAGAAAAATGTCTCGAGGGGAAGATGCATAGCGGAATATATGTGCCTAGGTAGGAAGCAGTTAATATGGGTGGGATAATTACGTGCACATTTAGGAGGTTCATAATTTGTTACCTTTACAAAGTATTATCAAGGTGGTTGAGATAAAAGAGGGCAGTCAGAAATTTTCAATTTCTTATTTTGTCGAAAGTGTTTATGTCTTAAATAAATAATATTTCAAGGTCTTTTCGCTATCGTAAATGGATGAACTTATTCTTACACCTAAGCATCGCGCCTTGAAGGCTTACACCTTCAGGGAATTATAGAATTTGTCCCAAGCACTCTTAAACTAAGCACTAGGTAAATGTACAGTTTCACCTACCGGCCGTTTATGTCCCCGGGAAGCGGCTACAGGCAAATATTAGGGATGGTGAGCCCAAGAACCTATCGTGATATCGAGCAGAACGGAAGAAACTTTCCCTTATCTGAAATGAAATCTTTGTTTTTGAGTCTCATAAGCTGATCCATTTCTTTACTGGCTGAGACAGTTTAAAACAGATGGTGTAATTTTTAAATTTTTTCTTTTAAAAGAACTGGACAAAGACAAGAAGGAGCCCTGTGACTTTTTCTTTCAGTTCAAGGCAGAAAACCCCTCTTGCTCGTAAATATTTCCTTACGCTGTAGAATGTGAGAGACAGACTTTCTGTCGGAAAGAGTGCCAGTGAGTATTGAATCTACACTGATACTGTGACTCGAAGTTGCAGATTCCGTGAGTCGTTATTTCTTTTTTGTCTTGAGCCCGTTGTCGATGCAGGTCCGTGTTATCCTGTGTGTTGAATAACATAGACTGAGCGGTTCCGACGATACGGTGCTGAATAAAATATAGCGACCAGAGAGAGAGAGAGAGAGCGAATAACAGAAGAATTGTTAACATTGTTAGAGAAATCCAATAATTTGTAGTTACCTCAACATAGTGTGATTTAGGTGATGTAATTTAAGATAATGAGTTCGGCAGGATATGCAACACGCACAGGAAAGATGAGATCAAAACAGTTTTTAACGTTCAGACGTTAAAGAAAAAATCGAGGTGGTAGTTCATTAAAATAATGTAGACCACTTATTCCAACTTTCGACGCAATTACGCGTTGTGTATTACATGTCATTGGCTGTCAATACACTGGATTTCAATAACTTAGGACTGAAGAAGCAGCACAGATTGTGTCCAGTAAATCAAAGCTATGGACCACAAGCATAAATATGTATAACTTTGTATTAATAATTGTCCAACGATATGCAACACAAAGCAGTCTATTTATTATTCTGCAAGTTCACTGTACATGTTTCGGGTGTCAATCACACCCATCATCAGGAGTACACAAATCTGTAAGTATAGCCTCCGGTACTGGTCATATTTTTTGTGCAGCTGCCTCCCTCCAACGTGGCCAAGCTAGCTTGGCCACGTTGGAGGGAGACAAAACCAAACATAAAGCCAAACTTGAATAACACAAGAAAAATATGAAGAAGACCATAACCACCCAATTTCAACAGAACACCAGCCAAAATCACAGAACCAGAGACAGGGGCCTCAATATGAGCCCTTGGAAGTCATAAATGAACTATGAACATAGGTATCTTAACCAAAAAGGCGAATACCAGACATAAAACAACCCATCAACTGAAGAACTATCCCCACACAACAAAAATAAACACAAAGACCCAAAAGAATTATAAACAAATAAAATACCAACCAATAAGGGAAGAGAAGCCAAATATTGTTTTGTGGTGCCGATGATATAATTTTTATTTTAGATTTATATTTATGTCTATTTGTTTTGTTAGATTTGTTTTTAATTTCTTTTAGTTTGATTTTGTTGTTTTTGTGGTGTATATTTTATTATAAATGACTTGATTTATTTTATTGATTGGAATATTGTTACGTTGAATGGCGGATCTTTTATCATGACCTTTTTTGACTGGATATCTTTTATTGTTTATGGGATTTGTATTTATTATTTCTTCCTTTGTGATTATTTATAGTGATGATTACATGTTTGGTGGTTTGAATATCATTCGGTTTATTTAATTGGTTTTGATATTTGTTGTTTCTATAATATTTCTGATTATTAGTCCTAATGTGATTAGTATTTTGTTGGGTTGGGATGGTTTAGGTTTGGTTTCTTACGTGTTGGTAATTTATTATCTGAATGTAAGGTTTTATGGTGCTGGTATATTGACTGTTTTGTCAAGCTAGGTTGGCCACGTTGGAGGGAGGCAGCTGCACAAAAAATATGACCAGTACTGGAGGCTGTAGTTACAGCTTTGTGTACTCCGGATGATGGGTGTAGTTGACACCCGAAACATGTAGAGTGAACTTCCAGAATAATAAATAGACTGCTTTGTGTTGCATCTCGTTGGACAGTTATTAATGTAGATCAGCGATGCACGGAATCATAAATGTAAAATAAGTATAGGTTATTTAATGTCGATGCCACATAAGAGGACGTAAAATGAACGTTATGTGATTGATAAGAGAGTTTATGCCCTGCGAATTCGATAGAAGTAGATCCTGACCTATTTAAAGATAATATCCATTATACTACAGAGTAGACTGAGAAATATACAAATACAGATAACTTAAGTGAAATAAATCAACTGCTGTTGTAGAGAAGATTTCTTGTAACGTACTAGATAATCCGGATCTTTTTTTATTTCAGGGTTGTGTCTACAGTCAATAGAGTTTCAAATCCGACAACCTTATATATGAGTAAAATCAGAATTTTTTCCTTTCGGTGAAGTCGATAAAACTGGATCTCGTCTTATCTGAACGTACTGTACCACTCCTGTTTGTTGCCTAATGGGACTGAAATGGACTGAGAACAGACCGTCAGTAAGGCCGCGGCTTCTCTTGAGACCGAGTCGAATATATTCCAAAAAAATGATAAGCCATGTCGTATGTATATACTTAACGAAAAAGTGGAGAGGTACTATGGATGAGAGGCTGGTCAGAGTTGTTTCAAGGGCACCCCTTCTGGAGATTTATAAGCACGTTTGAGAGAGCTACATATGGAATTATAGTTCGCTGGATTGTTCAGATATTGTCAAACGTAGGGAAAACATAGCCTGTTAATTAGTGCACATGCAGTTACGGATATCGATAGGACGCCGATTCACTTTGCCTCTGGCACGCCATTTTGATTTCGCCTTGTTGCGGTGCTGAGTAGAAGCCAGAAACGTGTTCAGGTGGTTTTGCGGTGTTTAAAACCGTATTGTGACATTGATTATATTCGGTTCAAAAGACACACTGTTTTGCAGTTTTATCAACGAATAATGTAAAAGCGGCCTCAGAGGGAAACATCAAACGAGAGTGATAATTAACCATCACAGTTACAAAGGAAATATTCATGTGAAGAAGTGAAATAGAGCAAAGTGAGTGGCCAAAGGAATTGATTTTTCGTTGTGCGATATAGTTCTGGACTGGTTCCCCTTATTTTATACATCTGAGGTCCTGCACGTGTATGGGTCATTGTTTTAAATAAGAACGGCTAGGACAGTTAGAAACAAGAGGTGTGGGAAGAAATGTGTAGGAGAAAAGGGTTGGGGGAATTGAAGGGGAAATGAAGAAGAAACTATAATAAGTGATGCTGTAAAATTAGAAGAAGAAGTAGTAGAAGAACAGGATGGATAAAATGATTGCAAGAAGAGTGAAACATAACAAGTTCTCTTTCTTCTGTGATATTTCCGTGTATTTCACAAAATAACCTAATTAACAAACAACCAAGTTAACTAATTAGCTAACTAAGTAACTCCATGGAGTAGGGTTCTTCTTGAAAGGCAAATAGTTCTTCAGCTAAACAACAAATTAGCCGCATTTTATGGAAGCTGAGTATTCATGACGGCGTTCACAAGAGCCCGCAAAGTTTCTGTCTCCTGAACTTGATCAGGCTAGTCCGCGCCCTTACAACCGATGTCTGTAAGATTCATTTTGATATTATGCTGCCTTCTCCGCTCCTTTTTCCAAGTGGTGTATTTTTTCAAGTTTTACTCCAGAACGCCCTATGCTCAAAAAAGCTGTCCCTATACAAATAATGAATTAACTTTGGTGACGTAAGTGTGAACGAGTCAAGTTAATGTGCCATATATTAGCTTATCTTGCGTGGGTTCGAAATGATCTGGTTAGTAAAACCGCGACTTGTACCCTTCATTAAGTAGTGGTTGTCTTAGATCATGCTGACCGCCCTTTACTTTTGTTTAAAGTCACGCCACTGACAAAATGTGAGATGTGCAGTTAAGGACAGACTTGCAAGTTACTCACAGTTTTGCATGGATAATTAACGCACACGCCAACTAAAAGTTTGGATCCGGGGGGGAGGTAGAAATAAGAGAAGCAGTAATTATGACAGGATGTAATATATATTTGTGAAACTTATTATTATGTAACAGCTGTATATACATATGACTTTCAATTGATCATTGGTTTAACATAATTTTTGTATATTATTTTAAAATAATATTAATGAAAAAGACTAAACATAAATAGGACATAATGTTTGTCGTGACTGTAATTTGTAACACTTCATTTGTTACGATTCTTTGAATAACGTACCTACGACAAATGGGCCTTAAAAGTGCCGGGATTTAATTCTACACACATACACACACACACACAGATAAAGTTGAGGCAAATTGCCATGAAGGCTTGGAGTTGAGGTGTACCTCCACTCACTCTTGTCTTCGGCACCGGATGAAGGTAAGTGACTTTCGTTCTGCATATTCTGGGCTGTTATCGGTGAAACAATAGTTTAGGTTCAGAGACAGATCAATTACCGTACCCGGGACAACCAAGTTGGCCTATAGTTAAGACTATTGTAATTGTGCATCAGTTAGGAACCACGCAGTGCGAGGATAACTGGAGATGTAAGCAAATTAAGTTTTTGACAGAAACACCAACAAAACATAAATATTCTCCAATGTGATTTCATTTTTTATTTGATACTAATTTCCTTCGAAGTCTGTTGTGTAGTTTTGAGGATGAGATGTGCTTTCAGACACATGATATTCCAATAAGGTCGTATTGTATGAACATACAAAAAGAAGGAATAAACCTAAAGGTCATTCCTTTAACATAAGGGAGAATAGCTACGCACTTGCTTACTGGACAACCGCAGTTTGATTCCTGATGGGGCAAGGATATTTTTTTCTCAACTTCGTTTAGGACATGTGTGTCGGAAAATTTAGCCCCCTCCCAAAGGTTAGCGGAAGATCCTTTCCAGGGAGCACAGCGACCGGTGCATAAAGCTTGTCACTTCTTTGGACCAAGCAACAAGTTTGAGAATTTCTTGAGAATTACGCCCACTCTTCTTGTTTTTCCCTATTGCCTGGTGTCTAGACCAGTGTATAAATTTTCTTCACCATTCTTCTTCAGACTCAGAATGGTTTCGTGTCCGTTGAATCAGAATATTGATAACTTCCACAAGCACGGAAAATTGTTTCTATTTTCTGAATTATTGGTCAAGTTCCCCCGAACCTTGGATGACATTCTGTTAACTTTGGTTTCGGACACAAAAACGAAAAGAATGGATCACGTGGGGGAAAAAAATACAAGGAGATACAGAACTGGGAAAGAAATGATGGCAGTTCCGGAGAGAAAAATGTAAAGGGATGAAGATATGGATAGCATCCCAGGAGACACTGAATGAAGCGAGACAACGAAAGAAAGCAGAATAGATACTCTGAAATACGAAATAACAACGTACCTTTCTACGACATTTCGGGGTGCTTTATCTCTGTGATTGCCAGCAGTTCTTTCTCCTGCATGTCGTCTAATTTTTGCGCATTGCATTTTAGGAAGTGTTACAGCAAGATGTGTTTAATTGTATAATTACACGCATATCCTTCTTTTGTTGGATCATCACGAGGAGTAACAGAACTTAGATGTAATACAGAGAAGCACAGGCATATATGGGTACCAAAATTACGCCATAATTAACATTCGTTAAAATAACCACGCATTCTGTTACGCCAATTTTTAAGCAATATGTTTTATTTTCAGAATAATATAGTGTTTTTTTTACTGGAGACAATTCTAGCCATGCGCCTCGAATTGATCACGGAATCTTACAGCGGCACTGCAAGCCTCATTATCAGGCGTGCAGCACATGCCTGTATAATCCCCATGGAGGCTGGGGGAACTTTTTTCACATAGGATGAGTGTTTCCATTCAATGTTTAAACAAGTCAGTGTTCTGTGCTTTAACAACTGAATATCATGTGGAAGGCAGTTCCGGAATAACAAGGCATTGACTTTCGGAGGCATGAGATGTATAGATTAATCTCAAGGGTGTTGAATGCTGTAATGAACCTTCGGGTTCCATAAAATGGGGGGAATTTCTTGACTAGCTGAGGACCTGTTGGATTCTCAGGAAGGACTGTGCTTCATGCTGAGGTAGATATATAGATAGATAGATAGAGGAGTAGAATGATAATCTCAAGGTGTGATAAGTATCTCAGATTCCACAGGCAATGTATGGAAGTGTATTTTACGAGTTGTAGAATTGGCAGCTGATTTAATTTAGTCGATGTGCTGGCTGAGCTACGGGCTGGACGACCAAAGCAACGTGGTTCGATGTCCGGAAGAAGCAAGAGCTTATGTTTTCACCAAAACATGCAAATTGGCTCTTAAGCCCACCCAGCCTCCTATTCAGTGGGTACCGATGTCTCTCTCCCCGAGTATAAAACGGTCGGGGACTGAAGCTGACCACTCATCTCTAACTAGGGCCGAGATTAAAAGTGAGTGAGGCTGTATCTCTGCAGTCACCATATTGGATTTCCACTGACCATGGTGTCTCTTGTGGCGCGCACAATGACGAATTTACTTCCTAGGCCATTTTTACGAGTTAACAAAACACTTGACGGAGGCCTCGTCCGTCTGTCTCTCACCTAGTATCTAATCTACCATTTTCACGCCACACAAGAGATATCTCTTATAGATTTTATTTGGTGCTTTAAATGACAAGTGAAATAGACTTTACATTTTCTTCTGCGATTAGAAATTCTTTCTACTTTTAACAATAGAAATTTTATATAATTACGAACGTACAGGCCTAAGCCTAAGAATAGAGTTTTTCTTTAAACATAACCCGGCATGGAAACTGTCAAATTAGCAGGACACTATAATTAATTTTGTATTGTCTTTTTACCCTCTCTCTCTTAAACGTGGGGATATGGTGATAAGCTTCTGTTTTTTCTCTAAGAATAAGCAGATTTAATACCAGTGAAGATTTTTAATGTTGATATAAATGAAAGCTTGTAAATCTATCGCACGAGCTGCAACTGACAATGAGGTAACTGCGGGAAATGTATATATTACTCCTGTCAGTATTCCTCAGACGGCTGCAGCTAATTTGGCTTAAGTTATTAGCGGTTTCATGCCCTGAGAAACTAGGTCATCAGGATAGAGGTGTTGTGCTTGTGAAGAAGTATGTTTAGGCAATACTTTTTATTTTGGCATTCATTAAATTCCATTATGATTGTTAAATTTATAAACACCAGATAAAATTTAGGTGTTTAATTTTGCTTTTCGCAACCTGCAACCAGTCAGTTCAGCCTCTCTTTAATTTAGAGTCTGTTTCCTTTCAGCGAACGCTAAAAAACAGGGAAGAGATTCGTAAGGTGTGTCTGAACAAGGGAGCTGTTTGCAGTGGCGTGAGTTCCTTCTATTTTGGTGTAATATACTTTACTACAGTAAAGGTTTGTTCGTAATTGATTTATGTACGGTAACAGCTTATGTTATTTTTTCGATTTTCACATAAACAAAATCCAGAACATATTCCTGTTTCGTAATCTTACAGAAAAAAACTTAGTTGAAGATAGATTGACATATTTTATAGCTGTGCTCCCCCATAAGTTGAAAAAAGTGGCTGTAAACGTCGTCATGTTTATATGTCCGTCCTTCCGGCTGTCTGGCAGTATGGAGGAGAGGGATTCCCACTTCAAGGATTTTTGTGGTAAAATTCTTAATCCAGTATTTTACTAAAGTTTGTTGACACGGTTTTGTATAAAATCGGGCAAAAATATTGGGCACTGTACATGCAAATTTACGCACTTTTATATGGTGCCTGTGTTGTTTTTAGAATAGAGACACGCAGTGTGTTCTTTAAGGTAAGAGTTGAAGCTGGAGACGCAAATAACTCTCAGTTCAGTAATGAGGGTCATCGATTGTGCGTCTCCTCTTTTACGATATTTTGAATTTTACGGGTTATCAATTATGACTGTAAGTCTATTGCTAAGTTACAGAGAAACCTGGTGGCGTGTATTGTATAAGTCGTCGAAAGGCTCATTTAAAATACTCGCTTTTTAAGTGATTTCTTGAAATTATTCACGAAATCAAAAGTTGTGCTACAGGATCAGAACAAACTCGCCAGAAGAATTACGCTGTGCGGACATTTACTAAGTTGTTTCCTTAGTAAGGGGTGTATGTAGCACAGGAAACTGACAGTTTTGTAAACCTTTTATTTATTTATGCATTTATTTATTTTTTTACCCTCACAGAACACGATCAACTGTGGGACTCTTAACACTCCTGCTTTAGTTTGGTCTAAAAGGCTGAAATTTATCGTGAATGTTTTAGTTTATTTTTCTTAGTAATGCGCGAATCCTGATCGAACAGCATCATGAAAGAGAACGTGACTGCCTTCTTTCGCGCCTATCATGCGTGTTGTCCTCCCACATAATGTACGTAGCTAAACAAATTTGTTACATTTTCCCAAAATTAGTCGGATATACATGACTTCAAGGAGACCGAAGTACACTATGAAGGAAATATCTACATCGCAAGTTTTAGGAAGGCGATTTGCCGCAGAGGGATGATGAATTCTCTTTTGGAAAATCCAACTCAAACAATCTGTAGTTGAGGCATCCCCGTTGTGTATGTAACAGTGAAAATAAAAATAAAGGCAAAGTAAGTCAAAACACAACTAGT
>Ga0131853_10007619_pt1 | contig 19631 bp, 19 predicted proteins | sample TergutLab28metaG_FD_92764 | JGI IMG/M metagenome (GOLD analysis project Ga0131853, IMG submission 92764) | Labiotermes labralis P1 segment gut microbial communities from Petit-Saut dam, French Guiana - Lab288 P1 (version 2) (version 2) | ecosystem: Host-associated > Arthropoda: Insects >... | reverse complement strand
GTCAAAAAATGACTTTTTGCACATGCTAACTAAGCTTAAAAGCATAGATACTTTGGACAAGGATTTTGACAAAAGGATTTTGGCATTACCTAATGGCTTTGATTTGCGTACGGTGAGCCTCTTGCCAACCGATGCGGTGGTGTTATTAGTAGATAAAAATAAGGCAACCAATCGTGTGGTGCGCAATGTTTTTGCCTCATCGCCCGAAGGTGTAAAAAGAATAGGTGCGATTGTGCATAGCGCACAGAAATAACGCACAACGCATATCGCACAACGCACAATGGTTGAAAATTTTTTTGAGATAGGTTTTGTTTTAAAAATTTGACTTTCATTGTGGTTGTGCGATATTCGTTGTTTCATTGTAATTTATGGCTAAATTTTCCGACAAGCTTAAAAAGGTTTTTTCCGGAAGGGTACAAAAGATATTGATTCTTTTGGTTTTCGACATTGGGTTTGGTGTCGCTGCTTTTGTTATTGCCCGTTCGGTTTATAACTTTATGCCTCTAGAGCGATACGAGCGTTTTTTTGACTTTCAATTTTTAATCGCGTCTGTATTTATCGCTGTTACGGTTTTGATGTTGGTGTTGTTAGATAGCTATAATGCTGTATGGCGCTACGCCGGCAGAGTAGAGTTTTATAAAGTAATCTTAGCATATCTTGCCGCTACAGGCTTACTTTTTGTTTTTACGGTTATATTAAGTCAGCGGTTTGATATTCTTGTTCCGGCAACAGTGATTTTAATGTACTTGATGTTTAGTTTAATTTTTTCGTCGCTGATACGGTTTAATTATGCGATTAGAGGTTATGCGGTTCATCTAAAACGCAAAATCAGCAACACAGGCAAGGGACAGCTTCGTACGGTAATTATTGGCGGCGGTGAGAGTGGCACGCTGTTTATCAGAAGGGCATTAGATATGCCGCAAGAAGGTTTTTTTCCAGTTGCGGTAATTGATGACGATGTAGGTAAGCAGGGCGGGAAAATACAAGGAGTGAAAGTCGAGGGTGGTTTAGATAGGTTGGGCGCTGTTATTAAAAAAACTCGTGCCGAGGCGATAGTTATTGCGATTGTATCCTTACCAAAAATGTCACTAAAAGAATTAGTGCAAGCGTGTAAGCCGTTTAATTTGCCTGTTAAAATTGCGAAGCCTATTAAAGATGTTGATGCCGAAGATACAGATATTAAGGCATTAGAATTGCAAGAAATAAAAATTGAAGAACTTTTAGGAAGAGAAGAAATCACAGTCAATCAAGTATTGTTACAAGGCGCGGTAAAGGGTAAACGGGTACTTGTTACGGGTGGTGTGGGTTCGATTGGGTCAGAATTGTGCCGTCAATCGCTTTTAGCAGGCTGCAAGCATTTAATTGTTTTAGATATGCACGAGAACGGTATGTTTGAGTTTTGCGAAGAGTTAAAGAAAAAATTTAAGCCAAAAAGATTTACGCCGGTAGTTGCAAATGTACGCGAAGAAAAACGCGTGGCACAGATTTTTGAGGAGTATAAACCGGAGATTGTTTTTCATGCGGCGGCATATAAGCATGTACCGGTGATGGAATATTCGGCGTCTGAGGCTATTAAAAACAATGTATTTGGTACGCTTAATATGATTGAAGCTGCTCAAAAAGCAAATACAGAGCGGTTTATTTTTATATCGACAGACAAAGCTGTCAACCCGGCAAACATTATGGGTGCGTCTAAACGCATTGCTGAAATGCTGATTCAAGACATTGGAAGAAATAGCAAAATGAAAATTGCTGCAGTGCGTTTTGGTAATGTTTTAGGTTCAAACGGCAGCGTGATTCCGATTTTTCTAAAGCAAATTAAAGACGGAGGACCTATTACTATCACCGATAGGCGCATTAAAAGATACTTTATGTCTATCCCCGAGGCTGTTAGATTGGTGCTGCAAGCAGGGTCTTTAGCTGAGGCGGGTGATGTATTTGTGCTGGACATGGGCGAGCCTGTATTGATTTATGACCTTGCGTGTGACTTAATAAGGTTAAACGGATTAGTGCCTGAAGAGGATATTAAGTTTAAAGAGATTGGTTTAAGAGAGGGTGAAAAAATGTTTGAAGAGTTGCGGTATGATAAAGAGTCGGCGGGTGTAACCTCTCACGAGGGCATTTTTGTTTCTCACTTAGAAGAGATTGACAGCAAAAAATTTAATGCGCAGATTGCAAAACTAAAGAAATTTGCGTTTGATGAAGATATTAAAAAAACAACAGAAGTTATTTTTGAAATGGTGCCAAGCAGCTTTCGTGGCATGGAAAAGGAAGAGCAAATGGCAACAAGTGAGTATGTTGGGCAAGGTGTGAGAAAGAGTGAAACTTTTGAAGAAATACCCATTAATGACACAGTCATAGATTACCTTAAAAGCAACATAGATAAAGCAGGTGAAGCGTGAGTTGGTGGCAAGCGGTCATTTTAGGCATAGTACAGGGCGCGACAGAGTTTATTCCTGTTTCTTCTTCGGGACATCTTATCTTATTTAGAGATTGGATAGGCGTTGGCGGCGGTGATTTTTTGCTGTTTGATTTGTTAGTACATCTAGCAACACTAGGCGCTGTCTTGTTAGTATTTTATAAAGACATTGGAAAGTTGTTTAAGAAGCCAAAATATTTAGGTTGGCTGGTGTTAGCTACTATTCCTGCAGGCGTAATAGGATTAAGTTATTTTTTATTGCGCGACAGAATACCTTTTCTTCGCTACCTTTTCGAAACTCCTAATTTCTTATGGATATTCTTTTTGATTACAGCAATACTACTTTTTACCGCCGAACTTTATGAAAGAAAACAAACACCGAAAGATTTTTTTATAAGTGTTGGCAAAAAGATAAAAGGACTGTTTATACGAAAAAAAGCGGTAGAAGAAACAGTGAACGGCGAGGTTATAATTGATAAAGAAGAAACGATTGTCCCTGTAGATTGCTTAGAGGAAGCTGCTCTTGACAGCCTGTCGCATATTGACGCAGACAATATAGCTATCGAACCCCAACAAGCACTGCCAACAGAAGAAGAACCTTTCTTAGACGGACTCCAACCCAAGAATGTTGCAGCTATGGGACTTATGCAAATGGCGGCGATTATTCCTGGTATATCAAGAAGCGGCAGCACAATTTTTGGCGGTGTAATGACACGCGGAAAGCGCAAAACTATTGCAAAATTTTCCTTTCTTATGAGTATTCCGATTATACTAGCCGGACTGCTTTTAGAAACAATTCAACTTGTAACTTCTGACTATGACCCCTATGCAATTGCTACTGCAATTCCATGGTATGGTTATGTTTTATCAATGATAGTCGCTTTTGTTGTAGGCTTTGCGGCAATAAAATGGATGCTAAAACTAATCGCTAAAGCAGACTTTAAATGGTTTGCACTATATGTGTTTGCTTTAAGCGTATTTTCGTTCTTCTTTTACTTTTTGCCGAGCGTTTCGTAAAGGAAACTCCGATTAAGTTAACGCACTTTGTGCTTCTAGTTTTTGACGGCATCTTTTTGGATTCTTTTATTCTTTTTTGCCCTTTTTTACGTACGGCTAGTACGCTTTGAGGGCAAAAAAGAGATAAAATTCTCTCAAAAATCTGCTTGTCAAAAACGAGATAACTTAATCATCGTTTCCTAAAAATTCACATATCCCCATTTTCAGCATAACATGGGACTATGAAAGTTGCAGTTTTTTTTGGCGGGAAGTCCTGCGAGCATAATGTAAGTGTTATTACCGGAATGCAGACAATAAAAGCGTTGAAGACTCGTTTTGATGTAATCGCTGTGTATATTGACCAACAGGGTGTTTTTTGGACAGGGAGTGATTTAGAAAAAATAGAGTCGTACAAAAAGGGAGCTAAACCTAAAAAGGTAAAAGCGCTTCTTTCTCCCGCCTCAAATGTCCTTTATAGCGAAAAGGGTAAAGCAATCAGCCAAATTGACTCTGCTATTTTAGCTACGCATGGTTATGGGGGTGAAGACGGCTGTTTACAAGGGTTACTTACTTTATGTAATATTCCGTTTTCTGGCAGTGGCGTTTTGGCATCAGCTGTTGGAATGGATAAGGTTTTTATGAAGAAAATCTTTGCGCAAAACGGCTTGCCGCTTGTGCCGTATATTGCTGTTTCTAAAGATGAATACAAAAACGAACGGGTTTTGGTTATTGAAAAAATTAGAAAACAGCTGCTTTTTCCTCTAATCGTTAAGCCTGCTTCGGGCGGAAGCAGCATTGGGATTTCAGTTGCCAAAGATTTAACCGCGCTTTTCGAGGCAATCAAAGTAGGTTTTTTGTGGGATAATACTATTATCATCGAAAACTGTCTAAGCAATTTTGTCGAGTACAATTGTGCTGTGCTGGGCGACAAGTTTAATGCTGTCACCAGCGAAATTGAAAGACCGATTGCTTCTGATAATTTTTTATCATATCAAGACAAGTATACAAGAAAACAAAAGGGAACTGGCAGAGAATTTCCTGCGGTAGTTACTATGGAATTGCGCAAAAAAATAAAGACTCTTGCCAAACAAGCCTTTTGCAGTATAAACGGTGGGGGGGTTGCACGAATAGACTTTTTGTATGACGGTGTTAATCTTTTCGTCAACGAAATTAACACGATACCCGGTTCGCTTTCATTTTATCTTTTTAAAGAGGGTGATGTTACTCTATCGTTTACGGACTTATTAGAAAGGCTGATTCATTTTGCAAAAGAACGCAAAGCCGCACAGGACGCATTGCAGTACCGCTATGAATCAAATTATGAACTGCAAGGAATGGGCGGAAAGAGTAATTAAAGTTTAAAGTTAGCTATTAACAGCAAAAAAATACTATCGCGAACTTTTATTTGTGATAGTATTTTTTTGTTGCGCTTTGCGATTAAGTATGGTACAATAAGTAAATAATTTTTACAAGGGCAATCTTATAGACATTGTTTTGGACAAAAAAATAGCGGCAAAGACTTTGGAAGACTTTGTGGACGAATTAAAACAAAAGTCTGCGTTTGACGCGGCGGGTTTTAACCATGAAAAAACATTGGTGATAATAGTAGATATGATTGTTGGGTTTTGTTTTGAAGGGGCTTTAGCAAGTCCGCGAAATAAAGCTGTTATAGCGCCCATTAAAAAGCTATTAGACACATTGCCAAAAAGCCAAAAAGTATTTGTACGAGATTGTCATAGTAAAGACGCAGGTGAATTTCAATTTTTCCCTTCCCATTGCTGTAATGAAAAGGAAAGTGCATTAGTACCGGAATTACAAAAGTATGAAGGAATAGATTTACCAAAAAACAGCACAAACGGTTTTTTTGAATTAGCAAAAAAAGTTTCTGATTTAGCTAAGTTTGATAATATTGTTGTCGTGGGTGTTTGTACAGATATTTGTGTATTGCAGTTAGCGCTTAGTCTGCGGGCATACCTAAACGAAAGCGATGCAAAAACAACGGTATCAACCATTATTTCATGTATCGAAACTTATGACGCGCCATGGCACAATGCAGAGCTTTATAACCTTATGGCAGTAAAGCTGATGGAGCAGGCAGGTGTTGCAGTCTACAATTAGTATTCTGCATTTCAAAAAAAGGACAAACCAACATGAAAAAAGTTTTCGGTTTAATTGCATCATTTTTTATCTTCACGCTGCTTAAAATGTGGCTATGGATTCCGCTTGCTTTTTTATTGGGTGTGATGGCAATTGCCGGCGGAGCTGGATATTGGAACCACAGTTTAACAAGAGATATTTTGCTGATTGGCAGCATTATCTTAATTGCAGTGGCGCTTTTAGGCGCGGCATATAGCTATTCACGCAGAGTTTTAGCCGAGAAAACCATCAACAAAAATGTTGGCAGAGTTCAAATTTATGCGCACGATAAAAAAGAAAATGACAATCATAGCGAAAGAGAACGGCACTATGATGATACATCGTACCGTAGCCGTTATGATGAGGATTCTTATAGAATTTCCCGTTATGAAAATGATGAATACAGACATTCCTCTAAAAGAAAAAGATTATATGATGAAGAAAATGATGTCCATGACCGCTATAACAACAATTCCAAAGAAGAATATCTATCTATTGACAGCAATGCGCGCAGAGAAAAAGGCTTTGAAACTCAATCCAAAACCATTACTCGAACAATGGACAACGAAGATGTCAGAGTCTTTCAAACACGCAAAGACCCCGATATTTTGATTTGCGAATACCCCGACCGTCTAGTATTTTACAAAAAAGACCCTTACGGCGGCGAGCCACAATTCCTTTCTGAAGAGTATAAAGGGTCTTAACCCTGTGGACTCTGTCGCGGGGTTAAGACCTTTTGCGGTGGGCGCATTTTTGCAAAATCTGAAAGTAAACTTTCATTTTGCAAAAATGCTACTTGATAAAAATCAGTAGACAATTACTGAGGACTAAATTGATTAACAATGTCTTGTAGGGCTGTTTCGAATTCAGCAAATGTAGTAGTGTCATTTATAATAGCCCCTATACGAAACTCGGTAGGGGATATTTTTAATTGTTCGGCAAGAATTTTATTTTTTGGACTTAATGAATCGTCAAATTTGCAAGTTATTCCAGGTAATATTCCTCTTTCTTTTCCGCTTCCACAAGAAGAAGTAATAATGTTTTTATCCATAAGGTTTTGCATGGCTTTGACAAAAAGCGGCGAGCAAAAAAGCGGAATAGTATCGCGCGAAAAAACTTGTCCTGAATCCACATGTGCTGTAAAATCTACTAAATTATTAGCAAGAGTGTTACCTGTATATTTTGAAATATCGATACCCTCTATTGTCAGTAGCTGCATTTTTTTATCCAAGCCGCCTGCGTAGCCTGTTAGACTATTGTTGGTGCCGACAACTCGGTGGCAAGGAATAATAATAGAAATGGGATTATGACCAACCGCGCCGCCGACGGCTTGAGATGACATTGTTTCTTTATTAAATTGTTTAGCTATTTTTTTTGCAATTTCGCCGTATGTAAGAACTTTGCCGTATGGTATGTTACATAAAATTTGCCATACAGCTTTTCTAAATTCGCTTGTTGTATTAAGAGAAAAAGGAATTTCAGAAAGGGGAGGATTTTTGCCGTTAAAATATTTTATAAGCCACAATTGGGTAAGTTTAAAGACAGGTAAGTCTGCGTTTTTGACCATATCTTTATGTATCAAAGACCCATGATATTTTTGGTTGTAAGTCCATAATCCAATAAGAGAGTCATTCTCGGCGGCAAGTGTTAGCAACCCAAGCGGTGAAGAAATTGTTGTTGTATATATCATGGTGTTATTTCCTTTGTAAAATTAGTTGTTAAAAGTGTAGCGCAATGTAAAATAAAAGGCAAGAAAATTGTTGACACTTTATTCATCACATGATAAAATCACTTTATTGCTTTACTGTGCTAAAGTGATAAGAGGGAGAGGTGTTATGAAAAAATTTAGACTGCCCTACGGTGTTATGGGATATTTAGGAAATGAATCCTATGCAAAAGAGAGTTTGGAAAAAAAGCTGGCTAAGGTTTTTTATTTGGCAGGCTTTGAAAAGGTCGAGCCTGCTGTGTTGGAATATTTAGAATTATATCAAGGCATAGCGTCAGAAAAACGGATTGCACGCATGTTTAAACTAATGGACACAGACGGAAAAATGTTGGTTCTGCGACCCGATATTACACCGCAAATTAGCAGGTTAGTAGCGCTTCGCGGCGAGGAAACACCGATAACAAAATTATATTATGTCGGTGACAGCTACGAGTATTTAGCTGACCCGCAATCTACGCGTGATAGAGAGTTTGCTCAAGTTGGTATAGAAATGATAGGTAACTCTAGTGTAGAAGGCGATATAGAAGTAATTATTTTGGCGATTGAGGCATTAAAGACAAGCGGCTTAAAAGACTTTTTGATTGACATCGGCAATATCAATTTTGCCGAAGGAATTTTGGAAGAAAACGGTTTGACGGGTGAGAAAGCAAAAGAATTAAGAAAGGCTATTAGTAATAAAGACGCTTTAGGCATAGCAATGCTAGCTAAAGAAAAGAAAATCAAAGAAAGTGTTTTAGCAGGACTAGAGTCGCTTTACGGCGGAATTGAGGTATTAGAAAGGGCGCAAAAATTTGCAGTTTCTAAAAAATCTCAAAACGCGCTTGATGATTTAAGCAAGATTATGACGGCGCTGGACGCTTTAGGCTTATCTAAGTATGTATCGGTTGATTTAGGTATGCTAAAGGGCAGCTATTATACGGGGCTTGTTATACGGGGCATTGCAAAGGATTTAGGTGTTTCGATTTTAGAGGGCGGCAGGTACGATGCATTGGGCGCAGAATTTGATAAGCCATCTGAGGCTGTAGGTTTTGCAGTAGGTACAAAAAGGCTGCTGTTAGCGTTAGAAAAACAAAATGCGATAGATAAGCCTATTCCGTGCGATATAGCGTATATCAATATGGACGGCATTTCTAAAGAGGAATTTGAAGAAATTACAAAGTTAAAAAAAGCAGGCAAAAGGGCTATTAAATTGTATACTAGCGACAAAAAACAATTATTAGATTACTGCAAGAAAAACAATATTAAAAAGGCGATTGTTTTTGCTGGTGAAAAGATGGAAGAGGTGAAAAGTTAATAAACTATGAAAAACATAAAAAAAACAAATATTACTGTCGCGCTTCCCAAAGGGCGCTTAGCAGATAAAGCAATTGCTATTTTAGAAAAATGCGGATTAGATTGCAGTACTCTAAAAATATACACACGGCAATTGATTTTACAAGACGGCAAAAAGTCAATGAATTTTATTTTTGTTAAACCAAGCGATGTTCCTACTTATGTCGAAAGGGGCAGCGCAGATTTTGGTTTTGTTGGTAAAGACACTCTCTTAGAAGAAAACAAGGATATTTATGAACCTGTTGATTTAAAAATGGGCGCGTGTTATATGGCGGTTGCGGGCTATCCAAATTTTAATTATGAAAAATTGGCGCATAAATTGTGTGTTGCCACAAAGTATGTCAGAATAGCTAAAGAGTACTTTAATAAAAAAGGTATAGATGTCGATATTATAAAACTAAACGGTTCGGTGGAATTAGGACCTTTAATTGGGCTTAGTGATGTAATTGTAGATTTAGTAGAGAGCGGCAAAACATTAGAGGCAAACGGGCTTGTGCCGTTAGAAAAAATTTGCGAAATTACTGCAAGAATGATTGTCAATAAGGTTAGCCTTAAAACAAAGGGTGAGGTACTAACACCTTTAATTGCACAAATAAAATCCGTTGTTAATGAGGGGGGCAAAAAATAATGTTACCAATATTAGAATACGGAAAAGATTTACCAAGATTATTTTCTCGTTCGCAGACAGACATTAGCGAGGTTAACGAGGCTGTAAAAAAGATTATTGCGGAAGTTAGAAAAAACGGCGATAAGGCACTTTTTGCGTACACAAAACAATTTGATAATTTTGACTTATCAATGCAAAATATTCTTCTTACTAAAGGAGAAATTGATGAGGCAGTAGCAAAAGTTCCTAAAAAAATAATGGACGCTATGCGTCGCGCAAAAGATAACATCGTGGCTTTTCATAAAAGGCAAATGCCGAAAGAAAATTTTGAAACGAAAAACGGCGCTACAACGGGTTTTGTTTATAGAGCAGTCTCAAGCGCGGGAATTTATGTTCCCGGCGGAAAGGCGGCATACCCAAGTTCGGTATTGATGTGCGCTTTACCGGCTGTTGTGGCAGGTGTGGAAGAAATTGTCATGGTAACGCCGCCAGGTAAATATCTTAATCCGTTGACGATTGCGGCGGCAAAAGAATGTGGTGTAAATAAGATTTTTAGAGTTGGCGGCGCGCAGGCTATTGCCGCGCTTGCGTATGGGACGGAAAGTATTCCCAAAGCAGATGTAATTGTGGGTCCTGGCAATATATTTGTTGCGGTTGCAAAAAAAGAAGTTTATGGACAAGTTGGTATTGATATGCTGGCAGGGCCTAGTGAAATACTTATTATTGCTGATAACTCTGCCAATGCGGATTTTGTTGCCGCAGACATGCTTTCGCAAGCAGAGCATGACGAATTAGCGGCAAGTATCTTACTAACTACCGATAAAGAATTTGCAAACGCTGTTAATGCGGCGCTGCAAGCTCAATTAGAAAAATTGACCAGAAAAGAAATTGCAAAAAAATCATTAGAGAATTACGGCACGATTGTGCTTTGTGATTCACTAGACCAAGCGGCAGAATTATCAAATAAACTAGCACCCGAGCATTTAGAGTTATGCGTCAAAGAGCCTAAAAAACTCCTTCTAAAAATCAAACACGCGGGCGCTATTTTTATGGGTAATTATTCGCCGGAACCGCTAGGGGATTATTTTGCCGGCAGTAATCATGTTTTGCCCACAAGCAGCACAGCAAGATTTTCGTCAGGGCTAGGTGTGGACACTTACCTAAAACGCATTAGTGTAATTGATTATAGCAAAGATGCATTCTTAAAAAGTGCTGAAGATATTATTACTCTAGCTACAGTAGAAGAGTTGACAGCACATGCGGAAAGTGTTAGGATAAGGACTCAAATATAAAGGGAAAAAACTATGAGAAAAGGTAAGCAGATAAGAAAAACTAATGAAACGGACATTTCTATTGAATGGAATTTGGACGGAAAAGGCAAATGCGATATAAATACAGGCATCGGTTTTTTTGACCATATGTTAGAACTTTTTGCTGTGCATGGCAAATTTGATTTGATTGTGAAATGCAAGGGTGACTTAAAGGTTGACGGTCATCACTCAATCGAGGATATTGGTATCGTCATGGGTAAAATTTTGCACGAGGCTTTGGGTGATAAAAAGGGCATAGCGCGCTATGCGCACAAATATATCCCTATGGACGAAACACTTGCCCGCGCGGTTGTTGATGTTAGCGGTAGACCATTTTTGGTTTTTAACGCAAAGTTAAAGGGTAAAATAGGCGAGTTTGATTGCGAATTGGTCGAAGAATTTTTTAGAGCAATTGCAACCTATGGCATGATAACGCTGCACATTGACCTTCTATACGGCAATAATGCCCATCACAAAGTTGAGGCTATATTTAAGGCATTTAGTCGAGCGTTATCTAAATCAATCAAAATTATCGGAAAAGATATTCCTAGTTCTAAAGGGGTATTAGAATAAAATGATTCTTTTTCCGGCGATTGATATTTTAAACGGGCGTGGTGTTAGGCTGCTGCATGGAAAATTTGATAAGGTGACGGACTACGGTGACCCCATTGAATTGGCTTTAAAGTGGGAAGGGCAGGGCGCTCAATATTTACATATTGTTGACCTTGACGGCGCAAAAAGCGGTAAGGGTGTAAATTCTGGGATAGTAAAGAAAATTACTGAAGCTATTAAAATTCCTGTGCAATTGGGCGGCGGAATTAGAAGTATTGACGAGATAGAGGCAAGGCTTACAGCCACAGGCGCTGCACGGGTAATTTTAGGTACAGCATGCTGCGAGAATCCTAGTATGCTTGGAGAGGCTGTAAAGCGTTTTGGGGCAGAAAAGATTGTTGCAGGCATTGATTTTAAGGACGGATTTGTCGCGGTAAACGGCTGGTTAAATGAAACAAAAATTACACCGATTGAATTAGGTAAAACTATGAAAAGTATTGGTGTAAAATATGTCGTGTTTACGGATATTTCAAGAGACGGGGCATTGACGGGTGTCAATGTGGACGCATGTGTTAAGATGGCAAGTGAAACAGGTTTAGACTGTATCGCAAGCGGAGGTGTTTCGTCATTAGCCGATTTACGCGCTGTTAAGGCAAAAAAATTATACGGCGCGATTTTGGGCAGAGCAATTTATACTAATCAATTTACTGTAGCTGATGCATTAAAAGAGGTGGCTTTATGCTAGACATAAAAAAAATTAAATTCGATAATGACGGCTTAGTGCCGGCTATTGTGTGTGACGCATACACCAATAGGGTGTTGATGCAGGCATATATGAATAATGACGCACTAGCAAAAACTCTGAAAACTAAAAAGGCGCATTATTATAGCCGCAGTCGTAAAACCTTGTGGCTGAAGGGCGAGAGTAGCGGTCACACACAAGAGGTAGTGTCTATTTTCGCAGATTGTGACTATGACTGCATTTTATTGCGCGTAAAACAAAACGGTCACGCTTGCCATGTGGAGGGACAGTATTCGTGTTTTCATAATGAAGAAACTGTTTTTCAAGATGTTTCGGATATAGGTATTTTGCACGATGTGTTAACTACGATTGCAGACCGTCAAAAAAATCCTGTAGAGGGCGCGTACACCAATTACCTTTTTTCAAAGGGTGTAGAAAAAATTTGCAAGAAGGTTGGCGAAGAGGCAAGCGAGGTTATCATCGCGTCTATGAAAAATGACAATGCCGAACTTCATCAAGAGGCGGCGGATTTATTGTATCATTTGTTGGTATTGTTAAAAAACCAAAAGACTGATTTAGTTTCAGTGTTAAAGGTTTTAGAAAGTAGAAAAAAATAACAATTTTATAAGTCATTTGTCCAAAACCCTTCGCATATTGTTAATATGCGGAGGGTTTTGTATTGTGAGCTTTTATCGTGAAGTGGGCAATCTTTTAGGACTTGATTGGGCTAGGATTGCTAATGGCTATAGTATCGTCAATTATAACGGCGAGGCGGTTTATATCGAGGGCATTAGTAAAATGGCGTCGCTTTCGGAAAGTGAAATTGTCGTGGACGCAGGCAAAACGCGCATCAAAGTTGAGGGTGTGGATTTATTTGTAGTGTCGTTAGAGGATAAAACTATGGTGGTGCGAGGCGATATAAAATTTGTCGGTGAGGTGGTGGGAGCATGAAATTATTTAGAAAAAAAACCAAAGAGGGAATAAATTTTAGTGAGTGGCTAGAAAAGAGGGAATCGGGGCAGATTGTTGGTGTTTGTGCGGTGGATAATAAAATGAGTTTACCCGTAGGGGCGGCACCCTGCCGCCCGCAAAAAAATACACCCACTCGATTCCGCCTTGGCATATCCATAAAAATCACAGGCTTTAATCAGCTAAAGCTGCTAGCTGAGTTTGCTAAAAATCACATTATCCTTCGTGACCTTACTCGTACAACTTCTTCTAAAATGACCCTAACTATTCACAAAAAGGATAAGGCAAAAGTGTTTGCCATTTTGGACAAGCTGTGCTACACTTATGAAGTAATAAAAGAACATTCTTTGCTTTCTTTTTTAAAGTATGTTCGTGAAAAATCGGCATTACTAGCGGCAGTGGTTCTCTTTGTTACAATGGGCTTTTTTGCTTATACTTCTATTTGGCGGCTAGAAATTTCCGGCAATGAAAAGCTGGAGGTTGAGGCAATCGAACGCTTACTTTTTGAAAACGGCTTTAGAACAGGTATGCGGCGAAGCAGTTTAGAAAAAGCGGCGATTCGTTCGCTGGTAAGTTCGTTAGATGAGGTATTTGATACAGCGGTAGAAATTAGAGGCATTACACTCTTTGTCACCGTTACTGAGTCTACCGACCACTTCATTCCGCCTGAGGGCAGCTACGCAGGTGTGTTTGCAGCGTTTGACGCGACAATTACCCGTATCGTTGCGCAAAGCGGCACACCCTTAGTTGAAAGGGGGCAGCGCGTTTTTCAAGGGGCAGCACTCATCGGCGCGTACAGGCTAGACAAGGAAGAAAACATGGTGGCTGAATTGGCTAAAGGCGAAGTGTACGGTATAGTGACATTTTTGCAGGACTTCAATTTTGCCCTTTCTTCTACCGAAATTGTTCGCACAGGCAATCGTTCTACCGCAACGGGACTGCAGTTTTTTGGGCGGGAAACGCGTAAAAGAATCCGTCACAATTTTGAAAAATACGAGGCAGTCACAGTGGTAGATTACGCTTTTCCGAATTTCTTTTTCCCCATGCGCGTTTCTCAAACAAGGTTTTATGAATTAGTTGCAGAAGAACGCGTGTATGAACTAGAAGAAAGAAAGCAGTACTTTATTAACCAAACGCTAGCTGACACAGCGTATTATCATGGGGCAAATGAGCCGCCGCAGATAACGACATTAGTACAAGAACAAGAAAACGGCGCGTTTCGACTGACAGTATTTGTACAGGTAGAAATGCGAATAGGCAGCAATTAAAACTTATGGAAAAAACAACAACAAGAGAAATACTAATTACGAAAGACATTCTTTCAGCTTTATTCGGGACTTATGACGAAAACATTCGGGTCATCGAAGATACCCTCAAGGTAAAAGTATCCGTTTCTGCCTCGGGGGTTTCTGTGCGCGGCGAAAATACCAGCGTATTAAAATGCTGCGAACTACTCGAAAAACTTATCACCATCGCCGAAAACAAAACGCTTATTGATAAAGCTACGGTAAAATGTGCGCTTGATATGACCTCTGCAGGTAAGACTGACGAGATTGTAAAACTTAATTTAGAAGCAGTTGCCGTCACAGCGCGCGGCAGACCCATAAGGTGTAAGACTTTAGGGCAAAAAGCGTATGCAGACGCAATCAAGGCAAACCCTCTTGTCTTTGGTGTTGGTCCTGCAGGCACGGGAAAAACTTATCTTGCCGTAGCACTAGCTACTGCCGCATTTAAAAAGAAAGAAATTGAACGAATTATTCTAACGCGTCCCGCGCTTGAGGCAGGGGAGCAGTTAGGCTTTTTACCCGGCGACCTTCAACAAAAGGTTGACCCTTATTTGCGTCCGCTTTATGACGCTTTGGAAGAAATGTTTGGTGTTGACAGTTATCTTAAACTAATCGAAAACGGCATTGTTGAAATTGCTCCCCTTGCTTATATGCGCGGAAGAACTCTTTCTAAAGCATTTATTATTTTGGACGAGGCGCAAAATACGACAGAAGAGCAGATGAAAATGTTCTTGACAAGAATGGGAAAAGGTAGTAAAATGATAGTTAATGGTGATGTCACGCAGGTTGATTTACCGCATGGTAAAAACAGCGGACTTAAATCTGCGATAGGCATTTTAAAAAATGTTGAGGGTATTGCTATTTGTAAGTTAACTAACAAAGATATTGTCAGAAACGAGTTGGTGCAAAGAATTGTAGAAGCGTACGAACGCAAAATGACCACAGAAAGAAAACCGCCTGTAAAGGTAGTAAAGAAAGTGTTAGACTAAAAATAGATATATTGTACAAAAACTATGTTAAACGAATTACGACAAGACACACGAATAGACAAGAAAAACGCTCTCAAAACTGTGGGCTTTTTTGTAATTCTGTATCTTATTGCGTGTGCAGCGGTAGTACTAAAGTTTGAAGTTGGTTATTTGCGCACCTTTATTTACGACATTTCTCGCGCTCATATGTACGGGATTACTTTTTTAGGCATATGGTTTTTCATGGTTTCGTTTGTATTGTATTTGGTTTTTACCAGACAAGAGTTGATATCATCTTCGCGTGACCTTTATGCAATCGGTGTCGGATTTATTGTCGCATTTATTATTAAGCTATATCTTGCTATGCTAAGCATTTATGCTTTGCCAACTATGTTGGCAGTGTTTATTTTAGCACCTGTCGCAAAAAAGCGAGATGCGTTTATTACAAATATCTTTTGCAATTTTATATTGCTAGGTACGCTTTTAATAAAATATGTTTATATTTTAGCGCCAGCAGGTATGCGTCCTGAATTTGTGCGGGACGCTATTATGATGTTTACTTTAGGTGTTACTACAGGAACTGTTGCCGCCTATACGGTATGGCGGAAAGCTAGCCGATTTAGCCAAATTATTCGCGCATTTTTGTTTTCGACATTCTTTTACGGAATGATTGTGATGTTTGATGCTGTTCAAGGCGCTAGGATTCTAGGTCATGGTTTAGCGTATGGCGCGCTGCATGGGCTTGTTGCCGGTTTTGCCCCGCTGCTTATAGGAATGTTATTACAGCCGGTGCTGGAATCCGTGTTTAATCTTTTGACCGATACTAGGTTAGTAGGCTTTACTGATATAAACGCACCGCTTATAAAACGGCTGTCTGTTGAAGCCCCTGGCACTTTTTCGCACTCTCTTGTGGTAGCGTCGTTTGCAGAAATGTGTGCAAGTTCTATTGGGGTCAATCCATATTTGGCTAGGGCTTGCGCGTATTATCACGACATTGGAAAATTAGAAAACCCCGAATATTTTAAAGAAAATCAAGACGAAGTTAATCACCATGACAATCTTTTGCCGGAAGTTTCGGCAGAAATTGTGCGCGCCCATACCTACGGCGGTTTGGAGTTATGCGAGAAGCACCGTATACCAAAAGAGATTGCTCATGTTACGGTACAACATCACGGTACTATGCTAATATCCGTTTTTTATGAAAAAGCAAAAAGTTTGACTGACGGTGAGGTTGCAAAAGAAGGGTATCGCTATCAAGGTATTACCCCTAGAAGTAAAGTTGCCGCGATTATTATGCTGTGTGACGCAGCGGAAGCTGCCCTGCGTGTTATGGAACAGCCCAACGCAAAAAAAGTAGACAAGCTGCTATCCGACCTTATCAGTGACCGCATTGCTTCAAGACAATTTGACCGCTGTGACATTTCTTTAGCTGAATTAAATCTTATCAAAAAAACCATAACGCAGGCTTACGGCGGTATTTATCACGCAAGAATTAAATATCCTACAGGCGAATCTGTATCAAGGGTTTCAAATAGAGAAGTCAAAAGAGAAGAGGGTGAAAAGTAAGTAAAATCCTATTCATCTTACAAAAGAGGATTATTATATGGTTGTCATCATTGACGAAAACGAAAAAAAGGTGTTTTCTAACATCTCTAAAGCTGCTTCCGCTGTCCTTAAATTAGAAGGACGGGCAATTGCCGAGCTTATAATTGTATCGGCAGAAGAGATGCAAAAGACAAATCTAGCCGAGCGCGGCATTGACAAGGCTACTGATGTTTTAAGTTTTCCTATGGTTGAGATGGATAAAATTAAGCCACTTACTAAAGAAAATTATGCGCACGATTATGACCCGCATTGGAAGGCAATTTGTTTAGGCAGTATTTTATTGTGCAAAGAGCAAGTAGAAAAACAAGCTAAAGAATACGGTCATTCAATCGAGCGCGAAGAGCATTATTTAGTTACGCACGGTTTACTGCACCTTTTTGGTTTTGACCATGTCGAAGATGGTGAGGACAAAAAGCAAATGCGAAAAATGGAAAAGGCAATTTTAAAAATGGCAGGCATTGAATGAAATCAGGTTTTATTGCAATTTTAGGCAAACCAAATGTGGGTAAGTCCAGCTTAGTTAATGCCATTGTCGGGCAAAAGGTGTCCATTGTTTCGCCAAAAGCGCAAACAACTAGGGACAGACAAATGGGCATCTTGACGACTGACAAGTATCAAATGGTTTTAGTTGATACTCCAGGAATCCATGAGGCAAAAAATGCGCTGGGACAATATATGAAAAAAGCGGTTTCCAGCGCATCAAGCGACATGGATGCGATTGTTTTAATTTTTGATGCAACAAACCAACTGCGCGAGAACGAAAAGAACTTATTAGAAAAATATCTAAAAGGGGACGCGCCTGTTTATGTGGTTTTTAATAAGGTAGATTTGACGGGATTCGAAAGAGTATACCCATTATTAGAAAAATTGAGCGAGTTTATGATAGCAAAAGAGGATAGGCAAGCGATTAAAGAAGTAATTCCGCTTTCCTCAAAGACGGGCAAAAATGTTGATAAATTAGTTAAGCTATTAGAGCGCGAACTTAAAAAGGGCGACTTATATTATCCAGAAGACGAGGTTACGGATAAGTCAGTACGGTATATGATTTGCGAAATTGTTAGAGAAAAAGCGTTATTGTTTTTACAAGACGAAATTCCGCACGGTGTAGGCGTCTTTATCCAAAGCATGGAAGATAAAGAAAAATTGGCACATATCGAGGCAGACATTGTGTGCGAAAGAGATACTCACAAGCAAATTATTATAGGCGAAAACGGACAAATGCTAAAACAAATCGGTGAAAGAGCAAGGGTAGATATTGAAAAACTATTAGACAAAAAGGTTTATTTAAAATTGTTTGTTAAAGTACGCAAAGATTGGCGCAACCGCAAAAACATTATGGACGATATTGGATATAACGCAAAAAAGAATTTTTAGAGATTGATTGCGGCATACTAATAATAAATCACCCAGAAAATGCAGATTAAGTCAGTTTTCAGCGTAAAGGCTTAATCGGTATTTTCCCAAAAAGGAAGAAATTATTATGCCAAACCGTCATGACATTCGCACCTCAAGGCAAGCATGGGAAGCCTTTAAAAAAACCGGCAACCCCGAGTATTATTTGTTGTATAAAGAGTTAGAGTAGTAGGGGCGGTACATTGACCGCCAGAGATGTAGATGCGATATCACTGATTTAGCACCATTGCCGCCCATTTATTCGCAATTGTATGATTCCTCACACCCAACCTGCAATTGTAGTTTCTTCTAAAGACTACAAGGATTATGACAAGGTTGTCAGGCTTTTCACACCTGACGGCGGTATTGTTCGCGCTGTCTTAAAGGGTGTAAAAAGAGAGAGGGCAAAATTGAAGTTTGCGTCGCAGCCCTTTGCTTTTTGTGAATACTCATTGGCTGAAAAAAACGGATTTTATACGGTGACAAATGCGTTGCAAATCGAAAGTTTGTTTGGTTTATCTAAAGACCCTGATTGCTTTATGGCATCTTCGCTTATGCTTGAATGTGCTGATATAGCTGTCAGCAGTCTGCCTAGCCCCGCATTATTTGTGTATCTTTTAAAATGTTTTCAGGCAATGCTGTATAAAGACAAAGACCCATATATGGCAGCGGCACTTTTTCTTTATAAGACGCTAATAAACGCAGGGTATGCGCAAGAGAATACATTATTAAATAGTCTTACTATAGAAACTTTGCCGAATATTACGGAAGATAGAACCGACATGAAATTGCTTTTTCGTCTTATTGCCGCTTTTGAGCGTTATTTAGAAGTTAAGTTACATACCGCAAAAATGCTGCTTTCTTTTGAGTTAAACTAATGAAAACCGCCAATTTTACAACTGAATTCGGGATTTGCGCTATGCAATTTCCCTCTGTATTTTATGGGCTTGGCGCATTAAGGGCGTTAAGGGATTTAACGCACGGAAAAAAAGTCTTGGTAGTTTCTGATGAGTCATGCATTAAAGCAGGCGCGCTTGCTCTCTCGCACATTGCTGTGTGTGATACGGTGATTTTGGACGAGAGTGCAAAAGCGAATGAGAAAGTTGTTGCGCAAGTAAGGCAATCTATATGCGAATGTAATGTTGTTGTCGCGATAGGAACAAAAACTATAGTTGATATAGTCAGAGCCGCCGCCTATTATGAAAATGTTTTGTATATTGTCGTGGCTACTGCGCCGTCCTCGTCTTCATTTGTCAGTGAATACGCTGATATTTGGATAGAAACTGTCAAAAAGAAAATACATTGCGCACCACCGATAGCCGTTGTTGCAGACACCGAAATCTTCTTAAAATCTCCTGCAACGCTTAAATCAGCCGGAATAGGCAATTTGCAAAGTCTTGTACTTGAGGCAATAGAAAGACAGGCGGGGGCAATGGTATCGCCTAAAAAGAAGACGAGTGAAGGGGATGAATCAAACGAAAAAGTGCCGCAATTAGTAGAAATTCAAATTGCGCTTGATTGCTTTAAAGAGTTAAATAAAAATTCTTTACATTCTGAAAAAGGTATTGAGAGTCTTTTTTTGGCTCTTTGT
>Ga0131853_10007618_pt1 | contig 19632 bp, 13 predicted proteins | sample TergutLab28metaG_FD_92764 | JGI IMG/M metagenome (GOLD analysis project Ga0131853, IMG submission 92764) | Labiotermes labralis P1 segment gut microbial communities from Petit-Saut dam, French Guiana - Lab288 P1 (version 2) (version 2) | ecosystem: Host-associated > Arthropoda: Insects >... | reverse complement strand
CATGAAGCGTACCAATAATAAAGCACCTCAACATGAAGCGCACCAATCATAAAGCACCTCAACATGAAGCGTACCAATAATAAAGCACCTCAACATGAAGCGCACCAATCATAAAGCACCTCATCATGAAGCGTACCAATAATAAAGCACCTCAACATGAAGCGCACCAATCATAAAGCACCTCATAATGAAGCTGCCCATCAAGCCACAAAATCATAGTTGCTATTTTTTTTATTGTTTTGCTTTTCTTTACTCAGAATCATTCATAAATTGACACTGTACGAAAATAGTTCCATATAGGTTGGCTGTATAAAGAAACCTTTTCTTTTCTCCCAAGCATCTTTTTTTGTTTTTATTCCCCATTAACCTTGTACTTTATCACCGATATATAATACATGCGCTTTTGTCTTCTTGTATGTACCACCACGTGGCTGAGAGTGAGGGCAACTGTTGACGATATTTTTTAGCGGCGTTTCAGGGGACAATACGAAGGGTTAGGCCCATGTAACAACGGATATGCACGAAAGCCGACAGAAAAGAGGCACATGTATTGTAGCTTCTATCGCTTGGATGCTAGGGGGCTTGGTTACTCAAATGTCGTTTGTAAGAACATTTGAAGGCTCATTCACAGTTCACTGCATAAAACATGATATTGCAAACAGTCAGTCTCTTAAGTTATATGCACGCTATTTGGTTGTTTTACTTCCCCGATATTTCCAAAAACAATTTCACCTTTGTCTTCAGTGAATGGTGTTTGCATTCTTATGGAACCTAATGCAATGAATAATAAAGCAAAGTCATTCTACTGTGAAGACTACAGAGGTGAAATGTGTGCTGTAACCACGAACTGCAGTCTGCACTTGCATAAGGTATGTTACATAAAAAGGGATAGTCCGTGTCTTGGGCAAGAGTTCACCATTACAGTAAAAATACAGACAAAGCGGAAAAGAAATTCAGTCATGGGATAAGAACTGAATGATCAGGAATTTTAATCACAGTGGCTATAGCACCAAGAAATAAAGCCAAATTTTAAGCAGACCTTCTCCTTTGTGTTTTTTACGTAATCAAAGTTATCTACTGTGGCGTGTCTAACCGAGTGTGATCATGAATCCTCGACAATGAGGAGGTCTTGGCCCACTAGGGATGTTGCGCCATGGTAAAAAAAAAATGTTATCTACGAAATAGAGTCAAATACAACAATATATTTAGTTAAATCAGCATATATTTATTTCAAGTCTGCTACTTGTTTCTATCATGTATGGACATCAGGCTGGCCACTCGAAAGGAAATAAGTACACGGTTGCGTTCAGAGTTGAGTTCCCAGTTCCTCACATACGTCAAGCTGGATAGCCTTGAGAATGAAGATTCAACGTATAAGTTTCTAAAGTAAATAAAAACGCCACAATTAACTATCATTCTTTGTAGCAGAACGACATTCCTCTTCAAGAATTTCCACAACAACAGCCATTTCATAGTCGTCCTCTAGAAAACGTCTAAGTTCCTTTTGTCTTAAATATCTTAATACCTAAATTAATAAGTTGTTTGTATTTCATTACATAATCAGTTACAACTTCAAAAAGACTTATACTTTGCATCTTCTTTCCCATGGCTACCCAGCTTGATAAGTACATAATAATATAATACATATGTCAAGCACTGACATCGTAAGTCCTTGACATCTGCACACTTATTTTCTTTCTTGAGGCCAGCCTGATGGTGACCAAACCTGCTGAAACATGTAGCTGACTTGAACTAAATTTATGCTGATTTAACTAAATATATCGCTGTGTTTAACTGAATTTCGTAGAAAATTTTGATTATTTAAAAACCCTCGAAAGGAACTACAATATTTATTCTTATTGGTTCCCCGACCAACGTTCCTTGCTTTAATTTTGAAAAATTGTTAGTGACCACAGATTTGATAAAAGCTGCATGAATTCAAATTAGCTTAGTTTTCTCAGATATTTCAATTAATTGTTTTTTAAATAAAGAATGTTGAAACTTCCTGGTCAAGGGCCTTTTGGCGCCGGAATTATTTTTTTAATTTTAGCACACCCTGTGTATAAAATGTGATTAATACAGGAACCAAATACTTTAGAATTATGAAAAAAACTGTATTTTGAAGAGAAAAAAACGGAGAGTATACACCATGTTTAAAATATTCGGTACCTATATTTGTTCAATAAATATACAAAATGCAACTTTGGAGGTTAGCGGTGCGGTACGTCAACTATAGTTGACGTTAGGCGTCTAAAGTTTAATAGGAATCTCAACCTTCTTTATTTAAGAAACAATTAATTAAAATTCAGATACAGGCGCATAGTTCTTTCGAATCGTCACAATACGTTAAATAACCTACTAAACAGCATAACATCCGAGAAGACCAGAAATGCTGTGCATATCTTAAATCTCACATACATCAGGAAGATAACATGTAACTTTCTGTGATTTTTTTCTCAGGCGGGTCTAGAATATTGAAGAGGATTCATACGAGGTAAAAATACCATTGTGTGTTAATTTCCCGGGCGGACGAGTCAAAATGTCACCAGGCATAATTAAAGCAATTTGTCGACATGCGCTTAAGGAAATTCAGTGCCGATAGAGAAAACAGCAGCAACTGTACTTACGTATTGAGTTCGAGGTCAAGACGGAACTTGTGGTTGAAGGCCTTAATGAGCAGGGAGGTGCGGTGGAAGTGTTTCCCCGTCTGCAAACACAAGCATAAACAAATAGAGATAGGAGACCATTATTACAAAACATGGCTAACTTCATACAAAGTTCTACTGATCATGATGTTGACCCTTTTACTAGTGATGGTCAAAATATTCACATGACTCCAAAGCGACCAAATCGCATTACGACCACACTAAGTACGGTGTACGGTGCATAATGCAATTGCTGGTTGTAACACAGCTTTAACTAAAACGCCACAATGGTACATGGCCCTAGTTAGAAGCTAATAGTAACTTAGCTAATCAAATAGTTTCCTATATATTATGACACTAGAAAGTTAATTTCAGGGTCCAAAAGCGTACATTTTTCGGCTCTATTCAAAACCAACTTAATTCATTCTACTTATATCCATTTAATTTCTATCTTCCAATCTACGCTACGATTCCCAAATGTTATCATTCCCACCATACTACTACGTCATTAACGTTATTCAACATATTCATTCTTTTTTTTATATTTTGCTGACCGTGCTTCTCAGTATAATCTTAGCAATTTGTGCATTAAGTTGGTCAATTGCTGAGATAATACTCATGCTTGCTATATACCCTTTCATCCCGCCACCAGCTGAAACTACAATAATACTGGACTGTCATTACAAAGGAAAACCGGTCAGTGTTTGGCGAAATGATATCTATTCCTGTGTGACAAGCATATGACTTATAGACTTTGCAGCAGAAAATGCTGATACAATTTAAATTTCCGTAATAGATGTACGTTAAAATTTTAGGACGCTTGTCTGTTTTAAGTTGAAGAGAGATCATTGGACTTACGTTTGGAGCTGGCACAACAGTGCAAGATAAAACGGCAGCTAGTTCAGACTTCACGATTTATTAAAACGTAAAACGCATCAGCACCTTCTGCCATCTGGTGTACAGTGTGTGAGTTACATACTTTTCACAAAAGATGATGGAGGGAGGGGGGGGGGGACAAAATTTAGGTGACTAAGCATCACTGCAGTGGCGATTTGACGTCATTTACGAAATATGAGTTCACTTACGACATTTGTGTATGTAAATGTACGGCATGGGATTTCTCTATATATTTTTCTAACCCTCTTCGTTACCTTCCCCTAGACATGAACCTGAAGGCGAAGCAAATATACGGATGGTGGGATTCCGTTTCTAGTATTTCAGTTCTTGCGTCTGTTGAGACATGTATTTGATGATCCTGAAGTTCACTTCAAGTCATGTAGATTCTTTTCTTCTGTCCTGGAAATTCCTGCTTCTTATTTTCAAATATTTACTTAACTTTGTTCTGGTCTCATTATTCTTTTTACGAAGTTTGGTAGCAGCAAAGTAGGAAGGAATTCTTGAAATTTGCATGTAAAATTATTCAACAAGTATGAAGTTTCTGCCCTTGCCCGACGGAAAATATCCGATATCCAGGCAGTCCTGTGCCGTCAGGTATGCTTCACGTCAATCAATAAGTATCTTCCAATAAGACCGAGGACCGGTGTAGGGCATTCCATTGGGTCTCCATTCGAACTGCATTATATTATCGCCATGGAAGTCTAGTGTCATAATATGGCATGTTCTGTCAGGCTTGCCAAGAGTCGTGTAAAAGTTGAGATTCTTACGTCGGAATAGCTGGACTGTCAAGCTTAATCTCCAAAAATATTAGCTAAGGGGCAGTCTGGAAGACAGACAAGAAAGTCTAGGTACATACTGGTCTGAAGTATGTTGTAGTTACGTCCCCCAGAACACCGACACCTCTGCTCCAAACCACACGGCTTCGGATCTCAGTAACCTAGTATCGTAATAAGAAAATTGCATTTATGTGTAAAGGTAACATCGTAACAAGCAATGGGGGGGGGGGGAGGTTTACGGACGTATAGCTCTACTCATTCTTAACCTCGGCGCTAGTTGGGGATGGTGTGAATTCCACGACCTTGTCCCTTTATTTTCAGGAAAGGACCTCGTTACCAACTGTACAGGTGGCTGGGTGGGCCCCTGGACCGGTCTGGACAGGTAAGGAGAAAGTAAGAACATTTTACTTACACTACTCTTCCAGCCTGCAGCGAGTCGCTATACCGACTAAGCTATCCCCCCCCCCCGTACTTATTGTAACTCATACAAAACTTTATGAGGCGGCACATTTAGAAAAGTATAAATTGTTGCTGTTTCATCCTTAACCAATTAAACTCCTTACGCAAACCTGATACAGGCCGACCCCTTACAAAATCACACTAATTATACAAACTTCCTCCTCCCAAATTATCCGAACTCGCTGACCCCCAGGCACAAATCACTGTTCATATTTAAATCTTGAAGATCCTCAAATAATAAACAAACTGTGAAACCTTTATCCAGACACGGTCCATAGCACAATAATAATAATAATAATAATAATAATAATAATAATAATAATAACTTCCCTTTCAGCCAACTTAAAACTAAGTTCAGGAACAACGTAAAGGGAAAGGACTTTGTGTTGTAATGAAGACAACCGGCACAATTCGCGACAGGTTCAGCACAACTGGCGGTTCGCTGTTAATTCACACGAATTTTTACGCAGAGGGAGCTTTACAATAGATAAACTAGCGCTTTCTCTGAGAGAGGGCAAGAACGTACCACATATATAATACGGCTTGTCAACGGCTTGGGTTCAGTCCAACAGTAGTCAATGCGAGATTTGTTTTGGACAAAGTGGTACTAGGAGAGGTGTTAGACGTAGGTGACACCGGCACACGGTTTTGACAAAATGGCTCTGACACAGGGTTTGAATAAAATGGCAATGGCACAAATTTTGGACAACGTGGCACTGGCACATTGTTTGTCCCTAGTATTTCTATTTCCCCCTGCCAATTGCCAGTCCAGCAGTGAATCGATTTCAATTTTATATAATTCGGGAGACAGACAATGGGTCCATAAGGGGCCGTAGTCCCACAATCCCCACCCCTATAAAAAAGATAAAGGGATAAAATTTCGACCAACGGCAAGGATCAGATCTTTCAATGGGCCACTAGTACTTTTATACAGTAGTTGTATTCCTTGTGATGCTGGTGTTTATTCCTTTCCTTTCTCTCCTCCTCTTATTATGTAACAAATCGAGCCATGAATCTTTCATCGCAGCAATAAGCACGTGTCACACAAACAACTTTTTTAACGAAACTAGGGAATGCTTTGGTCATTCAAATAAATATTAACTGCTATAGAAACACAAATTGTTACTCAATGACAATAGGGAATATATCTTTAAATAAGAACTACCTACCAACTAGAGCGTCGCATCATGAAGCTAAGATCCCGCAAAGAAGAGGAAACGTAATATCAGGCACATGACAATATACTACTAGAGAAGTACAACACAGTTTCTTACCTCACCTACATGATTTAGCTAGAGAGCTAATTACTTCCTTCATTCGTTACTCATTCAGCCAGTTAATTATTTCATTTTGTTAATTTCGTTATCTGGCACGCTTTTTGGTCAGTCACTTAGCTACACAGATATTTTTTCCCAGCTGCTCAGTTATTCAAAGGTCGCGACGTTTCAGGCTACTGCTGCGGTGTAAGTAAATTGTAGCTCTTCTGGGATGTTGCGCAGCGTATTTTGACAGTTGTGTACCGACGTTTCGATATGGCCTATAGGTCCATCTTCTAAAGTCAAGAAATTCCTTTCCTTTCACTGCTTGAACCTTGAAGAAGGGACCGATGGGCCCTACCGAAACGTCGATAAACTGCCAAGAAATGTTGCATGAGCAGCCATAAGAGCGAAGAGCTTATTAAAACTCCTACGTAATCAGCTGGTCACTCACACATTTGATTGGTTATTCATTTAGTTATGTAGTCACTGCGCGAAATGAAGTAAAGTTGTTGCATATCTCAGAAGTCCAACGAATTACCGTTCCAGCTTTTGTAATGAAAACGGATAGATCACTGTTGAGACTACAGAATGAATGGAGAACTGAGTGTCGATGACAAAGGCATATTCTAGTTGTACAAGAACTATCAGATTGTATATATCAAGTTATTAATCAAACAAATGACGGTCTTAAACCACCTATATTTAAGAAAGTTACCGTATATACGTACATCTTTTGCGGGTTTCGGAGTAAGCCCTGAAAGGGCGCTTTACCTGACGCTGCTGGTATTTCTGGTCGATATTTGCCTCAGTTGTTCTAACAAAACACAGGTAAAACATTATAATGAACTTGTAATTTATAACAAAAAACCTCCTTGCAAGAGTAAGCTTCATGTTCATTTACAATTATATATGTTGAAAAATATCTTTAACCCTCTCCAGTACAGTGGTTACACCATGAACCACCTGGCGGTTAATGCTGTAATCACTGTACACTTCTGAACTTTAAATCTTCCTACATTTTGCTCACACTGTGTATGTATGCATTTTGTATGATTCTCAGAGTAAGATGCCGTTCTTTCCCTACACAGAAAGCAATTATTCATGTAGCGAAGTGTTGCCCGCAACGAGAGTGTTTTGCTGACTGCAGAGACATCTGAGAAGAGAAAACATTTAAAACCATTTCCCTGGTAAAGCCGAGAGGGAACCAAAAAAATTTTAAAAACTTAAGATGTGATTGTTTCCGGAGACTTGTATTATATGGCTGAATTATTTTATAAAAATTGGCCAAAATGTAGATACCATAGACTAGGTTTAGAATTGAATTTCATTCATAAAGTTTTATATTGTTATCAGTTTATTTTATTGCACATGAGGTACAGGAAGATAAAAAGTTAAAATTACATACACAATTGCACGTGGACATATTTACGCTTCATTCTGTGTACTGTACTTCATTTTGCCGGCATGCAGACCATCAAGTTTTGCCGAAGCTACTACTCGCATCACACAAAAGGTGAAAGGGCCTGCACCACATAATGGAGAAACTCTATTTTGCTGTGGGGTGTACGCATTAACGCTACTTTACTCTCAACAGGAAAGTAAATAACAAATATAACATTATATGTTTAGCATCCACAGTACACTGAAAGTCGATATACGATGAAAATTACCATTTTCAGAAATAAGGACAATACAACCCCATCCGTCGTGTGTAACAGCATCACAACCTTTACTCAACGAAATACTCTCCATAAAACTTGAAGTTCGCACTATGACATGCCATTAAGGCAAACGGGCGCATTAGAAGTGTAGCACCACTCTTTCTTTAACCTCGGCAGGAGATGGGGTGGGTGGAGAAGACCACGCCCTGGTCTCTTTACCCCTAGCAACGACTCTACACCATTTGTACAGGAGGCTGGTAGGACCTTAGGGCCGTTCTAAATGAATGAAAAAAACCTCACCCCACCGGGTTTGCTACACAGAACCAGCAAGGCCATAGCAAGTCTTTATGAACAATACCCTGTCCCTGACCACAGCCACCCTCTATGGCAAATACAAATATCAACAGGGATTTAATTTACTCCGTAGTCTGTTCTACGAGAGGTCAACATCCTCTTCCACAGCCAGTTCTCCACAGAGTGCGATCTACTCTTTCGTCCTTCAATTCCTAACATCCTCTCCTTTCCATAACGACATCCAGTAGCTGCTTACGACTTCTTTCTCGCATTCCTTTCACTCCCATCTTTCCTTCTAGATTTCCAATAATAACGTGTTTTGGACGGCAGATCCTACGCAAGATGTGACATATCCAGTCAGCCTTCTTTTTATTGTTTGTAAAATAATCTTTTCCTCTTTGACTCATTCTGATATTTCTACATTTTTTACACAGTCGGGCCAACTGATCCTCTCCATCCTTAACCAGAGCATTTTTAAAACTCCCCAGGTTATTTCTGATCTACTTTCTTAAGCGTTCAAGTTGCAGGACCACACAAAGCTACATTCCAAACGTAACAATTCACTATTTCATTCCTTAAATTTAGGTCCAATTTGCTGGTGAAAAGATTGTTTGCCTTGCTTAATGCTACTTTTGCTATGGCAATCCTGGATTCAAACTCTCGCGCACATCTTGCATCAATTGTTGTTATGCTATCCAAATAATTGATATATACCACATCCTCAGGCTGTTTTTCATCTATAATAATGTGTACTGGGGATGGTTGTCTTGGCATTCTCATTAGGGGCTACCTTAGAATTTCCACATTTATTTCAATTCCATAGAATCTTCCAATTTCAATTAATCCAGTAAATCCTGCCCTGTAGTGCCGGCTCTTTCTTAACCAGTATTACAATACCATCAGCGTATTTTGCAGCGTGAGTTATTGTTCTGCTATTTTTAAGTCTCCAAACCCTTCAACAGCCTCCTTGGTAAAGTACTTGCTGTATAAATTACACAGAATCGGTGACAAACAACATCCTTGTCTAACACCTCTTCCAATCTTCACACTTTTTGTCCCAACTTGGTCGTAATTTGGCACTCTTATCCATGTGCAATTTGCTGATCAAACATTTTTCGTTCCCCACAGGACCTCATACATTAACAAATCAGTAATTTAAATAAGCAGGAAAATACAAGTCAGTAGTAAATATACAGCAGTTTTAGGACAGGGAGCACGTGCATTTGACCAACGTTCGCTCAATTATTAGTACCAACCTCAACATAAATTTGAGGGTAGCGAGAGACTTCCTGTCCATAAGTACTTTCCCTAAGCTGGATCACATCCAGATTGTTAAGAAAGGAAGAAGGCGCACAGTAAGAAAATTGAATGAAAATCTCACTCTCTGACGTTATGTGCAACAAATATCCTTAGAGACTCTTTAAGAGTTCAGTCTTAACGCCAACAAATAGACACAACTATATTACTGTAACACTAATAAAACTGTGTGCTATTGTTGGCTTAAATTATAATAATTGAATTATAAAGCACGGGGTGCTAAATGTGAACAAAGTTTAACCGTCCTTCAACATTTAACCGTCCTTCAACATTTAACCTCCGGCTCTTTCTGTCGAACCGCTTGTTATTTATCCAGAAGGATAGGAATTGTATAAACAGCCGAATATAATATGAAATAAAGCGACTATACAAGTATATTTCCCGAACCCCCCCCCCGCAATCTCCATATTACCTACACCTGTTCTTCTTCATTCCCTACCCTTCATTCTCATCTTGTTTCCTCTGTTGCATTTCAATCGTTGCACTTCAAAAATCATGCCTCTTTCAGTTTCCAAGCTCTGCATTGCACCTGGACTAACTTCAAATGAAGGACGGGGAGCCACTGGTTGGGAATCTTCAGAAACATGAAGTGTTGATGTCTTGTAACAAAAGCAGGGCCTCGTTTATTTAATTCCAGTATGTGCCTTATTAGCCTTAGTTTATAGTATCAAGGATTTACTTTTTTAAACATTTCATTTAAGTAACACAGTGATTGTTAAATTAGTATACCGCTTGACTATATAGGGACTTAATTTCAACTAGACTGGAAGAGAATTTTGCCATTTAAGATGTTTTTCTACATGAGGTTTTAACACGAATCCTGCATAATTTAAACTGTATAACTGTTGACATCCTACGTTAAAGCCGTCATAGAATACATGTGTGTGTTTTTTACCATTAACTCTCTTGGAAGATTTAAACTTCATACTTCTTTTATACATATATAGTAACCCCTGAAGATGGCTACAGGTTATAGCCGAAACATTTTGGTTTAGTGTGGTATACTTACTTACTCCATGGTGCAGAGTCCTTCTTCAGAAGCTAACTGGTTTAAAGCTAGTCAAGAAATTCAACGCATTTCACGGAACCCGAAGGTTCAATACCGCACTCACAAGCGTCCGCCACCTGTCTGTATCCGGGGCCAGCCCAATCCAGTCCACATACCCACATCCCACCTTCTGGAGATCCATTCTAATACTATCCACCCATCTACGCCTAGGTCTCCCCAGTGGTCTCTTTCCCTCCGGGTTCCCCACCAAGACCCTATACACCCTCTCTCCTTACCAATAAGCGCCACATGCCCAGCCCATCTCATTCTGCTCGATTTTATCAACCGCACAATATTAGGTGGTGAGTACAAATCATTTAGTTCCTTGTTATGCAATCTCCTCCATTCCTCCGTTATCTCTTCCCTCCTAGGTCCAAATATTCTCCTCAACGCCATGTTCTCAAACACCCTCAGCTTCTTTTCCTACCGCAATGTCAGCGACCAAGTTTCACACCCATATAAAACAAGAGGAAAAATTATAGTTCTATATATCTTGATCTTTAAATTTTTGGATAGCAACCTGGAAGACAAAAGGTTCTGCACCGAATGATAGCAAGAATTTCTTGACCTCAATCTGCTCTTAATTTCTTCCGCAATAGAACTTTGATTTGTTAAAGTTTTTCTCAAATATTTAAACTCTTCCACCCTATCGAAGGTACTATTATCAATCCTCACACTCTAAATTCGTCCTGCATTCTGATCTCAAGACATGATCATGTACTTAGTTTTATCAGCAATTACTTCCAGTCCAATCTCCCTAGTATCAGCTACTAAAGCTTCTGCATTTTCCTTTAGAGTATGTACTCTTCCTCCCAATATATTAACATCATCAGCATAAGCCAGAAGCTGATGTGTACCATTTAGTTTCAAACCATCCTAGTTTACCTGAACCCTCCTAATGGCGTATTCTAAAGCAAAGTTAAAAAGCATTGGTGATAGAGCGTCTCCTTGTTTCAGGCCATTCCTAATAAGGAACTTGTCAGACACATTCTTGCCTACCCGGACTCTGCTATATATATCAGTCAGACTCATCTTTATTAACCTTACAAGTTTCCTAGAAATACCAAACTCAATGAGAATCTACAAATGGATAAGAGCAACTAGTTGGTAAATAAATTTTATATGTGTAGGTCAATTGCACCGAGCGGTCTGAGGCGTGGATCTGCGGCCGCTCAGTCTTTGGGATTGCGGGTTTGAAAGACGCCGGAGGCCTGGATGTCTGTCTATTGTGATGGTTGTGTGTTGTCAGGTAGCGGTCTCTGCGACGGGCTGATCGCTCGTCCAGAGGATTTCTACCTTATTGTGGTTTGTCTGAGTGTGATCTCTAAACCTCAGCAATCAGAAGGCCTAGGTAGGTTTGTCGAGCAACGGGGGAAAAACATCCATTGCACTGAACAAGAACAATATCGAATTTCATTTAAGCTTTTATGTACTTTAAAGTGGAAATTTCGATTAAATTCCAGCAGTCACTATACCGGTATATGGACAAGGCAGGTGGTGTCTCTGAATGTGAGATTCGGCGGTCAGTCCACGTGGTTGTTTGTTAGTCAACACTGACGCTAGGGTGTTGATGTTTGTTTTGTAGAAGAACTAAGTATTTCGATCGATACCATTGATGGATAGCCATGCGACTAGCAGGTGAAATGCTTGTTATAGACAGGCCATTATTAGCATATTTACTGTGAGATAGTAAAATAACAGGCACTGTCATCAAGAATGACTGCTACATGACTGCATGTCATATGACAGAGAATTCATAATCAGATATGCCTATTTGTCATTAGATTTGTTTAAGGATGCCGTTATACGATACTTTACTCACGGGTGAGCGTAAAGGAAGCATATTACATATTTGTATAAAATTATTTCATTTACTGTCAAATCTGTTGTTTTAATTCCCTTAGGGGCGATGGAGGGTTTTGCATTAATTTTTACCTAATTTTATTCATTCGATTATTTTAAGACGAACTTTATTTATATATACAGCGGCTTTGTTACAGCTGGCGCCGCTGCGTGATGATTGATAAAAAAAAATATGAGTAAATTGTCGTGGTCTAATTTAACACGTTCCTCCGATATTCACACAAAAAAATATAAAACCAATGAATCGTTACTTTATCAAGATTGTAATCTGCAATCTCTCGGTTAAGCTTCCTCATAGAATTTTTCATAACAAAATTGCTGTCTCAGAAGGCTGCAAATTGAGATAAGAAAAATTTACCGCACCAAGTTCAACAAACTCAGCATCAGAATTTTCTTTAAAACTAGAGGGAGAAAACATTTAGAAAAATTCTCCAGTATTTTGGGACGCCCTTCCACGTCGCTGGGCGATTAGTGCTCCACGATTCGGGACTGCGTGGTGGTCGTAAAAATCGGTAAAAATATAAAAATTGGCATTGAGCAATATCTCAGAAAAATGAAGAATTCAACTGCAAAACTACTGAATCTTAAAAACTGGCAGAACATTTAGAAATTTAAAAGGACGTTTCCATTTTCAAGAGAATATCCAGAATTAAGAAAACAACGTTTAGACATTCAAGAAAACGTAAATATTCAAACCTCTTGGATTTTTAAGTTAAAATTTCGATCTTGAAGAAATTTAGCTCTTCCGGAAAACATTAAATAGTTCAAAAATCATATTCATGTTTAAGAAAACGATTATATATTGAAGGAAATAGAGTCAATTAGTGCAAAATGGTAGGAACATGCACTGGGCATGCGGGAAATATGAATCGCATTAAGATTTTTTGTCTGAAATTCTGTATGGAAGCTTAGATGTAGAATAAACGACCATATTTACTAAAGCAGAATAAAAATCATGAAATCTCTAGAAGAATGGAACTCTGTTAGCTTCGCCAGGAGGAATCTAATACATGGAGTTACCTAGCTAGATAATTTGTTTATATTTCGTACCGATCTACAACTTATTACTGACTAGAGTTAACTAACTTTAATCTCCAGTTCTGAGTCGAAAGCAAAAATCTCTACTTTGTTACAGTTGTGTTTTTTCTGCTAGAAAAGTTAAATTCTATAATGAAGAAAAGAAAATAGGCCGTCCAACACAACACATTAATGGCCTATCACAGAGTGGTACATATTTCTGTTCGCATGAACCATCACTCACATTCAGTCTTCCTGCAACCTCTTCAACTGTTATTCTTCTGTTTTCACGAATCAGTTCCAGGGCTCTTTCTTCATTCCTCGTGGTCGTGGCTGTAGCTGGACGTCCGGAGCGCTCTGCATCTTTCACACTCTTGCGGCCATTTTCTAACATTTCAATCCACTCATAGACGATTCTACGAGAGAGAACTTTATCCCCATACTGATCACACATGCGGAGATGAATTTGTGCTCCCGGCACACCTTCTGCCCACAAAAAGCGTATGACTGAACGCTGTTCCTCTTTGGTGCAATTTATAAGTTTCGCAGCCATCTTCACCACAGCGTGACAACTCTCGTACTAAATTGCAAGGTCAGCCGGCTTGCCCGACTGACTAGTCACATGACACTCTCAGACATGACCAATTACTACTCTTCCCGCCCTCACCGTTTCCCGCGAAAATGTAAAAGTGCGGAAACTCTTTGAATTATCTTCGTATTTATGTATATACGTACGTATGTATGTATGTATGTATGTATGTATTTAGGTATGTGTGTATGTATGTATGTATTTATGTAGGTATGTATGTAGGTGTGCATATGTGCGTGTACGTAGGTATGTATGTATACACGTACGTACGTATATATGTACGTATGCATGCATGTTTTATGTTTACGTATGTATGTACGTATTTATGTAGTTCTGAAAGTATATCATAAAAAGCTTTTTTCCCCACAATGTAAATGTAGGTTTTTTATTCAGCACGCATAGCAGGACCAGAGTAGACAATTCTTACTCGCAACCTCTTTCTTCCTCCTTCCGTGTGTGTATGTGTGTGTGTGTACGAGCGTGCTTGTGCATCATTCAATGTCCTCAATTCCGGATGTTATTTACCTTGAATGTTCAGTTTATGCGTGACCAGCGCTGTCTTCTTTCCCTTCCACGACTGACCGATTGCTGAAAGGAATTTAGCTTGCACCATCAGAAAAAGAAAATTCTTATATTAAAGATGAGAATTGTGAGGAATGTAAGCCAGGCTCGAAGCAGATTCAACCAGTCTTTTAAGTCTGTTAAAGTCTCGGCTAAACTGAACACAGTTTGTTTGTATCGACAACAAGAAGCACCGGCGATGGCTGATATAAAAAGGACGTAAGACCTACGGAATGATCTGCAATCCACATACACGGGTTAATATTAAATACTTTACGTTTCTTGGCTACTATTTGAAATGAGAGTCACTGAACTCGCTTGGGACAAACTGCTCTTCAACAAAACAGATATGTCTGATAATTTGTTAGCAAACTTTATAAAGAATGAAGAATTAGAATTTTCACGTACTGGATAATCAAGCCTTTTAGGGTATTAACTTTGTGTCGCTGGATAAATCGTTTCCAACCTTTCGAAGAATTTCAGTGCCGTAACCTTCATGTTAAAGTTGGATCCTGATAAGGAACTCATCATTCTCTTTGGCCCTTCAACAATACCGGCCATCAGAGCCTGAAAACCCGCAAATACCGAACACATCCACAAATATTTGACCCATAAATACAATTACTGCCCTTATAAAATGATAAAGAAGCAGCAACGCTGTCAATTTTAGAACTCCTGCATCGAAAACTAGCTGTCATTCGACACCGAATCAAGTCCCAGAAAACAGTCACATTATTTGTATTTATCTGTTAATTCAAATGTGTGTTTTCTATTTTCTGTCATTCTATATTATTTCATTCCTTTTTACCGTCTTTCTAACTTCGTAAGTAATTGAAATATTCTGTACTTATTTTCATGATATTCGATTTTAAACTTTCTTATTTGCAGAAAGAAATTTTTCTTGTAAAATAAATCCAAGAGTCCATCTCAAAAAAATATATTAATCAAACACGGTAAGTACTTTACCGGAATATATTTCTTTAATATTATAACTTTATTTTCGACTTAGTGATTTCTATTTGCTAGCTACAAACTTACATGATTTTTACTCTGTTTTTACGAGATAAGAAAAATGCTCCATTAGACAGAAGACTTCCTTCAAAGTATTTTTTAAAGGTATAGGTAGGTTTTATTACCGGACACTGTGAAACATGGTACACTCTTATTTTCTGCTATTTTCTACTCCGTTTTACTGCCGTTATTAATCCTCTTGGATCTGTTAAAATCACACGATAATAGAAAGCCCCATAGGCTGAGATCTTGCAACGGCTGGGTTAGCGGGTTAAAGTTTTACTTGTGGGGTAGATGGGTTGTCCTCTTCAGTTGAATGGGACCAGTACACGTTCAATTTTTTTTTTTCCTGTGGCTCTGCTGCCCAACGCGGGCCATGTCCTCCTCACTCTTGAGGTTTCTAGATCACACACAACGACGCATCACAATCGGTAGGACTCCTCTGGACGCGTGATCAGCGCGTCGCAGAGACCTCTACCTGACAACACACAACACTCACAACAGACATCTATGCCCCCTGTGGAATTCGAACCCATAATCGCAGCAGGCGAGCGGACGTAGATCTACGCCTTAGACCGCGCGGCCACTGGGACCGGCACTACACATTCAATTAGTCTTACAAAATGTCTGAACAGAATTCTCTTCTTCAAAATTAATTGTAATTAAGAAAGACCAGAATGTTTGATTCATAACAGCTGAGTAAAACAAAATAGTGCTGAATATATTAGAACATGCTTTCTAACAATTCGACTTCTATAATGCCAGATCGAATAGAGTGTGAAATAATATGACAATTCTGTTCAGAAAGTAATATCAAAATCGCCTAATATCTAAAACCACCTTACAGGCAGGAAATTGATTTATTATCGGTTTAGTCCGAAGTAAATCCCGTTCTTCCGATCAACCACCTACTGTATATTTATCCGATTACTCTGTTTAATATATTAATCTGGATGCAATGTTTACAGTAGTGCAAGCTAAGCTATCCGCACGAAGTTTGATGATGGGATTGCAGGGGATAAAGATGTAATGGTCACTCAGCTCTGAAACAACCTCCGGCAGTATTATAGCTTAGTGTTTAACGTCGCGCTACGTAATTACAAAACTAAGTACAGCCTGGTCTCATACCTATAGAAACGTACGATAAGGCACTAACACTATAAATTCTAAAAAGCAAGATTTTAAGTTCTTAGAATGGTGATTTTTAAGGAGTGGTCTATTGCAGAATTTTGTTACGCAGTCCCGTATAAATGAACCAGAGTGTACGGCCTCACCCCAGTAAACTATAACCTCCAAGTTGGAAACCTAAAAACAGTAATACTAATGTGTTTTGGATAAAAATACACGCTTGATCTGCCTCTGCAGTGCCTGGCCGCCACTACATTTTAAATCTGACACTCTGCGTTCCGAGTCATTCGAGATGTCCCAATTATCCACTGTTATGGACCAGATTTTGCCAAAACTGGAACATGCCAACAAACGTTGTTATACTCAAAGGACCAGACAAAATATTGACGTCATTAGGCCCATTTCGTCAAATTTTCATTGTAAGCTTTCCAAATGTATCTCGTAGTAAAAAAGCTGTGTATTATACACTACATAAGGCGATGTAGTGTACATAAGGCGATGTACAGTACATAAGGCGATATACAGTACGTAAGGCGATGTACAGTACATACCGTAATTGTACGAACCTCCCCACTCCCTCTTTACAGGAATAATGGATGCGTTTCTAAACCTCGGTCATACATTGTAATCTGAGAAGTGAAGCAGTAGTCTGATGAACTTATAAAGTTTATGTGTGTTTCTAAAAACAAAAGCCGTTTGTAACAGACTGATTACTCACGGATACAAACGACTTTCAATGTTTTTGAGAAACCGATGACGTGGATACTTCGACAAGATTACGTATTTTATAAATGTGTGCAGATAATGTACTGTTTTTAAATGTGAGTCTTCATGGCGTGATTCAATATAAAGAGCAAATTTACGGATCAGAATAGTTATTGTTAAGTTTCAAAGTTTATATCGCATGTGTGGGCAGCTGAAGTAACCTAAATATTTTATGTCGTAGTGGGCTTACATGTGTTTTAATCGGTTTACATTTGTTTCCACCATATTGCATTTCAGAGGATTAAATTCTTCCCATAAGAGACAATGATACTACTCTCGTCACCTAATATTAGTATGGTGATCCAGTTAATAAGGCTAACAGACAGAAACAGCGTGTATACAATATGGGACAGAACAGAAGTAAACAGGGTGTTCAAATTTTGGTCGTGAAGCAGGAAGAGCAGAGGAAGTATTGTTCAAATTACGTATTAATATATTTTAATTTTTTTGTAGAGGACATCCCGTTGTGTTTGGTAAATTAAAAGGCAAAAAATATTTTCTGGTTTCAGTCAAACACAACAATATATTATTTTATTTTATCTTGATGACGACATGTTTCTGTCACTTGACCATTTTGAGGCAAACTTTACAAAACTTAAAATAAGGTACGTGCAGTGCAAATAACTTTCGTGTAATATGGGGCCCCATAAGGCTCACAAATGAATTGAAATATGTTAAAACTGTGTAAGATAAAAGGTGATTTGGCTTGTGATGTAGTACAGTTTTTTTAATAATAAGCAAACAATTGGAAGCCTAAACGATATTAAAATTAACCTACACTATTCATTTAAAAGCGTTTCTATTAAGTTGGATTACGTTATGTTATTAAAATATATGTATATATTTTCTTGAGTCACAATTTATTGCACATGGTGTGAAGCAGGGGTTCGTGAATTTGTCTTCTTTTTTTTTCAAATGGTAAATCTAGATATTTCTTTATCTCTGCTCTATGTATATTTTATCTGTGTCGATGGATGTCTTATTTACATCGGTGTGAACCGTAGTTTGTATGTATCAAACCTGTAACCATTCTGAAATGTTCAATATTTGTACAGTTTTAGTTGTTTAGTTTAATTTGTAATAAGGATATAAACAGCGAATCGGTGTGACCATTTATGATTACTTACAGTTTCTTCGGTGTATTGGCAGGTTTGGCGCATGCGTGTGTGCTTGTGACTGAACAAGGTGAAGGCAGGTATGGAACATTACAGCGGTGAGTGCCCTCTGCTGGTGTTTCTTTGGATTATTGTGTCAAATATTACATTAGAGTTCATCGTACACTGTCACAAATTTGACTGTCTAACTTAGTATAATGAGGGCTATGGACCCTAACTATATCTATAATGGAACTAAGTTAATCAGTGACGTCCAAAATGACTGTAGCTGTGAGTGTTTTGATAAACGTACGTGCAACGCTACCTGGTCGCTCGGAGGAGAGCTTAGCAGCGGCCACGCCTTGCCAACTGCAGCTGTGCATATTGTCAGATTATCCATGAAGTTATCCGGTCGCTTAAATACCTCTAAGAAGAAGAAGGTGTAAACAGAAGAATAATATCACAACGAAATCCGAGCACAGTTCATAACCCTGTTTTATTACTGTACAATTTCCTGTCCTACAGAATTATTACTATTATTGTCGCTTTTTATTTCACTCTATGAAGAATTTGTTACCTATATGCATATAAAGATTAAAAAAATCTCAAATCACAACCAACACACTTTTATGAATACGTTTATTAAGCAGCTACTAGTTTCGGTCCAAACTTGGGCCAGCATCAGGCCATAATAATACAAGATATAGAATACATACAGAAACTGTACATCATTAAGCGGGGGATGTGATATTAACATTAACATACATTAAAAGTTATGCCAAAAATTCAACTTCAAACAGTACAAAAATAGTGCAAAAACACGAAAGCTCCAAATACGTGTTAAAAATAATAATTTTGATATAAAACAGTTTTATGTCTTTGTATGATAGTTCCCGGATTATTGCTATTTGTATGATATGGGACGTGAATCCATTGGTAGGAGAATTAGACTGGAGAAGTAATAAAGTTCTTGCAGACTCACACACACACACACACACACACACACACACACACACACACACACACACACATATATATATATATATATATATATACATACACACACACACAGAGAGACGGACCGCCGTAATCACGGGTAATACGTTCGAAGACCTACCGCGGTTGCGTGAAACCGCGGATAATACCGAACGCTATATGTGACGTCATGTAACGTGATATTCGCGAAACATGCATAAATACGGTAAAGTTTAATTGATAAATTACGCACAGTAAGACATTACCAACATT
>Ga0131853_10007617_pt1 | contig 19633 bp, 14 predicted proteins | sample TergutLab28metaG_FD_92764 | JGI IMG/M metagenome (GOLD analysis project Ga0131853, IMG submission 92764) | Labiotermes labralis P1 segment gut microbial communities from Petit-Saut dam, French Guiana - Lab288 P1 (version 2) (version 2) | ecosystem: Host-associated > Arthropoda: Insects >... | reverse complement strand
GTGCGATGGCGGCTCTCCCGCTACTCTACGCAAACTTTGTCCAACCATCGCTATTCTGCCTATGGCATTTATTCGGTAGTCTCCATCACCAAGACGTTGGTCTCCTATAAACGCCAAATCAAATATCAGCTCTTGCGTAGCATTACGCTGAGCAAACCAAGGTGGTGTACCTGTATGATACATTGGTCTAACATTCATGTGATGACGTGTCCATGTAGCATCTGTCTGAGTTACAAGACGGTCTTGTAGTGCTGCGGTTATAAGATGTGCAGTACCTACCGTTGTGTGACCCAACTCATATGTTGCATTCATTGGATGATAGGGATGCCAGTTACCGCCAGGTGGTAGTTCGCAGCAACATGATTGAGTCGACGGGTTTGCATTACAGTCGCAACCACAGCCGTCATCGAGAAAATCACAGCGCCCATTCGGAAGCCAGCAGAATTCCCAATACCAAATGGTTACAGGTGCAGTACGAGTGCTTTGTATTGTTGCAGCAGGAGCAGCTTGAGCAACACGATGCGTTGCAGATATCGTAAGGCCAATTTCAGGCTCGTGCATGTTAGATAACAAATCTCTGCGTACAGGCAGTGAGAAGGTACGAATCCATGCAGCATTAGTGGCAACCGGCTGGACAGTAACCTCTCTGGTTATTGTATTTATAGTAACATTAGGCGCTATTGTTGCACCATTGGCAAAACTGCTCAAATCAAATTCAGGCGGTATCGGTATTACCACACTACTTGTACGGGCAGGTGCTGCATATACAGGCATTTCAACCCTAAAATCTACCATGGTATTATTGGAATGACGTCCAATATCTACTCTAGCAGGACTTATAGTAAATAGGAAGTTAGGTTCGATAACCGTAATTTCTCGAGAATCAACAACCGGCGTTATTGGAGGACTGCCACCGGTTAATGTAGCAGTTATAGTATGCGACTCTGCTGGCGCTGTAGCACTAGGAATCGCCCAATAGTCGAACGTTATAATAGTGTCGGGGTGCATACGAGGAATAGTAATAATTAATACACGCTCAACAGCATCAATTACAGCTGATGGTGCATCCACTCCTGTTGGAACATTGCGCTGGTTGGGAAGACCTCCTGCACCGTTGCCTGTAGGGCGGGTAATATTACCCGGCGCTGGCAAATCAAAGGCTGCCGGGAACGGAACCCTTACTTGTATATTAGTAGTAAGGTCTACCAATTGCGAACCCGGCGTTATAGTTAGACGCATGGTTGCTTGTTCTCGTCTAAATCTGTTTTGCTGATTATCGGTCACAAATGAATGAACTAGCGTCATGTTTTGATATTGAGCAGGCACAACCGCATCTTGTATGCGGGCAAAAACGGTACTGCTTCTATCATTAAACGTGCGACCATCCAGGTTAATTACCGAAGAAACTTCGTTATAACCTCTGTTAAAAAATTCATCCGCATCAGGTGCTAGGTTCGCACGCACATAACGCACAATAACTTCTCTTGTAGCAGATGGCATTCCATGAGTATAGTGGGCATCTGTGTTGCCATTAAAAGCAGACGTACGGTAAACCATACCGCCGCCTACAACATTTTCACGCCCCCACGCAACAATTACACCGCCTTGGCCGGGTGTATCTGTATACACTACAGAATTTACACGCAAGCCTTGGGTAAGGTTGTTAAGCGTAAGTTGGAAGCGAACATAAGCAACATCTTGGTTTGTAAGGCCACCTGTTAAAGCAGGGCGAGTACCCCAGGCAGATTGCCAGTTGTCACCTGTATATACACCAAGCACTGTTTTTGCAACAGAAAGCTGCACACTGGTTGCGTCCGTGTGCTTATTTATTGTTGCTTGCAGCTGGTTAGATGTTAATTGTGTGCCACGCAAATTTGCAGAAACTGTAAACTGTCTGGCAAATTCCGCAGGCAATGGTTCGATAAGAATATTGTATCTCACTTCTATTCTTACACGGTTACCGTCAAAGTTTGATGCATTACGGAAAATATAATGTCCGTCAACGGCAACAGGGTCACGCCAAAAGTCTTGGCCTGAATCAATAGCAGCTTGAGCACTTGTTGGCGCAGCAGAAGTAAACACGCCGCCAATAGCGACATTCTCCCTATCTGCAAACAACGTAACAGGTAGGCGAATTTCTATTTGCCCCGGTGGGATAAAGTCACCAAGCTCAAGCGCAGGAAAATCCAGCTGAGCTACAAGCAAAAACAGCTGCTCGCTGATGTTATCACCCATTGTTGTCATATTGCGGATATCATTGAAGGAAGGTAATACCGGTCGATCTGCATGTGTAACGTCCAGCCAGTTAATAGTTAGCTGACCTTCTTGGTTTAGAGGAATAACTGTATCAATATTTGGAAAATCTAAATCGATGTCGCCTAAATCTAAGTCCCTATCGTCATCTTCCTCTTCGTCCTCCGGCTCTTCTCCGTCATCAGGTTCACCGTCGCCTAAGCCAGGATCATACGGAGGTTCTCCGTCTCCGGGTTCTCCATCTCCTAAGCCGGGATCATAGGGAGGCTCACCGTCGCCGGGTTCTCCATCTCCAAAGTCAGGATCAAATGGATGCTCTCCGTCACCGGATTCACCATCTCCTAAGCCAGGATCAAATGGAGGCTCGCCGTCACCGGGTTCTCCATCTCCAAAGCCAGGATCATACGGAGGCTCGCCGCCGTCGGAATAATCTTCGCCACTGGGGTCATCTATATTGAATTCTTCATCTAACCCCTCTCCGTCATCCATCGTCACTTCTGCGGTAATTTCTTCCTCCGCAGGAGCGGGACAGCAGTCTAGTAGTACAGACTCTGCCGGTTCGTCATAAATAGCGAAAACGAACAATTCAACAGGAGTCACGGAAATAATCATGGCGCAAACAAGTATAAAAGCTAATACTCTTGAAAGCATATGACCTTTTTTTCCTACGAACATTTTGTTCCCTCTTTCTTTTTTTGTTTTTTCTATCTTAAGAGCTATTAATTAGGAAGTTAAGTTACGGCAATCGTCCATGCAACACATAACGTTCGCTGCCGTCGGGTGTTCGGTTTGTTATCAATGTAATAATGCGATCATTCTCCGTTATGCTTACATCTGTGGGGTGCATGGATAACGAAGCAAAGTGCATGTTAAAACTGGAATCGGTATTTGTATCAAAGTCAAAGTTAGTTGTATCTATATAGAAGGAAAAGATTTCCCACAAATGCACTGCCAATCCTGTATCGAAAACTATTACAAAATTTGAAAGTGTTGTGTGGTCTACAAACCGGGCAAGATCGCTGAACTGTGTTCCGTCGCCGGGGTTACTGCCATAAATAACAATGTTGGATTCTGGAATAGTAGGTCCTAATGTTCCTGCTGTCATAACGCCTGAGCTATTTATTACGCTTGCCAGGCTTATGTCGTTTGTTCCAACAAGATTTACAACAGGTATATTGATATTTGTCGATGTTACTCCTACATGTGCAAACGGAATATCAGGGTCAGGCTCGTCATCGCCATAGTCGTCCAAAGTTGGAGTATACATATCCTCGGGCGGTGGTGATAGTTCTTCTACGTAATCGTCAATAATAGGATGGTGTACATCTTCTTCAGATTCCGGCGGAGGAGTATAAGGCGGTGGTGATGTATACGCCGGCTCGTAATCGTATTCGCTGTTATGTGTGTTGTTTGGATTGCCGCTGTTGCTTTGTTCTGCTGCTGCTATTGGTTCGTTGTCGGCAACAGCGTTGCGCACACGTGCCGCAAGGTCAGAGTTCCATAATATGTATGACCCTGCGATAATCAGCAGTACAACCAAAATTGCTACCGGAATAAAAAAGTTAAACTTTTTCTTTTTTTCTTTTTGCTTTGGTGCTACCTCAATAACGTCTTCGGGCAGAGCAACTGCAACCGGGGTTGGAGCTGGAGGTGAAGGTGAAGCCGACGTCGTGTTCGCCGTAAACGTTGTTGCTGGTTGATGGATTGCTTGAGGAGGAGAAACAGGGGAAGGTTTTACTACCACTCTTTGCGTTGGTACCCCAATTTCTTCTCTTATCGAGTTTTGTAAAAGTTCTGAAATATTAAGATTTGACGTTTTTGCCATTTGCGCAAGCCACATGGGAATTTCTATAGTATGTAATTCCGTGCTACTTGCAAAGCGTGCATGACATGCGTCCGTGTCTCCCTTTATCATGGAAGCTATTTCACCGGGGCTTGTTTTTACTTCGTCCGGCATTCGTGATGCGGGGATGGATATACCGTGTTGCTCCATATCGAATAGACACAAACTCAAAACTGCTTCTGCTTTTTTTGCTGCGTCCACCATGTTGTTACCTTGGGTGCGGCAGTTTGGCAAATCTGGAAAATTAACGTCCAGCAAACCTTTTTCATTTTTTGTGAAAATTGCGGTAAAAAGGTACTGCATTCATGCTGCCTCCCTTAAGTTTTTTGCTTTAGCACAGGTGATGCTTTAGCAGATGGATTTTATCTTCGTTTATTCACCAAACGCAACAAATCCAGCAAAAATGTCGAACTTTATAGTAAATTAATGCATGTTGTCGCAAACTAGAATAAACTTGTGTAAGCATATGTTTATTGTGTGGATAAGTAGCATTAATCTCAGCATACAAGATAAAAAGCGATTCATATCAATTTTGTTTATACGGCTTTTTTTGTTTTAATTTGTCATTATATAGCTGATTATTTTCGACAGATATAGCAAATATTTTGCCGATATCTTGATTTTAAGCTTAATTTAGGTGCTAGGTTACACAAGTAGTGTATGTTTGTGAGCGTAAATAATATTTTTTTATTCAAAAACCTTGCATAAATGGCTGTTGTGCAATATACTAAGACTATGTCTAAGAACACAAAACGTGTGAAACTTACACATAAACACAAAGGAGTTGCTTCCAATGATAGCAGAGAGACTTAAATTTTTAAGGCGAGAACAAAAGATAACCAAGCGAGAACTTGTTTCACAGCTTCCATTAAACTACAGCACATATGCAAATTACGAATCCGGGTTTAGAGAACCTAACGCTGATGTACTGCAATTACTTGCACGGCATTTTGGTGTTAGTCTCGATTTTTTGCTTGGAGTAAGTGATAACCGCAAAAGAGCAGATGACATTGCCATTCTTAACGAATATGAACACGAACATGTTACCAACTACAGACGTTTGGATACACATGGGCGTGAAATGGTAGATGTTGTTTTGCAAAAAGAGCTGGAGCGAGTCACGTTTATCAACGCAAAGCAAATGGCTATTAAAGAAAGCAGGCAGGACGGCAACTGGGTAGAGCTTCAAGTATTCCAGCAGCGGGCGTCTGCGGGCTTGGGTAGCTACCTTAGTGACGACAGTGACACGGACTATGAAACTATGCGCTTTATGGCAACCACCATTAGCAAACGTGCAGACTTTTGCGTAAAAATTAAGGGCGAAAGTATGGAGCCCAAAATTTGCGACGGAGACATCGTATTTGTAAAAGCTGCCCCAAAGGTGGACATCGACAATGTAGGAATTTTCATCTACGATGGCGAAGCATTTTGCAAGCGATTGCGCTTAGACCAAAAAAAAGGAACTCTGTATCTAGAGTCCCTAAACAAAGCTTTTGCGCCAAAGGTTATAACAAACCCGGATGCGTTGCGTACGGTCGGCCTGGTTATTGGAATTGCCGAGAAAGTATAATTAATGCACTAACCACAATAATGACTCCAACCGATACAACGTCGGCTGGGGTCATTTTCATTATCTTCATTTTTGTGCGCCCCATGTCGCCACGGTAGCAGCGTGCTTCCATTGCCGTTGCAAGTTCTTCTGCCCGCTTAAAAGCCGACACAAACAGCGGAACAAGTATTGGTATCAAGCTTTTTGCTCGTTTAATTGGCCCGCCTGTATCAAAATCTGCACCACGGGCTTTTTGCGCTTTCATTATTTTCTCCAACTCATTTGCAAGCGTTGGGATAAACCGTAGCGTTATTGTCATCATCATAGCAATGTCATGCACGGGTACTTTAATATATTTTAACGGACGTAGCAACGATTCTAACCCGTCTGTAAGCTGTATTGGCGATGATGTGAGCGTTAAAATAGATGTCCCTGTTATAAGCAGCACCAATCTTGCACCCATTTGCGCTGCCAGTAATATGCCTTCAAGGGTTATGCTTATAAATGCAAACTGAAAAAGAATAACTTCGCCGGGAGCTAAAAATAAATTTATGATAACCGCAAACGCAAGCATGAACATAACACTGCGCAGCCCACGAAAGAATAAACGTACTGGAACTTTAGACAAAGCAACAAGCACTGCTACATATAATGCAGCAATACCATAGCCTATAAAATTATTTATCATAAGCAAAACTGTTATATGGGCGATAGCAGCGATCCATTTTACACGAGGGTCTGTACGGTGGATTATAGAATTTGTGGGATAGTATTGCCCCATGGTAATGCGTGTCATGAGAACACCTCCACTGCTTCATCTATAGTAAATATGCCCTCGTTTTTGCCAAGAGCAGTAAACAGTTTACATATTTCCGGCACATCCAGTCCAATGTTTTGTAGCATTTCTGCTTGAGCAAACACTTCCTTTGGCGTGCCTTCGCAAACCAACAAGCCATTGCCTAGTACAAAAATTCTATCTGCAATGGCAGCAACATCATCCATGCTATGGGAAACAACAACTATCGTCATGCCCAATTCTTCGTGCATTTTTTTGAGTTCTGCCATTATCTCTGCTTTGCCGCCGGGGTCAAGTCCTGCGGCAGGTTCATCAAGCACAAGAATTTTAGGCTGCATAGCAAGCACGCCCGCAATTGCCACACGGCGTTTTTGCCCGCCGGAAAGCTCGAACGGAGATTTTTCGTACGAATCTTCTACAATGCCTACGATAGAAAGTGCAGCTTTTACTCGTGTATTTATTTCTTCTTCGGGCAAGCCCATGCGCATTGGCCCAAAGGATACATCTTTAAATACCGTCGCTTCGAACAATTGATATTCCGGGTATTGAAACACCAACCCCACGCCCATGCGGTTGTCTCGTTGGTGTTTTTTATTTTCGTTTATATTTTGTCCGTTCACGATTACTTGCCCTGTAGTCGGTTTTAGCAGCGAATTAAAATGCTGTATTAATGTGCTTTTGCCTGAACCCGTATGCCCGATAATTGCTACCAATTCACCTTTGTTAATTTCAAAATTTATATCGCTTATCGCAGTTCTTTCAAATGTTGTGCCAGGGCTGTACGTATGGGTGACATTTTTGAATTCTACGATAGAAGCTGAGTTTTTTATTTGAGATTGCACAGATGCAATAGATTTTAGTGGCGGTGCAATTTTCAAGAATTCATCTACGTTTAAAACAGTGGGCAGGTTTAACCGGTAAGCCAGCTCGGTTATTTTAGGTGCACCAAGCCCCAGGCGTTTCATTTCCGGCACTTGTTCAAACACTTCTGTTGGAGTGCCGTCCAACTTTATTTTACCCTGCTCCATAACCAAAATTCTGTTGGCGTATGCGGCAGCTTCTTCCATAAAATGCGTAATTAAGATAACGGTTATTCCATTTTCTTTGTTAAGCCGTTGCACAGCATCCAGCACTTCTTTCCTGCCTTGCGGATCTAACATCGCAGTGGGTTCGTCCAGCACAATGCAATCGGATTTCATTGCCAATACCCCAGCGATGGCTACACGCTGCTTCTGCCCTCCGGATAAATAATGTGGCTGAGCTGTTGTAAATTCACTCATGCCTACTTGAGCTAAAGCATCGTCTACCCTTTTGCGAATTTCTGCGGAAGCAACGCCAAGGTTTTCCGGCCCGAACGCAACGTCTTCTTCTACTGTAGAAGCGACTATTTGGTTGTCCGGATTTTGAAAAAGCATACCCGTGGACTGTCTGATGCTCCATACATTTGCAGGGTCGCTTGTGTCTTTACCGTTTACCCAAAGCGTTCCGCCGGTTGGAATAAGCAGTGCATTTAAGTGCCGTGCAAGGGTAGACTTGCCTGAACCGTTATGTCCTAAAATAGCAACAAAGTCTCCATCGGATATATCAATATCTATGCCGTTTAAAACTTGCGTAGCCGCTTCGCCCTCATCGTAGGATTTATATTCGAAAAATAATTGTTGGCTTTTTATCACAATTTTGCTCCGTTTCTAATAAAACAATACGAGATATAGTATCACAAAACCCGCCTTTTTACACTATTTTTGTGGTATAATCAATGCAAATATCCTAGACATTGTCTTAGAAACGTGATATTCATCATTGAGAAACTGCAAGGCATGTTCGCAAATTGCAATATCAATTATTGAGGTGTATTTATGGAATGGACAAAAGTTAGCATAGAAACAACCAGCCAAGAAGTAGAAGCCGTTACGGGGATACTAATGTCATGCGGCATTACCGGAGTAGAAATTATAGACCCGCAAGAGCGAGCGCAATTTCTTACCACCAGAACCAGTACATGGGACTATGCAGATGCGCATTTGTTAGTTGCAGAATCGGACAAGGCATACGTTGTTTTTTATGTAACCAAAGATAAAAACGGCGACGAGCTGCTTGCGGAAATAACCGACAGGCTTACAAACTTTAACGAGCAATCCATCATTCGCAAAGAATCTGCAAACGACGAAACTTGGCTTAACGAATGGAAAAAACACTTTAAACCTATTCGCATTGGCAGGGTAGTTGTTGTGCCGGAATGGGAAACATTCACGCCCGAAAACAAAAATGATATCATTTTTACAATAGACCCCGGTACAGCTTTTGGCACGGGACAACACCAAACCACTAAACTTTGTACAGAAGCTATCCAAAAATGGGTAAAGCCAAGCGATAAAGTAATAGACGTGGGATGCGGTAGTGGGATACTTTCAATTATTGGCCTGCTGCTTGGCGCAAGCTACGTTTATGCCATTGACATAGACCCCGCAGGTGCAATCGCTGCCACCAAAAGGAATGCGGAGCTAAACCCGATAGACATTACAAAATTAGAAATTGCCGCGGGGGACGTAATTTCTGACCTAACGGCACGAAGCAAGGCAGGCAAAAACTACGATGTGGTTATTGCCAATATCGTTGCCGATGTAATTATTCCGCTTGCGCCTGTTGCCGTAGAACTCTTAAAACCGGGCGGTATTTTTGTAACCTCCGGCATTATTTCCGAAAGGCTGAACGATGTGCTTGCGGCTTTCCAAACCGCAGGCATTACCGTTATAGACAAGCAGGAAATGGAAGGCTGGAATTCGATTGTGGGTAGATTAGATGCCTAAGTATTTTTTTGCGCCGGAAGACAAGCAAGGCAATGAAATTTTTTTGCAAGGCGAGACAGCCCATCATTTGCTTCACGTATTGCGCCATAAAATCGGCGATAAGATTATTTTATGCGACGGTGCAAATACCGACTATACAACATCCATTACACAAATAAGCAAAAAACCAACCATTACATGTTTAATAGAAGAAACTCGTACATGCCAAACCGAACCGGCTGTACAAATCACTCTATTTCAAGGTTTGCCGAAAGGCGATAAGTTGGAGCTGATAATCCAAAAATGTGTAGAGCTTGGCGTTACAGAAGTTATTCCTGTATTAACATCCCGCTCTATTACAAAAATAAAAGATGCAAAAAAAACTGAACGCTACCAGCGCATTGCAGAGTCAGCAGCAGGGCAAAGCATGAGGGGCATTATTCCTACCGTGCATCCGACTATCACTTTTGCCGAAGCGGTTAAACAAATAAACGGTTTAACTGTTGTTGCATACGAAAATGAAAAAACACAAACCTTAAAACAGACTATAACCCCTTCGCCCAACATTAATATTTGGATTGGACCGGAGGGTGGTTTTTCTCAAGAAGAAATAGACACCCTTATCAAACAAGGTGCAGCCCCTGTAACCCTTGGTGCACGTATACTACGCACCGAAACCGCCGCCATTGCTACAGTAGCGCAGGTTATATTATTAACAAACCATTGATTTAAGCGGCTTCAAATGCTTTCACCAAAAAGAACAACTGTGGAGGTTATATAGTTTGAATATATATTTCGACAATGCTGCAACAACATCTACACTGCCTTTTTTAACAGCCGAACCCATTGGCAACCCATCGTCCCCGCATAAGCTGGGGCTTAAAGCAGAGCGCAAGCTTTCCGACGCTCGTGAAGATATCGCAAAAATACTGAACTGCCTGCCATCGGAAATTATATTTACATCCGGCGGCACAGAAGCAAACAATATTGCCACAATCGGCTTTGCACTTGCTAACCGCCGCAAAGAGGTTACTTTCCTAGCACAAGAATGGGAGCATCCATCTATCATAGAGCCGTTAAAGTTTATACAGGAACAAGGATTGGGCAACGTGATTATCTCGCCGTCTAAAGAATGGACAAACTACAATGCCCCTACTCTATTCGCCGCAATTTCCCATGTTAACAACGAAACCGGAGACATTTACGATGTTGCGGCAATTGCACAAGAGCTAAAAGCAAAGAACCCAAACACAGTCGTGCTTGTTGACGGTGTACAAGGTTTCTTGAAAGAACCACTTAACCTAACCAATATAGATATGTATTCCTTTAGCGCACACAAGTGCCATGGCCCAACAGGTGTTGGCGGATTAATGGTTAAAAAGAATATCCGCTTAACACCGCTTTTCCATGGTGGTGGGCAAGAGTACAATAAGCGTTCAGGTACAGAAAATGTTGCGGGTATTTTACACATGACAGAAATAGCGAAAAACATCCAACCGATAAACCCCGCAATCAAATCCACGCTGGCAGAGCTTACAACAGAGCTGCCCGATGTTTACATCAACAGCCAAACAAATCATACATCCAATTATATTTTGAACATGAGCTTTTTAGGCATAAAAGGTGAGCCGTTGGTACACATGCTTTCGGAACGGGGAATATACGCATCCATGGGCGCAGCCTGCCGAAGCAGAAAAAACACCAAAACTATGCTGGAGAGCATGGGTTTTACGCAGGAACGAGCAAACTCTGCGGTACGGCTTAGCTTCTCGCACTTAAATACTCTAGAAGAAGCACGGCAAGCCAAAGAAATAATAAAAGACAGCGTAACGCAATTACGTCGAATGTTAGGATACGGAGGCAAGGCATGGAAATAAAAACAGTTTTATTGGTGAAGTATGGCGAAATTGCACTGCGCAAAGGCAACCGTGCGCATTTCGAACATCATTTATTGGACGCAATACGCCATAACCTACGAGACGAGCCTGAAATAAAAGTAACCCGTGAGCAAGGTCGCTTTTTGGTAGAAAACCCTCATGGCGATGTAGATATAGAAAGAATTTTGCCGAAAATTCGCCACATATTTGGGTTAACATTTTTTTGCGTCGCTGCAAAAACAACCGCAACCGACATAAACGACCTGAAACCCTTAGCACTAGATTTTTTTAGAAAACATTGTGGTGACAAAAAAACCTTCAAGGTTATAACCAAACGCAGCGACAAAAGATATCCCCTACTTTCGGGAGAAGTTTCTGCGCAAATTGGAGAAGAAATATTCAGCTCAGACCTTGGGCTAACAGTAGACCTACACACCCCGGAGATAACCCTGTGGGTTGAATTGCGCAACAACACTTACTTTTATGTTAACAGCGTAAAAGGCGAAGGCGGCTTACCATACAAGACCAGCGGTAAAGGAATTCTGCTGCTTTCCGGCGGGTTCGACAGCCCTGTTGCCGGGTACTTAGCCGCACGGCGAGGCGTGGATATCACGGCAGTGTATTTTCACTCTCCACCCTTTGTATCCGAACGAGCCATGGACAAAGTAAAAGACCTCGCAAGAGAGTTGACAAAATTTACAGGCAAATTAAAACTTTGCGTTGTGCCATTTACAGATGTGCAACTATTTTTAAAAGAAGAAACCCGCCCGGAAAAATTAACCATTATGCTAAAGCGTGCTATGTTGCATATCGCCAGCGCATTGGCAGAACAAGAAAATGCTCAATGCCTTATAACCGGCGACAGCATTGGGCAAGTGGCAAGCCAAACAATACAAAGCCTTGCTGCTGTTAACTCTGCTGCAAAATTTACTGTACTGCGCCCGTTATCAATTTTGGATAAACAGGAAATAATAGACATTGCACATAAAATAGGTACTTACCCCATTTCTGTTCGCCCCTACGATGATTGCTGCACGCTATTTGTAGCAAAGCACCCGGAAAACAAACCCAGCACAAAAGCGATTGAAAAAATTGAAGCTTACATTTTTGAAAAGTTAGAACCGCTTTTAACCGCCGCACTTGAAAATGCAGAGTTTTTTACTATCTAAAAAGCCAAAAGTACGGTATAATCAGATTGAGAAAGAAGGAATTAACATGAAAACCTTAAAACTAATTTTAATCGCAGGTGTTCTTGTATTACTTGCCGCCTGCGCACAACAAGAAGGAGCAACCGACATGCAAGAATTACCGGAAAACAACGCACCGGAAATAACCGAATCAGAAACACCGGAAGTAGAAACTCCGGACGACAACCTGCAAATTTTAGATGACACCATACTTGAACGATTGCACAATAACCCGGCAACGCTGCTGCAATTGCAGCCATTAACTCCCGGCGAAGAGCTTGTTATCATACACACCACCAAAGGTGATATTACGCTTCGCTTCTTCCCCGAAGAAATGCCGCTTACCGTAGAAAACTTCCTAACCCATGCACGCAACGGCTACTACGACGGTGTAATCTTCCACCGTGTTATACCGGGCTTTATGATACAAGGCGGCTGCCCGCTTGGTACAGGCACAGGCGGCGAAAGCATTTGGGGCAGCAGATTTGATACAGAGCCCAGCTTTAACCTGCGTCACTTCCGTGGAGCGATTGCTATGGCCCATGCAGGACCGGGTACAATAGGCAGCCAGTTCTATATCGTACAAAACGATGGGCTTGACCCGGGAACTGCGGCTCAATTCCAAGATATCAAAAATCATTTAGACGATATTGTTGGCAAATTCTCCGACGGCACTCGCTTGTACCTGAGAGACATTCATCCCGTAGCAGAATTTGAACATTACCTTGCACATGGCGGCACACCGCATTTGGACTGGGTACGTAACCCTCAAAGCGGCCACCCTGTGTTTGGGCATGTTGTAGAAGGCATGGATGTTGTAGATGCTATCGCAAATACACCTGCAAGCAACAGCCGCCCCGCAGAAGATGTTACTATCGAACGTATTTCCTTTATAATTTATGGTGAATAAGTCATGATTTATTTAGATAACGCTGCAACTACCCCGCTACACCCTGCGGCAAAAGCTGCAATGCTTCCATATCTTGATACTGCATTTGCGAACCCATCCAGCATTTACACGCCTGCAAGGCAAGAACGCAAGGCGATAGATGAAGCACGGCAAGTCATTGCTGCCGCTATTGGTGCAACCCCCGCCGAAATATTCTTCACATCTAGCGGAACAGAAGCCGACAACTGGGCCATAAAAGGTATAGTGGAAGCGGCGAGCGGCAAAAAGCATATAATAACAAGCAGCGTAGAACACCACGGCATCTTTACCGTTTGCGAATACTTGGCAACTCAAGGCTACGATATAACTTACCTGCCTGTGAATTCCGACGGGCTGATATCCGCCAAAGATGTAGAAGCAGCAATACGCCCGGACACATGTTTGATTACAATAATGCTTGCAAACAACGAAGTCGGCACAATTCAACCAATTACAGAAATTAGCAACATAACGCAGAAACACAAAATCCCCTTTCACACAGATGCAGTGCAAGGGGTCGGGCATATCTCCGTAGACGTTGATGAACTTGGCGTAGATTTACTTTCATTATCTGCCCACAAATTTTACGGACCTAAAGGTGCCGCTGCACTGTACATTCGTAAGGGTACAAAAATAGCAGCCATGTTCCACGGCGGAATGCAAGAACGCAACCGCCGTGCAGGTACAGAAAATGTAATGGGCATCGTTGGTATGGCTGCTGCGTTAAAAGCATCTATGGAAGAATTGCCCGCAGAACAAAAACGAATTACTGCGTTGCGGGACAAATTAATAAACGAAATTTTAACAAGTATCCCACACACTCAGCTTAACGGCATAAATGGCGACAAACGCCTGCCTATCGACGCAAGACGTCTGCCTGGCAATGTAAACATTTCCTTCCGCTTTATAGAGGGTGAATCGTTGCTGCTGTATTTGGATATGCAAAATTGCTATGCCTCAACCGGTTCGGCATGTTCATCCGGAGCGTTAGACCCATCGCATGTATTAATGGCAATGGGGTTATCTCACGAGCTAGCAAACGGTGCAATCCGCTTTACGCTGGGGCGTGAAAACACAAACGAAGATATCGACAACCTTATGGCAATACTACAACCTGCGGTGCAAAAGTTGCGTGACTTGTCTCCACTATACGACGATTTTAAGAATGAACAGAAGTGAGGAATTGTATGGAATACACACCAAAAGTAATAGACCATTTTGTTAACCCACGCAATGTGGGCGAAATAGAAGATGCAAGCGGCATTGGCAATGTAGGTAACGCAAAATGCGGCGACATCATGCGGGTTTACCTAAAAATAGAAAACGACATTATTGTAGATGCAAAGTTTAAAACCTTCGGATGCGGAGCTGCCGTTGCAACCAGCAGCATGGCAACAGAAATGGTAAAAGGCAAAACCATAAAAGAAGCCCTAGCTATTACAAATAACGCCGTAATGGAAGCATTGGACGGCTTACCACCGGTAAAACGGCACTGCTCTGTACTTGCAGAAGAAGCATTGCAGTCTGCACTGTGGGATTACGCACAAAAGAACGGCATAGAAATCGAAGGACTGGAAGAGCCTAAAGGCGAAGATCACGACCATCACTAAGAGCGTTTGGGGACAGCGTCCCCATTTAAAACAAAGAAATGAGGTATGAGTTATGTACAAAAAAGGTGACAAAATTGTATATCCACTGTACGGCGCAGGTGTTATCGAAGACATTGAGCATATCGATATCGATGGCGCAGCTCATACTTACTATGCGCTAAATATTTCGGTTAACAACTTAATTATCAAAGTATCTGCTACAAAAGCTGCAGACCTGGGCGTTAGAAGCATTATGCCAAAAGATGAGTTACTTGCAGCCCTGGCAGAAAGCAAATGTACAGAAATGGAAATGTCCGACAACTGGAATTTGCGCCAAAAGGAAAACATGGAGCGCATCAAAACCGGAGACTTGCATCAAGTGGCGCAAGTATTCCGCTGTCTTTTAATGCGGGAACGAGAACGAGGGCTTTCCACCGCCGAGAAAAAAATAATGACAACAGCTAAACAAATTATACTCTCGGAATTAATGCTGTCCATTGACATTGAACGGACAGAAGCCGAAGAAATTCTTAACACAACATTTAATTAAACCGGAGGGGTTAAATATGTTAAGCAACATAACGCTGCATATTACAAACGATTACAACGAGCTAAGCTTAAAAGCGGCGCAAGTTTTCGCATCAGCCGTAAATACAAACCCTACAAGCAATTTTGGTTTTGCAACCGGCAGTTCGCCCATTGGCATGTACAAAGAATTGATAAAAATGTCACAAGCAGGCGAGGTCAACCTAAAGGATATCACTGCTTTTAACTTAGACGAATACTATCCGCTAAACCCCGGTGACCCACAAAGCTACAGCTACTTTATGGCAGAAAATTTATTTGACGCAATAGATTTACCAAGCGAAAAACGCAATATACCAAAAGGCGATGCGCCTGACCCCATTGCCGAATGCAAACGTTACGAAGAAAAAATTGCTGCATCCGGCGGCATTAACATGCAAATACTGGGCATTGGCAATAACGGGCATATAGGCTTTAATGAACCCTCTGATGTTTTTGCAGGACAAACCAACTATGTACAACTTGCGCAAGATACGATATCCGCTAACGCACGCTTTTTTGATAACGCCGATGACGTACCGAAGCATGCGTTAACCATGGGCATTCAAAGCATTATGATGGCAAAAGCCATTCTGCTTATTGCCAGTGGTGAAGGCAAAGCAAAGATTTTGCACGAAGCGTTAACAGGACCTATAACCCCGGCTGTGCCGGCGTCAGTATTGCAGTTGCACCCCAATGTAATTATTGTGGCAGATAAGGCTGCCGCAAAATATTTTAACTAGCATATTTCTTAATATGAAAGAGAGGCACAGCTAATGCCAAGACCATCTAAGGGCGGAACATCCTTTGTGCGTCAGGCTGCAATTTTAGCTGCAGCCTCTCTTTTTGTGCGCTTTATCGGGTTTGCCTACCGTATACCGCTTACACATTTAATTGGAGATGAAGGTAATGCACTGTATGGCGCAGCTTACAACATTTATGGGGTTGCTGTCGTAATATCTTCCGGGGCATTGCCTGCTTCAATTTCCAGGCTGGTTAGCGAACGGCTTGCAAAGAGAGAATTCTATAATGCACACGAAATGTTTAAAACATCTATGATATTTGCCCTTGTTGCTGGGGCAATAGTTGGCTTAGCAATGTGGTTTGGCGCAGAATTTATGCTGAGCTTCATGCACCAACCCGAAGCTTTTTATGCATTGCGTGCGCTTGCACCCACTCTATTTTTTGTTGCCATGCTTGCGGTATTTAGAGGTTATTTTCAAGGAATGAAAACAGCTATCCCTACAGCACTGTCGCAAGTATTGGAGCAGATTGTTAATGTTGCGTTTTCGGTTCTGCTTGCCTTTGCATTGTACCGTGCTTCCGGGCTGGAAGCGGCAGTTGGCGGTGCGTCGGCAGGTACAGGCATTGGTGCAATTGCAGGGCTTGGCGTGGTAATTGTTATCTATGGCATCATGTCCCGCACATTTAAATGGCGTGCAGCAAGGGATAACAACCCACGAGAAAGCAGATATAGTCAGTTTAAAGTACTCTTGTTTACAACCCTGCCCATTGTTTTTGGCATGGTCGTATTCCAGCTCACAAATATTATAGATATCCGCATGGCAAGCAGCAGGATGCTTGCAGCAGGTTATTTTTCAGAAAGTGAAGTGAGGGCTTTAGTAGGGCAATTTACCGGCAAATTTATTTTACTTATCACGCTGCCGGCAGCATTGTCTTTTGCATTATCGTCCGCAATTATCCCGGAGATAACAAGCTCTAAAGTTAAAATGGAAACTGCTGCAATAAAACACAAAACCGACATGGCTCTTAGAATAGCTATGATTTTGTCCATACCCGCAGCGGTTGGGCTTGCCGTGCTTGCCGACCCTATCATTGCCTTACTGTTCCCCGGTCACCCCGGTGGAGGATGGCTTATACGCTATGGATCCGTAGCGATTGTTTTTATGGCACTCTGTAACGTGCTTACGGGTACATTGCAGGGGTTGGGCTACGTAAAGCTACCTGCTATTGCCGCTGTTTTTGGCGTTGCAACAAAAATTCCTGTTAACTACGCCCTTATTGGAGAACGGTCGATAAATATCTTGGGGGCGGTGATAAGTACTATCATTTGCTATGCCGTGGCAGCAGCTATAAATATGTATTTCCTGTACAAACACACTCGCATTTTGCCCAGCTTGGCGTCGGCTTTTATAAAGCCCTTTGTTGCGGCAGTGGGCATGGGCATGATTTGCTATGTTGCATACCATACAATGGACATGCTGATACCAACACCCCTGGCAACGTTAGTTGCATTAGCCGCCGGCGCAGGGGCATATGTAATGTTCATGTGTGTTATAAAAGGATTTAGAGAGTCAGATTTAATGGCTGCACCATTGCCCAATATGATTAAACGTTGGTTGATTAGACTATAAACAGCATAGTGTTCATTTGCGACAATTTACGCAAATAAAGAACGTCTTCGACAGATATTTCCAAATCAGTTGCCTCTTCCTAATAAACTACAGTATGATTTCAATGAAAAAGAATGATTAGTAGGGTATTAGGTAAAGGGGCATTTTTCATGTTTAAAGGCAGAAAAGGCAAAGTAACATCACGTTTGTTAGCGCTTGTGCTTGTTTTGGCAATGGTGTTTTCACCCATGAGCTTATTTGCTTACGACTTCCACGAGGGAGAAGAATGGGCAAACGAAATATTAATGGTTGATGGAGAACCAGAGTTTGGGGATGAGCTTGATGATGTTCCTGGTTCTGATTACATAATTCACATCGTGGTAGAGGACGGGTTCTTCGATGACTATATCCCTGTACTTGTTGATGACTACTTTGAATTCGACCTCTTCGTTCCATTTTCCGGCGGAGCGAGTATAAACACTGCTGTACGTAGTGTCTTAACCACTACAGCAGGTTCGGCAGCAAGAGTTTTACCAAGCGACCCCTATACATATGTTTTAACCTTTACAGCCCCTGACATAGACAGTGCCAATAACTTGATTATTTTTAACCAGATAGAAGCGGCCCCTCCTGAGTGGGGACGTGATTCCTACCGTGGAACATTTGAAAGCGTGGGGACAGTACCTCCCGGTGCAATTGTACGGTATTCAACAAACCCTGCAATTGACGTAAGCCAAGAAGCTCACCGGGATTTAACTGGATGGGGCTTTTATCCTCCGTCAGACCCTTCTGCCGTTACTGCCATTGCAATAGACTTAAGTTCAGTTTCTGTGCCTGCAGGTGCAACAGTTATTGCTGAAATAAACATGCTTACGCCCTCAACCTTTGCAGAAATAGAAGCCTTTCCATGGAATCCCCAGGCTGCGAATATCAGCCATGCGCAATTCCGAGTAGGTGCAGCGACGGAAGACACCTTTTTAACTTCTAACAGAACACTTGTTGAGCGTGCAAATATTTTGGAACGTGTAACACAAGGTAGCCTAACTGTCAGACAAGGCGGAGTAGACCTTCCCACAATCGATGCCAACCAATACCAATTCCGGCTTATAGCAGACCCCGGTAACCCACATCATCTTTTCCGTGACCATACCGGCTATGCATTTACCAACGGTTATGGCCCTATTATTTTAGCCAACGCTAACGGAGTTATAGACTTTGGTGCTTTACGATTTGCAGGAGTGGGAACATTTGTATTTACCGCAACACAAATACCAAGCCGTGTGGATGGAAACAATACATGGTACACCTTTTTTGATAACCTTGATGTAACGCTTACTTTAGTAATCACTACTCAAAACGACAATCTGAATTTGGCAAGCGACGGCGCAGTCAAACAAGATTGGGGATCGGTAGGTACTACTATCCCATTTAGAAATTATAGACAAGTTTTGAACATTGTTAACTATCAAGTAACCGGTCCTGCTCCAGCTTCTTTCACCCCTAGCTTGGAATCGCTAAGGATTGCTTTACCGCAAGGACAAACAGCAACGATAGATAATGTTGGATTAACCGCAACTACAACTGTAGGACCTAATGGGGAGCAGGGTACTTGGACATTTAATGGCTGGAGTACTTGGAATGTATTTAATGTGATTATAAATCCATTCCCCGGAATGGGTAGTACGTTTACGATGCCAAGCTTTACCGGAGAAAGGCATATATCTGGTACATGGACATTTGTTGAGGGTGCAGTCCCTACCGTGACTGTGACATATAACTTTGCTCCGGCTACAGGCTCGCCTGTGCTGCCCGGTACGATTACTGTCGCTGCATTAATGGCTTCCGCTCCGACTACTGCAAATGTAGGCGTTGCGTTTACGCCGCCTGCACCTTCTTCTGTTTCTGTG
>Ga0131853_10007616_pt1 | contig 19633 bp, 12 predicted proteins | sample TergutLab28metaG_FD_92764 | JGI IMG/M metagenome (GOLD analysis project Ga0131853, IMG submission 92764) | Labiotermes labralis P1 segment gut microbial communities from Petit-Saut dam, French Guiana - Lab288 P1 (version 2) (version 2) | ecosystem: Host-associated > Arthropoda: Insects >... | reverse complement strand
CTGGATGCAACACTTCGATGGTGCACGTCTTTCACCAAATTCCGTTCGAAATGCCGTCTGGCATGCTTTAAATGAACCTGTTTGCCAGTATTTACGAACGAGAAACCCGCGCTGTTCGACTGTGTACATAGACAATAGTTTGGGGCCTCTAGCGAGAGACTCACTCTGTATAAAACCGGCATTCGACGACATGAATTATGATAACCAATAACAGGGATCCACCTAAAACTATGGACATAAGTGCATGATTCTCTGTGTACTCCTGTCAAGGTTTTATGAATGGTCGAAGTCCTATCCAGGGAGTACTGTCAATATATAAACCAACTCCACGGAGCACAGATCTTATTCAGAAGGTAAACGTTCACCAGTTAGTCAAAAAATTACCTTCATTTTATGGAAACCGAAAGGTCATTAACACGTTTACAACAGCCCGTCGCTTATCCCCGTGCTCATCCAGATGAATCCAGTCAAAGAAAATGCACGAGCAACCCAACCGTAGCGGCTCTTCATCACCAAACCCTCATGGACACTGCGAAACACTTGACAGATGACGTCTATGCGCCACTCAAAAGGAACACAACAGCAGCTGCATCTACTTCAGATCTTTACACACGCCCAAAACATGATTCCACTAAAACGTCAAATTTAGAGAGAAATAAAAGGGTAAAATAAAAATTCCAGATAGATGAGGTAGTAGATACACCAACCATTAAGAGACGAAAATTAAACCTTAATTATATTTAGATTCAGTTCGTACCGCGTGGTAAAAACTTTTCTTCCCGGTCATAAAAGCAGTCAGCGTTGTTCAGAGAAATAATCGCTGTTTATTCTCAGAACCATACAAAACAATACATACACTCTGCGAGCAGAATGTAGAATCCTGTAACGTTAAACTTGGTGGCACATAAAGTAACCATTGGAATTCAGAGTTTCGTTAGGGGCCCTTGCAAGTGCTAAGATCGCATGGCGTCTAATGATATGATCATCAGTGAATAATGAATCTGAAAGGATATATTAGAAGTCTCTTAATATGAGGCCTGCACCTGAAGGGCCTGAAAAAAAAAACTTCAGGCATGACAGCCAATACTCGGGGTGGGAATTGAACTCTTCACCTTCCGTGCCCGAAGTAAGAATTCTACCTACTCGGGTGTGACGTTCGGCATTATAAGAAATAAATACGTAAGAATCCGAAATCCGTACAAGGTGACACCACTTGCAGTATATTTTAGAGCATAACGTTAGAAAAGGTGCTAAACAGATAAGATGCCACAATGTGTACTGGGCTGATACAGATCAAGACTGCGGCCAACGAATGCGGCAATGGTCGTTATGTGTTCCACGGAAAAAATTACTGAATAGCTGAGCAACTGTCGGCATTCCGAGGATCCACGGGCTTGATACTCCATGAATTATTCTGTAAGCTTCCCGGTTCAAACAACAATAAAATGTTCGATCTTTTGGCCTCATGCAGAACTACAGACACAGTAATTCAGTACGCACGTGCAATTTAGACTACACACAACACCCGTATGCTGTCGTACAATTCACCGCCGTTGAAAGACGTTCCAGCTAATTACAACATTAAATACGCAGCTGGATACCTACAGTCGATACTTAACAGTCCCGTAATTCGCAGTCCTTCACCTCTTTCTTCTAGCTCTTTCAAGACTAACCGGCTACAGTTTGACGCCTCAATTTCTTGCTTAATACAACATCGACGTCAATCCGGCGCCGGAACTATTCCCCTGCAAACGCATATCTACGAACCGCAGCCTCGCACCCGCTACATTAGGATTTAAGGTGACACATCATTACGGTTTCAGTTTCCATGCAGCCCGATGCTACTTCTTCAAATATAAATTCTTCGATCTCGTAATAAATCAAAGTGTACAACCCCACTGTCTTCTGCGCAAATGATATTTTCTCTCTTTTTCTGCTCCTATCCTTCTTACCTCCTGCCTCTTAGTTTACGGATAAAAGTTTCCGGAAACAGAAGGGGATCCATCACAATTTTGAATATCACTTTGTTCTAGAAGAGGGAAGAGTGGGTGTGACAGACGTCAGATGCTACCAGGTGTGATGGGTCTCCAGGTACCACCCCAGCGTCACGCATTTTGCAAAACTGAAGATGGATGACGTGTATTTGAGAAAGGGTGTCAGAAGGAAAGAGCTACAACATTCAGTACCTCATTCCTCACAACGGGTATTCAAGCGTAATTCACGAAATAGCTCCGATATTTCTTAAATCTCTTTATTTAACTACGCTTTGTCAGCTGAATACAGGTACAGCGCTCAGTGACAAAACTGAAGGTGGATAAAGTATTCAAGACAGCGCGTCAACCGGAAGGAACTAAACTTTGTGTTACTCAATCCTAATAAAAGATCTTGAAGCGTAACGCAAGAAACGGATCCGACATTTCTTATATCTCTATTTATCGACACCTTGCCAGCTGCACAGTCATGGCGCCCAGTGGATGGGTGAAGGTCAACGATGAATTTTGGAACGGACCCGTTCTAAGGTGCCATTGCAGCACTAGACATAAAGCAACTGAGTAAAACGACAGCTGATTACTGGGACCGAAAATGGAACACGATACCTCTATAGTAGAGCAGTGGGAGTGCTCAACACTCGTTATTGTGGGGCGACGGATTCAAATATTAGGTGAGGTTTTCTGTGACTTTCCACAGTTACTTTCATGCGTATGCCTGGAGAGTGTATCGATTAGGATACGACAGTTTCCTTCCAGGTCTGTACAATTTATCATTCAGCAGTAATCCTATCATCGACATTATGCAGTCTAAAACGATGACAGCGTCGTCAATGTACCACAATCAGCACAATGTCTACAATCCTTGAAAATTAATTAACCTTTTGACGCCTAATGTCAACTATAGTGGTCGTACCGCACCGCTAACCTCTAAAGTTGCATTTTATACATTTATTCAACAAATATAGGTAATGAATATTTTAAATATGGTATATACTCTCCGTTTTTTTTTCCTCTTCAAAATGCAGTTTGTTTCATAATTCTAACGTATTTGGTTCCTGTATTATTCATATTTTATATACAGGGTGTGCTAAAATTAAAAACATAATTCCGGCGCCAAAAGGTTAAATGAAGATCCCACACTTTATTTTCAAACACGGCTGCCTGCGACTTAAAATCAAATTCCTGGTAAGTATAGTCCAAGTATATTACGAACCAACGGTGAATGGGGAAGGCTACATAAGACAACCAGCATCTGACCAGGATATAACACCCGCATCGTCTACAACGTAGACCATATAAACTACACACATAGATGCGAAAGTCACTCTAAATGACAATAAAATGTGGAGCAGGTCATGAAAAAAATATATACATACAGCACTAGTAAAATGGGACAATTGTCGAAGTACACACCAGGAAGGTATATAAAGGGAGTAGAGGTATAGTTCCGCTTATTCAACTTAGGCACTACATGGAGGTAAGCACACAACCAGTACTGCATAAATATATTACAAGGGTTGCATACAGACAGAAAAAAAAATACACAACAGGATTACGAGTCTTGTTAGGGACGTTCGCGTCGCGAAAAGCGACTATTAAGTGCTTCATGTTTGTCCGTCCGTCCGTTAGTCTGCATCCAGAACTCGGCTCCCAAAGGACGAATTTTCATGAAAATTTGATATTTTAGTATTTTTCGAAAATTTGTCAAGAAATTTCAAGTTTCATTAAAATCTGACAAGAGTAAAGGATACTTTACTAATCATATCTTGCTCATTTCTTCTTAGAATGAAAAATGTTTCAGACAAAATTTGTAGAGATAACAAAAACACACACTGTATGTCCAATAACTTTTTTTTCCCCGAAAATCGTGCAGTTTATGAGATAAGGTGGATAAACGTTTTAAAGCGAGGCAGGCAAAAGATGGGAATATGGCGCATGCGCATTTAATGCTGGATACCTAAGGCTACAAATACACACTCAGAATATGTAACACGCATTGCTTTTCTATTGCAACAACTGTTGAACGAACGCGCCTGAACGTTACGTTATACATACACTGCCTGTCCTGTTAAACATTATAATTTCATTATCAGTGTATAAAGAGTGTCATTAAGTATGTGCACAGTGAACAGGTTAAAATTCTGATGATCGTATGCACTTTTCTTGAAACATGAAAGTTTAGCAACCTATCTACGAAGATGGTAACACCAGGTTGTATCAACGCTGAGTACAGCTGCAAAATTTTTTTCCTTAATTATAAAAACACTTGGGCACAATACAAGAGCGCAACGCAACGGATACATCATGCTGCAGACTGGACCGCTCCCTCTGTACCATCACGTGGTTAAAACAGAATCTTGATGAAGACAGAACCCACAAATGGTCCGCTCTGAAAGGAGTATGAAGCGACTATCCCATCGGTCACTTTATGGCATACACTGTAGAATATGTGCATTTATAAGCTTCAAATACTGCGCCGACACGAACCAAAAATAAATTAGCTCAATGGCCTTTCGGTACAGGCCCCACCAAATTCTGGACGGACTGATAAGCGTGCCATTATGCACTAATTTCGTGCATTCCACGTAGATATGTTGATCACATCCGACCTACTCGGTCTGCAGATATGACAGCAAACAGACTCGACATGGCAATCAGCTCTGAACGTGGAAAGTGATACGTGAATAGCATAGATGTTATCAGATATGTAGCAATGATGCTACTTCTGTAATTAAATTTCAGACTGGAATAAGCAAAAAAAGTTCCAGAAGCGGACAATTTTACGAGTCTAAACATTCTCATGCAATGTGAATGCCTTGAGGGTACATACAAACACGCACAATCATGCGACTGAGATGTCTAGGATCAGAATTTTGAACTCGTTCAGTGCTGTGTTCAACTTCCACCTGGCATACCTTTAAAGGTTATGAACAGTCACATCGCATTCGTTTTAATTCGCTCTTAAGGCTAATGCATGTTTATGACACGTCTCCACATAAACGTCATGTAACAAAGCTTTACCTAACCCTTCCGATCGCACTATGGCCCTGGGGTCGACTCAGCCTCTAATAGAAATAAATGAGTACCAGGTGCATTTCCTAGGGGTAAAGGCGGCTGGTGCGTTAGGATGACAACCTTACCACCATCCTGTGCCGTTGTCATGTAATCTGGGAACCTTAACTTCCTGGAACTCTCTGGGCCACCCAGGCCTGTAACGGGACTGTTTTTTTAACAAAGCTTTATCAGCCTTCGTCAATGAACCATTTCGGACAGATGTAATTTTTGCCACTCAATATAACTAAGTCCAAGGAGCTGAACAACTTTTTATAAATCGTAATTCCAGCACCAGAAACTTCAAGACCATGCAGCAGGTCACACGTTCGCATCAAGTCTCAGATCAGAGCCTGTAATAATGATGCCCGTCAATGAAGGAAAGGAAGTACACACAGATAGAGTCACGCTGTTTACTGACAGTGCTTCGGAGGACGAACAGATACACAGACTATACATAATTCTAAAACCGACAACCCCTCGAGGTTCTGCTCCTGGAAACGTCTCCGACGCAAAAATCAAGGTCTTGTAAGAAACTCAGGAGCCATGTGAAAAGTCACTCTTCAACAAGTAACAAAGCCAAGTTCTTGTTCTATCTCCCTGTAAGCTGTAAAAGTACCTCTGGGTGCCACTGCTGCCCTAGCCCAAGAAAATATGGACTTCGTGCAACAGACAGCATCCAAATTTTCCATCTATAAGAAATACAAACTGTGGATATCCGCTCTACCCCTAGTGCGGCTTCCGTATCTGTCCAAGCACTCGATGTCACTCGAATTCCACAATCATTAGTGGGCAGCAGTCGAGTTCACATTCCATTTTCGAATTACACACAAAATATTCTAACAAAGACTAAACTAATTATGTTAAGACATAAGTTAATTTTTATGGTAGTTCTATCTTTAAAGCGGACTTAACGCGGCTTCAGTTAAAGTCTGTAGAACTCAGTGAAATACAGGTGCAGGTTTATCAGTATGAGAACTGGGGACATGGCGGTGAAGATTTAGATTACAGTCTTCTGGATTGTGGCATCACATATCCTGACAGGTTAGGCACAGGAGCATACCTATCTCAGTTCAATCCGCAGGACGAAGGAAGCAGGGTCCCTCCGAAACGTCGACAGTCACATACAGATTACCAGAAGCCACATTCCACAAAACAATAGAATTTAATAGCTTACATAATTGGTTTTATACAGTTTGGTAATCAAGGTCGCAAACGGAATGATACAACTTTAAGAAGCCCTGACGTCTCCGTTCTTCTGAGATTTGGCGTCGCGTCATTGGATGATTGGTGTCCGACTTTTCGAGGTACCGTGGTGGTCTCATCTTCAAGGGTTGGAATGTCCAATCACTGGACACTTCGACCCTTGAAGATAAGACGTCGGACACCTGACACCCAGTGACGCAGCGGCATATCCCAGCAAAACGCAGACCTCAACCGACAGCAGCGAAAATCTCGCCTTTACTAAGCCTTGTAGCGACAGTAACAGGAAACAAGGTGGACATGTGCACGGACTTACTCTTACATTACATTATAACGGTAAGACTTATCAGCATGTCCCCTTCAGTCACATACATTATCACGGTACGTACACGGTCCGCATTATCTTATGACCGTAAGCAATATTTATTAGCATCTCTTCAGTCTCACGATTTTCATGTACTAGCATCTGTTCTTTGAGTCACACATGAAATATCGCGATATCCTCCATCGTCTGTATGGACTTATAACCCTAAAACACGCACACAAGCACGATCCATCATCACATTTCATCATCTACATTTCTGCAACAGTTACGTTGTACTGCCTTAGCGTTCTAATTTTGAAAACAAAGTAAAATAGTTTTTATTTGTTTCCGTCAAACACAACAATATTTATTTATTTTCATTTTATTATCACATGTTTCGGTCAACTGACCATCATCAGACCATCTCTACAAAACTCAGAACAATGTGCAAAGCAGTGCAGATAATATTTCTGTAATTTAGGATCCCATAATACATATAATATTTGTTAAAAATTATATTAAATTGATAAGTAGCCTGTGCTATATCAACGCTGTGTATGGTAGTGTACAATAGTCGGATGCTGCGAGGAAATTCAAATATCGTACGAGACTTATTCAGAAAGTAAGTACCGCTTCAATGTAAAAAAAAAAAATCGAGTAAGGTTTCGTATAAAATTTTATTATCAGATTCTACATTCTTCAAACTATTTTCCACATATTCGCCGCCATTATTGAGGCACTTATCGTAGCGGGGCACAAGTTTTTGTATACTCTCCTCATAGAATGTGACCTCCAATAACCAAAATGACTACTGATAATGTCATAGAGTAGAGTCCTTGAAATCTGAGGAAAGTGTAGGGACAGATCAGAAATTGTGAAACCTCTGTCGTCACACACTCTTTCGTTGACCTTATGCACCAAATCATCACTCACCAAAGATGGACACCCACTTCGCGCCTCATCGTGCACGTTCTCTCGTCGTTCATTGAACATCCGAACCCATTTCCTAACCATGCCATCACTCATCGCATTGTCACCATACACTTGACAGATCTAGTGATGAATCTCACTTGGTAGCACATTCCTAGAGTTCAAACAACGAATTACAGACCGTATTTCACAGTCGGCGGCCCCTTCAATTGTCTTAAACATGTTTAAAGCACAGGAACAAACATAAACATAACACGAATTTCACGAATTGGCATCTGTGGCTTCTCAATTGATAAAGGAAATCACTGCACATGCGCAAAGTGACAGTCTCGAGGATGCGCGAGAGATATGCGCAGACGGTACTTACTTTCCGAATAACCTAAGTACATTCAACACTTTGCTATTTAAGCTGATGATCTAAACACTTAATTGTTTTTATTTTTACTTTTCAATCACAAGCGTTCGCACACGATGTAGAAGGGTTTAAACTTTATTACATACGCTGAATTACGGACGGTGAAAGATATATCGACGTAATACTCTTGGTTTCTGTTTCACAGATGTCTGTGTGGATTAATACCCAATACCCAATTTTGACTCTCCTGTATTAACGTGTCAGCCTTCGTCCTGTACTACCTCGTAACTTTTAAACCCCTACATGTCTGCACCACCGCGTCACACGTGATAGTCCCACTAACTCAGCATCATTTTTTTGTATAAACTATCTGTGTCTTTAAAGTTCTGGGTACAAAAACATACAGAATCCGTCTCCTTCGGCATCAGTTGCGAAGCAGACACCGTCGAAAGCACGGCCCAACTATCCGCCAGTGCTGCACGAGCCACATGGCCGGTCGCAAATCACGCTTAGGACACAAACACACATAGGTTTTTTTCACACGTTTTCTTCTCCAAGTTCTGGAACCCATGAGTACGAATACATGGGATGATGTGCCCAATAGAGGTCACGTTACCTTGCTGCCGAAACAAACTGAAGGAAAACCGTTTTGAAGTATATAGCACAACAGTGGGGTTCGATACGTTTAAAGACAAAAAGATGTCCTGACATGTAATCGAGACACGATTACATAACCTCTTACTGACAACGCTTTAAATTGCTCTATGCAGCGTCGAAAGGTGCCACGCTTAATGAATAATGAATTGGGAAGGGTATGGAAGGTAGCGACTGCGGCCCAGTTTCAAGTACAGTCACCCTCTGTTTGAAGGGACTGAGTAAAATAATAAAACATCTCGGACACGACACCTGACATACGAAATATGAACTGGGGCAACCCTAACATGACGCAAGGCCGCCACCTACTCGACCGTACGTTCCGAAGTGCAAAGTCAAATGCGTATATCCTGACCGTCTGCTACCACACCGAATGCTCTGAATTACCACCCTACCTATCGCCTTTATTCAGAACGATCATTTAAAATGCCTTACATACGAGCTACGACACGACACACGTCACAAAACTGACGACAATGGCCATCACTACAAATCCTACAACTAAGACAGAGGTGCACAATCTTGGGCGACTATACTTTGTACCGTGGCACCCAAAATTTATGGGAGCTCCGCGTACAGCATGCTTCCTATCACCTACCTGACGCCTAGTATTTTGACGTGGCTCCTAGACTTCTGGAAAAACTGTATAGCCATGAATCAAGATATGTGAGAATTTCAGAACGGTGAGGATTTACGTTATAGTCACCTGAATTGTGACACCGTATAGCCTGGTAGGTAATTACCGACATTCCCGGGGGGAAGCTGCAGTGTCCATAACAGTACAAGCAGTCTCGTGGTATTTACCAACAAATCGGACGAGCATGCTGACTCTGCCATACACAGTTAGCAGATTTGTCTGAAACGTCTGTCCTCCAAGACAAAATTAATTCTGGACATTCCGTTAACAACGACAATTTCACACTCTTGAATTAATAACCTGATTCACCTGCTGACATTAAACGTAAATAAATATTAATATTTATAAGTTGAGTCCCAAGCATACATTACTCCGGGAAGTACTTGCAACAAACAGGTTTTCTCCAAATTGATAAACTGACTACGAGAGACGGAGAAGATAAATTCTGTATTTTTGTAAATTTCTAAAGTACGTTCAATCACTGTCAATAATTTATAACCATTTAACAGTTTTTATACTATATAACAAAACAACAAACACACATCGATAAAATATGTTTTATTACATATGACCATTCAACAACGTGTTTCGGACGTTTCTGCGATGCGACAATCATCAGGGTGTCATACAGAATGCAAATAATGTGCAAACAACTGCACACCCTGATTAAGGGCGTAAGAGTGACCAAAACGTGTCGGTGAATAGTAATAAATGATAAAACATACTTTAGTGATGTGCATTTTTTTGGTTGTTACACAGTATAAATATTCTCTAATTCATCGATATGCAGCATATAACGTTTATTTAACGGTTTGTTTGCCTCGACGCGGGGCTTTACGCTTCGTGGTACCTTCGCAATAAATTCATTCGAACAAGAATGAAAACCTATATTTCAGATCCCATGTTAGGATCTACAAAAAGCGATTTGCTTGATTTGTGCTAGCTGCAGAAGCAAAGACTTGCTTCTGCGGTGTGACGCTACGAGCCACTTCAAGTTCTTGTACCTCGAGAGTATTAATGGTCACAAACGTCACTGCACGAAAAGTACGGCAGAAAGATGGAGAACTGAATTCCTGAATAAAAAGTGGTTGAGCATGAATGGAGATGTAGCCTATAAGAAAATATTAAGCTCTAAACATAAAACATACGTCAGAAATTTAGGTAGTCAGACAAGGTAAAATTAAAAGTAAAAGTAATGTAAAGTCAGATAATACAAGTAGTTGTCATAGAATGGATTCGCACTGTGATACCCCAGTGATAATGGAGTGGCAGACCTGACCGGTAAATACAGGGACATCTCCACTGGCTCTACAGTCCAAGCAGGACCTTGGCCTCCTTCAGGATCAATTTCCAGGCATCTCTATCCCTTGCTCGTTTTCTCCAGCATGTAACACCTACGTTCTTCAGATTATTTTCAACATCGTCCAACAATCTGTTTATTGGCTTTCCAACGGACTTTTTTACTTGTAGGACATACTTTCTTCGCCGTTCTATTTTTTGGCATTCTTTCCACGTTTCCTAACCACCGTTACCTTACTCGCCTAATTTCTGAGATAATCATACTATAAACAACCAACTAGACGCAACAATTAACAAATTTTATTGATAATTATAATCAGCTCAACATGTTTACGGCGAAATTTTCGCCCATCCTCAGGAGCTCTAGACTGTGTTTACAGTTTGTGGTATAATGCACCGGCGATGCTGCCTGCCGCCTGCTGGAACTCAGTTCCACCTCATCCTGGTCACCAGCAGGCAGCATCGCCGGTGCATTATACCACAAGCTGTAAGCACAGTCTAGTGCTGCTGAGGATGGGCGAAATTATAACCCGAAACATGTTGAGCTCATTGTAATTATCAAGAAAATTTGTTATTGTTGCATCTAGTTGGCTGTTTATATTATGGTATCTGTAATGCACGGTCACACAAACATCAAATTTCTGAGATAATATCTGGTTATCTATACAGACCCAACAACTCTTGATTGGTGCGTATCCTCCATATACCACGTTCTTTTACTGGGCCAAATTATTTTCGCAGTATTTTCCTTTCCCACATGGCTACGGTGTCTTCATTTGTTTATTGAATATTTGTAACACTGACGTGTCTGTCTCCTGCTCATTTAAGAATGCCTTGTACTTGTAGTGCCTGTCTTTTCTCACACTTTTATTTCTGTGCCAGATGACGGCTTCATGAAAAAGCCGAAACACGTAACACGTCTTGAACTATAGAACATATTTTCTGAAAATATAGTCGTAACGGTGCTTCCGTTTATTTGCAGTCTGTCTTGTCGGACAAAACACAATGCTGCACATGGCATAATCTCAATAAACAGAAGGCAGACACAATAAGACTAACTATATTTTGGGATTTAATATTTTTACTGTTATTAATGACGCATACAAAACAAACGTCTTTGGATACGATCCGGTTTGTACAATAACAGGGTATTGTCAAGCATTCTTTCGCACAATATAAAGGACTGAGACTCGCTCCCATGTCTCAGTGAAATCCTCTTACAGTCGAGTCTCTGAAAACGAAAACAAGGCACTCCAATATACAGACTGTTTAAACGGACAAGCGCTGTTGCTCAATAAGGATTGTACTCTCTGTAGGTCTGCTTCTGGCATAAAGAATGGAACGAGACGAACGTACTTGTGGGTCATTGACCTCTTGAGAAAATACAGCCGATTCTTATAAGGACAACGGATTTTGACAAACATGACAACGGCAATAACAGCCACCTCTTCTGCAGCAGCAGTTAATTCAGTTCAATGAAATTCAAGTAAGTTCCTGATCATTAACGCATTGACACAACAGCTTAACGGCCAATTATTACTACTTTTTTCTTTGTGGCACAACAGTCCTACTCGGACCTAGGCCGAATCATTGTTGAGCTTTCGATATCACACACAGACACACCACACTCGGTAAGAATTTTCTGGACGAGATATCGGCCTGTCGCAGAGACATCTGACAAACACACAGCATACACAAGAGACCACCAGCTCCCGGCGGGATTCAGACCCTCAATCCCACTAAGCGGGAGGCCGCAGACGTACGTCTTATACCGCGCGACCAGCGGAATCGGCACAATTACAATTACTACTACCACTACTACTACTATTACTATAAATAATAATAATAATAATAATGAATATGAATAACGAACCGTAAGCCAACCATCATTGTTAGGGAAAATAAATTACGAAATTATGATACACACAGAAATCTGCTGGGAAAACTGACGAGGCGCAAAGAAAATCACTAAAATGGCTCTTCAGAAATAGTTTACGAGGATGACAGATACGCTGAGTGGCTCAAGACCGTATATCTAACTGCGAGATACGGTGGAAGTAATTTTAAACCTTCGGGTTCGAATATCACAGAATTTATTTTATGACGCTGATGATCATGCCCACGAGAGATAATAAAGGAAGATGACAGACACAACATTAACGGAGACCATAAATCGATAACTGATAAAGCAATACGGCGAAAATCGCCTGGCATTACGTCTGTTGACAATTCAAAAACAAAAACTAAATAACAAGTAAAAAAAAGGTGAAGGTCAGCTTAGAGCAGGCCACAAAGGCCCAGAGGGGGAGTAGACGTAGAGTTGCATTTTTTCTTTAAACCTCGACTTTAGATGGGTGCGTGACCAATACCACGCCCCGACCGCTTACTCCCGGGAAAGAGACCCGATACCCATTGTACTGGATGCTGGGTGAGCCCCACGGCCGATCTGGACGGGTGCGGAAAATCTCACGAAACTGATATGTCTGTGGTAAAGAGCATTAAATAATAATATAACTCTCAAGTATATCAAATTAGAATAATAAATCAAACTGAAGTGATACGGACACAGGTAACAAACCTAACAAGAGGTCTGTCAGCAACCGAGGCGGTGCTAAAGACCCTGCAGAGTAATTTGAAACTTTTAAACCTCAAAGAAGGCATTTCTAACAACATTCAAAGGACAGGAGTGTTTGGGACATGTCACGTTTGCGCCGCAAATTTGTCGTTCTTCAAGACCTGCTTAAAAAATTCATAATTACTTTGAAGACACCTGCAACTATACATTCTATGTATCATTGTAACACATGAGAATAAATAAAAATGCCTTAATTAATGTTTGTAAGTACATGCCACCCTGTTATCTTTAATGAACATCACAAATAATACAATTAAAAATAAGAGACTAAATTTACCTCTTATGTAACACAATAATGATTGTGCAATTCAACAACTGCTATTTATGACTGCTGAATTCAGATTCTAAAAACACATAAGAATGAGAAGGGTATATTCGTTAATGTAGTACCCAAAATCAGCAGCGGAGTTCTTTGCAGTCTATTGTTTGGCTACCAACAAAACAGCAAGACAAATCGCTTTGGGCATTGTGTCCTCAGGTGGTCAACCAGAAACAAGAAGTCAGGACGGCGAGAAAAGTTTAAATGGGGGGAATTATCCAAGAACAAGTGAGATCACTTTAAAACGTTTCGAACACGCACAAGTGCCAGGCTGTTACGAGTCCGTGATATCAGACTGTCACACCGATTACATTACAATCTGGAAACTGTACAAGACAGCATATACGGCTTAAAATTAAACCCGACGAGAAGTACATTATAACAACACTTCAGAGGATCTTGAGAAGCACTGTTGCCCGTTACAAACACCTATAATTACACTCAAACAAAAAAATTATAGCGCTCAAAAAAAAACACGGAAGGAAGGAAGGAAGCAAGCAAAGGAGGAGGAAAAATAGGAACTTCGAATCCACACATCAATTTCGTGTGTTTTAATTACTGCTAACCATCAAACTCTAACCATCATTCTCCTAGTTCCGGGAATAGTGACAAGGCTATATCCCACTAGAGACAGACCATATGAATTAATTCCCATAGCATGGGCTCTCCGGATAAAACGCTGTTTTCTCAACAAAATGTGAGTTCAGCTTAAAGTAACGGTAGGGACGGGCGGCACTGCGTCATTATCAACGTCCTTGCAAATTCCCGACTTCATATTCTCACGTCTTACGTACTCACTTTTCACTGTCATTCCAAGCACATGGAACGGTGGAAGTTCCCGAATAGGATCCCAGTCATGCATATTCTGAGAGGGAACTGTGGAAAGTACGACTGTCTCGTGCATATGGCCCCACACCCATTCATTCATCTACGATCCATCTAGCACCATCTCTCCGGTAATGGAGCCTGATGAGCTACCCCGCTGGGGAGCCACAAACAAGAAGCGAGACGGGAAGACAATCCACCTCTAATTGAGAGAGGCAAGAAACGCAATTCGTGTAACTGCTGGGTTGCTTCTGTCAGCGTCGCACCGGCCTCACGGGGGACGGAACTCTCCGTCACGAAGTAATTACGTACTGCACTTCCGTACGTCAAAACAGAACATTCAAACTGCAGCAAGCAACGTGATGGGTCTTCATAATACTCACCAAAGTTCGTGCATCAGGGTGCCGCACATGCGATCGGTTCGTAGGAGAAACAAATCCTTTGGAAAACGTTTGTACTGGTACAAGTTAATGGCCATGGAGAACACGAAACAACGAAGACTGTACAAACTCAATGACCTGCCGACATACATGTACTTAAAAACATTAAAGTGGGCTGAGCGTATAGTAAGGACGTTCGATAACAGAATCCAAAAACGAATTGTGGAAGGAAGTTGTGGAGGAAGAAAGCCCGCAGGAAGGCCAAGGAATGGATGGAAAGATGAAGTGAGCAAGAATTTCGTCATATTGCTAAGTTCGAAAAAAAAACTGGCTCACAGCGTAAAGACATAGGAGTGACTGGAGGAAGACAAACATGAAGGCCATAGCCAGGAAACGAGCTGAAGTGCCACAGGAAATAGACGAAGGTTCACACATGATACGGAGAGGAAGATGAAAATTCGAAGTCACGCAAATACTGGAGGTCACTCAGTCTTTCCGTGTTCATGTTAAGCCCTCCTGAGGCACCTCACCAGATTTTAGTCTGTGTATTGAATACGATCGTCTGTTAGTCTGGAGGCACCCTCTCTGATAGTGCGGGTCCAGCCGTTAACATCAGTCAGTTGCAAGTACATATTTCTTCTTTATCCATATGCATATTCTTTAAAATTTTAAGCTACTTGCAATATGCCATACACACACACATACATACATCTATACATGCATGCATACATACATGCATGCGTGCTTATATACATCCATACACACATGCATACATACGTACATTCATGCATGCATGCATGCATACATACATACATACTTGCATGCATACATACATACATACATACACACATACATACATACATGCATCCATCCATACATACACATATACATACATGCAACCATACATACACACACACATACATACATACACACACACACATACATGCATCCATCCATCCATACACACACACACACACACACATACATACATACACACATACATACATACATGCATGTATACATACACACATAGTTAGCCCCTGTCAGTCCAGAATTTGTACAGTATATCATGCCTTATCTTACTGAACGTTTGATGTAACAAGCTGGAAACTGCCCACGGTCAAAGGTACATAATTATACACATGTTTTGGAAGTTGGTTCTCATCACGTCTCCGGGTGACCGTCATGACACTGACCAACACAACTTTTCTCGCCCTTTTCTATGTGGTCTAGTCTTTGGCATAGAGTTTAGTTTTCACAGATACAAGTCACAGCACTGCTACAAGCAGCGTATGAATGTCTCTCAGTATGAAAATTAAATAAATGACGACAGGAATACAGCGAAATTCAGAAACGTCACATACACTAAATGTATGTCAGACAAAATACAATGCGCGGTGTAAGATAATACAGTATGCTTGAAAAGAAATTCGTTAGGTCGATACACGGTTGGGTTTGAGTGAAATTTTCACGTGCCTGTAAGCAGAGGGCAAAAGTACATGAAATACGAGGATTAATGTAACATTTATGCATGAAATACACTGTGTCTGTTACATACAGCCACATGTCCCAAGAAAACTCTAGTTTGCGTGTGTTTCAGTTTTCGTGGCGGCATGGGAAAGGCAACATCGGAAGACCAATCAGTCAGTGACGCAGCATCATGTCCCAGAAGAAATGAGTCTTGAAACTCCAGTTTATTTTCGCGCTATTCTTGGGCTGTAGGGTGGGGCTAGTGTTGAACATTCTTGTATTCCTGCTTCTCAATTCCGTTTTTCCATTCCCTGACTTTAATTTCTTCCATTTTTCCTGCACCTCTCTCTTGTTTTAGAAGTCAATAACACGCCGTCAACCAATGCTGATTACAGTTTAAAATTACGAGACTTGCCACCATTGTGTCCCCCTTGTTTGCTTCTCCAAAGTAAGATACCCCGACTCGCCTAACAAACATTCATGGACTGCAGCAACCTATCACATACAGCCGGTAACTTCATCCCCTTAGGCTATTAGATTATCGATAAGACTGCCATCTGGTATCGGGAGTTTGGTGATCCGGAAAAAGGTGGGAGGATGGAGGAGGGGTGTAACTCCACGTAGTCTGTATCTTATTCTGATGGCACATGGGGCTTCCTGTTTAAATTCCGCACTTGACTTTCTTTGGTAAGGAGAAAAGAATGGAAGAAATCCTGCGTCGTACAAGTCTGCGTGAAATGTAACGATTCCGAATCGCATTTCTGACCAGCATAATAACGATCATTCTAGACCGAAATAACGACGCCTGAGCGGACAGTCAGTCTCCATTTCACTATACAGGATAGGATACTTTCAAAATACTTTATTGCGTTCGGGTCTAAAGGATTCGAATAGTCAACTGAACGTCCGTACATATCAGCGTTTCAGCGTCCCTTTAAGAAATCCTCCAGGTATACGGCGAAATCTTCACCACGGAGCTACAGCGTTCTGTTTCGCTTTCTACTCATTATCAACCTCACAACCAATATTCAATATCGGAAGTGGTTTTAGTGTTGTTAAGGAAGTGTCAATTTGGTATCGAGCTCTGCGGCTCTCCTTCCCCTTCAATGTCCCAGGTTTCAGAACCACACAGCTGAGTCGCGAAATACGCTTATTTCGTCAACGAACGTGAATATAGAATACAGTGACCAACCACCGTCCTTCATGAGGCAAATACACCTACTGCGCCATTCTGGTACCAAGCTTCATTGCTATATCAGGCTGGTTTTTCATTGTTTCTGTTAGTTCGTTACGTTAAATGATGTAACACTGTCCGACTGATCCCTGGACATAAAAGTCACGTAGGTCTGAAGACGGCCCAATACATCAGTCACCAAGTGTATGTCTGTGATATAACACTGTGGGACAAAAAACCATGCATTTCTGGGTACGAGCATATGCACACAACTGGAAAGGATAATGCGTAGACTTAATGCACTTAAGACGATACCTAGGTTCAGTGACACTTAAGAAAAAACAGACTTCCTGTGTACCTTCTTCTCTCTCTCTCTCTCTCTCTCTCTCTCTGGCGTCATTAATACTCTGAAAGACGAAACTCCGCAAGAAACGACTATTGCCTAGCATAATCTAATAAAAGCGGAGGCGAAATTAACGTAGATACGTGTACACCTAATACAGACTTACAAATTCACAGAAGCGAAAATAAAGGTATTACTAGTAACACATATAATTCGCTTATCTAACTAAACGAACAGAATCTTGGTGTACGAACTTTATAGATATCGAAATGCACGGTACAACGATAAAAAAAAAATTATTAATGCCCAACAAGCAAAACTTTGCAGCATCTACAAAAATACCAGGCTAAATTTGCTGAAGGCAAATGCGGCTATATGGTTCAACAAAATGTGCAGAATCAAACATCTCAAACCGAACTACATTAATATCAAGAGTCGCATTCAACACACCAAACACTACACACACCACACCTATGACGTGCTGCCACACCACCGCATAACAAATAACGACGTAGTTTTTTGCCGAATTTTAATCTAAATATAACTTTAGCTAGGCTCTAGTGAAGGCTCCCTGACGATGGTCGTAGACCGAAACATGTAGGAGCAAGTCAAAGTGATTTTTGATGTAAATTTTAAAACTTCGTCAAGTTTAATAAAAAGTGTAGTTGTTGGTGTATGAGCTTTAGAGAACAGGATCTTATTCGAAAAGTTGACAGTTAATCAGCTGCTCAAAAACCCCCCTATCAATGGAAAACAGTGTTCGCAAGACTGTCGATGGATACTATAAAGCTGTCTTGATTACATCGCGAATATGAAACTTTTCCAAACCCGAAGACCGTGCTGACACCGCGTAAAGGGCCATAAATTTTTAACTACCGCCCCAACCCCCCCCCCCCCCGGCAAGGCACAACCCCTTACTTTAAAGATTCCTAGCTATACTCCATAACTTTAGGCAGTCTTCTCCATTCGTGCCACGTCGTCTTCACAAGGAAACTACTTACACTTAAAGTCTTTCATCGTATCTGATTCCAGTATAGGATGGTTGGTAATGCATCTGAAGGTACTCTGTTCGAATTTGGGTCAGAACACCCAGTACGTTCAGGCTTTCCGAGCTTATCCTGCGTAGAACTACGCCAATATTACGCTAGCAATCATTCACAACGGCTCCCTCCCCATTATTTCGCCACCTAACTAACTCAATGAAGCATAGTACTTGAGAAGCCAACAGTTCCTTAGCAGGTCAAGAAAGGGTTCATCTGGTTGCGGGTACGAACAAGTGGCGGGCTCGTGTGAACAACGTAGCGAAGCTTAGTGTCCTACAAAATGCTGGGATTTGAAACCTGACCTATATCATTCTTTAAAATCACTCGAACGTAAATATGGATGTACCTAATAACGCTGATCATGTAAATATACATGGACACTCCTTCAAATAATTTTTAGATATCAAATAAGATCCAGTTTTTCGCCATGCGTATTTTCTTGTTCGATGAAACATTTCTAGGTTACACTTATATATGGATTTTATTTGAAGTATGAGTTGCAGGTCCGATATGAACATCATTTCAGATTTTTCATGATAATTACTAAGCCTGCTACCAATTACCAGTCACTTCAATATGAATGAAGTGATATTTAAACAGTTCTAATACGGAATACTCTCTCTTCTTCTGAAGTCAATATTAATGCAAGTACAAATAAAGTAAAATATAAGGTATGATAAAAAAAAGACCGAAATGAGCGCGCGGCGCCTAAACCAGTGAACGGAACGCACTGCGGCTAGTGACGTTGAGTAGCGGCAACCGTTTATAACACAACGCTGCTAGGCGCATCACTCTATCACTACCAGTAAGCGAACTACAGCAATTGAAATAAACAAGTCCAGTGACCGGCTTGCGATTTTTTAGGCGGTCAAAATTAAGGACTTGGAAGAACAACGTGTGTGTGTGTGTGTGTGTGTGTGTGTGTGTGTGTGTGTGTGTGAAATTTTGCTTCAAACTCGGGAAAACTGTTACTGAAACGTGGAAGATGCTTCAGCAAGCCTCCGGAGACGAAAGCATGAG
>Ga0131853_10007614_pt1 | contig 19634 bp, 14 predicted proteins | sample TergutLab28metaG_FD_92764 | JGI IMG/M metagenome (GOLD analysis project Ga0131853, IMG submission 92764) | Labiotermes labralis P1 segment gut microbial communities from Petit-Saut dam, French Guiana - Lab288 P1 (version 2) (version 2) | ecosystem: Host-associated > Arthropoda: Insects >... | reverse complement strand
GGCTTTATGTCACTCACAAGTTAGTTTGATGTTAAGTACAGATATTAACATTACAGAAACCACATATTCCTGCCAGTTTTAATATGTATTTGGTAATCAATAAGTGTGTAATAGCTGTCAAAGGTTCAAACTTCTCTGGCCATTATCTCCGTAACCGTTCAACTTAGGACATAGGTGTTTTGGGTTATATCGGTATACTTTAACATAAGGAACACCCTCCCGAAGTCTGGCACATTCCTCCTGGGACACCCTGTATATCGAGACAGCAAAGGTACTTGAGATTTCGTTAAGTGCTGCTTTCACTAGCTGCTGTGGTCCTGTATTTTGTTGTCACACGGTACTCTTAATGTGCCACGAAAATAATTAAACGACCGTATGAAATAGGGCTACCCCTTCTCGTGTATTGAACAGCTTCGGAACTTTTCATTTAGAGGAGTGCGGATTTGGTTGTTGCATGGTTTTGGATAACTAGATTTTCCTTATTTTTGGTGAGAAAACAAAAATTTTCACATGTTTGGACAAATAGTCTCCCTTATGGTGGTCTCAGAAAAAAAAAAAATTAAAGGCGCCTGGACAGACGCGTGATGAAGTCACGACATGCGCGCGTGTTGTATGCGCAGTTTGTACAGAGAAGTAACACTTTGAAACATTGAGAACGCTCTCTGACCACTCTGCATTTAACGCAGTTTTGCCTGCCTTGCCTAGAGGCTTTACCAGAGTCATGCACAAAAGCGAACATTTGAAGTGTCCAGTAAACTGTAAAACACGAGGTTCTTTTTTAGTATCGACTCAGCTTTCAACTATACACATAGCGCACATGAAATGAGGGAAGTTGAACTGCTCTCTTTATTACAACTCCATACAGAAAGAAAGTCTTTTAATTACAGTTTGTACGGAAGGTGACAATGCTGCAAATAATCTGTTGTTTTTAATATGTGAGAAGTACATATGGACTTTGTTTAGTACCGCAGTCTCAGACTTTGCATGTGACACCTTTGAGAATTATCACTGCTTATTTTATGAAGTTCACAGCCTTAGAGAGGGACTGGTTCTGTGAACATGGTAATGAATCTCCGGCTGACTTTAAAAGCAGGGAGTTTCTTGGCTAGCTGAGCGACAGTAAACTTCTCCAAAATGACTGCTTGCTCTGCAGTTAGGTATTTGGTTTAAGTTATTTATAATCGTTCTGTTCGTACCGTGTTTACTGAAGTCCAACAATCAGCCTTCCTTTTGAATTCCACACTATAATTACTGGAGTAATAGTAATCTCAATATGGCACAGGTCTGTTAGCACATAAGAAACGATGAGGCCAGAAAACCACCACTTGTCATCTATCTACTGCTTCTTTTTTGATTTCCTTTGCTTCCGTCCTCTCTCGAATTATATGACAGTGCAATCCCCCCCACCCCCACCCAAAGCAATAACTTTTGTCAAGGGACGCTGCTACAAAGAACTTCAAAAAGTTTTATGATAGGGACAATACACTGAATTTGTGTTGTTCCACTTATTGACTTGTGAAATACATCCTGCTTGGATAGCGAAGACGAAACTTTCTCAAGTTGTGTACCACAAATGCAATAAAACTGTGTGGAGTCCCAAGTAATTTCCTCTGCCTCTCTACCAATACACACTAACGTAATTACGGGATTTATACGCTTGTAGCTCGACAACCTCAGTAAAATAACCATTTCGGGTGCTGTATAAGAGCAATTTTAAAAATACGCTTTATAAACTTCGGCGATTAATTTCTTCTCCAAATCAACCAAACCGGCTGTGGGCCCAAAGAGTCTCCTGTTCATTGGCTATCAGGAACTGTTTCTCTGCGTTAAAGCTACTGAGGCATGAATCTGACTACTCACCCCACCTAGCCACGAGGTTAAGAATGAAAGGAAGTGTACCTCCACTACCCCGTATGCTTTCATTGCGTTCACTTCGCCTTTACCTTTTTGAACATCCATGTTTTCAGTAAGTTTAAGAGATGAATGTAAGCAACGAAAAACAAATTTCTGCAAATTAAAATAATTGGCACTGTAGGTCTATGATGTTGCAGTATGTGAAGTAGATCTGAGTAACGTCAGCATGGCCGAATATTGTGGTATATCTGTAACAGCCTAGACATATATCGGAGAAAAATCTGCTTCAAATTTTGGCCTGGTTATCGGCTGTCCAGATGTTCTGTGATCTGTCACATTCCTTGCAGTTGATAACCGTTGATTTTACTTTGCAAAAGGTAAAGATTGCCACCTTCAGAATCCCTTCATATTCGTTGTTCATGAACATATTTCGATGTCATTCTGTTTTTGCAAAAAGGTAAAGCAATCCCGTTACAGGGCTAGAGTGGCCCAGAGGGTTCCAGGAAGTTGTTTCCGAGATTTCATGACAACGGCACAGGATGGTGGTAAGGTTGTCAGCCTTACGCACAGGCCGCCTTTGCCCCCAGGATATGCTCCTAGTACTCATTTCTGTTAGAGGCTGAGTCGACTCCATGGCCATTATTGTTGTATAACTTACGAATCTTTCACGTGACTGTGACGTGTGCTCAGTGTCGTCATCATTGCTTTAATCTCAAACACCAAACAGGCAGTTACGGAGTAACTGGAAAGTGTAGCAGGGATGTAGTTCTGGCCGAAGCCTCCGAGAGTTAATTTTTTTTTTACATTTTTCTGGAAAAGTAATTTCGTAAGCAAATAAAAATTACTGTAAACAGGCGATATTGTTAGCACCATGCACATACTATTGTCTCATCAAACAATTATCTTAAAGGGCTTAAATATTACGTAATACCCTGAAATAAAACGGCAGTGAGCTCTGAAATGACAATTTTGACCCACGTGAAACAAAGTAGAACCAAAATCTGTTCTCTATAATCGGATTATAATACTGTCCTAGGTAACATACGAGTATTCTACTTTCCAGCTGTTTTGGAGAACCACGTAATAGGAATGGTTCACTGTGTCTGCCCTCAATCACTCTTGTATGCGGCTGGTGACGCATCAGTTCATTGTATCTGAAAAGGCCGTGCAGGAAGTGGTAGGCTAGTACACGGGTTCTCTGGATGCGTCTTACTTTTTTTTTTTTTTGTGAAAATTTATTTCACAGTCTTAATTTCACTATTTCTTTTCCCACCTGAAGTGCATATTTCGTTTCACTTATCTGCGTACAATTTTATTAAGTCGTAAGCTCGAGACAAGTTATGGGTTATTTAGAGGACGATTTATGGCTACATAAAACACCCGCGTGTGGCATTGTCCTGTATGTTGCAGGAAAACATATACTGTCCCAGAAAGTCATCAGTGTGATCGACTATTGCAGAAAATGCTCAGGAAAATAATGGGAACTGCCCAGCCTAAGGGAGTGTGGAAATTTAGATAAAATAATTAGGGATGTAAAAATTGTATAAACGTGTAGCAATTTCAACATGTTTACTCCTGCAGATACTACAGTGGGGTAGCCATATAATAAGGGTGAATGATTCTCGTATCCCCAAAAGAGTTATGGGTGGATGTTTAGAAGGAAGAAGGCCCGTGACAAAACCTAGAGGCAGATGGGAGGATGCTGTCGTGAGGGATGCCGTATATTTTTTCAAGATACGTAAATGGAAGGCTGCAGTAAGGAACGGAGAAATTTTGAGGCTGAAGACTGGGTAGGCCATGGCCTGAAAACGGGCCAGAGCGCCGTTCAAGAAGAGGGGGGGAGTAATGTATAGAAGCAAAGATAGTTTTAATGTTAATAAAAATTTATTTAATTCAGTCACTAATATAAGCAATGTGTCCAATCCCTTCGGATTCTTTCCTACCTTCAAATTATCCGCAGGCAGGGATCTCCAGGCGTGTGGTTACAAATTCGCAGAACGAAAGCGGTTTCTAATTGGATACCTGAGCCAAGAACTGATATATGTGCTCATATGGCTCGACGTATTGGTCACTTCGTGCCTAAAGTTACAGCTGTGTGGTGGTACAACTTTTAATAAGTGGTGGCCATATGCCCAAATGGAATGTGCTCTCAGATACAAGAGTTCTCGCCGGGATTCCAATCAAATATAGGCTAGACATTTTGCGAGCACTTCGTAGCATAATTTTATTAGGCATGTGCGGTGTTCGTGAAACCGATACTTTATGGACTTAGGAACTGAAACTATAAATAGAAATTGTTTGGTAATCCTGTCCACATTCGTAAGACTGGGGTCTTAGGAAAAGAGTTAATGTTTTTTTTTTAATTTTTATTTAGTCCCTTGAAGAATGAAACTTCTCTCAGCAGTGCACTAAACGTCAGTTTTTACTTCGTCGTAAACACAGTATTTTTATTATAAAGGACCAACCGATAAGTTCCTTACGATTTCTTTATAATGTGGGGACGTTTTGAAAAACACAGCCCTCGTCAATGAAAATTCCATAGGTTTATACTGTATTAATGGTACTATATCAACCGTGTTCAGTAGCCGTATCTTTGTTAACTCTTCTTTTAGATCTATACCTGTCTGGAACTTCTCAATGGAGATGATGTAGTGGCCCTGACTGTTCGGAATACTGCACCTGTTAAGTGCGATTCCTTAATATTTCTGTCACACATAGCTATATCTCCTCTGTTGTTGTTGACAGTTCATTCAGTCCTATGGACTTTGAATGGTATAGTTTATAATTTTTCTATTATTATTATTATTATTATCATCATCATCATCATCCATCATCATCATCATCATCCTTGTTATCACCTTTATGCAGTTTATTTACAATTATATACCTGAAAAAACCGTGCTTCTGGGGTATTTTGTTTTGCAGCTGTTCTGTATTTACAATTTGTGCTACATGTAATACCGTCCGTGAAATATGTGTTGTACTTTTACGTTAGTACTTTCCGTAGTATGTATGCAGTGCTCAATACGACTGTTTTTTGCAATTCCTTAATTGCGTGCTTTCCTGGTATGTTGCACAGATATTATTATTATTATTATCATTAATTATCTTTTGAAGGGCATTTACAATTATATACCTGAAACAAACTATGTTTCTGGGCTATATAGTGTTCCAGCTATTGTGTAGTTACTATATATCGTACATGTAAATCTATTTTCAATGACAAACGTTTTGTACTTTTACGTCAGTACTTTACGAAGTACGCTGGCAGTCCCTAACATGGTTTTTTTTGTAGTTATTTGATTTAATGCCTTCCCGTTATATTGCTTAGTTATTTTCTGAATGATTTTGAGGTGGTTCCAGTTTGCCCATATTATTACTGGTATCACTTTTGCTTTTACATACCACATGCACTGATATTTATATTTATTTATATTTTAGAATTTATTTATATTTTAGAATTTTCTCAGCCCTCTCTTTGTCGATCACATGTCCGTCCCTGAAGTTGTACCATCTATTAACATACATGTTCCATTTTCATTATCATGGTTTATGATCTTCGGTTTATTGTTAGGGGTTGTTCTATTGGTTTGCATTCGTTGATTACGTAATGTAGTTACCTTACCTTCGTGACTTGTTTAGTACTAATTTTGGTATATGCCCATACTAGTGTTATTTTCCAATTATACCCCTATTTCCATGTATATGTTAAAGTTTAATTGAACACACACTGTATCATGTATCTTTAAGTATTGTCCTTTTGCCAGTATTAGGCATGATAATATAATGTGGTTTATGTTATTATTATTATAACTTCTTATTATTATCATCAAAATTAGGCTATTATTCTTCTCGTACTTTAAGTAAAAAACGTAGTCTGAGGGCATTCGCGAATAGGGCACAGAGGAATACATGTGAGCCAAAGAAGGAGGCAATAAGAGCAGGATGGATAAACTGCGTAATGTTGAGCAGCGTTATTTGTGCTGCTCTCTGCATATTATTAGGGCTCTCCAATCAAGGAGAATGAGATGGTTTGGTCGTGTGACAGGAGGGAGGAGGGAAAAGGATGCATACAACGTTTTGGTGAGGAAAGCTGAAGGAAAGAGACCACTTTGAAGTTCTAGACTAAGGTGGCGTTGGAATATTAAAATGGATCTTAAAGAAGTCGAGGTGCAGGCCGTAGGCTGAATTCATCTGGTTCAGGGTAAGGAAGATTGGAGAGTTGTTTTGAATACGTCAGTGAACCTTCGGGTTTCACAAAACAGGGGGAATTCAATGGCTAAGTAACCGTTACGTTTTACAGGAGGGCTGTGATCCATAAAGCTAAATAACTTAAGTAAGTGGGATATGAGAGTGTGGGAAAAAAAAATTCATCTGCTTTTCGGTATGTTTCTTTGAACTCGGGAATTAAATATTTACTTTACTTAAAATGCAATTAAATTTTGAGATTGGCATGGCGACTGTCAGGAGCGCTATAAATATTATTCTGTTTGGAGTTCCAAGATATGAGGGAAGTGACCGAGGCCTAATTAATGGAAAAGTATTTCCAATTGCCGAGGGATATCTACCGTGGGACGGCCAACGTTGTAAGTCGAAATGTCTGATTTTGCTGACGGTGTAGCAGAGAGCAGAACAGAGCTACAACCGGGCAAAACCCGAAGGGACGTCGTCGTTTGTGGGCCGAAAGAGTTTCGGGGTTGGGGGGGGGGGGTGCGGTGAAGAGGAAAACACATATAAGAGAAGGCTGGAACACTGCGGCGAACTATAGTCGTTTACGTCAGAAAATATCAAAAATTTATACTAGCACTCTTTCAGATTGTTTAATGTTGCGTGGCTAATGTCTGAAAAAGCGTGGCGCAGCGCTAGAGGGACGCAGCATTTTATTTTAATGCGAGAGATCTTGGACGGAAGAGGTGGGGAATAAAGAAGAAAGGAAGGAACAATGCAAAGAAGAGAACACATAAGGGGACAAAAGGAGGTGCTGCATTCGAACTAGAATGTACATTCCGGGACTGAACAATCAACAGAGAATTACGTCGTATGCAGTTTATTTGGATGAATTTGTACTGATTAATTTCAATACAACCTAAATTACGACAGTATGAAGAGTGAGTAGCTGCGTATGTACAGTAGCAGAAGTTGCTGACAGCACACAAAGTGGGATCTTGCGGTCGCGCGTTTAGGCCCGAATAATCATTTCATCACAACGAAAAAATAAGAATCACGTAAAGAAGACGTGAACTGAATTCATCTGGATTACAGACGTGCCGGCTGAGTTAACCACTAGCTTCACAAGTAAGCTAGTGATCATTTCTGTGGATTTTATCAGACTTTTGATTTTCTAATAAGCCCACCACATATTCTGCAGTAATTTTTATTACAGTGGATGTCATGAGAGTTTTAGTCAGTGTTTCTGTTTACGTTACTGACACGGCAAGACGGGTTAAGCGTTTATGCATTCGAATTCTGCTCGGTTCGAATCTTGGCGAGATACGAGCTATCCTAGCTGAGGTCACGACAGATTCCTTCCCGGTTCCTGCAATTTCATTATTTGCTGATCGCACTAACATTCTTTCAAGCGTGTAGACTAAAATAAATGTCACACTTCAAGTATGTCGGATGTGACAACTTTTACGAAGAATATCACTTACGTATTTATAAAATGCGATACTATCAATTAAGAACGAAGTCAACATTTCTTCAATAATGGCGGTCCCCACACTTTCATATCCGGAAGAATCCTTGACTGGAAGGAACAGAGAACTTGGCAGAATTAAAGCATTCGATATGAAATTTATAAGAATTGTCAGATGTACTTAATCAGATAAGCTTGAAACGTTAAGGTGTATGGCAAGATTAAATGTCTGATCAGTAAATAATAAAAACAAGTTAGGCCTACTACACATGGAAGAGTTCAAATCACTTCACAGAAAAGAGAAGAGTAGATTTCCAAAATTAATGAGGCATACAAATAACTTTTTCTTCCACTTCAAAGGCGTTTCGGCTCCTTTTAGGGCCATGACCTCCCGTTTTCTGCTGGAATCGTACGAACAAATAGGTGGACCATTTAAATGAAGGCGGAACAGACATGAACCAAAGATATGACGAACAGAAACAGACAATACGTATGTATCAGAATTTATATCAGGCTAGAACTAATATAGAAAAGGATGAGGAGGGTGATTTGGTTGCAGACATCTACAGTATTTTGTCTGTGTGGAGGAACAGTTTCTCTCAGCTATTGAATGTACATGAGGTTAAAGTTGTTAGGCATTTAGAAACACATACAGCAGAGCCACGAATGCTTGAGCCCAGTGCCTTTGAAGTTGAGATGGCAATTGAAAAACCAAAAAGACACAAATCACCAAATACTGATCAAATCCCAGCAGAACGGAATAAATCAGAGCGTAGACAAATTCGCTCTGAGATCTATAAACCTATTGATTCTATTTGGATTATGGAGGGATTGCCTGAGGAGTAGAAGGAGTCGATCATTGTACCTATTTATAGGAATGGCGATGAAACAGGTTGTAGTAACTATACTGGCATAGCAATTTGTCAACCACGTACAAAATTTTATCCACACAGCTTGCTGTCAAGGTTAACTCCATATGCAGAGGAAATTACTGGGGATCATCGATGTGGATTTCGACACAACAGGTCAACTATTGATCATATATACTGAATTCTTTAAATACTTGAAGAAAAAATGGGAATAAAATGAAGCAAGGCATCAGCTCTTATAGACTTTAAGAAAACCTATAATTCGTTTAGGAAGGAGGTGCTGTGTAATATTTTTACTGAGTTTGGTAGCCACACGAAACTGGCGTGGCTGATAAGGAGATTGGACTAGAAGCAAATGTTGATAAAACTATGTGCATGGTCATGTCTCGAGATCAGAAGGCAAGATGAAGTCACATTATAAAGACCGATAATAGTTCCTTTGAAAGGGTGGAACAGTTCGAATATTTGCGAGCAACTTTCACGCATCTAATTTCTATTCAGGAAGAAATTAAGAGCAGATTGAAGTCAGGGTATGCTTGCTAACATTCGGTGCAGAATCTTTTGTCTTCCGATTTGCTATCCAAAAATTTAAAGATTAAAATATACGGAACTGTAATTTTGCCTCCAATTTTTGTATGGATGTGAAACATGGTCGCTCACACTGAAAGAGGAACGTAGGCTGAGTGTTTGAGAATAGGGTGTTGAGGAGAATGTTTGGTCTTAAGGGGGAAGAAGTAACAAGGGAGTGGAGAAAACTACATAATGAGGAACTTGATGATTTGTACTTATCACCAAATATTATCTGAGGGATCAAAGTGAGAAGAATGAAATGGGATGGTCACGTAGCACGTATGGAGGAAGGGAGAGACGTATACAGGGTTTTAGTGGGGAAACCTGAGGGAAAGGCCCAGGCGTAGATGGGAGGGTAATATTAACATGAATTTTCAGGAAGTGAGATTGGGGGGGGGGGACAATGGACTGGATTGATCTGGCTCAGGATAGGAACAGATGGCGGGCATTTGTAAATGGGGTAATGAATATTGGAGTTCCATAAAATGCTGGAAATTTCTTGACTATCTGAGAACCGGTTAGATTTTCAGGGACTCTGATCCATAGATTAAGGAAGTAAGTAAGTTTATTCTAATAATAAATCAGGAGTAAAATGAATATCTATTCTGTTATATAGTTAAAACATTTTGACAGTACCTTGAATTATATATATCGTTAAATAGATTTTTTAAATATTTACTCGAAACATGAAAGGAGGGTTCGACACATGCCAAAGGTGATTAAGCGCAAGTTTATTGGCCGCTGTTGATCAATTAGATGCTTCTTTGGACTGCAAAATCCTCGGCCAAGGAAAAGACGGGGAAAAGAGTGAGAGAGGAAACCATAGAAAGAATAAGACATGAACTGATATACATGCTTATCTTCCCACTGTAATGGTCTTCGAATAGAAAGTTTTCGTGACATTTATTATACATTATATCCTCAGCATTATGATATGTAAAAGTAGTTTATCGATAGTTGTAGGGAACATTTGTTTTGAAGTGGTAGAGCAACATTGTTCAATAGCGTTCTCTTTGTCTCTTATACCAACATGAAAAAAAGAATAATATAAGCACTAGGTTTCTGTATATTTTATTGCATAAGGAATGAAATTTATGAAGGACTTGATTACTTATTCTTACATGAATTATTTTGTACATTCCTTGTCGTTGTGGGACGTAATCTGTGTGTCTTGTATAATACCTTTGCTTTGTCATTCACACGCCAGTTTCCGTGGTTAAGACACAGCGTAGCTTATGAGTGACGTCACGGCCGTGTTAAGGTTAGGGGTATTTATATAAAACATATATATATATATCTTCAAGCTCTAAATTAAGAAATATTTCTTTCGAGTGTTTCCGAAATATTTTTCAGTGTTCTTACAGTAATCAAGTTTAAATGAAATATTGCATGGTGATCATAACACGTTGGAAGCCTATTACGTGATTAATATTTGGCGTTTTATGTTTACAGTAAACAAAGCTTCAAATCTTTGTGTCTCACTAGATCGGACTGTTGCAGTTGACTGAACATTACAGTTGTTTCGAAATTTCTAATTGGTTAAGTGAATTATTTATACAAAGCCTGTAAATATGTCGAAGGTATTGCAAATAATCACAGTATATAACAAACTTAGTTTGTGAATACACCCAGATTAATTTTATAATTGTTACAATTACGTCACTCATTCCCACATTCAATATTCAGTGAAGTTTTACTAATTCATTGAGCAGTCGAGAAGTACCAATTTTCTGGTCGGTACTGAAACGTTGTGTTTTGCCGATAATTACGTCATTTACGGCGTGAATATTCAGCGAAACTGTATAGAATTTTGAAGGTGTCAACTGGTATCTGTGCTTCGGTCGGGATTTCAGATTCAGATTTTGCAGACAGAATACATTAGCTGTCTCTGACGGACTTCTCAGCTTTATGGCAAGAATATTCATTGAACTTGTGAGTTCACATTATCTTCCCAGAGCTTTTACTCGTACTTGTCTATGAATCAATTGAATCTTTGTGGAGATCACAACTGAGGACGGGAATTGCCAGAATTATCTTTTGAAATTTCAGCGTGCTTAATAGTAGCAGGTAGCAGTACATACATGAGAATTGCGTTCTATTTGTAGTAACATGGCTTTCGCCAATGGGTAATCGGAAGCCGACTTTCTAGGGAAGTCTATGCACTCATTCTCAAGTTTCGATAGTTCCCAAAGGAGGTTATCAAACTCAGTGCGTAAAGAAGCGAAGCTTATACATTACTTGACTTTTTAGAACATTTTGGTAGCTATATTTTCTACCTGTTCTGTTAGATGCTTTGCCCTGTGCCACCTAGTGTATTTACATGCTGCTCATGGTTTTGACTTATGTCGGTTGATTTGGATTGGTCATGTTAACAGAATGGATAGTGAAAGGAAAGTAAGTCAAGTTTTAACAGTAATCCTAAAGGAAGTCGGGTAAGAGGACGATCAGAAAACAGATGATAGAATTATGTACAAATAGATATTAATAACAGAAAAATTACAAATTGGAAAGAGAGATCAAAGAGAACTGACTAGGAGAAATCCCTTTAAGGAGGCGAAATTCCTTATTGGACTGTAGTGCCTTCTGAGAAGAAGAAGAAGAAGAAGAAGAAGAGGAGGAGGAGGAGGAGGAGGAAGAGGAGGAGGAAGAAGAAGAATGATTTTGATTATAAAAAATTATTTCCCTCAGCATAAGCAAACAGTTGCTCTTAGTAATGGAAGCGCAGTGTACTGAAGTTCAAAATATTATTTATGAGAATTTTAATTTACAAAATTTTAACAGACCTTACATCTAACCAGCAAACACAAATCTCATATTCTTCATAAAATATGTCTGGACGGAAGAAGGTTGGTTCATTAACCCTTGAACCAGAAATAAAACAGGAAATATGGCTTTGGAACGTGGAATTCATTGCCAGTGACATATTTGACGCTATGCTTCTTCGCGCTTCAATATATCGGTCGTGGATGTAATTTTATTGTTTGTTCACTTGCAGCTTGCCCCGAGGTGACAACGTACTTACGATGCCTGCTGCCAGTCTTGTACCAGGCAGACGATGTTAGTTCCATCTGAAAACAGCAAGAAAAAAATGTGACCATAAATACAGTTTTTTTTTGTTGGTTTCTTCACTTCAGTTTATACATCTATCATCTTTGCTCCTGTAACAGCCTAAACGTAGGACGTGTTTGAACTTTCGGTCCCAACGTGTGTTTTTATTTTGTAAATCAATGCCTACATTACAGAAAATATGTTTTTCTATAAGTTTCACTTAACATTTTATTGCTGTAGGAGTATCAAATATTATTAAACTGTGGTCCTGTAAAGTGGATATTCTGTTTTCTATATTAGTACTCATTCTGTTCATTCCGTACCCTTACTTCGTGGTGGGTTTCAGGTTTTTCTTCTAGTCGTTGAGTTCATGCTAAGGAATAGCCTATCATTGTCAGTGCGCATGACATACAGGAGAGTGTAGAAATGGATACACGCATTCTTTACGTCGTCACCGTAAGGAGGTGAATGTTCAGCTTCATGCCCCGACCGATTTACCCAGTACCGAGTTTTAGGTGGGTGGGTGGGAGCTGCTCACCATCTCACGTTTGGGCAATGAAAGTCATGTAAAGTGAAGTGTTAGCTTATGTTTAACGGAAACCGAGTAAATTCAGTACTTTGAGCGAGCGTAATATACCGGCTTCATTGAACAGAATGTTTGTAGAAAGGTAGTAGTCGCTCCTTCAGTCAAGAATTTCCCCCATTTACACGGAACCCGAAGGTTCGTTACTGCTTACGCAAGTCTGCTATTGATCCCTGTCTTGAGCTCATTTCAGTCCACATGACATATCTTATTTCCATCCCATCAACTTTAATATTATCCTACCATCAAAGCGAGGGTCTTCCACCTTTTCTCTTCGCTTTTATGAAACATAAGATTTATAAAAACAAAGTTTCACTGTCTCTATAATAGACAAATTATATTAAATGTTTAATATTGAAACATTTGGTAAACCGCGGAGGCCCTGGTTCAATCCCACGTCACACCACGTGAGATTTTTGACGCAAAGTGTGGCACTGGGACAAGTGTTTGTTCGAGTGTTTCTGTTTTCCCCAGTCACGACCATTCCACCAGTGCTGCATTAACATATTCATTCTTGTTCCACCGACGTTAGGTTATTTTAAACTTACCGATTGACTTCTTCATTAAATTCACTTCTCTCTGCGAATCAATTGCATTGTTGCTATGAGTGAAGTGTTAGGAAAAACAACATAACAATTCCAACACTGGTATAGGAAATGGGGAGAATAATTAGGCGGGCAGCCGAACGTGCAGGAACACGCTCTCTGTTCTCCAGGGAGCCGCATATCATGCACGCTATCTGCCTGCCGACAAGTTGGTCCAACCTACTACGAGAAGCTGTTTTCAAATCCCCAGGATCACATATTCGCGCTGAATCGCTTGTTTTCAGCTGCTGTGGGAGCGATCCGTACAGACGATAACACTACACGGCAGTCTGATGCTGCAGTTGAAGAAATTCGACGCTTTGGTACCGCTTCGTTCTATAGATGCGGTAGAAAAAAGATTGGCTTAACCTAGCTTATTCCTTTCACAGTTTGTTTATTACATTCTAACTCCCCTTTCTTCTTCTACATCTATCACCGATTAGACTTAGTGGTCACTTCTCGTTCAGAAATAATTCTTAAACTAAGACGGTCGCCCATAAAATAAATTTAAATTGTATAAAATTTGTGTCTTTTATTTGAAACTTCAATATGAAGGATTCAAATTTAATTATAGTGTTGTTCCACTACATTTCCTAGTAGTCTTCACCTAGTTGAAGCACTAACCGAAGGATTATCTTTCCTGTTCCCTGTTGACAGAAGCCCGTGCCCTGTTATGTCAGCCGACGTGTTACATCTGTTTACCACCTGGCCACAATCTTCAAACCCTTTCTCCGCCAGATTTTGCTTCTGTGCAGGAAACAGAGGATGAATATTTTGGCGACCAATTGCCCTGAAAATCACAATCATTTCGGGTTCTTTGTTACGAAACCGTTTGCCAAGTAACCTTATTTTGTGACAGACCCCATACTAACTTATTTAAAGGTAATAGTGCTCGAGGGACTGATATAAGGATACGCACACAGAACAGGACAACACAGAAAAAGGCAGATCCCTCGAAGCTCCAAGCGGAATTTAAATCTGTGGTCCCGGTAGCCTCCCTTACTGTCAGAATGATCAATTTGCGTTGTAACTGCGGATGTAACTACGTCATGAAATAGCCTTTTTTGCGAAGCTCATATTTAGTTTAGGTCTTTGTAAGAAACTATTAGTTTCCATTATCAGGTTCCAAGAGCCCACAACAAGAACCTGAATCGGTTGCTCCTATCCAACATCCTGCCATATTTACGTAACCTCTGTTTTGATAGTATCTGTGTACGTAATCCTAATGTCCAAAGTCATATATTCTTTTCAGGTGTTTCGCGAACATTTTTGTATGCATAACTGATCTCCGGTTATCATTCCCCTTGTCTCCTATTCGTGGATTTAATCACCGCCATTGTATGCGCTCTGCAGTAAAAGTTATGAAGGCCGTACTTAGGAAATGTAGCGTGCCTGTATGTAAGAAGAAAAAAATTAAGTTTTCGTCAGTAACGTCCACATACTGCCAACACGACGGCTCAGTAGTGACAGTGTTACTGAAATTAATTTTTTGTATTATTTGGAAGTGGTAAAAATTACACGCACCAAATTTACGGTGGGATCTTCAGTTTCCTATGGAGCAAGGTGTTTAGAAACCGAGATCATTTTGACTGTTTTTACACTGCGACAAATAAACGACTCTCATATATATATATATATTTGTATGTTTATGTGTGTGTGTGTGTGTGTGTGTGTGTAGGCTGTGTGTGTCCATGAACTGAGATCAGTATTCTGAAATGACATTTTTCTTGTCACGCAACAGTATAATTTTTGCGGCGATTCATTTACACTTTCCGACCTTACTATACATTTTTCTGAGACTACGGAGCCGTCTTGATTTGCATCTCCTTAATGATTTACTTTTCGTAGTGCTGTGTTATGTTTACTGTAAGTAACATAATATTTCATAGAGGGGTGAAATATGTATCATACCTGGGGAGGAATTTTAATTAGAACTACTCACATTACATATTGCATGTGCGTAGTTCTGCTGTTTTCCTTGTGTTTTTATTCGTTCAATTAAATTATATGCAAACTAGGCTGGTACGACTTGGCTCTTTATTTTTACCGACATTTTTCACAAGGATGATGTTTGTAAAGGACCATTGCTTCCCCATCATGAATATTCATGGTAGAATCAACCCTTCACCAGGAGCCCCACATTACGTTTTGTGTTCTCCCATTCACTCATCCCTATCCCCCGACACCATTACACTCCTCTTCAACTCGCACAGTCTCTGTATTTTTCCTTTTCTTTTTGTTTTTCCTTTTTCGTCTCCTCTCTTCCACATTTCTCACCAGTCTTCTCGACAATATACATTTTATCCCACGTCTCAAAGAAAAATAACCTCCCGCAATTTATAGCTCTAAGCGACAGTTACCTAAAAAAAAAGTTTAGGTTTATTAATATTTTCCTTTTAGTCCACAACGTTCGTCAGAATTTCTGTCGACCGTAATACAGCTGCTATAGATAGTACAGGCGTACTGTTACAGGTAAATTGGTGGGCGTCAAGATTTCACTGCTTCTCCACAAAGTACGTCACAAACCTCAGATTACGCAACTTCTCTGTCTTGTTCCCTCCACACAGTGCATGCTTTTGATACAGCGTGTGGATATAACACGCAGTAATTTCTACTTATGAGGTCGAAACGCCTTCTTAAAATTTAATGTTCTCACGATGGTGAATGTTAAGACTGCAATTTTCTGTCATGTGGCTCCGTGTAGTCTTGTAGATAGCTAACCAACTTTTCGCAGGGACCTTCTACCTCCATGTTCAGAGTAGCTACCATTTCTGAACGAAAAACCGTCAGAACAATGTCGTAGTACTTCTCCCGAATTAATGTGGATGACGGAGGAAGATTAGTTGAATATTGAACGATGTTTCGGCGTTATTACAAGGTCATTTCATTTTTAAACCTGCAAAATGGTTCAGAGGCACCAGTTATATCCTTGAGAAATATCCGCTTAAGGACCTGTAGGGAAATAGACTTTGATTTACGAAATTTCGTTTTAAGCAAGACTGTCTGGGAGCATAGGTACGGCGTCATTTGGTGTATGTTAGTGTGTGTTAATAAAACCATACATATTACATAAGTTTAATTACACTTATCCGAAGAAAGAAATGTTAAAACAAAAGTATTTTGGCTTCATAAATCCGCTTCAAGCCTAAATAATGAATGTGAAGGAAGGACATGAATATTTACCGAGTGACTATGTCACATAATCGCATCTTATGAAACTTCTTTTCATTCGTAGTGTGTGTAGGCTGGAAGTTTGACGGTTTGTTCTGGTTATAAATCTCACTCGAATCTCAGGCCGTTCACCCAGAATTTAGGCGGAATGTTTGGGGGCTTTTCATTGTTCTTGTCTCGCACTCGACATTTCTTCGGACAGTTGTGTTGCCTATGTATCGTTTGCATTTCCCAGTTGATCTTCGATCGATCCGCTGACAACCTGTACAGTCGAGGGTAACAGCTAGCCAACACTTGTCGAGTAGTAGCTACCGGTGTTAATTAATGTCTTTGTCTCCTTGAAGCATCTAAAACTGTTGAAGGGTTTACGAAGATTGAATTCCTCATTGTTCTCACAAAAGTGGGATGTTTTGATGGTACCTGGAATGCAGTAACACTTGTGACTGACTTAGTAGCCTCTATTTGGTTTTCTACAATTATTTCATTCCTTTACGTTAGATATTATTTGACAATTTGAAGACAAACTTTAATTCCTTATATGAAACTGACGTTCATGTCTCATACAGAACACAATCCATGTCCATTACAAAGACCAAGCGGGCTGTGATGCCTAGGGTTACATGTAATATTTATTTTTCGAGTAGAACAAACCGCGAAAACACAATGTGGACAAAATGCAGATTTTTCTTGTTGTTACAGCGGATGGTACTTGTACTTAACATCTTGTGTGATCTATTTTAACTTTGCTCCAATACTCGTAATTTCTTCTGTTAGTCGGAGATCTGCTGTTTATTTGACAAAGAGCATGGTTATATTTTACACCGTGGTAAGGGTGGTGGATCACGGAAATTACGAGATGTTTTGTCACATGGAGTATGTGGATGCGTTTTGCTTGTTACCGTCAAGAAATGATTGTGGCTTGATAAAGGGGGTTTTTCTGTTTTGATATCGGACAAGCCGCTGCAGATGAACTTCTTAGAAATACCTGCCACGTATTGGCAGAAAATTCATGCTTACTTCGCATATAGAATTTGTAAGATGCGCATTGCTGTTTATTCCTGGAACGTGTTTGTATTTTTGGGGAGGATGAATGGTAAACTTTACAGAAGGCTTAATCATTACCATGTTTAGCCGAAACTGCAAGTGTGTCTTTAGGATTGCAAATGGCTTTATTTGGAAAGATAATTTTATTATCCTATATCAGTCATACTACACGCCACATAGCCCATTGCCTTAAAGTCTTGGACTTAGGGAATGCGAGTCCCTGTTTAAGAATTAATGAAGATATTTTAATAACCTCAGATAGCTCTTGGTCTGTGGCAGTTTCCTTTAGCATTATAGTTTACTTTCCATTTTCTGGCTTCCCACTATTTCATCTCGCTTTCTGCTGATCCTTTCCATTTTGTTATTATGATTCGCAATAGTTTAACCGATTTACGTGTTTTCTCATCTGACATATGGGTGGAGTTTTGAAATCTTGTTACCGTACCACGTAGTAATTGCATGTAAGGATGGTACAGATTGTAGGAGGGTTGAGATGTGAAGTTACGCCTACAAACCGACCCCGAATAGCAAGTGCTGCGAAGGGAGGTCGGGAAGTATGAAGGGTGTTCCGTGGCCGGGTCACGCTAGCTGTCATTGAATATTATTCCACTTGCTGTTTTGTAACTGGCATGGCTGGCTCGAGAGATTATGAATATTAGTGCTCAGTGTTATAATGGGCGAGGGTAATGACGTTTGTAAAACAACTGTATTACGAAATATTATGACGACTTTTTTCACCCTGTATTCCATTTACAGCAATTCTTATGTCACTGCCGGTGATGTATTGTGCACATGTTTTCAAGGACATGGTTTCTGATTACTTGAGCACGTTTAACATTTTTCGTTATTCCCCAGCCATATGCAGAGTTTAAAATCCATCAGCGGGATTTGGAGGATTTACTATTCTTAAATCTGGTGCAGACTGCCGACACACTACGGTGCATAGGATATGGACCTAATAATTCTCTTTCAAACTGCTGTTTACCTTAGAGGAAACGCGATCACAAGTATAAATGGATAATGTATCACGCATTGCGTTCCTTTACGGCTTATGAGGAATGGGACCCTAATGTGAGATCGTGTAAATTAGCTTTATTTTGATGCAACTGAGGTAATGTGATGTACTGTGTACGTATCAACATATATTCTGTATATTTATATTCGTACATATATTTATACTCGTATGTATTGGACACAAAAAACTGGAATCTGAAACAACAGTCATCGTTACAGGAGTTGTACACCTGTGTATTCGAGAATATATGGAGTTGATGATGACCATGGGAATTCGAAAACTGTAGTAACTGTGTATATTGTAAGTAGTATATTATAATATATATAGGGTTGTTCCGAATGATTTGTACTCCTCACCCAATATTGTGCGGGTGATAAAATCGGGAAGAATGAGATGGGCTGGACGTGTGGCGCGTATGGGTGAGGAGAAGGGGGTGTATAGGGTCTTGCTGGGGAAACCGGAGGAAAGGAGAACATTGGGGAGACCTAGGCATAGATGGGTGGATAATATTAGGGTGGATCTCCAGGAGGTGGGATGTGGGTATATGGACTGGTTTGGGTTGGCCCAGGATGGAGACAGGTGGCGGACGCTTGTGACTGCTGTAGTGAACCTTCGGGTTCCGTGAAATGCGGGGAATTTCTTGACTAGCTGCAAACCAATTAGCTGCTCAAGAAGGACTCTGCACCATTGAGTAAGTAAGTAAGTAAGTAAGTAAGTAAGTAAGTAAGTAAGTGTAGGGTTGTTCCGAGTGGATGACCTGTTACATAGTTGTGTACGCTTGTTGACAGACAACGTTGTATCTGTGTTGGAAACAATGTTACATACAATATTTTAAAGGGCGTAATGTTCTGTCTGTTAACAACCACATAGAAGCTAGTCCACTATATACAAGATTTTATGAACGTGTGTTTTGTAAATCTGGTTTTGCAAAATTTGATTTCTTGTGTGACACATTTCGATAAACACAAAAGATCACAAACCTAATATTTGTAGCAGGTAATTGGCTACAGATACAGAGGTCCCGGGTTCGATCCCCGGCGCTACCAGATTTTCTGAGTAGTAGTGGGTCTGGAACGGGGTCCACTCAGCCTCGTGAGGTCAACTGAGGAGCTACTCGAATGAAAAAAGTAGCGGCTCAAGGTCTAGAAAACAGAGACTAACGGCTGTGGGGACCCGTTGCGCTGACCACGTGACACCCCTCTATCCGCAAAAGTTGGCACTAACTTCGCCGACCGGCGGCGGCCGCTCTGTCGGTATAGTT
>Ga0131853_10007613_pt1 | contig 19636 bp, 5 predicted proteins | sample TergutLab28metaG_FD_92764 | JGI IMG/M metagenome (GOLD analysis project Ga0131853, IMG submission 92764) | Labiotermes labralis P1 segment gut microbial communities from Petit-Saut dam, French Guiana - Lab288 P1 (version 2) (version 2) | ecosystem: Host-associated > Arthropoda: Insects >... | reverse complement strand
TTTTATCGCTTTTTGACAAAGGGGTAAATACTTAAGGCCCTTTCTTTTTTGTGGAGGGGGGGGGGGTAGGATTTCTGAGTTGGTTGGGGAGTTAAAAACTGCTGAAGAAGACTGTGTTCGATTAGTTAATTAGTTGGCAGGAATGAATCTATCCGACGAAGTACTTTTGAGAAAATGATTGCGTTTTGTTTCGGTGTAATGTAAAGCAGATGCTGTATTGGGCCGACGATGCAAAGGTAGGCTATATCCTGGTTCAGTGTATGTTCTAGATTCAAAACTGAATATAAATGTGCCTGATGCTATCGAAGGCGAAACGTACTGAAAAATGGACATGCACAGTCGGCCACAATAGTTTAAGTTGATTCACTTTTGTGTAAGAAATGGGGCAAAAGGGCTTAAGTTATGAAATATTTTTGGAATTTTTTTTTCTGTGACGCTCCAGCCCAACGCGGACAATGACTTCTTCATTCTTGAGGTTTCTAGATCACACAAAACAACACAGCACTTACTCGGCAGAGCTCGTTTGTACGGGTGATCAGCTCGTCGCAGAGACCTCATCCTGACAACACACAACATTTACAACAGAAAAACAACCATGCCCCAGGCGGGATTCGAACCCATAATCTCAGCAGGCGAGCGGCCGCAGATTTATGCCTGAGATCGAGCGGCCACTCGGATTGGTTTAGAATATTTAATTTATTAAAAAATATGGACATATCGTAGGCCCTGTATTATTCCCTGTTAGTGGCTGAGGCTATAAAACTTCCTCGTGTGTTCCCAGTGGTTTAAACCGGCGATATTTCCTCAGAATTCCACCTTTTCCTTCGTGATCTTCCCGGTTCATCAAATAAATACCATTAATCTGAAACACTTTATTCAATACGATATCAGTACACGTTACTGAACATACACAACTAAATATTTTTTTTATAATCATTTCAACGATTATTAGAATCAGCATTGCTGCAAGAGTGGGCTAAGTTGCAGTTGTTCTAAGCCATCGCATCCCTTGCAACTCACAGTGTTTACTTCAACAGCTGCAGCATCTTTAGCATGAGTCTGTCTGTATTATATTTGTATTCAATCTTATAAGTATAAAGTTAGTTGATATTTTAGGTGCACATTACCTATGTTTAGTCATACCACGAAATTGAACAAGGTGCTGAACAAAGAGAGACATAGAAAGTCTGGTTGTACATAAAGCATGGAGGTGAATAACCTATTAGTTTGCTGGCAGTGTCAAGGTTTGACGCAGGTGTATGAGTGGGAGAGAGAAAATATACAGCACTATAATTAAGATCAAGCAAGATGGAAAATTTGCCAATAGGAGTTGCAGTCCGAGGAGTGACAAGGGAGATACGAATAGAGGAAGTTACAACAAAACAAAGAGAAAACAGGAGTAAAGAGGGGTGTTCGAAGAAGAAAATTCATCCCCTCCCCGTGAACATCTCTGTCAATGCTTCTTCTTTCCTTCAAGAGGAAGAGAGAGAGAGAGAGCAGGTTTTATAAGGCATTGAGTGGTGTACAAAACGTAACATAGTAACACCTTCACCAAGGCTTGCTGGATCAGCCGTTGGACTCAAGGTTGTTCTTTCACACGCAAGAAACTTCGTTACCGCTGGCATCCCGGAAGACTTACACGTCGGTCACTATGGGTGTCTGTACGAAGGTAAGGGAAACTTCCATCATTGTGTCTATATATAAATTACTTGCACATGCTGCAGCTGTCTCTTCTATTGATGGACTGCCTTCGCAACTCTAAAGCTTCCAGTTTATGTAATGACTTTTTTCAGCCGCAGGCCTGGGAGGAGTGTAAAAGAATGTGGCAATAAATGACCACGGTCTATTTTAATATATCGGTTCCACGCACACTTTTCTTCGAAGAACTGAGGAAAATAGCACAACCTATCATTCAGGATCACAGGTTTTGGTGCCTAGACTCGAGGGCGGGTAGTCCAGAATATGATGCAGGGTTCCCAGACAACAAAATGCCACATTCGGGGAGGAAAGGCTTGATTATTGAAAGAAACGGATAATCTGTGGCAAGTAATCAGTTGCTAAGCGAGGTAAATCATAAAGGTTGACATTTTCCTAACAATTACTCACTGAGGCATCGATGATCGATATAGACAACGCTGAACTTGGGATAATGAAGGTCAACTGTAGAGTAAAGACCACAAAGTAAACACTCTTGCAGTGAAGTACAGTTGCAAAACAAAAAGAACTTAAATTTGAGGTTGAGTAGTTGGAGGTCCTGAAAGTATTCCGAAGGGTCCCTGTTCGATTCTCGAACTAAGAGGTTGTCTCTGAATGTTGAATATTCCGTTTGTTGTACCCAAGATCTCCAAACAAATTAAGAGTCTAGTCCATCGTTGCTTCTTTTTCGTAGCTTGAAATTCAATAGCTATCGGCTATCATAGCAGGTGTCTCAATGCAGGAATCGGCAAGTAAATCAAAGTCCATAAAATCAATCATTCAGCCACACATAAAATTTCCTATGTTGGTGGGAATTCATCACAGAGAAACTGTTCTAAGGTTCGACGTCGCAAACCGTGTGTAGTTAATACCTGTAGTTAAATAAAGGTAAACGTAAAGGTAAAGTTTTCCCGTTACAGGCCCGGTGTGGCCCAGAGGGTGGGTAGAGGTATAGCTCTACTGTTCCGTGACCGCAGCACTAGTGGGGGGTGAGTGGTCAGCAGCACGCCTCGGTCACACTTTACCCCCGGGGAAAGAACCGGTACCCATTTTACAGAAGGCTGGATGGGCCCCAGGACCGGTCTGGAAGGGCGGAAAATCTCGTGCCCATCGGGATTCGACCCCGGACCGTCCAGCCCCTAGTCAGTCACCATACCAACTGAGCTACCCGGCCCACCTGTAGTTAAATACCTGTTGTTAAATAAAAGGGAGCTGGCTGCCAATTCAACAAGTAAAAACATTATACTAGACAGAATGAAAAGTAGTGAAGTTGTCATAACATAAGCACTAGTGCAGTTAAGTACAACTGATCAAGAAATGAAATTTTACGCTTGTCCAAACTTCAGAATTCTACGACGCGCCGATTTTCAATCAGAAAGACCTGAACCATAAAATCCGACACAGAGGACAGACCCCTCTTTTTTTTTTTTGCTTGGAATAAATGAGAATAATAATTAAGACATCATTCAGGATACCTCTTGCCCCTACCGAGACTCGAACTGACAATTCCCTCTTGTACGTCTAGAGACTGACGCCAGTTCCATCAGGTTCGGTTTTCATAACGGCCTAATTACGCCTGCACGCAGGACACTAAAGTTACTGGTCTTGCTCTAGATTTCACTTACACTAAGGCAGATGACATGTATTGCTGAAGGTAACTTGCAAATTGTCAAAAAAACCAAAACAGCTCCTACACCTGAGGCCATACTCCATAGCTGGTATAATGAAAAGAGGTACAGAGGAAGGCGCGTTTTGAAAATTGCTTGAGGAGTTTAAACAAGACTGATAAAGCCTGCCGGTTACTGTACGTACCACCAGGCTTAACATTTAAAAATTCTGCATGCTGATTACATTGCATTTATGTGTTTTGTGTGGTTCTCAGAAGAAACTGTGACTTTTGCCTTGTATATTATTAAGAGATTGTTTTTTATAACCGTAGTGGAGAGTGTCTATTGCGCTGTACGGACTGAGTCCTTATATAACACAGATACGTTTCGCCCTTAAATGGTTACGCGGGTGTGAAAGTGAAGCGCATTTTCTAAGAAAATGGGACTTATGAGAAGTATAAAGATTTTTGTGCCGAGGTTTGAAGGTTTGATGCCAAAAGCACAACTAAATCTGAAGTTCAGAATACTTCTTGTTTCTTCCATAATTTAGTTGATGATGCTGTCGATTAATCTGGCCATAAGGCGTCACTTTGTCTGATGAGGGTGAATAATAAATTGGAAAGGATGAGGAAGGAAGCTGTCTTGACCTGGTTTAAGTAAACACACCGACATTTTCTTGAAGGGACTGAAGTACGTGAGGAAGGGCTTAATTTAGAAGGTGTCCCGAGCAAGTTTCGAAACTGCAGCCTCTCGAATAAATAAATCAGAATAATTACCGTTTGAATCAATTTGTTGAGGGAGAAATTCTTAAGAAGCTGACAGACTGTGAGTTTATCAAGAAATTGTTGTTTTTTTTTCAGAAATCGAAGGACTGTTACACTGTTTACAAATATCTTTTTCCAGTCACTTGCTGTCTGTTGGGTTAAAATGGATCCTTGAACGTCATATAGACTCAACATATATTCTTCCATTGCGAATATTATCAGTTTTTATCCCCATATAATACAAAATATAAAACTTCCAGACAAAAACCACAAAAAGCAGGAGAGCGAGAAACATGTTAAAGAAAAAGGAAAAATTTCAAAGAAGAGAAATAAGGAAAAAGTAGGAAACCAAACTCTTGTTTGTATATTTTCTCAGTACCGAAATCCTTTTCCGTATTCACAGCCCCACACAAGAGCCTTCTTATTGTCTGAAATGACCACATTCGGAGCGGAAATGAAGATCTAGGATTTGCTAATTTCGATATTTGATTAATTTAAGTGACCAGCTTCAATATTCGGGCGTTTCTTAAGAATTAAATAGCACATACTACAAACTAGATGTGGCAATGAGTGGGAAACAGAGCAGGTATTGAGCTGAGGTCGAACAGAAATAGCTGCCGCCCCTGGAGACCCAAAACGCAATCGTTACTCCTGCAACCAGTCGCTCTATGGAATGAGCTGTCTCAGCCAAAAAGCAAGAGATGTACTTTTGAAGTGGCTTGAATTCGACATAACATCATTTTGAACAATTTATTTAGTTGCCATTTACGTAGTTTCCTTTTGCATGAAATGCCTGATGTAAATCGGATGCTTTCGGTCTCGTTTTTCTTATTTCCTTTTGGGAAATGTCCTATGCAATACTAAAGGAGTACTAAGCAGGTAACAGCATTGCTGTGACTAATACATGTTGTCCAGGTTCAATGAACAGCTCAGATGTTCATTACGACAGCAACCAGGAATACCAGCTTAACAAAACACTGAAGATGAACTCAAGAGTTGTTGTACTCGTATATCCACTACTTAGTATGTCCATTGTAAACAATGGATAAACTTTACTTAAGAGTCTGCGAGTCACAAGCAAGATACCTCTTTCAGAAAAAGTTGCCTTGTTTGTTTGAAATTTCTCTGTTGTTTGAGAGTGCCACCACATGGTGTTCACTCTTTTGTGAACTTGTGGTTCTTTTGTAATTACAAATGACAAAATTTCGTCTCAACACTCTCAAACCAAAGTTATTAGACATATGTTGGTTTGTCGGGAACAGAGAGTGAGGTGATGTAAAATACTATCTTTATAATTTTGCTTTGTCTTGCTATTTCCTTATTATCCACTTCTTTCTTTTGTCTGATTCTCCTCCAGTTTCTCCTCATTTCCTTCTTTCTTCTGCCTTTTTCTGTGTCTTCTCCAGTTTCTTAACCTGATGCTCGTAAATTACGATGACTCGGTGTTCTGTGACAAAACATTTTACGGTCAAGAATTCTAACGTAAAGTCCAACGTTCAGTGGAGGAGCATCAGTCTTTCTTTGCTTGAAGGATTTATCCATTAAATACGTTAAAAATTATGCTCAAAATACGAGGACAGGACACAGGATTCTCTCGAGTACTCGGCAATAAATACAATTCATGTTTTATTAAATCCTAGGTTTCAAGGGCTTTTTACACAATCGCCATATGTGTCCCGGTATGAATCACTGAAATTCAGCCCGAATCTCACAAGCTTTACCTCGGTCATATTCCGTTTCCTTTGCTGATGTCGTTCTGAAAAATTCATGGGGCTCAGACCCTGACGTTTCTTAATCAGTTACTCATTCTTTAGCACAACCATTTGTTAGATAAAAGCAGGCCCACCAAGCAGGAGGACCACCCTTCTTCCGATGTCCATGTGTACTTACTGAACACAGGCACAGAGCACAGCTACCATCCACATATAAATGCCGTGTCCCTCATCCCCAATATGAAGACGCGCCAAGGAATAACGTAACGTTGATCAAATAAGCAAAAATTGCTTGACCTTTTAAAGCAATGTGGTTATTGTACAAAGTGGGCCAAAAGTAGGTATACAGTATACAGTGTATAGTATGGTATATAATTACTGTATACCTACTTTTGGCCCACCCTATATATGCTACTACCTAAGTTGAAGAACCCCGCATTTTGAGCACAGAATATACCGTGTATATCGTGTGATTCTCGGAGTAGACGTCTATGGTTTCCTACACAATTGCAAGAGATTTATCTTTATACTATGAAATAAATATTTACTATGTGGAAGAAGTTGATTTTTAAGTAGGCTAAGTCTAGTTTATTACATTCTTTAACAAGCGCCTTGAAAAAAATGTAACTCAAAGAATGAAGCTCAGCTTCAAGGAATATATCTAATTAGAAAATAACCAATCAGATTCTCACTTTGAAGAGTTGCTGAAGTCGACGAGGTTCCGCCAAAAGTTGATTTCTGTTGAAAAGACATAAAAGACATACGTGGATGACACTGGATTTGCGAGGGCTTCGCGCTATGCTGTTGACATTATCTAAAGGAACGTTTATGTGAATATGAAATTTCAGAAACTGTCTTTCAAAGGCATTAAATTTTAACGTTTACTACTGCCACACCTTCCGAGACTATACTGCCCTGGCATGGCAAAGCGACATACACAAAACACGAGGCTCCTCCTTACAGAAAATATTGCATCGACTTTTCTGTTCTAGGTCCAGTTGTACTTCTCAGCCTGTTTTAAAACACTAGAAATTTACGTTCTCCCATTAGTGTAAAGGACAGTGATGTGCACCTACATGAAGCAATGTCCGTAATTTGTATTTTAAATGACCTGTTCCAAAGTGAGAACTCCTCTTAAGGAAGCATAAGTCCTGTAACCGGTGGGGGGGGGGGGGCATGTAACGGGGTAAGGGCAAAGTACTACATCATCCCGTAATAATCACAGTAGGCGGCGAATGTCACGGTCAGCGGAGGTCAGTCACATTTCTCCACCAATGCCACAGAAAGGAAACTATGACTTGTAGCTACGCAAAGCAAAAGGATCGCAATGTTAGTTTACACAACCACTGAAGTCTTTATGTGTAGAAAAATACCTGGATCTCTATTCTAACAATTACAGAAACTAACCAGCAGACATAAAAATTCGTGTTCCTCAATTTGGTTGCTTTCCTTAAAGTGAACATAAAATTACACAAATGGTACCCTAACTGCGACTTCTAAATTACCATGGATAATTGGTATTCCTATTATTACAAACCACTGTGAAATTCAACAAGCAGTCAGCACTGTAATCCGCAACCATGGGCTCTTATATAAAACGCGGGCTCTTTCTGACCCTCCTTCTCGGTGGTGAAATTTGGAATTTGGATAATGAGGATAAAAAAGTAGTTTCGATCACATTCTTACGAAAAATTAGGGTAATTCTATCAGTCACAAAATAAAAGGGGAGCCGGGATAACGTAGGAAGTTAGCCATTCGCCACGGGATGGAGGGTTTCAGTTTCGGATCTCGAAGGAGGCAAAATATTTTCTCTTGTACACACCCGTCCAGACTGGCCCTGAACCCACACAGCCTCCCGTAGAGTGGGTCACGGGGTTCCCTCCTGGGGTTAAAGGCGGATAGGGCGTGACGTTGACCACCCACCTGTTTCACCGCGGAGATTAAATACGAGGAGGTTTAGACTTCTCATCTGTGCCTGCGTGGCATGTAGCTTCCACAACAAAAGAGGAAATTTTAGAAAAGCTCGGATTAGATTTCGTGTAAGATAATTTTATATATTTAGAAACAGCTGGCTTCAACATGTACAGCGAATGGTAGATCAAAGCCTCCCGACAAAAAAGTGCCTACCAAATGGAAGAGGCAGACTTGGACACCGTCTTAAAAGACAGCCGGACAACTTGAGTGCAGAAACCAGTGGGGGCCAAAGTAATTGGCTCTCATTACGATTGGATAAATTCATGTCCAGGACTAGCAGCCATTTCATATATCCATGGGCCATAAGGGAGTTATAAAGCAAGTTCCATAACTGAGCGCCCAAAAATTGTAAATGCCACCGCACCAAATTTATTTGCCCGAGTAGCCTGGCTACCGGTATTTGAGCAACCGTGATCATTACCTTTGAAACCATAAGCGGGCATTCTTGAATTACACGGTGCACTGTGTTAGTGAAAACGAAAGATGCGTTAGTGGATCTTGTTCTCACTAGCCGACGACATAAGGAACACGCCCAAACTTACATATAGCCATACAAGGACATCAACACAAGTGACAAGTTCTCTGTTACAACACGAGCACTTTCAGATGCTTGCATGTTAGACAATGATTTGTTTACGACAGCCGTTTGGAAGTGGTTTGAGTAGGTTGGAGCGTACGTGATTCGGACGTGATGTAGAATCTCCAAGTTGCGTGATATCAGTCTTCTGCCGCTAAGTAGATGAGAATTGTGCTCTTCTGGGTTATTACGCAGCAAGTAATGATAACTCCCTACCGACATTTCGGAACAACCTCTCAGTCTCATCTTTAAGAGCCAAGCAATAGTTTTGAGACAGAAATCGACCATTCCATGCGTGATTTCGATCGTGGGTTTGTGTGAACTTGTCAGTTGGCTCTACAGCTCGTTTGTTTATATTATAAATAACACTACAATGTATAGTCTTAAGAGTAAAATTTCCAGTGCCTTATTTACAAGAGCGGACATTTAGTATGTAAGTTTTCTACCACGAAACATATGAGCCACGTCGGAATGCAATCTACATTTTTCCTGGAATTTCACTCTTTTAAGTTCTGGATTTTCCCTCTATCATTTTGCTACCCACCAGGCTCTTGTTTTTTTTTAATAACAATAACAGAACCATCTGCATGGGTTCTAACGCGTGTGGTATATAACACGTTCATTCAGTCGGCGTTGCCAATGACAGCCACAGGTGGATACATGACATGAATATTGGACGCTGTCCAATTGTCTTTGTAAATCACTACTTGTATCGCGTCCAGTCCGCTACACATTCAGTTACAATTTCACTTTAGAAATTACGTCAATTTCCTGCACCAGTCTAGTAATTATTGTTCGCTCTTCCATTACTGTTGTGTAACACAATGCAAATTTACGAGTAATGACATTAATATAGTTTAATGTAGCCGGTAATTTATAATCTGAGGCTGCGACTAAAATAAGAAAGGAAAGGGTAACTATAACCTCCCTTGTATGAAGTCTGCGTACACAGATTAAAAATGTGTCTCTTAGAACCCTCTATATTTCGCAAGATATTATGTTGATTATTGTAAATTAAGATATAGAATATCGTTGCCAAGCCAATCGTACTACCGATATTACGATAGATACATATGTTAGAAACTGGGCTATGCGGTGGCGTAGCTGGTGCCTTAGAAACCGGAAGGTCGTGGGTTCGATTCCTGATGAGGTCATTATATTTTTATTGACTTACTCCTTCCGGCCGCACACTGGTCCTGGGGTCAAATCAGCCTCTAACAAAAATTAGCACCACGCAGTAAAGGTAGCCGGTGCGTAGGGCTGACAACATTGCCACCTTAATTTGCCGATTGTCTAGAAATCTTTTATATAAATATTATTCACAAAATAAATAAATAATTTCTTTAACAGTAATGATCGATGGATTCCTACAATGCAGAAAGTGTTTTCTCTATGAAGTGGGAAGTGAATATTACACACACACACACACACACACACACAATATATATATATATCTATTTATACATATATCTTGGGTGGATATCATGCTTGCCATAACTAAATATTTACAATACAAAACCTGTTTCTCATAAAAACTGTATATCTTAAAATATCTAATTTTGATATTTGGATAGAGGGTCCAGATCTGAGGAACATCAAAGAAACTCAGCTTATAGATAAGTAGGATTACACTGGACTGATACGGATAAAAGGCAATTTCGAAGAACTAGCTTTAATTTAAACGGTTAACAATTCATTAAAACGCCGGTAAGTACCTTCAGGCATATGAGAGTTTGTATTTAACGTGTATTGGTTTTATGGACGTTACGCATAAAACTGAAGACTTTGAATTCGACAGCATTTGAGAAATCACACAACAGCTGCATTTCTCCTGTAAATTCGGAATTGAATTCTAAACACCTGGTGTTCTTGGCAGATTTGGGCAGCGAGCGCTGTGCTGGTGTTGGCGGGATCCTGCGTCCTTGCTCGACCGTCTATTCCTGACGCCACCGATCAACATCGGGAATCCCGGACAAGCAGCGGATTTGAGTAAGCCCGACGAGGATCAGTTCTGTCCTGCACATTTGCATGCTGCAGTACTTTACTAACAAAAATAACAAGGCAAGGTGACAAGGACTGTATACTGCGTGCAGGCCGTTCCTTATTACTAACCGACGTAGGCGCAACTTGATTAACATATTTACGGGCTAGCATTTTCCATGTGGAAGTAATGGAAATGGACCCAACTGCCTTACCCTTTAATTTTGTCCTTGTTAAGGCCATGAAATCACACGGAAAAGCATAGATATTTACTTCATTCCTACTTAAACTCAGCACTAAATAGAGGCAAGTGTACAGCTTCACTCTCAGCCGCTTTATCCCAAGGGAAAGAGCCCTCGATACCCATTTTCATAGTTGATCCCTAACCAGTCTGCTTGCTTTTGCAAGAGACAAAATGCCTTGCCCTTTGCAGGGATTCGAACCACAATTGCCCAATTGTCCGACCCGTAGCCTACTCACTATATTGCCTGCGTCATCTCGGCAGGACTCCACCCATTCTTCTAAATTTTGTTTAAACACACTGGTGTGTTTGTGTAAGCCTTACAACTACGTACAGTTTCCTACGGTTGATTGTTACTTGTTATCGCACTTCTTCATCCTGAAACACCGATTTACAGTTTGGGGAACATACGAGCTACTCAAGTGGGATCGAAGCTCGCGCCGTTTCATGAAGCGTCCTGTAATTCTAACTGGTGACACATCTTGTGACAGATGAAGGTTACGTCATTCTAAATATTTACCGGTACACAATGGGGCACAGCGTGAAACAAAGTGACCACCCAGTACAATACACATTCAGCAGTGCGTGTCTTTAAGATAAAAAAATTCTTTCAAGGAATACGAAGCAACATCGATGCATAGACTGATGAAGAATTTTGAAGAAACGTAGGGCCTTCATTTTTAGGCTGTAGAGGTCTGTCCTCTAAATCGTTGATAATTAAGGCTCTGATAAGAAGCTGCGTCACTGGAAAATCTGTTCTCTACGTTGCTAAGGAAGGGAGTGCTTGTATGGCACCCTCAAGGGTCTAGAGTTCCAGCGAAGGGGGGAGGAAAATATTAAAATAATTATTGGAAAAGTATGATATGAATCTGGATTAGGATAGGATCCAATGCACGCTTTTGTGAGTTCTGGTCTGAATCTTACAGTTACACAGAGAATGAATACTTCATGACGAGGTACAGTACGTAACTTTAAATTCTACAGGATAATTTAGTTAACATGGAGAGACTCCCTTCTTTAGCTAAGAGATGCCTATTCCAGGAATCCACTTTCTTACCAAATTTAAGACCTGTCCCTAGTCCCATTCACTTTGCACATAGAGGTATAATATTTTAAGATGGAACTAGCACAAATTGTGTAGGCCTATACATTTCATACTTTTATTTTAAACAAACTATTAATCTCATTAAAGCTATTTCAGAAAGGAGTGGGATAGTAACACAAACAAATTACTTAAAGTCGTTCCTAAGGAAAGGCTTTATGAATGAATTTGCTGGCTGTTAGCGCTTGTTCTGCCTTTCACTTGCATTCAAATATTTGGAAATCGATAATCGGAAGTTCAACAATTTTGATAGAGCGAAGTTTTAGAACATCCCCATCGTATTCCACGTTAGCTTAAAATCGGACTGCAGTAAGTGACCTTCTATATGACGACCTGAATGGGGAATCTGGAATATCACTCGCTGCATATTTATTAAGGGCTGCGTATACTTAATTATATATTTGGGGTAAACATTCTAAAATTATGCCCATCGGCTTCTGGAAGAAACTGAAGCTCCATTGAAGGGTAATCATTCTTTCCTTAGCAAATAAAGTTAGATTACAAAGTGAGGTCCATTACAGATACAAGTACTGTGGTGCTTTTCTGAGTTTCTTTACCAAGCAAATTAACTTAGTATAATGTTTTCCTCTTCCAGTTTTAAATTGTGTTTGATTGTAATGCTTCTCTTGAATTCTACATAATATTACACAACGTAATGAATCAGGATGAAATTGAAAGAGAATCCTTGACTGATCCAAGAACTATAGACTTTTTTTTTGTTAAAAACCCTTTGAAGACCTAAGGCAATCTAATGTTTTGAACACAGCCATTAAGGTACTTTGCTTCTACTGGTGTTCCTGTACACATTTCTCACGGTGAACGCCATAATAAACACTCACTGCAGTAAGTGGAAATATTAATACTTAATTATACACTAAGTAGGGTAGTACTTTACATGGATTAACATCTGCGAAAAGCTAATCTATTTTATTTATTGTTTTTAGCATAGTAACATATTTTTATAAAATCTTGTTACTTCAATATTGGAAATTCTATGATCCAATTGTCATGTAAAAAGTAAAACTTTTGAAAACAAGATACACTTCATCGAAACGAAATTTAGAAAATTCAAATAGGAAGGAGACTAACCTAACACCACGCCCGTATAAAGCTTCAGCGATACGAATTTTACCACGTTTCATCATTGGTGTTTGTTACAAATTTTGATCAATAATTGAAAATGAAGAATTTGCAGCCTCAATACACAAATCAGACTGACGTCAACGAAAGAAAGATACAAGAAGAGATTTCTTATTGAAATTTCTCTGAATTGTGGAAATTTCCAGATCCCGAAGCAACCAATCAGCCACAGGTGAGTGAGATAATTTTATAAGCAAGAAGACTAAACCATTTCTCACTGAATTATTATAACATACTGATTTGTTATTACTTTTTAAATAAAGATCTTGCTGTTAAATTTAACTGGTTAATGCTTTGTTAAAAGAGGTAAATTACAATTATTCATACAACTTTTGTGTTTTCCTGCGAAGGCAGTTAAGCCACATGCCTGCAATATTTGCATTGAAATACATGTTACCACTACTTCGAAAACATACCCAAATTGTCGCTGCCGTAATATCATGTACCTAAATATTATTCGGTGCTAAAGATATACGTAGAATTTTGTTAGGATTCATAAGCTTAATTTTGTCCTTAACGTCAGGCACCTAAATCTTGCTCTGTACTAACAATCACATATGTTGCCCATGGGGTAGATATCATACTCAGGGTCAAACTATTTGTACACAAGCAGTCGAAATGCTATTCACAGAACAGCCTATAGATACACATACTAGAAAACGTAGATAATTCGATAGCCAAAGAACTAGCAAAGTAAATAAAACATCTGTACGTAAAAAGGGTCCGACCCACATACTACGAGTTGGTAAAACTTTTCCTGTGATTTACCACACAATTGAGAGAGGGCTTGTGACAATCTGCATGTAATAATTTTTATACTAGCCATCTGGCGACATCCATGTTATGTAACGATTGAAGTGAATATAAAGGTTCTTACTATTATTATTATTATTATTGTACTAAACCCTTTAAAGAGGAATTTCAGGTAGTTAAATAATATAGTCGAAATATATTGTGCAGAAAAAATATATAGGTTCAGTCTTAGTAAATTACTGCCAGTTTAGGATAATCTCCGCCATCAATTTTATAAAATAGAAAAATTACTTGCGCCTATTCCTTAACGAAAAATGTGAATTGCCCAATTAGACTAAGAATAACCTTTGTTTAAATGCTTATGGAAGGGGAAAATTAATTCTACTCTCAATCAGTTGCTTGGTCGATTTATCGGCCTTAAAAATAACAGCAAATTTACTTATTTTAAACAAGCCTGTTGCTCACTTAACACGCTTCAGAAATAACAAACTGTAACTGCTCTCACACTTTGCAACTTATGTACTTACAACTACACATATTTAAAAATCTTGCATATTATTAATAATTATAACATTCGTTCTTTTTACGTTATAATCTAAATTTAAGTTTGTTACTTTTCATTAGTTTACTTTATTTTAATTTAGATTTCAGAAGCGAGACTGTGGTACAGAAGATCTCTTTACTTTCAGGTTGTCGTCTGAAACCAGCTCTCAGAGATACGATGACAGCCGGATAAATGTTGAACGTGTGATGCCGGTCCATATTTTTTCTTCGGATGGCAACCAAAACAAACAAGTCGCTGGATTTGAAACACTCCGTCAGGCAGAAGAACCTCATGCTGAAGACAGCAGTATACAGGCAACGCAGCATTTGGGGGTGAATAAACACGAAGAGGAAAGCTCCGTTTTGTCGATGGCTCATAGCAAAAGTGGCGAGTTTAATGCAAGTGTAAGAGAGGAGTATGTTCAGGATGCGCTCTTATTAACAGGCGATTTCGATTCCAAGCCCACTGCAGTCCAGAACGACCATAAGCCTGTAGAATTAACTCATGAGGCACAGCACAGTAGTTCTGAAGGAAACTCGAGAAATAATGACGCCAAATTAAACCAGCATTTCAGTGAGTCGCAGAACAAACACATTTCGAAAATAACAATTGGCGAATCGTATGGAAAAGTCAAACCACTAAATCCCGAAGTAAATACATGTAACGAAGATACATCGTCGAAACAGGAAACTTTAGTAAAGGATGGAAATACAGGAAAAGCAAAAATGGCCTCGGATTCTCAGGCAGGTATTTTCGAAACTGAAGTCCCAAGTGGCAGGTCATTTCTCCCCACCAATAACAGACAGCTAGCGAACCCTTTCGAGAACCCTATTTTGACATATCTGAACAAAAAAGAACCATCTGACAGCGACAGTAAGAGTTCAGACTCAGTATCAAAACAGAACGAAGCCAACACATTGCAAAATATCAGACGCGAAGTATTTCACCAGCAAACTATTATAAACCCAGACCCAAATTTTTACCCATTCCTACAACAGCAACTTCAGACACAGCCAATAAACCCAGCATATTATCAAGGTCAGTACCCAACTGCACAGCAACCGTTAAGTTCCCTTCCCAACACACAATTCTACACTTACCCAGCGCCAGCCAAGGCTCCAGGCAACATTCCCAACACAGACGGATCATTTCAGGGACAGAGCAATCAAAATACTCTGGACTCAACCCGTGATGAAGTACCACAGTTTCCCAGTAATGTTAAAAACAACGGCAATTTTGTAACTACTTTAACTGTATACCCAGCCATTGCGTCTGTTATGTACACGGCACCTACTACAGGTTTCACAAGTGCATCCTCTGTCCCACTGCCTTCCAATACCTATCAGCATCAAGCCAATCTTCCCTACATGCAGTCGTTCGTACACCATCCCTTCCGTGGCGCCCCTTCGCTTGTGGACCTTCCAAACACAAGACTTACTTATAACGGACCCCAGTATTCTTCCAGAATACAATGGCCTCTTGCAAACTACTTCCCTATTGTTATCAAAGACCCTTTCCTTAGTATGTACAATATGTTCACAAATATGATTGAATATGGTCCAGAAGCTGATATTTGCAGAAAGACAAAGAATTTTAGACAAGGGAGAAACATACTAATGCTATCTGACGAAGACGAATCAGTAACACAATCAGAGGAAGTAGTCGCTGGCAAGGTCCTCAATATGGAAAACGGGGGTTGGAAGGAAATTAGTAAAAACGGAATTCCACTACGAGAGGAAAGGAAGACGCCTGACGACGTAACGAAAGAAGACAAAGCGGAGAGAGATGATGAAAAGGATGGTGACGACGAAAAGAAGAAGAAGAAGGAAGAGGATGAAAGCACAGAAGTCATAATGCAGGCCGGAGGAAATGGTAATGCGGGTCCATACATCACACGATTGCTGGTCAGGAAAGGCGGGGTGTCTATAGCTGGACCAGGAGGTATCGCCACTGCTGGTTCAGGGGGCACGGCTATTGTGGGTCCCGGCGGAGTCGTCTATACGAGTCCAAATGGACTTGCTGTGGTCGGACCTGGAGGAAAGGTAGTGAGTCTGCCCACTGGAGCAGATCTGTCAGTGCTAACGAGCAAAGTAACTACCTCCAGTTCCAATTCTGACGGTTCTACGCCCAGATTTAACATCCCGCCTGGTGGCAAAGTTGTTGCTACAGGCCCTGTCGTCTATTTTCATCCACCTGAGTAACAATATCTCCAGCAGATGGCAGACATGAGTCCGTTCAAGCTTTCTCTCACATAGTTTTTACAAACTGTCCGCTAGATGGCTGAATTATGCGCTCAGAACTGTGTGAGATTCCAGTTGCTGCAATGGATTATAGTGTTTGGAATCAATGGCGAACTATTGTAAACACGGTAGTATAAATGGCATCTGCTTTAAATAAGGTAACAACTGTAATTATAAATTGCATTCAAAGGCTTTATAAATATTTCGCCTGGACACACCTTACTCTGTGGGAAATATCTCTTGATGTCAATGTAAAACGAGTCGTTATATTCCAGACACAACCTAGTGTGAAAACTTCACTCTACTAAAAAAAAAAACACATAAGAATGACCATATTTGAATCAATAAATTAAACTAACCCACAACCAGTATTTTTAAACAAGGTGAAATTTAAATTTTTAAAAGAATGCTAAAATCGTTCAATGTTATTACCCTTGTATCGGTTTGAATTTTGGCGGTGACATTTCTCACATGGTTGTGGCGTCCTGCAGTTCAAGTACATTTGAAGAGAACAAGATTTGTCTCGGGTTCCAATGTTCCGTTTGTAGTAGAATATCTGACACTGTAACTGATTAAGAAACTGAATGGAAGGAAACTGTAATTCACTTATTTTAATAGTATTTGTAACAACCGCAAACAAAAATCAGTTCTAAACAAATTCCACCGCTTATATTTAAATCGACAGTAGGCACAGTAAATTTGACACTGTGGAAAAGCCTTCGAACTAAAATTCATAGGCGCTGCGATTATGCCGAGGGCTAAAACGAGTTAAATTACGAGCGTGTGTGTGTCCATCCATTACATAAGCCATTTTGTCACGATAGTTTGCAACAGAAGAACAGAGAAGTGTGTGTTACGTCGGAGTTTGATTCGAGGCCTCCTTGTGCCTTCGTGGCTTGTATATTGAGCACTGGGCAATAATGCACTGACTTGATTGTGTGGACATTCGTTCCAGTCGGAGAAGCATTGTGCATTACGTACACAGCTACCGTGTTGCATATAGGAAAGCAAAATGCAAATATTCCGAGACGGAAGCTTCATTAATATAGACTGCTCGCCTGGTCGTATTCTGAGAGGAATTTATGTTTCATGTTTTTATGATCAACATTTAGACTGAGATTACATCCTGACAGAACATTTTGTAATGATTCCTTTAGCTGTTACGTCGTTTCGTTACTTGTTTAAAGGTGAACATTACCTTGTACTGACGTAGCAAATGAGTCTAAATGTACGCAAGAGGCATGAAATAAGACGTACAGGCCGCAATGGATGATCGCGTGTGCGAAAGTGTTCGCCTGGGAATGCCCAGACATTCCCTCTCGCCAGAATGTCAGTAGGATACGGATAGAGGAAAGAGTTGACGTGTATGCGGATATGTATCGTGAAAATAACGGAAATCGTCTACAAGTAAAGCCTCCTGCCTAACGCTATAAGAAAACGAGCAAACCGAGAAAGTGTAAATTTGGATACACCTACACACTTTTGAGGATGAACCAACATGTATTCCATCCAGACTCTGCAGTAGAGGAATTTCAGTTCCTTCTATGCACTATTTTCTATCCTTATTTATTAATTAATTTGCATAGCGAAATTTAGTTAATAATCTAAGTTAAAAAGATATGTTTAATTAATATATTACGATTATCAACGTTGTAATATTTGAAGAATGTACTAATAAATGTAAAATTACTTTTATAGAAATACTAATTTGTTTCTTTTTTTGCCTTGTCCAGGGTTAAGTAGAGTCTAAAGAGAAATATGAGGACTGCCACTGTCTACTGTTCTGTGCAAAACAGAGAATAGTTCTCTCCTGCCTGTTCAGTTCCTGTCATCAGGCCGTACAAAGAGTAAACACATGCACACCGCTGTTTAGTCCCTTGGTGTCACACACGCACACACACACACAGACAGACACACACACACACGCACGCACATACACATATATATATATATATGTGTGTGTGTGTGTATTATATATATACGGTGAGCCATTTGGCACTAACAACAACCTAGATGCAGCACAAAGACGAAATGTATTATTTCAGGACAATTTACTTAAAGAAACAAGTGATTGAGCCTGCAGCTACTAATTTATAATAATTATATCATGTCTGTTCTTTCTAGTCTAATTATTTCGAAACAGAAATGTCTTTAGTCATAAGAGGAGTGTAACAAATCACACACACATATGTAGCATATACACGGGTCTGTATGTCTTTAGTAATTTTAATTGATATTTTCTTCACATATCATTTTGAAATCCCACGCCCTGTAACTCGCGCCATTATCAAGTGTGCTTAATTATTCTAATGTCATACACTCAAAAATTTAATTATTTTCCTGATTAACACCAAAAGTATTAACATTTCTGCCATATTAAACATTGTGCCGAACTCTATTATGTCTCTTTGGGGTGAAAGTTAACCACAATATTTTTAAATTTTTATTTCAATTGTAAATAATAAAGAATTCAAAAGTTTGAAAAGTAATTCCAGTGTATAAACAAGGAGATATTTCTCAAATTTTTTGCTTTATTATCCCTATGTCTGATTCATTTAAAACTGCAGTGTTCTCGAAGTGTTTTACAGAATAAATCCAGACTTCCACGTTTGACACAAATGTACGAGTCGCATTTGTTACTGTGTCTAGAGACGCTGCCTGTTGCTTTTATGCTTTAAAAACTTCTACAGAAACGGCGATAGCTTGGCAAAGTGAGTGACTACTTTCTGGAAGAATCTATTTTCTTTCTTGGCAAAGACAGACATTTCTGTCTCCTCCATAAAGTTTCGAGGTGCTGTCGGCATTCCAAACTCTTAAGCAGTCGACTACATCCTCGACATCAAAGTGGCCAGACGCAAAATCTTAAGTAATTAATCGTAAATAAAATAAAAACGTACGCATTCTCTTACGCAATGTACAGCATCTGACTTCAACGAAAAGCTGTCATATGTCAGTATGCATATTTAAGGTTTAATAGTAAATGTTAAGCAGTCCCATTACAGGCCTGGACAGGCCCTGAGGGTTCCAGAAATTTAAGGTTCCCAGATTTCGTGACAACGGTACAGGATGGTGGTAGGTTGTCAGTCTTACGCACCGGCCGCCTTTACCCCCAGGAAATGCTCCTGGTACTCATTTCTGTTAGAGGCTGAGTCGATCCCAGGGCCATAGTGCGATCGGAATGATTTTGTGTCATTGAAAAATGCACTGACACCAGCTGGGATCGAACTAGCGACCTACCGATTTGTAGCACAACACCTTAGCCACTGTGCTACCGCGGTTCCCCGGTTTAATAGTAATATGTCCCACA
>Ga0131853_10007612_pt1 | contig 19637 bp, 14 predicted proteins | sample TergutLab28metaG_FD_92764 | JGI IMG/M metagenome (GOLD analysis project Ga0131853, IMG submission 92764) | Labiotermes labralis P1 segment gut microbial communities from Petit-Saut dam, French Guiana - Lab288 P1 (version 2) (version 2) | ecosystem: Host-associated > Arthropoda: Insects >... | reverse complement strand
TGACCCGTACTAATAGACCGAGGGCTTGTCCAGTTTAGACTCGATAAGCCTGCGCACACTAATCGAGTAAACACGATTATTATTGCACTTTGTTTGCTTCATTCCTTCTCTGTATTGAGTTTTCAAAAAAGAATCTCATAAATCCCTTTACGAATATTCCTCGATAGCTCAGCGGTAGAGCACTCGGCTGTTAACCGATAGGTCCCTGGTTCGAATCCTGGTCGGGGAGGAAAAAAAACTCCTGCAATTTCAACGATTGCAGGAGTTTTGCTATTCTCAGAATCATACCGCTCAATGTTTCGGCGCAGTATTTTTACTTTGAATTGTTATTTCTTGGAATTGGGACTTTTATTATATTACTAAATAAAAAATTGTCGCTTTTTATTGTTGTATTGAAGCTTCCTCTGCGAATGTAGTTGCAGGCGGTGCGTTCGGAGCGCACGGATTTTAATTTGCTCCGCACGAAATACATTATTCCCCCGGAAATACCTGCGGCAATAAGTATACATGAAAAAAGTACAATGATTATATCCATTTAAATCACCTCAGATAAAAAAATATATGCCACAAATAAAACGGCGGTAATTATTGTCGATAAAATTGCAAACCATTTCCAAAAAATGCCCCAATCTGTTGGGAGATCACCTACAAATTTTCCTGTTTGACCGTTCATTGCGAAGAGGTAGGTTTCGTCACGCCACGTTGTCGAAAGAACCCACACGGGAAGAAGTGCATATTTTACCACGCTTTTTCGCAGGTAAACGCCGCGATATTCGGGAATTACAGAGGCATAACCCGTTACGGTTTTACGGAAAGCGTTTTCGGTGCTTGCGCGGATGCGTTCGTTTGCGCGTTCGATGCAGTGTTTTTCGCAGAAGTCGAATTTATCCGCAAGATAGCCGGAAAGGTACGCCGTTTGAAATTCCATTGCGGCGGAAGCGTCGAAGGGTTCTATGGATTCCATTAAATCTGCGGGCATTTTTGCGGACGCGTCAACGGGAACTTTATCAAAAGCAAGCGCACCTTGCCGAAGCACATTGAATGTTCTTGTTTCTGTGTAGATGAAACGGGAATCGCTCCAAGTGTGAACTTTTGTGGCTTTATATCGCATATTTGCGTCAACGTCCGCGTCGAACAGCCAAAAAGGTACATATAAGCCCTTGATTTCATCTAGACGTTTAGTTGATTTAAAACATTTTGGTAATAATTTTTTGTCTTTTAAGTGGTTTTTCAATGCGGTTATTGCTGCGTTTTTGTCTAATTTAAACGGAATTATTAAATCCGGTTTTGCGCTACCGGAAAGCTGTCCCTTCATTATTACGGGGTTGGTGCAGTAAGGGCAGGATGTTGCCGCTGTGCTTTCGTCCGTGATAATCTCACCTGCACAGGTATTGCACAAATATAAGCGCATTCCTTCTTGCTCGCCCGCCGTCCATTCGAGGTCGTCGTGGGATGACCATTTTACGTCGGTTGCTTCGTTTTCGAGCGCGTCGTCCATGCTTTTAAGTGCTTCTACATCAAATTCCGAATCGCAAAAAGGACACTTCATCAATTGTGTTGAAGTGTCAAAAGTAACCCCGCCGTCACAGTTGGGGCATTTGTATTCCATTAGTGCCATAAGTTAGCTCCTTGGATTACCGCATTCTTGGCAGAAACGTCCTGTGTTTTCAACGCCACAGCAAGTCCATACTGATATTGCGGCGGGGCGCGGTGTACCGCATTCTTGGCAAAAACGCCCTGTGTTTAACGCGCCGCAAGCGCAAGACCAGTTGTTTTCGGCGGGCGGTTCGGGTTTTTGTGTGCCGCAGTCTTGGCAGAAGCGTCCTGTGTTCGAGACACCGCAAGTGCATGTCCATCCGTTTGCGGCAGGCGTGGGTGCGGACGCGGCTTGTTGTGTCTGCTGTGCTTGTTGTTGCATTGCCGCTTGTTGATTTTGCTGGTTCATTGTGAACATTTGATTTGCGTTCATGCCGCCGGCTTGCTGTGCCATTCCAAGCCCCATAAAACCCATCATTGCGCCGCCTTCGTTTCCTGCGGCAGTTTGCATTGCTTCGGCTTGAGCGTTAACGAGTGCCGCGCCTGCCATTCCCGGGTCGCGGAAAACGGATTTGCGTTGTAAGTTTCTAATCATTTCTTCGTCTTCTTTTGGCGCGGAAAGAGAATTTATTGCAATGGTAACAACCGACAAGCCGCGGTTTTCTCCCCATTGCTCTGACAAAATTTGGTTTAACGCTTCGGAGAGTTCCATTGTGTGCCCTGGTATCGCGCTGTATCGCAGACCTATCGCGGAAAGCCGCGCGAAAGCGGGTTGCAATGCGTTAAGGAATTCGCTTCGCAGTTGATTTTCAATTTGGTCGCGTTTGTATTCGCGCTCCACGTTGCCGCATACGTTTTGATAAAAAATCATTGGATTGGTTATTCTGAACGAAAACATTCCGTTGCAACGCAAAGTAATATCAATGTCAAGCCCGATGTTTGCATCGACTACACGAAATGGAATCGGTGTTGCCGTGCCGAATTTATTATTTTTTAACTCTCGGATATTAAAATAATAAATACGCTGGTCTTTGGCGGAATCCCCGCCGTGCAAGAAACGCCTTGCCGCTGTTCTAAATGTGTTTATAATGCTGTCACCAAGATTGCCCGCAAAAATGCTCGGCTCACTGGATTGGTTCCATGTGTACTGTCCGGGCTCCGCGCAAACATCCATGATTTGCCCTTGCTCCACGATCATCATGCACTGACCGTCCGCAACCGCAATTCCGCTTCCGTTTGAAATAATATTTTCGTTACCTTGGTTTTGTGTCGGTCTTTTTGTGTCGTGACGGCACTGTCCTTTAGTTACAAGCACCGTTTCATGCATCGCGTCCTGATAAAAAAAGTCAAGCCATTGGTCGTTTATCGTACTGCCTACCGCATTCATTCCTGCTCTAATCAGTCCCATATGTATTGCCCCTTTCTGAATCTTTTCAAGTATACCATGTTAAATTTTAAAAATAAAAGTTTTTATTGACTGCTCCCACAAAGCTCATTTTCTATAAAACTTAGAATATTTTCTTTCCCATCTTCACCCATTTGTACGCCTATTTTTTCTATGACATATGAGAACATAAGCATTAACAAAGGTGTAGACGCAAATATAACCATGGAAATGTTATTATTTAAAAAAGCACCTAAAAATATTCCCAAAAATATAAGGATCATAAATCCGCGCCATATAATCATAAAAGCTTTTACAAAATCATGTACACTAAAAAATCCCTTTATCATTGTCCCGTCATCACAGGCAGTGAGTGTTCCTTCAAAAATAGGAGTCCAAGAATTTCTGTATCCGTGAGGAATGTAACCTATTTTTTGTAGCAATATTGGTCGCATTCCATGATTCTAAACTCTTTGTGCAAATTCCCGTTGAATATTTCTGTCCTGTGTTTTTTTCGCAATCACTTCTCGTTTATCGTAGAGTTTTTTACCTTTTGCAAGCGCGATGTCGATTTTCACGTAGCAGCGCGAAAAATAGGCTTTTAGGGGAACAATCGTGTAGCCGTCCTGAGTTACGCCGGCGCGGAGTTTGTTTATTTCCTTGCGGTTTAGAAGAAGTCTGCGCCGCCGGGTTGGGTCAAGATTGAAAATATTTCCGTGAGAATACGGCGAAATATGCATTCCTTCAATGAACGCCGAGCCACCTTCTATTTTGATATAGCTTTCCTTTAAATTGCATTTCCCCAAGCGCATAGATTTTACTTCCGTTCCGGAAAGCGAGATTCCTGCTTGGAAAGTTTCTTCAATAAAAAATTCGTGGTACGCCTTTTTATTTTGAGAAATTAATTTTTGTGTTTTTTCTTTCATGGTTTGCACCGCCTTTGGTTAGATTATATATGTAATCAATTTGTAATGGAAGGGCTAACTACATGAAAAAATATCGTATCGGATTTTTTTTACTGCTTGGAATTTTATGTTTTATTGTTTACACGAATTACGATTACTGGATTTTCAAAATACTAATCGCAAATAATTATGTATCGGCAGATACTCTTGACGAATTTTACTCGCAGCATATTTGCGAAGAAAACAGACGAGGATTTTTTCGCGATTTTGACCGCGTAGTAATTTCCATTGTGACGGCAGAGCTTTCAGAAATCGGAAACGACAGATTCACGTACCTTTACGCGCCGTGGGAATTTACTGATTCTCGCGAAACAGACCGTGAAATTGCGCGAACGTCAACATTTTACGCGCTAAACGAGGATACAGTGTATTTGTATATTCCAAATATTTCGCGGATAACGCGCTCGTTTGTGCATGAACACCGCGAATATTTGGCATCGTACCCGAATCTTGTGATGGACTTGCGCGGAAATTACGGGGGCTGGCTTCCCGATTTCCGCAGAATAGCCAATATGTTTGTGCCGAATGGCGAGATTTTAAACCACGAAGTAACGAGGCATTCAATGTTCTCACGTACAATAACTTCAAGCAAAGACGCATCTTTTAATTTTGATAAAATCATAATTCTTCAAAACAAAAACACCGCAAGCGCGGCAGAAAGCTTAATAATGGCACTTTCTGAACACGTGCCGAATGTGACAACAATCGGGCAAACAACTTTCGGAAAGGGAACGGGTCAAGTAACAATCCCACTTACGGGCAGTTACGCAGTTCGCGCAACGGTTTTGCAAGTGCTTGGCCCAGTGCGTCAAAATATTCACTATGTAGGAATCGCGCCGGATATTGAAATTGAACCGGACGCGGATTTTATTGAGAAGGTATTGGATGTATTACGGTTTAAAGATATTGGGGACTCTGTCACCTCAACATTTTACGCCTAAAAAGCGTCGGAGGCGGTCTGAGCCGCCTCCATACAAGGTATATACGATGCATTAAGAATGCATTTTTTATAGTTGAAAAATATATGCCTTGCCAACAGTATTATATGCAACTACACGGATTTTATAAGAGCCATTTTTTGCAAAATTTTAATCTCCTATTTTTAAAATCAACTCAGATAAAAAGCTTATAGCTTTTTTCAAATCTCCTCGTAACAAATTAACGGAGATTTCATTTAAAAATTCGTTAATATAAGACGACCATTTTCCGGATGATATTTCGTCCAATTCTTTCGTTGCGGTTTCTGTGTCAAAATCTTCACACGCTGCTTTAATTTTATTTAATTTATTTTGTAAAACAGTTATTTCTTCATCGGAAATTTTTAAAGAATTTTTTGTTCTTTTTGGCTTGAATTTTTCAACAATTATTTCTAGCGAATTTATAAACTCGGGGGTTTTGGATAACACTTCATCTGTGTTTCCTTTTTCTGCCGCTTGTTCCAAAATAAGCGCGGTATCTGAAAGTCCCGTTTCGCCTAAATTCGCAAGCGCACCCCTCATTCCGTGAACGGTTGTTATATATAACCTAGTATCTGTATTAGTGCCTTTTAAAACGGCAATAGCATTTTCAATGCTGCGGACTACCGCCGCTGATAATCTATCGTTAATAACCAATTTGGGGGCTGTTACAGGCTGAATGTTGCGGATAAAACGGTGTATAATCGCGTCCAGTTCCCGGGTATCTATGGGCTTGGAAATAAAACCGTTAAAACCGTTAGACATAAACATTTCTTCCGAGCCCGCCACAGCATTGGCTGTCAATGCGATAATTGGACGCTTATAACCCATTCCACGTATAATTTCTGTTGTTTCAGCGCCGTCCATTTTTGGCATCATGTGGTCCATAAAAATCATGTCATATTCGCCGCCATCTACGATTTTACTTATAGCATCGAAGCCGTTTTCGGCGGTTTCAATTTTTAATCCGTAAGGTTCTAGCATTCCTTTCGCAACGTAGATGTTTGCTTCAATATCGTCTACGATAAGGATATTTCCGTAAGGCATGTAATCATGACGAATATCTGTTTTGCCGGTTGTGCTTTGGAAACGGTTACTTGATAATTGACTCGCCAAGTCCGGCCCACATACGGACGAACCAACTCGTTCTTGGGGAAGCTTCACTGTAAAAACTGAGCCGTTGCCCGGTTCGCTTTCTACAAAAATTTCACCTTTCATTAAGTCAATAAGGCGTTTTGTGATGCTCATTCCCAAGCCTGAGCCGGTTGTACTGCGGTTAACTTCCATGTTAAACCGCGTGTATTCATCGAACAGCACTTTAATTTGCTCTTGTGTCATTCCTTGCCCCGTGTCGCTTACGCGTAAAACAAGAATGCAATCGGAGTCTTTGCATTCTGCGGAAACAGTTAATTCAATGTTACCTTTTTCTGTGTACTTGAAAGCATTTGAAAGAATATTATTTAGAATTTGTTTTACGCGCATTTCGTCGCCAATTATATCGAGGGGCGTATTTTCATCAATTATAATATTAAACTCTATGGATTTTTCGGTGTTTTGTAAAATATTCATTTGCATTGATTCGTATAAAAGGCTTGGAATATTATATTTTACGGGAACGAAATCCATTTTATTGGCTTCGATTTTCGAGATATCGAGTATGTTGTTAATAATATTAAGAAGCAAGCTTGCTGAAGTATAAATTGTTACAAACGCTTCTTCTGTTTCGTACGAAAGATTATCTTTTTGTAATTGAATCTCTGCCGCACCAAGAACCGCGTTCAAGGGCGTGCGAATTTCATGGCTCATGTGTGACAGAAAAACGCTTTTCGCAAGATTTGCTTTTTCCGCTTCGATTCGTTGACGTTCCGCTTCGCTTATAAGATTTTTTATTTTTGTTACGTCGATAATTGTACCCGCGACATGCAACGGATTACCGTTTTTATCGCGGATGGTTTCGCCTGTTGCGTGCAGATAAGCGAGTTCGCCGTTTTTCTTTAATACCCGAAATTCCACGTCGAAAGGCGTTTGTGCTGTCGTGTCCAGCATATGGGCGGATATAGCTTTCGGAATCCATTCTAAGTCTTCCGGGTGTAAACGGCTGTGAAAACTGCTGATTAAATTTGGAAAATCACTTTCATTTTCATAGCCCAATAAACGCCTGAAATCATCCGACCAAGAAATTTTATTAACAGGGTTTACAGGGTCGTGCGTTACGACTTGCATATCCCACAAGCTGATTTTTGCGGCATTCATTGCAAGGTTTAACTTTAATAGTTGCAGTTTATTTTCTTTTTCTGCCGTCATATCTTCGAGGGTGGAAAGGATGGCTTTTTTTCCTTCAAATATAATTTGACGCGAGGTAACGCGTGCAAAAAAAAGTTCGCCGGTCATCTTATATGCTTGTACCTCTTCGACCGACGTATCGTGTTTGTGTATTTCAATTGCCATTTCTAAGGAATTTCTGCCATCAGGCTGTGTTCCGGGCATAAATTCTAAAATATTGCGACCTGTCACATCTTCAAATGATTTGCAGCGTACAACATCCATCATTTTTTTGTTTGCGTATTTCACGCAAAAGTCGTCAACCCCTACAATATGTACCGCAGTAGGTAGCGTGTCTAATATACTTTGCAAAGTTTGATATGAATCTTGAACTTTATTTTTTTGGCGGTAAAAAATTACAAGAATAATACTTAAACATGCTGCCATTAACGCTCCGAAAGCAATTAAAATTACCGACATGATGCCGTCTCCTTGAATAAATGTTCTATTGCAATAAATACATCCGTGATAAACGGGTCGAACTGCGTTCCTCTGCCGCGTTTAATCGCTTCAACGGCTTCAACATGCGTAAATGCTTTTTTATATGGGCGGCTTGATACAAGCGCGTCATAAACGTCGGCTATTGCCATAATGCGCCCTTGCAAAGGAATTTCCATGCCTTTTAATCCTCGGGGATAACCCGTGCCGTCCCATTTTTCATGGTGATATCCCGCAAATAATTTTGCGTAATGCAAAAAAACTTCATCGCCCGATTCCACGATAATGCTGTCTATAATTCTTTCACCTTCGGATACGTGCGTTTTTATAATTTCAAATTCTTCGTTGGTTAGTCTGTCGGGTTTATTTAAAATTGCGTCGGTAATAACTATTTTTCCTATGTCGTGCAAACGTACCGACGATATCGCCATTTCGTATTCCCATTTAGAAATTTCATTAGTATAAATTCCGCGCTCTAACATGGCATCTATGAGTAATTTTATGTATCTTGTCGTGCGTTCTATATGCCCGCCCGTAATTGTGTCGCGCTCTTCAACCATGTTTGCCAAAACAGACACAATACTATTTTTTAAACGCGTTAAATTATCCGTTCGCTCGCGGATTACATCTTCGATTTTTAAATGGGTTTTAATTCGGTTAAGTAAAATTGATTTCGAGAACGGTTTGGAAATAAAATCTACAACGCCCATCTCAAAACCGCGCGATTCTGTATCGTCATCTTTTTTGCTGGTTAAAAAAATAACGGGAATGTCCGTGTAACGCAAGTTTGATTTTAATATTTTTAATGTATCGAAGCCGTCCATGTCCGGCATTAATATATCCAGCAAAATTAAATCGGGTATAATTTTTTCTAAAAAATCGAACAAAATTGATGCGGAGGAAATAGTTGTAACTTTATATTCTTCCGACAATACTTCCCTTGCCGCGATAAGATTAACGTTATTGTCGTCAACTACAAAAATCGTTTTCATTAAAACAATCCCCCTATTTTGTTTTATTGCGCGTTTGAATTATCGTAGCGATTACTGTTTTTGTCAACCGTAAGCGTCTCTTTACAGACCTTTATTATAAACATTTGACAGAAAATACAAATATGTTTAAAATGTATATACGGTGAAATAAAGGTCGTGACTGTGGCGGTCATGAGGTTTCAGCCCCTAATGACGTGCCGGGATGATGGGTAGAGTCCATCACCAAATACACACAGGCAAGCCTGCCACCACAGCTTTCTCGATTTTACACCATCTTACCATTTACTTCAACGGGGGGTGCGCTGTATCGGGTGTGGTTTTTTTGGTATGGTGAAGCTGCTTGGATTACATATTCAAGCGTGTAGGAGGTGATGGACCATCTCCTGCACGCTTATTTTATTTACAAATGGGGGAAAATTATGAATCTTGTTAAATCCCGTGGAGTCTATATCATCGGATACAGGCCGGAGGAATTTTCATTTTCGCTTAGTGATAAAGCCATTGAAGAATATGTAATTTTACGCGACGATATTCAGGATTCAATAAATAAAGCCGTTGAACAGGGCTTCGACACATTTTTATCTGCCTTCAAAACACCATTGGCTTGTAACAGTAGAGCAGACGTTAGCCTGACGGGTTTCGCTCAACTAAAATATCTTCCCCTGTGATAGGGTGCGGTTGATTTGCATAGCCTAAGAACCTTCACTAAACCTCACCAATGCGACGAACATACCGCAAATATGTGTACATATAAATATTATGTGTAGAGCGAAGAAGTTGTATCATATCGCGATAAGCTTCTTGCATTAATTCGATTTCGGCTTGTGTAACTTCGGATTGGGCATATTTTGCTTTGTAATACAGACTGATTAAATCTTGATAGTAAACAGAATCACTTCGAAAAGAAAAATGTTTTCCGTAGCGTTTTCCGTAAGTCTTGGGAGTTTCATAGGGAGTAGGGGAGGTTTTGTAATACGCAACTATTTCCGTGATTGCGTTGAAATACGCGATTAATTTTTTATCCGGAGAAAATTTTTCAACACGCCGTTTTTTATATTTTATTTGACATAAACGCGTGACAGAAAACATTGCAACTCCTAAAAGTGCAAAAAAAGCTAAAATGAAGTTACGCGGAGCTTCTTCAATTTCTTCGGGTTCTTCGGCGGGGGTTTCAACTTGCGGGCGAGCGAAATTCGGCCTGTTTATTTCGGGGATTTCAAAATCATTCAATAAGCCCTGCATTCTTGCCCGTGTTGCGGGGTCTAAACCGGTGAACGTATTTTCGTGGGGTAGGGGAGTGTCCGGGTTCATTAGGAATGCGTAGGTCGGTGTTGCTTCCATTATGTGCCAGCCGAAACCTTCCAAGTAAACCTCAACCCATGCGTGCGCCATTCGGTTTGTTACCATGACGGGTTCGCCCGGTTCTGCCGACGGAGGCAGAACAAATCCTTCTACATAACGTGAAGGCACACCCGCGATTCGCGCCATAACAGCCATAGCAGACGCAAAATATGTGCAGTAGCCTTCTTGTGTTTCAAAAAGAAAAAAATCTACAAAGCACGCGCCTCGCGGAACGGAAACGGTGTTCATCGTGTACGGGAATTGCAAAAGATAATCGCGTATTGCCATAACGCGGTCGAAATCGTTTTTATAATCCGCAACAATATCCAATGTGAGTTCGTGAACGCGTTCGGAAGCTGAGACTTCAAGAAAATGTTCGCGCACTTCGCGGGCGTATTCCGTAAGAACGGTTCTTGAAAAAGAATTGAGAAGCCGCATAAAATGCACGGAATTTCTGATGTAGTTTAACTGGGTTCTGCCGCCCGGAACGTCCGAGTTTAACGGATGCGTGTAAAACTCGATGATAGCGGCAAGCCCCTCAACGTCCAACGGCGAGTGCGGTAAAGGTACATTATTCTCCTCCATTATAAGTAATGTCATTGATATAGAACCACGTTCCCAGCCCTCAATTTTGGGTATTTCAAAAACGTCGGACGCGCTGTGTTCTTTATAAGCGCCTGCGTTTGTTCCGCGTAAAATATTTTTGATAAATGAAAGTCGCGTGTCTACGTTCAAAAAATCCATGTTATAACCCGCACCGTGCGACATAAAGCTGGGCGTTTGTTTTGTTCCCATCGCGGTGATTTCAACGAATGGTGCGTAGTCAAATGAATCTTCCGCGAATTGTAAATTAAACGAGCGCGGTGGCGTGAAAATCGTTCCCATGCGGTTCGTTCCCTGACGAATCGTGAGCGTTTCAAACGGCATATATGTGTGCCAATATGAAGTATGCGGTGGGCGGAAAATTTGGGTTTCTTGTTGTTCAAAATAATCCAAGAAGGTGCCGTCTTCAAGTGCTTGTTCTATTAAATTACGGGCTCTTTCTTCAAGTGTTTCGTAATCTTCCGTTGGCCAAGGAGATAAATAATTGTAGATAACCCCAGCATGATATCCGGAACCCGGATATAGAGAATCTTCCCACGGCCAGACCGTAATCATGATATCAGTCCCCGGCATGATGCCGTTATAATATGGCCGTTCAATATTCCGCGCTCCGGAAACCCCCAACGCGCGAAAATGCGGCGTATTAATGAGTAAAGCATCATCGGGTGGAATGCCAAGCTGATGAATGATATGGCGTGCGTCTTCGTGCGTCGCGCCGCGAATTAATGCCGCGGTTGTTTCAAGCATTTCAAAACGCGACGGCGAAAGACCGTGCGTGTTAATGTCGCCCTCGGCAAGTGTGGGCAGCCAGCGTTCGCCCGTGTATGTATTGCTTATCGCGCCCGCAAGATAAGTTCTGCCCGGTGCATAAACCGTCATAACAAAACGGTTGTTTGGCGTAATTGCTCCGCCAAGCCGTCCGCCCGCGCTCGAAAATCCCGTAGTCTGAAAAGAAAAATGCACGGGATTAAAAAGTTCGTAAAAAAAATCGCGAATAGAACCACTGAACCTCCGGCTCTCTGCTTGTCGGAAATCGCGCGGCACAAAAAAATCCGATTCTTGTGGCATATACGTGTTCGTCAAAAAAATAACCGCAACACAAAGCGGCAAAGCGGCAAAAGTCGCCGCAATGGATTTATTTGTTTTGCGAATAAGAATCAAACACAACGCAACAAGACAAATTAAAAACGCGCGTTCGTCACGTGAAAAACCGGGCAGCCATGTAAAAATAAAAACCGCTGCTCCGCCCAAAAAAAGCATATAAAAATTAAACTGATGCAGCATAAAAACAACCACGGCAAACGCAAGCAACATACTGATAATCCAAACGACCATACGCCCAAGATGCGGTCTATAAGGAAGCTGCCCAGAAACCATCAAAAACATTTCGTAAAATTCGGGATACTGAGTTTGCACATCTTCGTATGTAAAAAAAATCCCCGCCGAAAAAATTAAAACAAATAAAACCGAAAGAAGCACAGTGTATCTGTTATATAAAATAATAAGAAAAAAAAGAATCGAAACAATCCCGATTAAAAAAAGTGCGGGCGTTTCAATGCGAATAAAAGTCGCCGAAATAATTGTACGATGAATTCCATACAAATAAATTCCACCAACAATAAAACAGAAAAGGTAATCTTGCCATGTTTTTTTGTTTTTATCCATGCTTTGTATAATATCAAAGCTAAGTGTAATCGTCCATGCGAAAATTTTTTAAATTTGGAATCTCATGGAGAACGTACTTCTGGCTTGCCTGCTAAAATATTTAGTCCCCTACGAATTTGACAACAATTGGAGCAATTTTAGGAGGCTTCGGAGGGGAAAACTTGCAACATCTTCCCCTTAAATTCCATTATATAAATATTAAAAACAAAAAATAAAAAAGCCCGTAAATACGGGCTTTCAATGTTAGCGCGAAAAGAGATTCGAACTCTCGACCCTCGCCTTGGCAAGGCGATGCTCTACCACTGAGCCATTCGCGCGAAGCTCTTAAAATCAAGCATTTGTAAATTGGCTGTTTTTAAGGTTGACAACAATTGACAACAATTCAAAAACTGCACGGTACTCATCTGTTTTACTGTTCAAGCGAATGCATTTCACACCAGTAATATAACTTATTTCGTTCATTCAAATCATCAATCTTTGAAAGATACATTTTCTTCTCTGCACGGACAATTTGAATATCAAAGCAAGATAAAATATCGTTCCCAAGTAAGGAGCTAAACCCGCCATACACCTCTCCCGTTAATTCGCAAGTTTCGCAACCGGGACGGGGTGCTTTTATTATTCGTTGCCAAGAACAAAGAAATGGGAATTCCAGTCACTTGGGAATAATCTGATTAAGCATATGATTTATTTTTAACTGTATTGAAAAATGTTTTGCCTTTTCACCCGAAGCAACTGAACTGCCTCCGCTATGCTTCATTCGCTCTTTTACCATCTTCCATGAATACCCGAGCTTCTTTAAATCATCCGGTGATATTGTTGTCCTATCCGCTCCCGAGTCAAACTTAAAATTTATGGGTATATAATTCCCGTTTAATGCTCGAATACTTAGTTCCGCAAAGGAACGATTGTTTCTATCAATCACCAACTGACCATGCAAATTCAAGCCCTCCAATCGCTATTGGTTCTCCGGGGACAAGATTTTCACCTTCTACATCACCCCACTCCGCATATCCGGCGTCATTCATTTCAGACGCAGATATAGTTAATAGTTCATCACGCGAACCGGCTATATAGAGAACGTGGAGTTGCCCGTCACGACCTACAACATATCGAAACCAATTATCCGGAAACATGGTTTGCATATCTCTTACGGTCATATATGGTTGTTTTTCAAGTTTTCGTAACACTGTACCGCGCCCCTTTCTGTTTCAAAATTTATTTTACAGCATATGCTTTGGTTCTTCAAGACAATTGAGCAGCAACTGCACGGCAGTTTCACAGGATGTTAAGAATTCGTGAACGAAACGCCCAAGACAAAGAGAAGAATTTGTGTGGATAAAAGTGATTGAAGCATATTGTTTTTAACCGATGGTTTGTTTTTTTTAGTAAGCGAAGAGATATATGCTTTGTGAAATGCCAATGCCAGTTTTCGAAAAATGTTAAATGTCTTTTGGCTGTTTGGCGACAAGATTCTGCAATCTTGTTTAAACAAGCGCTCAACCTCACTTTATATGCAGGATTGGGGGCTGTTTTGAACGTTTGTTCTGTTAAATTCGAGATTCTTTATTTACTAAATTTAGTCCGTCACGCCGCCATGTAGCACCAGTGTAAATCGGGTGACAGTACTCATGTCCGAGCCTCGAAAATTACAACCCATTACCGAAAGTCCCGGAGTAAAATTTTCATATGATTTATTCACACCTTCCCGTATGTCCAATCTGTACAGCTTATTCGCACCAAGCCAATAATAAACAAAGCCGTCCTTGCCTATTCTTGCACCGGAAACGCCGCTTTCTTCAAATAAATTATTGAATGAGGATGAATAACGGCAAACTTCTCTAAATTGACCGTCGTAAAATTGAAAAACAATTAATCCGTCTTTCAAAAGCGCGGCAATAGTTTGCCCGTCATCGCTTACGTCCAATAATTGATAAGTCGGCGGCATATCGTCATTGTAATTGTTTCCGTCGTAGCTCATTTGGGTGAGGATAACAGGCAAATCACTAATTACATAATTTACCACTGATGGATTCAGCGTTGCATTAGCGATACGCACAACGTCGTTGCCCTCAAAAAAATGCTTTTTTATGCACAAGCCAGCGTTTATGTCGATGCCGCAAATCTCATCATATCCTAAAAACACGCCGGAATTTATAAAGTATTTGTGGTTCAGCTTAGATACACTGCCCGCAGTCTGCGGAGGTGTAAAAACTTCTTGATAAAACGCTGACATTTGCTGTGAAATTCGTTCTTCAAGATACGGCAATTCATACCACGATACATCAAGGCAAACACCGATTTTGCCTATTGAGATTTCATAAATTATTGGCTTGCGCTCCGGTTCATTAGGCAATAAGACGTAGGCGATAACAATTTTTACAATATTATCGGCGGCGCAATAATACGCCGCTTGTATTGCAGAACCTTCTTCCGCCCGAAAAATTTCTGTTAGTTCAAGCGAAGTTAAGTTGATTACCTCTACACTTTCTTCATAAATGCAAAATAAGCAATCCTCAGTTTTAGGCATGAAAACAGACTTGATTTTATGATTGTCCACAAATTCAAAATAAGCACGTTCGGATTTGCCCGTTTTTATGTTGTAGCATTTTATATACTCGTAGCTTTCATTTTCAAACAGAAATATCATGCGTCCGCTTGACGCGCTGTAGAGTGACAGGCACGATTTCGCATCTGGTTCACCGTAACACATGGTTTCCAGTAATGCGCCGCTTTGCTCGTCAATTATCCAAAGACTATCATTGTCAAAAGTCACAATCAATTCTTTTGCATCTGAATCCGTGAAAACATTTGTTATCGTATGCTTGCAGTATTGATATTTTGCGGAAAGAGAATCCGTAATAATATTTCGTTCATATGTTTTCAATTCTTCATCAAACATAAGCAATTTAAGCGCACTTTGTTTGCCCCTTATCTGATAGTTTAGTCCGTCATAACGATATATTCCGATTTCACAGCCTTCGGTTACGTTGTATCGTAAGCATTCCTCGAAGTAAACCACTATAAGTACATCTGTATTGGATGCAAAAGTTATATAATCGGGTTCGCCGTAGTTGAAGGGCATTTCGGTAACACTTTTTGTCTTGACAGTCAGCTTTTTAAGTTTTCCCCTCTCGAAAAACATGACGGTTTCACCGTTTGAATCAATTGCAAACAAGGGCAATAACGCCTGTTTAACGGCTCCTTCTTCATCCATTTCAACTTCTGCGGAAGCGGAATATTCGTGTAATATCTCTAACACTTCGTTTTTCGTATCAAATAAAGCTATTCGATAAGCAATTCCCTCAATCGGATTTTCTTTTTCGTTTCCTCTGTGTTCATACCACCACCAGTTACCCTCTGTATAAAACAACAGTACCCGTCCGTCTTTAAGAATCAGCGCGTCAATGACATTTCCAACTTCGGTCAATTGCTTACTGAATATCGGCTTAGTGATATCGCGTTCGTAAATACGTAAATTATTGTGGCTGTATACAACACAAACAAATTTATCATCAACGGAAAAGCTCATAGTGTTAAGGTCGTGGAAATCCCCTGCGGTTTCATAAACTACGCGGCGGTGTTTCCAATCATACTGCTGAACAAAACATAAATGCCCGCTCCCATCTTTCAGCGCATTAAAACCGCTTGTTAAAAAAGCATCGCCCTCATTCGATACGGCAAAGTGAGTTTGTGTAAGTTGGTCGCTTTCAACCATATCGCAACACTCGATTTTTATGGTGTTTACGCAATGCCCTGTATCGGTTTCCCACCGCTTAACCATGTTATCATCAGCCATTGTGAAAAGGTAATCAGAATGCTTTGAGTATGCGAAATACTTTATTTCTTCCGTATGACCCTCTGTTTCAAAAACGTCGTCGGACAATTTGCTTTCTTGAAAATTTGCGCCGAGAGCGTTAGCTCCGCGTCCTACACCACAGTTTACGCCATGCAAACGACACTCGACCATGCTTAGATATGAAAAATCCTCTCCCGCCAAAGTACCGCGAACGGCTTTCATTGTTTCGACAATATTCAATACGCCGCAGTAAACAGGACTTTCGGCACGACGGAACACATCTAAAACTTTTCGGAGTAGTTCTTGCTCAGAACATATAATGCGGGGTAGCGTCCACTTCCCTGTGTCATCCGGTTCAGGGGCATTTCGATGTTCGCATAGAATTTCCCCAATAAATACACGCTTTGTTTCGCTCCAATAATTGGCGTTTACTAAAGACAACGCATCGAAAGCGTTCTGTATTCGTTCGTGCCGTTTGTCATTAAGGTAACGGTCTCGGAATTTTTCAGCCACTCGCATACGCTGTATTTCATACATACCCGCAAAATAATCCCGTACATGATGATGGATAAACGAATATTGAAAATTTTTATCGTGATACATAGCGCAAAGGGTGTTTACAATACAGTCAACCACCATTTTTAAACCATTCGGATTAGTGATTATATCGTTCTTGAAGTCGCTCAAAGTCATTGTCGATGATTCATAGTCGGGAAAAGCGACAATACTTTTATTCCAAAATGTTATTTTTTCATCGTCGGAATTGAAGAAATTATCTATCATTTTATAAAGCTCACTTCTATCGACACTGAAAAAATCCGAAAATTCTAATGTCCATCCGATATACGGCAAAATAAAATCCAAAACGAATAATGTCTGCTTTTTGTCGAAAGGGGATGCCGTGTTAAGACGTTCTGCGTTGAGGCGTTCGTTGTATATACCGTGAGAACGGTTGAAAAAGCAATAAAGTATTTCTCCCCTCGTCAATGGTCTGAGTGCATTATTCGCACCCAAACCGCCTTTTGCTGTGAACATACATAGGAACAGCGGTATCCGCAGACAGTCCATCAGCTTGCGTGATGATGTTATGTGGTTTATATCCCATTGAGAGTAATTGTTTTCCCGCAAATGTTCTTCTATATCTGATTTTTTTACCCCTGTAAGTTCCACGCTTTTTGTCAGGCCGGGAAGAAACGCCTTATCCATTTTACGGCTTGTCACTATAATTCTGACGTTAGGGTAATTCATCAATACATTTATTTCGACGTTTAACTTCTCGCGTATGCTTGCACCAACGGGTAAACCATCATTGCCGACCGCCGTACCCCGATTAACCTCGTTAAAGCCGTCCAGAAGGATAATGTATTCGAGAGTTTTATTTTTGTTTCCCTTTTTGAACTCGTTTTCTACAAACGCTAAAAGTTCGCCCGGAATATCGTCATATTCAAGCCCGCAAATCTGTGAAGCGACGTAGCGAGTAATAAAATTCGTCTTTCCGTGCTTCGCAGAATCCCACGCTCCGATTTGTGTCGGGCAACGGTTTAATTCAACGAAAACAGGAATGATGAAGCGTTCGTTGTAAGGCAAAGAAAATGCTTCTTCCATTGTTTTTAATAAGAACGTTGTTTTTCCGATACCGCCCTCACCTATGACAGTAATATTTTCTGCTGCATATTCGTCCATAATATCGCGCAGGGGTTTGATTTCGCCGCTCTCTGATTTGCCATACTCGGTAAAATCGGTATGTACGACATATCCATGCGGTAAAAGACCGGATAAAATATTGAGGTTGGCAAAGCGACTACCTTCTCCGCGTGATGCAAGATAGTCCTCTTTGCTGGCTTGCCATATATCTTTTTGAGAGTAGTTAGATTTTGTGTTGTCGGTTTTTATCCCGTCACGCTCAATAAATGTAATGGTATCGCGATATTTTTCAAATGAAGAAATATATTTTTCGGTTATATCCTTTACAGTATCTTTTCCCGGTCTGTTTTTTATACAGCAGACTACATAAAGGAAAACGCCGGATAGAAAATCTGCCGGGACTAGTACAGTCTGTACTCGCAATGAGCGTTTGGTTATCTCGCAAAATTCGCATATCATTGTATCATCGTCAATTGTAGGGTCATTAAGAATAATGTCACGAACAGCTAAGATTCCTAATTTAATTTTACTTGGGTCAAACAGAGGCATTACGCTTGCTTGGAATTCATCCGCTACTTTTTTGGGATTTGCGTTACGGGCCGGAACAATTATATCTGCTTCATTTAATTCAATTTCGCAATTAAATAATCGCGTGGCTTGGGATGGTTCTCGCTTTAACCCGTGAGGGTCAATAATATCAAGCATGGCGGTGTTTAATTTCATCTGATAGCGATTACCTGCCGCGCATAATTTCAACATCGTTGAAAACGTTCCGTAACATAAACGCTTCATTGTTTGTCCACCCCGCTCCCTGCACCTGTTTTTCTTATAATCTCTTTCAACCAATCCTCAAAAGAAATGCTGACAGGCGCAATTTTATCATAAATTGTTTTTATGCAGCCGAATGAATCTATAGCCACTTTGTGTTCAATCCCAAGTTTATGTCGCCGTATGCTGTACGCCTTGATAAACAGCGAAAGGGCTTCATTATTTTTGCCTTGTTTTTCATATATGCACGCCAAGGCGTGATAAATCGTTGCCGTATCGGGATGGTCGCCTCCAAGTTTTTTCTCGCGGATTGCCAATGCCATGCGATAATATTTCTCGGATTTTTTGTAATCGCCCTTGTCAAAATAAATCCCAGCGATATTACTGTATGAAATAGCCGTTGACGGATGCTCTTTCCCCAATGTGCGTTCTTTAATCTCTATTGCCTTACCGTGCCAAATTAAGGCACTCTCAAAATCGCCCAATCTATCGTATATATAAGCAAGTTGATATATCGTAGAAAGAGACTTACGCTCCTTGCCTGTTAGCTTGTCGTAAGCCCTCGCTATTTCTCCAACGTTAACAACTTGCCCCTTTTGGGCTTTCTCTAAAAATTGTTGTAGAAATTCAATTTCCTGTTCATAGCTAAGATTTTGATTTGCTCCACCTGTTCGATTATCCTGCATTATAGAATCTATACCCTGTGTTACACACTTCCTTACAAGCACCGTCACATATTTTTGATTGAAACCCGTAACTTCTGCTGCTTCAGCATTTTTTCTTCCCTTGCCCCGTAATGCCACTGCTTGTAACCGTCTATATGTTCCAAGGCATTTTGTCTCTCTCATTTTCTCAAATAGTTGATTGGTTAGCTCTTTTGAAATCTCATATGCTTTTGGCATTTTTTTCACCCTGACAAGTATATCATTTTTTCAATATGTTCTGTCGTTATTTGAAGTTGGAAACAGTATCAATCCGATGTTTCCGCAAACTTGCGCTGTATCGGGATGTTCATTACCGAAAACATTAGTAAAAATCGTAAAGGCTTTCTCGTGTGCTAAGAAACTGCTATAAAATGGCAAAAAAAAAGAGGGAACAAAGAGCCAAGCCCTCAAAAAAGGAAGAATAAGGGAAACATCAAAAAGAAAAAATTTATGTGGAAAGATTGTGCGGAATCATGGGGGATGAACAGATATTGCACCCAACACAGGGTGGGGAGTTGAC
>Ga0131853_10007611_pt1 | contig 19637 bp, 13 predicted proteins | sample TergutLab28metaG_FD_92764 | JGI IMG/M metagenome (GOLD analysis project Ga0131853, IMG submission 92764) | Labiotermes labralis P1 segment gut microbial communities from Petit-Saut dam, French Guiana - Lab288 P1 (version 2) (version 2) | ecosystem: Host-associated > Arthropoda: Insects >... | reverse complement strand
TCAAATATTCCTTCTTTTTATTCCTGAAATGTCTGCTAACTTCTCGTCTTACACTGTTCAAATTATCTACATTACTTTGGCATGGATCCTGTACCCACTGCATTTTTGCCCGCTTCCTTTGATATTGTTATACGTAACATTAATTAAAATCTTCTATATTCACATACCTTTAAATAGTGAAAACCCTTCGAGTGGAAAGTCTGGTAAATTTGGATTAAATTTATATTAAATTACTATTATAGAAGCAAAGGTTATGTAAGAGCAAATATAACGTACATTTTATTGGTACATACTGTGTGTGTTGTCACTGTGTGTATACACCGTGAACGTTCATTCTGTACTGAGTTACAGATTTAAACAATTGTTTTGTAGCGTACACCTATATGGTATTGTTACCGGCCTTTCAGGTTCAAGTCCAGAAATAGCCGACGATTCAAGTTCAAACCCTGAACAGGCTTCCTTCAGATAATTTCTTTTTGGCTGTAAATAACTTAACTAGGGTAAACAGCAGGAGTGTGTGAGACCTTTAAATCATTCAAAAGCTTGAGCCTGGGCAGAACGTCCATCAACTGTCAAGTTGGTACGGGTTTTGCAGCTCGGTTTATCTGAGTGAACCCCGAGACTTTGACACCTCTGAGGTTGTAATTCAATCAGTAGAAAGTGCCAGTGGGAGACTACCCTAAATGTTCGTTTATGGTAAGTTTGAGGTCTACTGACTTGAATTGGCACAGCCAATGAGATTTAGCTTTCCAAGAAGTTAAATTCGGCCTATGGGGTTTCTCTAAATATGAATTTCGGCCAATAGAATAATTTTAGTACATGGGGGGTATTTGGTTTGGACTATGTAGAAGATGCAAGAGTGAGGAGACAATCCGTCTTGACCCTTCGAGTAACACAGATGCAAAGTTCGGGTGCTCCATTAAAATTGGACAGTTTACAACATTTCAATTAGAAAGTGGTGTATGTGAAATCAATGTAATGGAAGTTAAAGTTCGAGTTTAACGAACACTCAGTATACTTAAAATTTAAAAAATTTATACATTAGTGTAAACAAAATATTGACTCCGAGTGCCGTGGTCACGCATATTAAGATGCTCTTATTTCACATTATTACTGTACAACAGTAAAAGTGAATCGTACTTCATACTGTAAACTAAAGTGACTTCTACAAATAAATTAAAGAAAATCCCCAGAATTAAGTGTTGTTTAGGTGTGTCAGCCAATAATAGTCGATAGCGGACCTTGCAGGGACCTCACGTCTAAATTACTCTGCGATAAGACCTTCATGCTCACAGAGAAACAGACGGGAAGCGACACACCCACGCACCCAAAGTGAAGAGGAGGGTAGCAGTGATTGTCTGTTCATCTTAAGTTGTATTTACTCTTACATCACATTTAATTCTACTCCAGTAATTTAATTTTTATTTCATCTAAACTTCCACATTTTCCACTAGATTGAACTGAGAGAGATTTCACTATTTCAAGATTTCTGGAAGCAGAGGTTTTTAATAATTGTCCTGTGCTAAAAAATTTAACATAATTTTAATATAGCATTTAACATTAATATTTTAATTTCATTTTGGCATTTTATATTTTGCATTTACAGTTGACAAGCTTTATAAAAATCGTGTGTACGTCCGTAAGTATTGAAACTCCGTGAAGACAGCTATGGACAATAGCCGAAACATGTAGGTGTGATTTTATTTTCGGGAATAGTGCGATTTTTTGCTGATGAGCTTGTATATGCGTACCAGTTGCACGGAGGATGTACAGCACTAAATTGACAAGTAATTTGAAGACGTGTAACACTGCTGTGTTTGAGAATAATGTTACTTTTGTCTTATCTTTTCTACAGTCGTAGAGATGAAGTGTAAAAATAAAGTAGCTACTTTCCTTTCGAATACGAGAAGGTTCATGAACTAAGAGCATTTACAGTATTTAGCTGCTTAGGACTGGGCCGAGTCAGGTTGTAATACAGTTATGACGTAAGGTTTACCAGTTTTAAAATAAAGGTACAGTTGTGGCTGCGTTTAACCGCCGCAGCTTGAGGCGTGTTCGACGACTGAGGTACAGTTTCACACATTCTTTACCTCAGCATCCTATGCATTTGCGTGCCTGTCTTCATTTTACGACTGTTTTGTGCTCGAGGAAATGGCCCGTTAGGCTTACGGAAAGGGCTGAGTGTATCCCAGTTTCGGTCCGGACATCGATGCGAAGAAAGACGGGGCTACTGAGAACCTAAGCCCTGTCTTTCAGTTGTTAAATGTTACTGTAGCAATCCTGACTTGCTAAAAGAATAATTCAAATAAAAAGTGCATAAATTTCACTGTTGGTATGACATTTGGCTTTTAAACGGGGCAGGATGTTGAAAAGATTGAATAGGGCATCGGGAAACAAAAATATTGCATGTTATTACAGCAGAGTGCAACGTAGTTGGAAGACATGGCGTAGATGGGAGGATAATATTAAAACTGATCTTAAAGAAATTAGGGTAGGAGGGTGTGGAAAGGATTGATATTACTCACAGTAGGGATCAGTGGTATGTTCTTGTGAAAGCGGCAGTGAAATTTGGATTCCGTGAAACGTGAGGAATTTGTTGAGCTATGACTTGATTTCATACAAATATTTTTGTCTTGTTTTGTTTGGTTTAATTGCATGACAGCATCGAACATATCTGTTTTATCCTTACTTTCTCATTTCCTATTAAAACTAAGTTTGGAGTAATTTTACATTGTGCTTGAAGGTGTAAGAAATTCGGATTTCGTTGGAAGATGTTGACTCTTCGACATTATAAGCAGCAATGCGTAAATCACTTGCCATAATTGCCGAGACATCTTGTGTGCACAGACAAGTTGTTCTGCCGATTCTCGTGCTGGACTAATCTGCTAGTAGTCTGTACTGATTTTGCTGTATGACCGATATAGGACACATTAAACTTTATGTTTTGTGAACCGTGCATTGTGATATATATATGCAATAAGAACCAACAAAATACACACTTCTTTCATTAATGATTTGATACTATCGAACACATCATGTTATCGACCGGACTGCTTATATGGATGCATAAAAAAATACCATAAAACTGCATAGTCTTTCTGATGATGAACACTTGGTTGTTCGAAACATGTCGAAGACAATATAATTAAATTAAATCATTAATGAAAAAAAATATGCATTTTGTTGGCTCTTATTACACACGACACATTACACCTTGCGAAGGCACATAGTGATGAACTTGTAAATACTTATTATGGAACAGAAAAACACATTGCCCAGTCACGAGATTTTCACCGGGTGCACAGAAAATTTGGTAAATATTAACATGTTTTACCGCTGTGAAATACCATAGATCTAACTGAAAATATTCCTAGTAAGTGAGTACTTTATATTCGCATCTAGTGCACGTTCCCATTCTTCGCCCAAGATCACGTTGCTTTAATTGACAACATCGTATCAAATAGTAGAAAGCTTTAAAGAAGGGCTAACATTCGAAGTAAGAAATTGAAGTTGACTGGCGTAATTAAACATTTAATAATCCAATGCACAATAGCTTATGTTTTAAAGATGGAGTAAGACAAAAATTAAGATCGTATGCTTTACTAAAGTATTTTAAGAACACGAAGTGGATTTCTTAATATTTTGAGTGTTTTATGTTAGTCTGTTGATGTTTGCAAAATAACAGAAACATGTGTCTGTAATGTAGTAATGTGTCTTCTAAATTGTAGTAACGTATCTTTTTCTGTAATCTTTCCTATCGAAATGTTTATTGACTTTCCTGTTCATCAATGCTGTTTTGCAAGTCATTTTAATTTTGATTGCAGTAGGAGGTGACTCCATTAGAAATGCATGTATTCACGTAACAGAACGCAACATCTAGTTTTAGAATATGCGTTAATATATTACATGGGAGAAAATATGTCAATGAAGAATCTAAAAATGCCATAATCAGAGTTTACTTTATCGCTTTCTTTCGTTGCTTCATTTTCTTAAAGCAGTTGAAGGAATCTTAAACAAGAGAAGGGAGAGTCTTCTCTTGAGTTAGAACTCGGGGAGGTACTTCATCCTGTCAGCAGACCTAACTTCTTAAATTGCGAAATGCTTCAAAAAACGAGGTAGGGGCGGGTGAAGTTTCAGGGGTGAAATATTGGTGGGAAGGGGGTGAGCTTCAGTGTAAGGAGAGAAGACTAAACTGCCGGGAGATATATGGTTTCAATCCTGGCATATGCAAATGTTTAACGATGAAAACTGTTTTGCATTTTGAAGGCAAGAAAATAGGAGCAGAAAAAATGAGCCGTTCTCCTTCTGCCACGAAAAGGAATGAAGGAACGAGGAAGGAAAGAAAAAGGACTGGAGAAGGAAACTATGTGGTACATGCACCAATTTCCAGAGAACGTAATGTGTCATATATATGCCTGTATGCCAAGTGATTTATCTAAATATGAGTAAGTAGCTGAATAATTTTGTCTTCTGGAATGTTGCATCTTGTACATGCTCACCTATGTACGTTTTGTGTCCTGTCTAGCTCTGAATAGTAGATGAGATTTCTTCGCAATACCGGTGGGGTTCATCAAATCTGATTGAGTTTTTTTTTTGTTAGTTACGTCTGAATTTTTATTCTGTTACCACCTTCTTTCTGTTTATATAGCACAGTTAACTGATTAGGAATTAGTTGGTACATTTCTAAATTAACATAACTGCTTGTTGGTCTGATCACTAGCTCATTCAGCCGACACCCTTCTTGTTCGTCTCTTGACTATGAACTACATGCACATTCTGGAGAAGACAACTCACTATGATACACGCCTGAATGGTACGAACTGAAACCGCTTCCTTGATCAATCGGAACGTCCGTACGGTTCTTACTGGAATCAGGGCCTCGAACTCGCATATGACAGAATGAAGCTTCTCTTGTTACTTTCCTTATGCATTCTAGGAAATTGGCAGCTATGCAATCATGTCCGTTGTGTGTTGCTGACAAGGTATTCGCAACCTAATTATTCCTGGAACGATGACCTCCGCCCCACAGTGCAGTTTTTTTTTTGACGGACCCCTGTGTGTGTTTTATTACAGACTTCAATGATTATGAAATATGACACCTACACTTCGTTTTTATTCTAACGTATGTGGATTGCTTCGAACCGCCTGTGACTGAAGGCTAGCAATTATTTGCCCCGATAAACAAAAGTACCAACAATGTTCGGCTACAATATGATAGTCAGGTATAAATGTTTCGACGTTTCGGGGGGAGTCTGCTGCCTGTATCATTAGGGTAGAAGGAGGTCATTCTTCTGTGTTGTGTTTTTGGAAAAGAAATTTTATATTCTCGCGCTGTGAATTTTAAAATTACCATTATTTGGGTTGCTGCTCTTTATTCTAGTAACAGTTTACCCAAGTTGCAGAGGAAACTGCTAACTTCAGGTTCAGGACGTGTGTTCAGTTTATTAGACGTGGTGGTATCAGTTTACGAGTAGCCTGCTACCAGTATGTGATTCACAGTCCAGAATACCGCGATTTTATGCGTTATGTAGGACAAATAAGGAAAATAGTTGCCTAAAGATATGTTGGCAGCCTTTTTGTGCGCGTTCGCGAAAATTCGAAACGCGATTATTAGATTCTTCATGACTGTCCGTCCGTCGTCATGGAAGAACTCGGCTCCCACTGGACGGATTTTCATAAAATTTGATGTTTTGTTATGTTGAGAAAATTCAAGTTTCATTAAAAAACGACAAGAACAACGGGTACTTTACGTGAAGAACGATATACGTTTTTATCATATCTCGCTCAATTCGTATTAGAAATGTTTCGGGCAGATTTGTAGAAAAAATCGAAAGAGTCATTTTGTGTTGAAGGATTTTTTCGAAAATCTTGCCGTTTATGAGATACGGTGGAAAAATATTGTACAGACAGACAGGCCACAGATGAAAATATGGTGCATGCCCATTGAATGATGGATACATAAAGCTACAAACACACACTCATAATATGTAATACTTATTGCTTTTACACTGCAGCAATGGTTGCACGAAAGCGCCTTAAATTACATTATACATAAATGGCCCGTTTTTTTCTGTTTACATTTTAAGAAACACGGAGAAGAAAATATCTCTGTCGTTTGATTAGCAATAGGTACCGAGTGGCGGCCGGGGGACCACGGTAGCACAGTGGCTAAGGTGCTGTGCTACAAATCGGAAGGTCGCTGGTTCAATTCCAGATGGTGTCATTGGAATTTTTCATTGACATAATCCTTCCGATCGCACTATGGCCCTGGGCTCGACCCAGCCTGTAACAGAAATGAGCACCTCCTGGGGGTAAAAAGCGGCCGGTGCTTAAGGCTGACAACCTCACCACCATTTTAGGTTACCTTTTTTTTTTACCCTTACCGAGTGGCGGCCAGGGCGTGCGTGGTGTTAACCACCCACCTCAATCTAACACCCAGGTTCAAGAAAGATTAGAGTCGTACTTGTATTCCCCTTCTGTGCCCTCATGGTAGGTTATAGGGTGAGCTTTACCTTCCTGTGTGTTTGATTATGTTTGCAACCACAGACTTGTACGTGTCTGCAGTAGATGAACATCTACACCTATGAAATATGACGCAATAACAAAACGTACAAACATTTGATATTAACGTCGCTGAGAGACATTGTGTCGTATAAGTTGGTCCCTTCTGCCGCTTACACACCCTATTGTAAGCAAAGTTGGCAGCGTGAGACGCCCGCACCCTCTAAGATTTTTGAATGGAAAGGGGAGGATTTAAATCGGATGGCATCTGGATTTGGTGAAGCCATTAGGTTGTGACGTACAGCCTTGTTAAGGATAGGATGGGTCGCCACCACATAGATTTGAATAGCGACTCGCAGCTTGCAAATGGTAACATTGATAAACCGGAGGACGATGGGGATCGCAAGAGTGGCGAGGATTACTGCAGTGTTATAATTCAGGACACTCGTAGTATCGTTTCTGTCCTACCAAAATAATACGAATTAACACGCACAAAATGTAATTTTACCTGTCATTTCATCACATTTGTGTAGAATGTACTCCGTTACTGATGGCCGTGTTTGTTACACGTGACGCTGCATTCTTTGGTTGACAGTTATGAAAGTTTCGCAGGAACCTGCTTTCTTTATCTTGAAGAGAGCCTCAACAGATAAAGTAGGCATCAGGTTTCTTCGAAACATTGGTACGTATACACCCACCGGCGTCACAACCCAGTAGACTCTAATTTTTATACCTACTGCCATGAGAATATCAAATGTCACATAGATTGACGATTTTTGTGAAGACTGTATTAGAACGTAAGTGAGATGGGCAAGAAAATTAAAACTAATACACAGTGAAGATCTTCGTAATCTGTACCATTTTTCATATAGGTCCAGTACTGGGTTGTTAAAATGATTGGGTACTGAGTTACACCGTAAGTGTAGCACGCAAAGAAGGTATGAGATGTGCACCCATAATTGTAGTCGGAAATGCCGAAGAGACTAAGTTATTTGAAATACCTAGACATAGGTGAAATGATAATATTAAAATTGATCATAAATAAATAAAGTGGAGTGAAGTGGACTTATATAAGTGATTCACAAATGTGTAAAGTTTTCGGGCAGTATTATCGTAGCATTGAACCTATGGGTTTTATAAAAACAGGGAATTTATTTGAACAGATTAGCGACTGTCAGTATCACAATGACGTCGATAGTTCATGCTGGCCCCTTAGCCTTAACTGTGTTCATGTTTATCTTGTTCTTCTTTATTGGCATCTTGTGCAAGTGAACTTCTTAGAGTACTTTTCGGAGAAGCATATGGCCTCCACTTTAATCATTAAGTGGGTAGCATGCGTATGTCGTCGGAGTATATTGATAGACTCTCAAAACAGGGAGGGAGAGAGATAATGTTACTCCGAAACGTCGACAACACCAACAACTTCACATGGTGCCAACATCAGAAATAGGTTTCTCAACAATGAACTGCAGTGAAATCTCTTTACTCAGTACTCTTAGCAATGTTGTTGTCACTAAGTTCAGTTATCAGCCAGCTTCACTTTTCGGCCACTTTAACCGAGGAACGTGGTGGCAAAGACCTGGGAATCTGACGTGTCTTTTTCACTCCCTGAACTCACCGTCTTACATTGCTTCTTATATAAACAGGATTTTCTGTGTTCCACTGAATTACATTGTAAGCGCGTATTTTTTTATTTACTTGTAATGATCTTGCAGTGCAGATGTATTTGACGGCATTTTGATCAGTACTGACATTAGTTTAATGTTCGCAGCCAACATAACGTAATATTCAGTACGCCGACAGACTGAAAATGCTTTTTTTATAGTTACATAAATGAAGCCCAATTTTAAGCCTGAAACACCACATTTGCTTTCCATATTCAGCCTAAGAATCCGGTCTCATCAACAGTTCTTGGTTTAGCCTCGAGTGTGCTGTGGTGTTGAGGTCTAAATCTTAGAAGATTGTTGTTACCCTCTGAGACGCAGTCATCTCTTTTGCATAGAATTGGTGGGGAGTAGAAGGCAGGATTTCTAAGAGACTTGATTGTAGTTTTCGCTTTTCTAGCCATTGTTAGCAAGGATAAAGCCATTGCTCACCCTATCGGTTAAGGGCTGGGATTACTTTCGAATGTAGGATCATATATATACAGCCATCCTATTTTCGTGTATGGGCTTAGATCAATGGCTTGTAGAAGCACTTAGGTATTGCGCATTGGAAGGGGCGGTTGATGGAGCCTGTTTGTGTAGGAGCATAACAGACCTAAGGCACATCTCTTGAACTATAGTGATGTTTTGCCACGGAGTGTGGTACAGACTTCACGTAGCAGTGAATACTGCGGTCAAGTGGATTACGGTGAATCATTTAGGTTGACAGCTGTGTTAACAGACTTGCTTGTAAGTGGAACGTTCGAGAAATGGGAATCTGGGTACCTTATCCAGAATAATATTTCAGATAATTTTCGCAAAATTACTTTTATTATTTTCACTCTGTCTAAACGAATTTGATAAAATTTAATGTCTTAATCTATTTAGCGAGTAGTTGAATTATTTGTGCGCAATGAGTCGGCAATAATTTGGAGGTGAGTGTGATTTGTTTTAAAGTCTTGTCACAATATTTTTCTGGAAGGACTGAAAAAAAAACGCTAAGATCTCAGGATATCCTGTCTATGGCGCGAAGTGCTAATCCGATTTGTCACGTACATAACGCAGATTTCTAACCACTCAGGTATTGTGGACAGGTCAGTCCTTTTGCGGGAGTGAACGAGTTTCTTTTGCAGCGAGAGTCAGTGAATCTGGACGCATGCAAGCGGGAACGAATATTTTCTTTTCGATAAGTCACCGATTAGTCGGCGTAGTTTCAGTTGTTATAAGATGGCAATGTGTTCAGAAATTAATATGTTCCTACACTATCTTTAAGGTTATACAATTATGAATTTTCCTACCTGTTGGGTGCATTGAGTGCCGTCTGTTTTGTGATAGACTATTCAAGAAATTTGCGTGGCACTACTTTGTATCCTGCAACCAAGTATGAAATAATGATTGACGTGGAAGCCCGATTCCTTCAAAATAACTTCACAGACTCAAGGACATTATTGTTCTGCAGTGATTCTGTGTTTGGTCTACAGTCGCCTTGTCATGAAGCAACGGGAGAAGGAACTGTCTTGGGGGATTCAGAGTCAGACTGACTGATTACCGTATTCTTAAGTGTAAAACGCTGATTGGCTTCCCGAGACATGAAGTGGGCGTTATATTAGCTTACTTTCAAACTTCGACGTATATAAAATGTATTGACAAGCTTCGAAAATGTTTATTATATATGAAAAAGGATGTGTTCAGAAACTATTAAATATACTTTCTGCAGTGGACCTCTGCTTCCTTGTGTGGTGGAATCTGTGGAAATTTTACTGCATATTTCAGAGTGCTATCGTGATACTCCAGAAGACCGGAAGAACTAGTCTTCATGCCTGAAGTATTATTATTATTATTATTATTTCATCGTCGTCTTAACTTATTTTGTATAACTATTCGCTACGGGCTGGACGTTCCCGGGATCGAATGCCCGTGAGGGCGAAATTTTCCTTACCGGTCCCCACCGGTCCAAAAGCCCACCCAATCTCCCGTAAATGGGTGTCGTGTCCTCGGGGTAAAGCAACCGGAGCGTGGTGCGTCGGTTTGCGAATGGGTTGGCCTTCTACTTTCGCCTCTTCTATGCCTATTCGGATATGTTATGGGTGAACTTTATCTGCACACTTATTATTGTACTTCTCCTGTTCCTCCTCCCCAACCTCCTCAATGCTTTTCTGTTACATGGATTTCCTTCCGTAGTTTTCACCGTAACCTGTTCTCTCAATCTCCATAATCTCAACCCATGTCTTTCGCAATGTACTTGATATATGGCTAACATTTACGTGCAGACTTCAACGTACACATGTCGTCTAAGTTCTAAAGCACATTGGATACTGCATATACCAGCTGCTTTACCTTTCAAACGCACTACTTTTGGCTGGCGTGTTTCATGCTGCAATTCATTGCAGCAACTTGCAGGGATAGCATAAGATACTGCAACATGCATTTCATTTTGTTTCAGGTATGGCTTCGAGTGCATGCAGGTGTGGGAGTGGAGGGAGAAAATATAAAGGAAGGTTATTATAGTAGAGAAGGATATATGCAAAAGACAAAAGGCAAAGGAGGAAGCGGACGTGCTGTAGGGCAGAGTACTGGAAGAGGGTACATGAAAATGGGAGGTAAAGAGAATGGAAGAGAAAAGTCGAGAACGCAAAGAAAGTATTAGGAAGGGGATTGTATATAACGTACCATTGAGGTGCGTTCGGACCTTTGAATTTTGAAATCTTCTGAGATGGTCATAACATCTAATCCATTGGTGTCACACTTTTTGTTTTGCACAGTTTGTACACAGGTCTATATTTTACAGTATTAGCCAATTACTAAGAGTAGAGCATGCTGTTGTATTTTTTATAAGTTATTTCTACTACACGTTAAATTTGATTTTGTTAAGTATGGGTCATAGATAACTTTAACATTTCAACCACACAAAATGTTGTAGTTTCTGGTTTACAAAAAATATTTGGTACACAATTTATAGTTATGTTTTCAATTTATCCATACAGCAAATTTCGTATTGCTAGGTACAAGCAATAAGTGTTAAGTATTCTGGAGGTATACTTCCATGCATTCTTAAAATCGGCGTCAGGTGGGTGCCAAGTTACACGCCCTCGTTTCTAAATCCTGGGAAAGCTAAGGTCGTAGGCATTGCATAGTAGGCTATATTGGTTTCTGGAGTCCGTCTGTTCTTTCCAGAAAACTATTAAATCTTTTGATTTGGCTTTTTTTAAGTAATTGTATATAACTACACCCTTCATGTAATTTTCTCTCTGTCTGTCTCTCTTTTACATGGACATAGAATTTTGAAGGGAAGAGCTTGCCTTGTATTTTATCACATATTCTTAGACGTAAAAAGAAAGAAGTAGGTAACAAAATGCATTGTGGAATAAAGTTCGTGGGTTGGAATACAAAGCGGAAAGCTTGCAGTGGTGGAGAAAGGCCTTGTAATTGCTTAAAACCACGGGCATTTTAGTTTTCAATCAAGCTGGCAGTTGTGTTGGCGACTCAGAATGATTGTACCCTCATTACGTGGTCATGTGTGGGCAGAACAACCAAAACAAGACCAACTAATACCTAAGCATTTCGAAACATGCATCAGACCCTAACCCTGTAATCAAGCGAGTTACATGATGAAGCTCTGTTTTGTGTGGGAACATTATGGGAACTTACGGGTGGTAGTGTGGTTTCATGCTTTCGTCTGAGAAGTATACAAACACCTGCACGATAGATCACCCCATTGATGAAATGTGATATAAAAACTTAATTCCATTCTGTTTTACCTGTGAGAATGACTGTAATGCAGCATGCAGCACGCTTTAATCGTGTATTGCAATCTAGATAGATGATAGAGCACATCGTTCGACTTGGATGGGCGTTAAAATGAAGGGATAAGAAACAGTGAAAGAAAGGAACTCGTTTGTTGCTTGAGATGTCTCCAGAAATATTGTCCTACCATTCTTCTGTGAATGTAGGCCATACTGTAACTTACCGTTACTGGTGACGCCGAGTGCAATTTGTTGAATCTATAACACTTCGTTGTGATATAACGATATTTATCTGTAAAGTAGAAAACGGAGTGACAACTACAACACACCAAAATACGTTTCGTGTTTGTTAGCACCTCTTGGAACCCCGTTTTTCCTTGTGTTGTTTGTCCACAGGCTCAATAGCCTGACTGCGTTTTATTGGTATTTTTCGTCAGTAATTCGGAGCAAACTGTCGGGTAGTGACTAAGAGAAGCCCACGATTTCTTCCTTATCCTATAGAGTTCATCTTCATCAAGCATCCCCGTATTTAGAGTTATAAGTCTTCTGTATATGAGAAAGCTTGCAGGTTTAACACACGATGTTGATGTGCACGCCATGGGAGCTTATGGAAGAGTGAAGTTTAACTCCTTTCATTCTTAACCTCAGCACTAGAGGGAAGCCAGCGGTCAGTTTCACGACCCGATGCCCTTTGATTTGGAGGCTTGATGTGCCCTGAAGTCGGTCTACACCCTTTCGGGAAGAGAGAAGGCCTAATTAAAAGAATTTCATTTGCAGCGCCTTGCGTGGTATACTTGTAAATACGAGTACATAATAAACTACGCGAAGAGGTGTTTCGATATTTAAGTTTTGCTAAGTATAGTAACTCTGTTTTCTGAGTAACTTCTACCAAACTGAGTAATTGCTCCGCTAATCAAAACAGTTCCCGCATGTTACGGAAGTGGAATGTTCATTACCTTGTTCACAAGAGCGCTTTTCTAATTCTGAGTCACATAAATGTAGTCCACTCTTTTATCCTTCAGCTGGTGTCAATGCCTCAGGTTTGTGGACGATACTTCCTTCAAATTATTCTTCTCTTCCTTGTGTACTACATGTCCATCCATCTCATCTTCGTTAATTGAATTAGAAATTGTTAGAGCGGAGTATAAGTATAAAGCTTTACATTTGCAGTTTTCTCCAGCCTCCTGTCGCTTCCTCCCTCCCTGGCCAAAACAATGTCAGCAGTCTGTTTAGTTCACATTTTGCCGTCATGTCAGAGACCAAGTTTCGTAGCAATGCAAAACGACCGTTGACTTTTCGAAGGCACCTGCTGCATACATTAACTGGGTTGAGCCAGAACGTGAAAGTTGGAGGTTTCTTTGAAAATCGGCAGTTGTTTAGTAGAATCCCAGAAGCTGTAATCGTCAAAAGATAATGTTTCCTATGTGCCTTATGAACGGGTTTTAGTCTTTCCTTTGCGCAGCTGTGTGTCGTGACTACTTGTTTTATTGTTCTGCTGGTAACTCTGAGAAAGGCGAAAGTGTTCTGAGCCATGTATAAAACTTTAGTTCCCATCTCATAGAAAACGTCATGTGTTATGAAATTAATTCGGATAATGGGTGTTTATGAAAATTTCGTTTATTCTGAAAACCAGTTAAAACACCTTGGGCGAGAAAGTGAGTTCTTGAACTTTTAATCAGGTGGTATATATGCTCATGTTATGTTAAAAGGTAAATGGCGTCATCGGCAATTCTCCTATGAAAGTAACTTTTGTGTATTACTGGCTTGCGAGTAACCCAGACTATACATCGGCGAACTGTGAGATTTTAGAGAAATATTAATTGAAAGGATATTGGAGGGAGCCATCGTGGCCCATTTTTGTGCTAATGTCTTGTCTTTAATCTATAAGGACTGAGCAAAACCGTAAAATTTCTGTCAGGATATCCGGGTTCAAAGGCTAAACCCTGGACGTCCCAAAAACGAGGCAGATTATAAACATCAATGTGTGAATAAACCGTGTCCTTTGTATTAATTTGGGATCCGTTTTTACTGAATGCTTCTAGTGATTTCCTTGATCGTATGGACACTAACTTCTGGGCGTTATTTTGGTACACTTAAGACGTTACGAAAGGCCGTTCAGTGTCTGCGTTGCTGCGTCAAGGCGTCATTATTTTTCACGATAACAGCGGGCTCCACACTGCCAACCGGATTTGTGATTGATTACGTTATTGTAGCTGGGAAGTTGTGCAGTGCCGTCTTGATCTCGCGTCCATTGATTCACACCTCTTTGGGCCGCATAACAAGCACCTTGCTGGCAAGGAGATTGCAACAGATGCTGACGTGGAGCAACCTGTCGCTGGCGGGCTGCTTATGTTTAACACCGATTTCTTTTACGCTGCAATACAAGGCTTTTAGGGGGGGGGGGAGGTTAAATGCTTAAATGTCAGTGATGGCTACATGGAATTGTGATATGTGCCATCTGCAACGGGCGTGTCATTAGTACTTTGCCGTCAGAATAAAATTCTCAGCACCACACTGTTTGTTGCCTTATTTTTTTAAACGCCTTGCGTTATTATTATTATTATTATTATTATTATTATTACGGGCTGGAAGAGCAGATATCGATTATCTTGAGGGCCGAGAATTCTCTTCACCATTGCGTACCGACCAGCTGTACTCTCAAATTATCTTCGTAACGGACGTCTACTGGCGGCACTTCACTTGGCATTAAAGTTACCAGAGTGTGAACATGACTGCTTTCCTCCTCCTAATCCTAAGGCCTCTTTCACACGTTCCGGTTTTCGACCGGCCGGGAGCTAACCAGACGGACGAGAGCACAACTTGGAACTTTAATAACATCTCCGCTTCTAACTGGTTGGTCGAACGAGCAAGAACGCTGTGACCAAGCAGTCGTGCATGCAGCGTAATCTGCAATGGATCGTAATTCAATTATTGCTCTGTTCTTGTTGTACCGTCGTCGTAAACGTACACGTAACAGGTTGCATTGGGTTTATCCAATAATTCAAAAAAAGGGAAGAATTCTGTACCTTTTACAGACTATTTAGTGAACTACGAGATGACGCAAACAAGTTTTTTAAATTATTTTCGAATGTCTGTTTAATCATCCGACGAGATGCATCGCCGTTTGAAGGAGAGTCTTCAGCGTCGTAACAGTAAAATGAACTGCATTCAACCTGTAGAAATGTTGGCTGTTGCAATCAGGTAGGTAATGTTTGTGTGTGCTTTAAAAGAAAAATTTGATGATTAAATAAAACAAATTGTTTTCATAATTGAAATTTATTTATTGATATATTTTAAACTATTTGCGTGACACAATCTGTAATAATTTAGAATATATTTTTGGAACTACACACACACGTGAAATAAATGCTGCAGTCTGTGTGATTTGAAGTTACGGAGAGTGATGGTGACGGAGTGTGTACTGTAAAATCACGGTCCGTGGAGGACGATGCACCTGTCTGTCGGGAATACAGGCCATATTGGTTTGGCGTTGGAGGTGATAGAGATGGGTTGTACATTGCCGGTTCTTGTCCCGCAGTGCGCGGCACCATTCTGGTTTCAACAGCCAGCGGCTGGACTTTAGTAATGTTTAAGTGATGAAGGTTCATAATACTTGCATACACCAATAATGGATTATTTCCCCCAACATGAGAGGAAGTACGAAATGGCTGGTTGTACACCGGAAGAGGCTGACTGGAAAAGTTGCTTGGTTTTCGGTGTTTAATATTTGTTATTAACTGAAGAACTCCCATCTGAAACTGAAGGGTCTCCTCCTCTTTGAAATTTTGAAGAGATGGAATAATGCCTTTGAAGAATGACAGGTGTCGGTTTGGCTGGTTTCCTTCTTGCAGTGCTTTCATTATTCTTAACTCAAATTCATCTGGATTACGTGTTCGCTTTCCACACTGTTGTGTTCGTGGTTTTCGGGAAGGAGTTTCTTGGGAGAAATTATTCATATCATCTCTATTTTGTTCAGCTGTAGTAACCTGCGACCCCTCCATATTATCCACCTATAAACTGTCGGCTGTTTGCCTTTCATTGATCAGTTTCGATAGGAATCTAAGTTGATCGCTCTACACATATTTTCCAGCTTTTGAAGACCCCGCATCGGAATTCGTTTTGTATTTACGTGAACTTACCTAGCAGTCTCGGACATTTCCCCAAGTTTTTATTACTTCTTTACCCAAAAACGGAAAATTATATAACTAAAATTAGAAGTTAGGAACTGCAGTGTGTTATAATGAGAGTACAAGTGACAAGGAGAGTTATTAATTACAGAATTCCTTTTTCCAGATATCTAGCGAGTGGATGCAGTTTTCATGAACCACATTTCTCTAATCGGATTGGAATCTCAACAGCAAGGAAGATAGTCAGACAGTATGTCGCAGTATTTGGTTTATCAGGCGTCCAGAATGTATTCCCAAACGTATAAAAGAGTAGTGGGAACTGACTGCTTTGTAGTTTGAAAAAAGGGCTAATTTCCCACATTGCTTAGAGGCCGTCGATGGGAAATATATTCTAGTAATTAAACCGGAACACAGTGGCTCGATATTCTGTAATTACAAAGATTTTTTTCCGTGGTATCAATGGCTGTGCAGACACTAACTACCGCTTTGTGTACGTTGACATGGGTAGTTACGGAAAAGACTGTGATTCTACAGTTTTTAAACGATCTACGCTATGGACATCAATTCAGACAAATGTGCTGGAATTACCCAGTGAGAGACTCTTTCAGGAACAGAAGGTCCAAATGTACCATACTTCTTTGTAGGAGATGAGGGATTTGCGCTAAACAGAAATATACTTCGACATTATGGTAGATCTAACCTGAGTGTTAAAAAGAGTGTACAAGTATCGCTTGTGCAGACACGAAGGTATGTGGAATGTGCTTTTGGAATTTTGAGCAATAAATGGAGAATTTTCCAGCGATCGCTTAATGTCAGTCCTGAATTTGCAGTCGTCATTGTTAAGGACTGTGTTGTTCTGCACAGTTTTGTTCGCGAGAGATATGGTTGTAAGTTTGAAGACGCTTTGACAATGAATGGTCTTGAAGATGCACCTGATGGACAGTCAGTACGTGGGGGTTAACGGCGAACAATGTAAGGAATAAAGCAGCTGATTATTTTCTAACAGATGCTGGAGCTGCTTCCTGGCAGATGTAAAAAATATGAACAGTAGAGTACATAAAATAAAATAAAAAACACATAGGTTTGTATGAATTGCAATCAGCTTTGTTCAATAAAATACGGCAATACTCACCAAAAGCGTTTTTTTAACATCTCCTAGAGCTTCTAAGTCTTCTTGAAGACAAATACAAACTTCTGCTCACGCCTTTTTCGTTTCGTTTGTGTCTTTATGAATATCATCCTTCTTGTCCCACAACACGGACCTGATTTCCGTGAGAGATATTAAAAACTCAATATCGAACTCAAAATCGCCCATCTTCACCACTGGAAGACTACTTTTTCAGTACTCTAATGACTTTGCAGTGGAAAGTTATCGCTCGGATTCAGCCGGGTAAAAACCGGAGTGTGTGAACGTGTCTACGAGGCTTATTCAGAAAGTAAGTACCGTTTCGCTGTAAAAAAAATCGAATTAGGTTTCATATGCAATTTTATTGTTATCAGATTCTACATTCTTCAAACTATTTTTCCACATATTCGCCGCCATTATTGAGGCACTTATCGTAGCGGGACACAAGTTTTTGTATGCCGTCCTCAGAATGCGGCTGCCTGCGATGTTAGCCACTACTGACATGTCATAGAGTAGAGTCCTTGAAATCTGAGGAAAGTGCAGGGACAGATCAGAAATTGTGAAACGTCAGTCGTCATGCACTCTTTCGTTGACCTTATGCACCAAATCATCATTCACCAAAGATGGACGCCCACTTCGCGCCTCATCGTGCACGTTCTCTCGTCCTTCATTGAACATCCGAACCCATTTCCTAACCATGCCATCACTAATCGCATTGTCACCATACACTTTACAGATCTGGTGATGAACCTCACTTGGTAGCACATTCCTAGCGTTCAAAAAACGAGTTACAGACCTATTTCACAGTCGGCGGCCCCTTCAGTTGTCTTAAACTTGTTTAACGCACAGGAACAACATAAACATAACACGAATTTGACGAAATGGCGTCTGTGGCTTCTCAATTGATAGAAGAAGTCACTGCAAATGCACAAAGTGAAGTCTCGAGGATGCGCGAGAGATATGCGCAGACGGTACTTACTTTCCGAATAACCTACGTATAAGCAACACATGCACCACTTTTGACTCATCGACTGGCCGGCGACCAATGTGTTCCACTACATTGTCCGGCAATAATCGGAACCTGCCAGCCGGTCAAAAACCGGAATGTGTGAGCAAGGCCGAAGGGAAGGTATGGAACTTTAATCACTCACGGGGCTGAGTGAGCTTCATAGGCTTACGTTCCTGCCTGCACTAACCGACAAAGCTATGTTTTATTTCGAAGGTTTTCTACATTAAACACAAATAATGCCTTAGAAACGAAGACATATAAATGTTTAAGCATAATTTCTTCTAGAGTATCTCTTATGCTCCAGTAGGTGTGGCTTTTATTTCCATACTGCTTTGTGTTTTCTTGGCATCATCTTAATCAACTCTTAATAACTCGTGTAACTGTTATTTATGTAACCTTCCCACTTGTTTTCCACACAGAAGCTAAGATCTGGCAAACATTCAAGGTCTTAATATGAACGCCACGTGGAATGTAGCCTACGTACGTATGTACGGTACATATGTGTGTATCCAACGTGCATGTAATTTACTGTCTTTTATGTTGTGGCGTCTTGTAGTTGTGAGATAGATACCGACGTCTCGGATGAACGTACCGCCTCCACACTTACAGCAGACGAATGCTCCAGCACACTACATTGTTGCCCAAAATACAGTAATGTTTATAATCACGGCTTAAGAACCTTGATACTTACAATGCATACGTGTTTTCTCTTTACCTACCAAAAGAATATTAAAATTATTTTACTAAACGCTTAAATATTTGGAAAGTATTCGCTTTTAGAATATGACATCGTGTAGTTTGAACAACGCTCAAGATGGAAACAGTAGTTTCCCTCGAAGCACTGGTAAATTTATACCAAACTACACTGTGCCGCGCACCAGAAGACAATATTAAGAGTCAAGGCCATGTGGACTCCAAGTCCTACTTGGAAATATATACACGTTTGTAACGGAACCATGTTACTGTAATGCAGCGTGGCGTTGTAATACTACACGGCTGTTTTCACTGGTTGTGCAGCGAAATCGCTAGAGAGGAATAACTTACGTCATGGATTTTCAAAGTTAGCCACATTCAGTGAGGTTTTCGTAGGCAGTAAAGGGTGCGACTCGCATTCGAACCAAATATTTGTTTCCCCGAACTTATTCATGTACACTCAGTTTTCCTAACTGCCCGGGTTTCTGTATTTTAATAGTTGATTTTCATGTGTGTCTTCAATATTTTTATATGAATGATGAGACGCTGCTATAAAACAGGCCATGAAAAATACACTAAATGTGGCGATACTATCATATAATAAAATACTATGGAGAGCGTAAATAAACATGTTAGACCAGGGATTAATTTCATGTTTTATTGCTTCCTACAGAACAGTTTATATCTGTGTATATATATGTACGTTATATCCTCCATAAGTCATATTGGTTTTCAGATGTTTACACAACTATCAGCTCTGTGCTTAATACGAAACTGTTTATGACTGTGTATGTA
>Ga0131853_10007610_pt1 | contig 19639 bp, 9 predicted proteins | sample TergutLab28metaG_FD_92764 | JGI IMG/M metagenome (GOLD analysis project Ga0131853, IMG submission 92764) | Labiotermes labralis P1 segment gut microbial communities from Petit-Saut dam, French Guiana - Lab288 P1 (version 2) (version 2) | ecosystem: Host-associated > Arthropoda: Insects >... | reverse complement strand
TTATTATTATTATTACTGTTATTACTATTATTATTAAATGAGAATTACTATTATTATTATTAAATTAAAATTGAAATATTATTACTGGTGGTGGTAGTTGTTGTTGTTGTTGTTGTTGTTGTTGCTGCCTTCTGTCTTTTCTTAGGCGTGTTTTTTTTTATCTTTCTACCAGTTGAGTCCAGTCTTTGTAAATGGTCATAACTCTGTTGAATCAGCACGGACATAAAAATCGGATTGAATTATTAGAGGATTGGATTGCTGCTGCTGCCGTTGTTCTGGGTTGTTTGTTGTCGTTCTTAAAGAATTGGATTATGAACGACTAAGTGAATTCAGTGAGTAGGTGAGTGAACTGTAGAGGACTCTGTGGATGAGTGAAGAAAATGGATGGTGAATGTATCAGTGTGTGGTTGAGTGAACTGTTGACACAGTGAGTAAGTGAGTGAGTGAGTCCACATGAGTACGTTTCCATAATTCTCTCACAAATATGGCACACGTACAGTCAAAACGCAACTATATTTATTGTAGCTACAGGTGGTACACTAGCTATCAACAACTACATGTTTCGGTCTCTATAACGGTCATCTTCAGGTTGTACTCCTTCTTGTTATAGAGTAACTATACAGTATACAATATGTCTGTTGCTGATGGCGAGATCTCGTTCACAAACTTGTGTAGCATGGACTAATATTAATTATAATGGTACAAATACCAAGTGCTGTCGATAGCAATGTTCAAAGTAATGCAACTTGGCTGCAATTGGGTTGTGGACCTGGACCAATGAGTATGGTACCCATCAAGGGTGAGCATTGGATACACTGCATTCTATATTTTTCATAATGAGGTGGTAGACAGACAGTGCCGTGGTGATAATTCATGGCCGTTGTACCGTGGAGGAAGAGCTCCATGGCTGAGGTAGGGCTTATATCTATACCCGGTTTAGTTGTAGAATTCCTTTGTGCGGACTGAATTCCTTCCAGTTGTAAATGTGTTAATATATTAGTGTTGAGGGAAACAGAAAACAAAAATGAAACCGCCAAAAAAGGGATTTCCCTCAACACTGATATATTAACACATTTACAATTGGAAGTAATTCAGTCTGCACAAAGGAATTCTACAACTCAACCGCGTATAGATATAAGCCCTACCTCATCCATGGAGCTCTTCCTCCACGATATAACGGCCATGAATTATCCACCACGGGTTTGTCCGTCTGCCATCTCATTATGAAAAATGCAAAATGCGGTGTATCCAAAGCACACCCCTGTTGAGCACCATACATATTGGTCCAGGCCCACAACCCAACTGCAGCCGAGTTGCATTGTTAGCGACAGCACTTTGTATCTGTACCACTAGAATTAATATTAGTCCATGCTACACAAGTTTGTGAACGCGATCTCGTCATAAGCAACAGACACTTATATTGTATAGTTACTCTATAACAAGGAGTACAACCCGAAGACGGCCAATATAGAGGCCGAAACATGTAGTTGTTGATAGCTAGTGTACCACCTGTAGCTATAATAAATATAGTTGTGTTTTGACTTACGTTTGCCATATTTGTGATTTGATTAACCCAACAGGGATGTCTCACCTCAAAGCCATAATTCTCTGTTTACTTCAGCACAACCTGTGGTAGAAAGTCAGTAGCCTCTGATTTCTTGGTTTTGTTCTCTCAGCCTCTAGAATTCTTGATTGGTTAGACTGTTATTTCACACTTGATCGACAGTAAAGCATTGGGCCACTAACAACGTTATTTCGGAAACATATTATGATGTTTCTGATTTACGTAGGTTATACGTAAAGTAAGTATCTTCTGCGCATATCTCTCGCGCATCATCGAGACCGTCACTTTGCGCATGTGCAGTAACTTCCTGTATCAATTGGGAAGCCACAGACGCCATTTCGTGAAATTCGTGTTATGTTTATGTTTGTTCCTGTGCGTTAAACATGTTTAAGACAATTGAAGGGGCCGCCGACTGTGAAATACGATCTGTGATTCGTTTTTTGAACTCTAGGAATGTGCTACCAAGTGAGATTCATCACCAGATCTGTCAAGTGTATGGTGACAATGCGATGAGTGATGGCATGGTTAGGAAATGAGTTCAGATGAAGGACGAGAGAACGTGCATGATGAGGCGCGAAGTGGGCGTCCATCTGTGGTGAATGATGATTTGGTGCGTAAGATCAACGAAAGAGTGCGTGACGACAGACGTTTCACAATTTCTGATCTGTCCCTGCACTTTCCTCAGATTTTAAGGGCCCTACTATATGACATTGTCATTAGTGGCTAACATCGCAGGCTGCCGCATTCTATGAGGAGGGTATACAAAAACTTGTGCCCCGCTACGATAAGTGCCTCAATAATGGCGGCGAATATGTGGAAAAATAGTTTGAAGAATGTAGAATCTGGAAAAAATAAAATTTTGTATGAAACCTTACTCGATATTTTTTACAGCGAAACGGTACTTACTTTCGGAGTAAGCCTCGTAAAATTTGGCTATTTCAGTTTGGGAGACTGAGCACAATAGTGACTAAGTTTTAAATTGCCCCTCAAGTTTGCAACATATATTTTTCTACATAGCGCTTTGTATCAGTCGTTTACGATTATCAGCGCCATCTTGAGAGACAACCCGCTACACGTCTAATAAGAAACCGACGATTATTTCGTCTGTGCACTAAAGCAGAGGAATATTATTTAACAAAGCCGTAACAACTGTTGATGATAAAGTAAATGAAAATTGTAACACCAAATCAATCTTTGTTGTTGGTTTTGTTTGCTAATTTTAATTCTCGTAAATTACAAAGCCGTATTTTATTTACGGTGTTGTTTTGCCAAATTGTTGTTCTTGACTGCGTATTCCACGCGTGGTTGTTATTAACAAAGGGGATTTAATTTCAGTAGTATGCTTTCTTCTGGGTAATTCCTAGGCGTCTGAATTTTATATGCCGACGTTTCGGAACACTCTGTTCCATCTTCATAGGCAGGTAGGTATGAAGTATGTATACTTCATACCTACCCACCTGTGAAGGTGGAACAAAGTTTTCCGAAAAGTCGGCATATAAAATTCAGACGCCGGGGAATTACCCAGAAGAAAATATACTACATTCATAGCACGGCGAATATTTGAAATCAAGGGTTTAATTCCATCTGTGCAGTGAAAGAACGTAATTTTATTGGATCGTGCCTAGGAATAGTAGCTGTGAGAGAAACCGGCCAATTATAGTTCTGTTTAAATAGTTTTGTTCTATTCACAACATAATAAATTGCAACATCACAGTTTGTCAAATAAGTTATTATTATTATTATTATTATTTCTTCGTAATTGTCCTTTGGACTGTTGAGTCAGCGCGTGTATAAATTTCACTTGATTTGAATTGGAACTGAATTAGCAACAGAATTCAGTGTCGCTCGCGAAAACGTGTGTGGACTTACAATCCCATTATTGTTATCATCATGAATTGGAAATTATTATATTATCATTATTGTTATAATTGTCACGATCATTGCAGTGGTGTGATAGCCCTGCTATGCAGAAGCAATCCGCAACATGGATAAAGTAGATGAGACTGTAATTCTTCTGTTCAATAATACAAACAGCTTTTACTGGGCCGTGTAGGAACTGCTGGTAAGAAAGGAACAACGACACCATTTACAGTGTCGGCGTGTCTTGTCGCGGAATCGAGTTCACGGAGTGAGTGCACTTAACATGATCTGACTGAAGGAGCAGCGGAGTCCAGTCGCTTCTTCGCCCCCGCCCATGCTCCATTATAAATCATGTTAACCCTGTTTTCACTTGACTACGCTCTTGTGTGACCCTTGAACGCTTTGCTGCCACTAAGGGGAACGCCCCAGTGACGTCTCGCCCTCCCTACACCCACACGAGGTGTCAACATAACCTCCCACTTCTCCTCTTGCTGTTGAACTTGTTCGGCGATGTTTTATGGGATTCTTCCTGGTGTACTCTTAGTTCCGACCCTTGGGGAACTTGCTGGCTTCACGTGACGTAGACTAGAGTATGTCGTAAGTCACTCTCTGAGCTGGAATAGAACGTGCATTATCACGCTTGTTTAACGTAGAAAAATATGTCTTAGCATTAAATTTATTTAACAATATTTCTGGGTAAGTTGCACCAAATTCAGCGCGAGAAGTCGACGCTTTAATGGATCGTCGTAATGCAGCCCTTTCCTCAGGGTTTGTCCTGCTTGCGTACCGTTCGTGATTGAAGTATACGTATGTCTGTCACGTCCCATTGCAAAGAATTTGGAGACAACTGTACGCGATAGATTTGTCCAGATACGCGTAACACATCGCCAGTTTAACATTACTTGAACTTGTAGTGAATTTTAAAGGACGACAATCCCCATCTGCCCTCAAACACTGTCGACTTACAGGTAAATTATCACCCAGTCCATGTTGCAGAACCTTCTCTTAAAATTTACGTTTCACTATCTAAATTAACGTAGACAAATTGTTGACTCCACTAATAAACGCGCGAAACGATTATGCTCCTTATATTATTATTATTGTCATCATCATCATCATCGTCTCCTTTATGCAGGGTATTTATACTTATATTCCTGAGACAAACTATGTCCCTAGGGAATACAGTGTTTCAGCTATTCTGTTGTTAATATTCATGCTGCTTATATCGTTAGTTTCAGTGTTAAATCTATTGTACTTTTACATTAGTACTTTCCGCAGTATGTGTGCAGTGCACAGTATTGCTGTTCCACGTACTCGTACATTTTGCATTCTGGGTTACATTTTCTCCACATTTCATGTACTTTCTTGTAATTTTCTGTAAAATGCTGACTGCAATACATATAGCACCATATCACTTCTCTTATTTCCTCTTTTGTCCAAGCCCTTCTTTGTTTCACCTCTGTATGTTCCACTGTGTTTTGGGCTTGATGGCTTTGACTGTGAGTCAGCGGTCCGCTTTGAGTTGCCTCGTTGCAGTAACTTTCCTCGGCCTTAGCAGTACTCGGTTTCCCGCTACTCCTGATGTTTCCTTTCCTGGTCTCCACGAATAGCTGCTATTATTATTATTAACTTTGTGAATGGTATGTACCATTATATTTCTGAAACAAATCATATTTCTAGGGTATATAATTTTGCAGCTATTTTATGGTTACAATTTGTGGTAGATGTGGTACTGTTTCCCATGTTAAACCTTTTGTAATTTTACATCATTGTTTTCCGAAGTATATGTGTTTGCAGTGCCCAAATGTGGCTTTTTCTGTAGTTTCTTGACGTCGTGCTTGCAACGTATATTGCTCAGATATTATTATTATTATTATTATTATAGTATAACATTAATAATCTCAAGCACATATCATTTGAGACAGAATTTTCCTGTCTTACGTAAAAGTTTACCACCCCAGAACATGAGTAACATTAAAGGTCGCTGGACCATATATTTGACCCAAATAATCCACAAAAATTTTTAGGACTGGATATCTGCAACAGGGAAGTAGGCCTTATTGGTTCTACCCGGCAATTCGTATTTCTCTTCAACACTCAGTCCAAGCAAACCCTGAGGTCCACACAGCCTCCTCCTACCTGATTTGTACCGGGAATTCTGCTTTACAGTTTCCTATACTCGAATTCAGCTGGCAGAAATTGAACCGGCTGTAGAATGGAGGAAAGGGCAGAGAGAAACATAAACCAGGGCCCTTATATTCCTGTGGTACAGGGAATTCTATTAATACAGTTTACTTTAATGTTAGCACTCCATCACACAGCAAGATAAACACACGGTACTGGGGTGCTTTATTACGACAGCCACCTCTGTGTGGTGTGCTCTGAATTAACCCCCGGCCATTGTTCTTTACTGGAACCATTTAGTGCTCTTGGTATAATTACATTTCCTAAAATTGGTTTTAGCGTAGAACATTTTAAAAGAGACAACGGTGAATTGGTGTTCAGAATTCATGTGACATAAAAACTGCAATGCAGTTGTCGGCAGTATTCATAGTTACAGTTCTGATACAGTTCCTTTTCAAGCCCAAACTACCAGCTTTGAGCCACATTAATGATGACATATTTAATATGCATGGTACTCCTTGCTTTTTAAATTCTGCTGGAAATTTGCAGTATTTCCACCGAAGTGTAACTTAAATTTGCAGGGCCGAGGATAATAATGTGCAGAAGATCAAGAGATGGAAACCCATGCATAAAAAACCAATTGGAAGACCTAAAACAAGTTGGGAAGATGACGTTTTGGAAGATATAAAGAACATGAACGTAGGCAATTGGAAGAAAGTAGCGCAGAACAGAGACAGTTAGAAGAAAGTAGTTGATCAAGCCAGAATCTTGTACAGGTTGTAGCGGTTTAGAAGAAGAAGAAGACGAAGAAGAAGAAGAAGAAGAAGAAGTGTAACTTAAATTTAAAGAAAGACCGTCACTGTACAGTACTTGAGCATTCGTACATTTCTTAATATTGTCGTTGGTGTGGGTTATTTATTCTTTGACAGAATCCATTGAAATAAGGTAGACAGTGTAAATATAACGTAACACTGAGGCGCGTTCGTGTAACCATTGTTGCAGTGGAAAAGTAGTAAGTATTACAAATTCTGTGATTGGGTTTGTAAACTTAGGTACACAGCATGCAGTGCGCATGCGCTATATTGTTATCTGTGGCCTGTCCGGCTGTGCAGTATTGCTCCACCTTATCCCACAAAAGGCAAGATTCTTAAAAAAAATGTTATTGAACGTAAAATGTGTATTTTGATATTCTCTACAACCATTGTCTGAAACATTTCTCATTCTAAGAAGAACTGAGCGAGATATGATAAAAATGTATATTGGTGAAATAAAGTGAAATGTCAACTTGATGCAACTAGGTAATTTTATTGATGTATTCTTAGTTCGACATGTTTCGGGTACATACGCCCATCACCAGGAGCATTATATGTTGAGTTGCAGCGTATGGTTTTCTGCATCGAGTTTTTGGATGGGTGGTGGTCTTGAGAGCAGCTGCGTAGGTCGTGTGTACGGTGCAGAAAACCATACGCTGCAACTCAACATCTAATACTCCTGATGATGGGCGTATGTACCCGAAACATGTCGAGCTTAGAATACATCAATAAAATTACCTAGTTGCAACAAGTTGGCATTTCACTTTATTTCATGAGGAACATGCACGGTCAAACAACCCTCAAATGTATATTGGTCTCCATGTAAAGTACCCGGTGTGTTTGTCAGATTTTATTGAAATTTGAATTTTCTGGGCACGTTTTCGAAGAGTGCTCAGATTTCAAGTTAGATGAAAATCCATCCAGTGGAAGCCGAGTTGTTCCATGCGGACAGACAGACGGACAGGCTTGACGAAGCTAATAGTCGCTTATCGCAATTTTTCGAAAGAGCGTAAAAATGACAGAATTATACAAGTTTTCCGGTTTACACGGTTCATTTACTCGATTGCAGATATTATGGCCCTCGCGCTGTGTCGTGTAATGAGTTTATGTCGACGTTTCGGAGGAACACGATGTCTCCGTCTTCACGGTGACTGGACTGTTATAAAAAAGTCAAAATCAAGCAATTTAATCACAGGATTTACGAACCACACTGAATTCTAACTCGTGACATTCTGACACCTGATATGAACGCTGCGTTTTGACGTAAAATATCTCAGGTTTCCGAAGGATTTAACATTATACACTTCATGCATTACTGATTTCTCTATACTTTACTTCCCAAAATTATTACTGATTTCGACTTCTGTTTAACCCATGCATGTGATGCTGTGTCCACGGAACCCTTTCGTTAAAACCCATAGTAGGCTTTTTATCTAGTACACATTTTTAGTCCTATTTTTTCCCAGATCCTCTTTAATATTACCCTCTGCATGTTGCTCTCCCATGTCTTTTTCTTTGACATATTCTGAGAAAATTTTTGTATGCTTTTTCGTGCGTCCTCTGTATTGCTGTTGGGTTTTTCACCCTAATATAATAATGACGAATAAGGACATCACTGAGTGGCACAGCTTTTTTGTGCGTCCTCTGTTGCTTTCGGATTTCTTCACCCTAATATAATAATGATGAATAAGGAAATCACTGAGTGGCACACTATTTCTCTCAGTCAATAGTACTTCATTTATCTTAGGTTCAAATGTTCCATGCGACGACACCTTGTTTTAAAATTAACCAATCTTCATTTCTCACGTAGCATGAGATACGAAAATAATTTAAATGTAATTTAAGTCTTTCCGCACAGAATTTAGCATGAAGTCAGTATAACTGTCAACATTAGTGGTAGACCTGACGCCTGCATTTCGCTTACAAACATATATAACGAACTTTCTGCTCCTGTCACTCTTCTTCCTTTCTTTAGCTCTAGGATATCAGCAGGAAATGTAAGTACTAACAGATCGCATGAGATATAGGTGGAATTAAACAAATGGAGCTCTTCGTATTGTGTTCGTACGGGTATGAAACGTGGTGCCTTAAGAGAAGAACGTGTACTGAGGCTGTTTTGTTGGATAGGGTAGTTAAAATAAAAGAAAGATGTAAAAAGTTTATCGATAGAAATTCATAGTCGCTGCTCTTTGTCTTAATAACTTATTATTTGTATGGTCATATAAATAGAGAGAGATTTTCTTGACATGAATGGGAAAATGAGATCTCTATACAGGATATTAAAGGGAAGCCTGAATATAATTGACCTATTCGGAGGCCAAGCAAGTATAACATAGTGATACTAAAATAGATATTAAATAATTAGAATGTGAATTTTTGGACTGGATAAATCTGGCTTGGAATAAAGTTTGGTAGCAAGCGGGCTGGTTTGGAAAGTTTAATGAATTTCTGCGTTTTGTAAATGGTGGTTAAATTTATTTCTTAGATGAACGACTGTCGGAGTTCTTCAACGTAGAATTAATTAATGATATCGACTAGGAATACCACAAATTAAATATGGTAGTAATTTACAACACATTGCCTTGAATATATTTTGACGCAGTTCGAAACAAGGGACTTTTAAGGCAATAATTTGAAGTAGAAACCGGCTTCACTGTGGATTTGTGGAGTTTATATTGGACGAAATTTTGAAACCCTTTCACATCATATCCATATTACAGTTTGACCCATGTACAAAATTCACAAACCGCTACAAACTTTAATTAACTTACGAGAAATATTTTTAATATCGTAAATATGAGATATACGTAGAGGTAGGTAGAGTGGCAGCGTATGCGTTATTTTCATTTATCAAAGAGAGCTAAGTTTTGATGGAAGGGATGCTGCCGGTTGAGAAACAAGGAACCCCTCTGCCACTCAACGCACTTACTGGATACTCATTAAGAAGACACTATGAATGATGCACCACTGAATCTTATATTCTTGTTTTAATTAAAGCGCCGAATTTTTTAAATCGTTGAACATGCAATTACGAACGTACTGTGGTGACATTCTACGCGGTTTGTGATTGAAAGGACACTTGAACATTGGCTAGAGGCATCTTTCCGAGGGTTTGAGGTAAAAATTGCTAGGGCGCAAGAGAGATAGACTGATATAAACATCGTTCTCCCTCCCCCCCCCTACCTTGAGCCTGTATGCGGAGTCTCGACTCCCTTAATTACAGGCGTCCCGTCGTATAATTAAATTGCGTCTGATTTATTGTGAGGACAGAAGGAGAAGTGGAACTGCGTACCCACTTGAATACCCACGCATACTTAGTGCACCTGTACGGCTCTACCAGAGTGGCACAGGTGAAGAAGTGTCGTGTCTTCAGTAGTCGTGCGAGTTCTGTTCAGCCTCTCATAAAGGTCGCACCAAATTACGCGACGTGTATGTGCAGCAGGCACGTATCCATCGGTTTTACTACATTCAGTTGTTTTCTGCATAGAGAATCACGTTTGAAAGAGAGTATAATTTAAAAGTATAATCGTAGTAGTTAACCAACTTAATGCACAAAGTCTTGTTTTATAATAAGTTTATTGTATGCCTCTACATGTTTCGAGCACTATGTGCTTATCATCTGGCGGTCAAAATTGTATTGTACAGCGTCTGGTATCATCACACTCTGTAGGTTGCCGTCCGATGCACCGGACAGCCACCTACAGTTGTGATGATACCAGATGCTGTATAATACAATTTTTACCTACTGATGATGAGCACATAGTGCTCGAAACATGTAGAGTCATATAATAAACTTATTATAAAACAAGATTTTGTGCATTAAGTTGGTTAATTACTAAGATTATACTGAGATGCACGGTCAGCAAAACATCAAAATTTAAAATCCTATATCCTTATGCATCCTATATCTTTATGCACCAGGCTGTAACAGTATACATTGAAGACGATAAGACACAGTTGCACTGTTTTCATACTTTGACGCTAGAAGGCGAGTGGCCAACCAGAAGAAAACTTTTTACTGTCATACATAACTTTATCAGCAAACAAAATTGTTTACACTCTGTCTAGGGACGTGTTTCGTCTTTGTAAACAAGCCATCTTCATATTACACTTTACACGAACATAAAAAAAACATATTTGATTGAAGTCATTCCGATGTGTTGAGAGTGTTTAAGTTTTTAACTTTTTATCTTCTTATGTTTTATCTTTTAATATTTAAATAAAAATACAAACTTGACGGTGTTTCAGTGACAGTTGAAGTCAAATCACACTCCTTTACAAATTTGTTGTGTACATTGCTTTTAGCCTTTTGATTATTTGTTCATATTATATAAAGTTTAATTAATCTTTGAAACCCCCAAACTAGTACCTTTACTATTTTTTCAGTTTTACTCTTTCTTTTTTTCTTTTCAACAGTGGTAACATGTTTATCTTTGTAGCACAGATGTGTGGTCTGTATCCATATTTTTCGGTACCTCGTAACGTGGATCGGTATTCCGTTCTCAGTGACTATTTATCGGATATTAATTTATATCCTACATAGGATGTTGTGTATTAATTTTTCTTCGTTATTTGATGTTAGATGCCAAATTTCGCGTTAAATAAAAACTTCCGTATGCCGTTCTTACGACGCTATTTTGTGTCTACACTTTTTTAAATAAATATTAGCCTAATAACGGCTTGTGTACAATGCCAAAACATGTTGCAAGTTTATCAATATGATTTGTTTCTAACAAAGCTTTTTTGAGTGTATAATGTTTTCTCTGGTTTAATGTAGGAAGTACAACAGTATGTTTATATAACAAGATTTCGAGTTGAATTAAGGTCCGGGCTATATAATTCTGTGGATATGAAACAGCCATAGCACGCTGAGCAAGCAGTATATGTAGTGTCGACCGGGTGATTTTGAACAGATATTACTGGAATTCTTAAAACAGGACAAATGAGAAGGGCGTCTCGGGGTGAGGAGAGATGCGTACAAGCTTTTGGTGGGGAAACCTAAGGGAAAGAGACAATTTGTAAGATGTAGTCGTAGATGGGAGGTTAATGTTAAGATGGATCTTCAAGAAATATGTTGGAGGTGATGACTGGAATCATCTGATTAAAAATAGGGACAAATTGCGGCGTCTTGTAATGGCGGAAGTCAAAATTCGTATTCCATAAAAGAGGGGATTTTTTTGACTAGCTGAGGTGGTACTAGCTTCTAAAGACTTCTGCTCTATGGAGTTAGTTAGTTAGTTAGTTAGTTAGTTAGTTGGTTAGTGATTTATTTAGTTGGTTGCTTGGTTGTTTGGTTGGTTGGTTGGTTGTTTAGTTAGTTGGTTAGTCAGTCGGTCGATCATTCAATCAGAAGGTTGGGCGATTGGTTGGTTGGCTGGTTGGTTGGTTGGTTGGTTGGCTGGCTAGCTAGTTGGTTGGTTTGTTGCTTAGTTAGTTGGATAGTCAGTCGGTCGGTCATTCAGTCAGTCGGTTGAGCGACTGGTTGGTTGGTTGATCAGTTGGTTAGTTAGTTAGTTTGTTGGTTGGTTGGTTGGTCAGTTGGTTGATTGGTTGGTTGGTTAGTTAGTTACGCTGTCATTCATTTACTTAGACATACATGTTTACCTCTGAAAAGTGTTCGCTGCAGTCAAAATAAGAGTATTACTCACAGCAAGTGCAGATATTTCCCGTCGCCTGTTCCATCCACACCAATCACGCAAGTGCAGGATATATTCACATAAAAACACTTTATCTACTGTTGTTCGAACTTGATAGCGTACTGCAGTGACAGTGTTACTATGGTGGAATTTATTGGTAGCAAGAGGAGTCAAAAATTTACAGCTATGTGCTTCGCCATGTCAGGGACAGGTTGACCATAGTGCCTCGACCATAAAGCGGCTGAGAGAAGATGGTTTGTAGAAATGTGCGTACAGGAAATGGTGGAGCCATCTGGATTCATAATACGAACAGCTGAGACACGGGTGTCTCAGCACCATAAGGTGCAAAGTGGCCAAAATGTTTGACCTGGCGGAGGATGTAATACTGTAACAGGATCAAGAGGTGAAAGCTAAATAATCAGTCATTGTTACGAAACGAGAGTAACAGCCTCACAACTAGAGAAGAAACGTACTTCCTTTAATGAAACCGAAAGTGTTAGTAGCCACTAGTTCCTGTTCTGAACTAAATGATTCAAGCCTTCACCTACTCTATTTCATGAACACTTACCTTATTACATTACACTAACTACGCACATACCTTAAGTTACCTCTTATATTCATAGTTTGTACTCAGAATAATTTATACACATAGATATACACCGTTTGTGCTATATGCTGCACACATCCCATCCTTGATTTTAATATGTAGCACCAACCAGGGATGTATACCCCTATCTCCGGTTTGTGCTGCATGCTTCCTACATCTCATCCTTGACTTTATCACGTGCAGCTAACATATATACTTACCCTTACTAAAAGATTATTAGGTAAGGTCTTTGTAGTGTTTGCATTGGTCTTCTACTTACGTGGTGGAAATTAAAGCATTAAACTGAAAATAGAATTATTATTATTAATGAAACTGTTTAAATATATTGAGAAGATTATGGCGATTCTTATCATTATCATTGTTATTAAACGTTTAAAGATTTAGTATAAATTAAACATTATATAAACAAACACGCTCAGTCTCTGTTATCAGAACCAATCAGAAAGAAATAACCGCAGTTTTTTCTGCGATGCATATCAGACACATACGTGCATAGTGTTGGCAGAATGTGGAATTATTTAATGTTAAGTCTTGTGACACACAAAGAGACAGCTGACCTTTAAAGGGTTAATACTATATTATTTTTGGAAGAAAAAATGCAAAAGCAAATTTAGTCTTATCTTGTAATTCTCCGTAATTATTGTTGTTATTATCGAATTTCTCACTTCTCAGCTTTGCCTGGGAAATCCTCGCATATCCTGGGATGTAGTAATCAACAGGATTAGGCTCGATGGTCTTACTTGTAGTTTAAAGAGTTTCTTAAAATTGAACATGTGCCAAGAATTGCAGATTTTTACAGTTGTGTATGTGTATTCGGGTGCAAGTTAAGTATTGTTAGACTTTGTGATATAGTGACTTTAGAATTACTCCCGTACATGATATTACGATCGGGATCACTTGTGCTGCCTTTTGCTTCCACATAGCACATATTTCATTCACCAATTCTTGGTACTTGTTTTGTTTGTCGGTTATTGTTGATTATGTGTATTTGGGACAGCTTTGTCTATCAAAAAGGTGTTCTTTGTTTTCTTATTCAAAAACCTTGTGTCAGATCGATTAAAATGTACTGGTTTGTCCGTAAGTATGCTGCGATTCCGGTACAGTATTATTATTATTATTATTATTATTATGAATGAAACTAAATGTGTTTATCTAATTTAAGAAAATGTTTACATAAAAGACAGCTGCCAACTCTGATAATTAAAATTCCTTTGCTTGATAGTGATTCTTTATTCCATCCAGCAATCTTCGGTAAAGGGTATCAAGCGTGAATCCCGTCACTGTGCAGTTTTATCAGCAGTCCATCAGGTGTTCCAACTAGGGGCCGTAAAATATCCTCAGCGCTCTGTTTTCTAACATATTTGATCGAGATTTTAACGTCGGCTCTGAAATCATTTTTAGTATTTTGAGTTTGAGGTATCTGTAGAATTTGTATAGATTTTTGACATAAATTCTTTTCATGCTCCAGACACTAGCGGCCACGTTGAAAGCACTGTCATTTCTGATGTAATTTGTTGGGTGTCTGTGAATATCGGATAGGGAATTGTCAAGTCACTTCTTGTTACAATTACGGTCATTTGTGGCTTTTCAATTTCAAATATTTTACGTTACTGTAGAAATGCATCGACAAGGTGCGGTGTGCTGCCATAAAGGCAATCGCGTAACTTGCTGGACGACTCGAGAATTCAAAAATTAATTCCTTCCATTTGCTAGTATTATGTAAACATGTAACGAGTAAATTCCGTGACTTAATTAAAATTTAATGCGGTATTTGCAAATGGAAACTTTGATCTGTAAAATCTTGCATTTCTTCCGTCTGCTTTGATATTGCCTGAATCTGGTCTGCTGACGTAACAGATTGGTACTGTGGAAGGTACACAAAAATTTATCGACGCACTTTTAGTTTTCTTGAAGCGTCAGTCGTACATTACATAAATCCTTATCACAATTTTAAAGGGTTTTCTCATTATTGCTGTCTGGTGTGACCAGCCATGAAAGCGCGGTGTTTTAACTCGTCTCCACTTCATCCAAGTCTTTAATGTCATTTTAATTAAGGATAAGCTTATCGCGCCGGCTTACATTCTGCCGTCTAGTCGGAATGTAATACTTACCTCCTGTGTCTCCGTATCGCGGTGTGTGAATGTAATTGACAGTAACACGCACTGGAGACAGTATAAGCATGCCTGCGGCTTAGAAGGCTCTTTGCAAATCTCCATGGCAACATACTAGTTTGCTTCCTCAGTTGCAGATTGTTGTATAATATCAAAAATTAATGGCGAAGGAATAAGTTTTGAATAAGTGAGTGTGGTCAACACAGAGGTGCAAAAAGAACGGGGAACTGTCAAGTACAGTTGCGTATCATGCTGCATCGGAAGCCTCTGATCAAAGAGGTACCTGTAACCATGAAAACTTACAGTGTAAACAGTGCATACGACCCAGCTTCTTGCATATCGACGAAAGGAAATTTATTAATATTAGAGTGTGCCAAAAATATTAGCCCATTTATTGTGAGAAATAACATTCTGTAGATATTCAAGGCTCCCTGCACTTAATGGTTTCTCTCCCCACCTTTTCTGCTCTTGGAAATCAATCCCGTGGCTGACGACGAATTTCCACTCCTCAATTCCCAGATTTCATCAGACCCCTTAGTATTTCTCAGCTGGAGGTAATACAGTTTAACCCGTTATTGTTCCCACGTTGTAATTCGGATCCTGGAAGACTGGATCATAAATAATCTACTACTTTTTTTTCACACTTTCAATTTCTTTTTCGGATTTAATAGAGTGAACTCTCGATTATCCGATCTAACTGGAGGGATGGTTGGATCGGAAGAGACGATCATTCGGTTGTTGAAGCCAAATATCCCAAAACCGTCCATGCTTTAGTACGAAAATAACACATTTTTATTATAATTCTTACATAAAGTAACAAAAAGCCATAAAACTTTTTTATTCCCAAATATAGGCTGGGACCTTCCGTCACTTTGCGAAGCTGGACCCGTGTGCTTATGCCTCGTTAGGCCTAGGCTGGTTTAAAATTCGTCGCTGTGTGTAATTCTTTAGGCTGTATTATTTGCCAACCAATAAAACAGTTTTAGCTAAACAGTAAATTAAGTTATTTACATACAAATTCAGAGTCTTTCTTTGATGTGTACTGGAACGTGCATCGTTGTGATAACTGAAGAATAAGAACCAACTGGATGCTACTTATTGTTTTATTACACTTATGATAGGCTCAACATGTTTCGGGCACTATTATGCCCATCATCAGGAGCTCACGACTATAGTGCTGATTACCACATGGGTCGTCCGGTTCTTGGGTTACTGGTGGTTGGAAGTAAGGTGCAAGCAGGCTGGATAAGTGTCCGGGTTGCAGGCTATAACACGTGCTATAGCCTGCAACCCGGACACTTATCCAGCCTGCTTGCACCTAACTTCCAACCAACAACAACCGAAGAACCGGACGGCCCATGTGGTAATCAGCACTATAGTCGTGAGCTCCTGATAATGGGCTTAATAGCGCCCGAAGCATAAGTGTAATAAAACAATAAGTAGCATCTAGTTGATTCTTGTTCTTCAGTTATCAGAGTTCTTCTATTTACAGTTTGTCGGAATGGCTGGTCTGTCAGTGCAGTGATTGCTTGATCGGGAAAAGGATGAATAAAGGTTCGCTGTATAACTGAATTTCTAACTGCAGCACTTACTAAAGTTTTGTCTGGAGACAATATGTAAACAGTGATAACCCACACAGCTTTCAGGTGCGGACAGAAAAGCTAAAATTCGATTCCAACCAAGAGTAGGAAGTTTTTCCTTGGTCACTTCGTCTATACCATTTCGTCTACTAATTCATTTTCTGCTGAAACTAATGTTGCAGGAGTGTGAAGCTCTCCATTTATCTATCTCTAATTAGAAGGTCTGGAATGATATTACTTTTTAAGTGCATATTCTCTGTGCACATTTATGAAGTGGAGATTAAGCACAGGAAAAATTTTATCCGTATTTACCTAAATGTTGCATTTCCTTTCCAGCTGAAGACTTCAGCAGGTTATGAAATTCAGACTTGCACCCATAAAACCGGTTTTCGTTGTCAAAATTGTATCATTTATTTCCAGGGAAGAAATAACCCCCCTCACCAAACGATAACTTGTTTATTCATAAAAAGTCTTTATTGTCTTGTTACCGTAACGTGTAACTCTGCCGTAATATCACACCGATGATAAAATTTCTGCATTATACTATAAAGAGTAGCTATTAAATACCGCGACTGCACGTGCCTAACTCTTTCCGTTCTATAGTGCGTTTCCCATGAAGATGTAGGCGCTCCTGTCCTTCGAAACGTCCTGAACACATCTCAGAAAACCTGAATAGCAACGCCTGTTTTAGAGTAAGTCTGTGGAAACTGAGAAATTTTTCTAGTTTGATTAGTTCCTATTGAATGACTGGTTTAGTTCTTACCACCTAGTAGTCTTTGCGCGTTCAGTCTCTTACAGTATTTCGAAATAACGTAACTACCCCCGCTTTACCTCCGTGTGGGTTTCCATAAAATTAAGCGCTGTATGATAGTTTTTAACAACTTGATGCACAAATTCTTTATTTTAATACATTTATTACATCCCTCCACATGTTTCGACCGCTATTGTGCTCATCTTCAGGAGGACAATTGTATTAACACAGCCTCTGGTATCGTCACTCTCTTTAGGTGACTGTTCAGTACACAGGTTACGAGAGGAGTCAGTCCTGTCGTAACCTGTGTACTGAACAGTCACCCAAAGAGCGTGACGATACCAGAGGCTGTGTTAATACAATTGTCCTCCTAAAAATGAGCACAATAGCGGTCGAAACATGTGGAGGAATATAATAAATGTATTAAAATAAAGAAGTTGGTAAAAAAAACTATCATTATATTAAGGTGCACCGTCAACAAACGTAAAAATAAGCGCTGAAATTGGTACCGAAATGAAGCGGAATTATCCACAAACTAATTCAGTTTTCTGTCTATCTTTGCGTGTTCTGGCCTGACATCATCTTCAGTTATTGGTTTACAAGGGTCACAGAGGCAGAAGACGTGTCATCAGTAATCAGCCCGTGATTCGGACACAATAAATAACCGATCGTAAAAAAAAAAGTGTGATCCCTAATGTTATGCCCTGCGTGCTACACGACCAGGGTTGAATTCGTGGCATGGATGGATTTCTGGAATTTCCTTCTTCGTCGCCGCTATATCTACATCGGTTCTGAGACCCAGCCGGCGCTATTAAGGACCGACTCTCGAAATGTCAGCTATAGAGAAGTTCGTCGCGATATTTCTCAGTCCCTCCTGTACCTTCAGGCCACGGGTGTTTATTTTTATATTTCTTAGCTACTGAATATCCCAGAGATGCCACCTCCTCAACATTACCTGATTTCTGCAGTTGAAATGGCACTGTAAAATAATATGAAATCGGTATATCAAGTAAATAGCGATAAGTGCACTCACATATTATTAAGTAAGAATCATTAACTTAATTGTGAATTTGGTTGCTTTCTTTTACAGCCTGAAATTCAGAATGTCGAGAACACAAACAAACTGCTGTACACATTACCGATATGCAGTCAACAGTAACAGCTGCTACAGTACCGCACTGTAAATGTATAGTGTTTGGTTTTTCCGACCGGTCTTTGTTTACGCGCACTTAATTAATGGCTGCGATTCGTTTAGAACACTTTTCAACCCCTCCCTTTTTCCCTTCTGCACCACAACTTGTATACGTAAACATACACAAAGTTAATGCACTGAAAATTTGTTTCCCACGAATCTGTCAGTGTTTGTGCTGTACTTTGCCTCTTTGTACAGTTCGTTGTTCTATGGAAACCCGTGAGCTGCTTGCCAGTCCAGGTGAACTAGAATGAGAGTAGAGGCTTCAGCATTGTCGGTCGGCCATTCGTATACAGTTCATATCTACGTCTGTCTGTCTGTATAATTGACATTCGATACTCGTTTGTGAGTTTCGATTGTGTTTGCTATTGGCGGTCTATAATAGAAGTTGCCGGACGAAGTTTATTATATTCCCTATCGTTTCGTCATAACCCGTAATTTACTGGCAGCCAAAATTTATCTTGGCCCTCGCTGTGAAATTTTCAGAATAGGAGTTGATAACCCTTTCTGAAACCTTTTAAATGCAGCTCTTCTTTCCATTTTTTGTTCATGCGACGTGTAAAACAGAGAATACCTAATCAAAGTGGTAACACTGGGATGTTAAGTGGCTGACACCTGTGTGGGTCCTTTCCTCACTTTTCGTTTTTACTTAAGCTTACAGATTTTCGAAATGTGTCTTTACTTCCGGCGACCGAAGCATCTCGTTTTTTAGCTAATAACTGTACGATGGAAAAAGTTTAATAATTTATATACGTGTAATTTATTTTAAAATATAACCAACAAATTTCAAAAAGTCATAACACGCATTAAATAATACTGCTTGCTATTGTATGTGTAATTAGTAGGCTGTAAGGAACTGACGACAGAAATCAGCAACAATCACCACGTGGTTCCTGTGAACTGTATAGTTTATAGACATGCCAGTGTCGTTTGTGAAGGGCGAAAAAAACGGAAAGTGTTAAAAACAAATGAACCCAGAAATTAATAAATAATCAGATTGAAACTCAATTATTACACCAACCACTGCACATGTAAAAAATTTATAAATTTACATATTAAAACATTAAAAACGCTCCTACATATTTCGGTCCTAAGACCATCATCAGGGAGCTATATATTCCTTGCTAAAGTCACACTAGAAATAGTCACAGATTAATTTCGTTGTACAAGTTGGGTGTTGTGGCAGCATGCCGTTTTGTGTAATGTCATGTTGCGAAGAGTGCCCTGCTACGGATATGATACTTACGCAACGAAGCACAGAATGCACATCAGTAGCAGGGCACTCTTCACAACATAACATTACACAACACGGCATGCTGCCACAACACCCAACTTGTACAACGAAATTAATCTGTGACTATTTCTAGTGTGACTTTAGCAAGGAATATATAGCTCCCTGATG